>JAEEGL013698911.1_pt1 | contig 22395 bp, 24 predicted proteins | sample 9134231 | NCBI WGS metagenome assembly JAEEGL01 (sample SAMN16246548, study PRJNA631951) | gut metagenome | biome: gut microbiome; feature: rumen; material: fiber-attached | host: Bos | place: Iran: Karaj | collected 2018-10
CGACACCGAAGCGTTGAGGGCTGAGATAATCAAGATAGATGAAGAAATTCGCAAGCTGATGAAAAAGCTCGGTGATGCCGATACGGTGCTGTTTGAGTATATTCAGAATACGGTCAATGAACTGCACGAACAGAAGGCGGCTTTGGAGCGTAAGATGCAGGCAAAGGCTCGTAAGCGCAGGACGGTAGATACCGCACCTTTGGAAAAACCGATGAAACATTGGGACAAGCTCTCCATTCCCGAAAAGCACGAACTTGCGGCGGTTATGCTCGAAGCGGTCTATGTGAGTGACGAAAATGGCATTGAGGTAAAATTCAGTATATAAGGAAACGGCGATTTTACGCCGTTTTCAAAATATGGTGGAGTGCTGCGATCGGCGTGCCGAACGCAACACCTTAACAACGATAATTCGTACTATTTCGGGCGGTTGGTTTTACGACATTAAAACCGAAAGGATGAATAAAAATGATTAATGACATCTATAATAGCAGGCTGGGTGCTATCAAGACCTACCAATTCTCCGCTGAGTGGGAACAGAACGCTATCCCGTTTGAGGAGTCACCGACTGAGGAACAAGACTATCATATTCCATAAACTGTGTGACTTACAGAGTGAAACTGCCGCTGATGAGAGCTGCATACAAGAAAGGCTTCAAGGACGGAATGTCTTTGATGAAAGAGATTTTGGAATGAGTATATAAACGCTATATTATGATACTGCTTTATCCCTGCGATACGGGATAAGGCAGATTTGTTTCTTTCTCTTGACAAATAACACATTCAATGTTATAATAGATAATGTGATTAGCCAAAAAGTAGAAAGGATTAGATCGTGAAAAGAGAAGAAATAATCGAAATTGCAGCAACAATTGCAGACAAAAAGGGCTTTGCAAATCTAACTCTGAAAGAGTTAGCGAATGAATTAGGGATAAAATCCCCCTCGCTTTACAAGCATTTCAGCGGCGGACTTGATGAATTGAATAAGGAGCTTATGCTGTACGGGTGGCGGAAAATGGACAGTGAGATAACCAGAGCTGTTATTGGTAAGGCAAAGGACAATGCCATTATTGAACTCTGTTACGCTTATCGGAAGTTTGTTTCGCAACACAGGGGGCTGTATGAAGCTATGCAGTGGTACAATATGTACCTATCTGACGAACACCTGCAAGCCTCCGAGGGGATCGTAGATGCTATGTTCCGCATACTTAACGCTTACAGCTTGAATGATGAACAGAAAGTCCATACTGTGCGTATGCTCAGAGCTTTTCTTCAGGGCTTCTGCACGATCGAATTACATGGCGGATATGCAAATCCCGTTCCGTTAAACGAAACCTTTGATTATTCGCTTCATACCATACTGACAGGAATAGAAGATACACAAGGAGAATCATATAAATGAAACGTTTTTGAAAAACATTAGCCCGTTCAATAACAAAACGGAAATGTCGATGATCATTTATGTCATGAAAATCATTCTCGCATTTCTTGTATGCAAATTTGCAGGAGAGATCATTGCCGAGGGAGTTGTCATTCTGATACACTTTGCTGTCGGGAAAAACCCGCTTGAGGGAGAAATGTTCGATCCTCAGACGATCACCCTGATAACATATTACGGATATATCATCGTAATTGGGGTAACACTTCTGTACTGGAAGTTTTTCCAGAAAAAAACGCTTTCTGATATGGGCATCACCAAGCAATTAGGAAATTATTTTGTCGGTGCAGCAGCAGCTATCCTTCTTGTCGGGCTGTCCGTTCTCGCTGTCATGCTGACGGGCGCGATCAAATATCACGGCATATTCAAAAGCATAGACTTCGCTATGATACTTCTTATGCTTGGCGGATTTATTATACAGGGTGCTATGGAGGAAATTCTTTGTCGAGGGGTAGTTTTAATGTCGCTCAAAGATAAGGTGCCGCTTCCAGTAGGAATAGGGGTTAGTACCGTGGTATTCATGATACCACATCTTTCAACGCTTTCGGAGGGCAAACCAATCTTTGTGCTGATCGGTATGCTTGACCTTATAATTATTTCGGTCATCTTTTCACTGCTGACTATTCGCTATGACAGCATCTGGGCAGCCTGCGGATTACATTCCGTCTGGAATTTCGTTCTGTTCAGCATACTCGGATTGAACCTCAGCGGAAATGATACAAAGACGGCAGCGATATTTGATATGCGGTCTGTGGGTGAAAATATTTTTAACGGCGGAGTATACGGAATTGAAGCAAGTGTTGTCACAGCAGTGGTGTTATCTGCTGCCGCTGTTTTGATATTCATTTTAAACAAAAAGAATGCAAAAGGATAACAGCGCATTTTCAATAGCCCTTAACCTAATGGCGCACTCAAAACCCGTCCCACACAAGTCATAATCGTAATTGTGGAGCATACCACAATCAGCACATACCCTAATGGAACTGAATTACTAACCGCAAGCTCTCGGAAACGCCCTGCAAGCGTTTCTGAGGGCTTTTCCTTTTTGGCAGTTAGTTTCCGCTCCGCAAGAGTGGAGGGCGCTGCGTGGCCACCAGCCTACCACACTCACACTCACTGTCAAGCGGCTTTTGCGGCATAAAAGCTCACTTATGCTGAGCGTGAAGAATGGATAGTCACGGATCTGAAACTGGTGCGGTTCTAGGTCCGGCAAGGTGCGGTTCTAAGTCCGTGTCAGTGCGGTTCTGGCGCCGGCATACACAGGCTCCGCCCTCGACCTGCGAGCTTTTTGAAAAACAGCTCGACCAAAAACTTTTATTATGGCTCACCGTAGGATTATCGACAGTCTAAGCCCCGGCCGTTAAGGTCAGGGCTTTCGTTTCAGGTATCAGTCATATGCTTTGGTGCGGTAGTATTCCTGCACGATCAGCTGCGTGTCATCAACGGTGACATTGCGGATGATGTTGTACTGCTTTGTGCCGAGTGCACGTGCCATGCTTTCATAGATCGCAGTCAGCGGATTACCGCGGAGACGACCTTTGACCGCTTTTGTCACTGCTTCCATATCTACATCAAAATTGCCGACTTCATCGTCTGAGTAGTGGTAAACAAGTTCCGAGCAGCACAGCTGTGAATCCTGATCGAAAACAAGGGATACGTCAACGGGCTGATCGCAGGGCAGAAGGCCGTACGTCTGAAACGATGTGGTGTTGATGCGGACGGGCTGCTGCGTGAGTGAGCCGCCGCTGAGCACGAGCTTTTCTGTTTCCGTGCGCGAAGAACCGGTGATGTCATCAATGACACCGTAGCTGTAGAGTCCGCAGTGATCTTCTTCCGAGAAATGATTCTCTCCGATTGATCCCATATCCGGGAAGAGCCGACAGGCATTGACATACCAGAAGAAACCGGCAATAAATGCTGCAATCAGAATCACAGCCAGAATGATAATGAGGAGCGGGGTGCGGAAAGACTTTTTCTGTTCGGTTGCCTTTGTTTTGCCCATGATAATGGAGCCTCCTGTAAAAATTTTAGATTCGGGAATCATGCAGCCGAATTTCGCAGCAACTGTAGCGATTCCTGCTGCGAGCAGTGTGTATATCTCATTGTCTTTATTTACTTCCTGTCTTGCTTGAGTGATTTGTATAGAATGGAGAATATTGCAGTTGGATGTAGTTGTTCGTGGAGCAGATATGTTTATTGTATCAAATCTGTATGCTACAGAAAAAAACCAACTTTCATAAAGGTTGATACAAATTATTATAATATTTATCTAGCATGTGGAAATGTATTATTTTTAAAATATCATAAAATTCATCGTTTGTCAAGCCATTTCCGGTAAACTGTATTTTTTTACGGTAAACGGTCGAGGCTTGCTTTTTAGCTATATAAGAAATATACTAAAAAAATGGCGCGGATTATTCAACACTTGCAACCTTAATACATAATACGCATGAATCACATAATCATTTCTGCCGCAGGATCACAACGATTCAGCGGCAGTTTCCTTTAGTATTAAACTGGTTATAATTATGCGATGTGTAACATACTCCTTATACTACAATAATCATATTCAGAGGTGATATATATGAAACCGGAAATCAGAAAGATCGTGACAAGAAGCGCATTGTTCTTCGGGATCCTCGCCGTCAGCACAGCAGGGATTCAGCTCGCATCATGGCGCAATGCACAGAATGCACCGGATGCCGTCACTGCATCGGCAGCGCAGTCTCCTGTTATCGTCCTCGATGCCGGACACGGCGAATCAACTTAAACATAGTTGTAAAATGCACGCAGCGCCCCGCGGGGCGCTGCTGTTTTTATCGTAAATTCATTTATTTTCATATCATCCTTCTTCACAACGCAAATGATAGTCGTATCTATCAATCTGCAAAGTCACCGGATATATACTCATTTTCGGGGTTCTCTTCATGATATAATGAATTGGGCGTATCATAATCTTTTGTGGTAGTTTATTTGCCCTATAGTGCGCTATCCTTCAACAATACACTTTACGATCACATCACAAAACGCCCTTTCATCCACCACCGACCTGACCGCCGCATCGAGCATCATTTCCCGATCCGCGCTGCTCCAGTCAAGTGAAAAGCCATAGTACAGCGCCATACATCGTATCAGCTCACGGATGCTTCTGCCGTTACCTTCACGGAACGGGTGAATGATATTCAGTTCGGACATGATATAGGACAAATGCTCGACCTGACGTTTCCTGTCCGTTTCGTGCATCATTTTCTCGCTGTGCAGTTTGGAAAAGACTTTGTCAAGCTCCTGATCGATCAGATGTGGCGGAAAAAACATGGTATCTCCCTTACTGATCTGCTCACAGCGAATGTGCCCTGCAAACGGGTAAATGTCTTCAAACAGAAAACGGTGGATATTCACAAGCTGCGTCTTGGTAAATCTGCCCTTGATCGGCGATTCCATAAGCATATACTGTTTGAGGGCGGTGATCTCCTCCTCCGCCTGCTTCAGCTCGTCCCTGTCCCTGATATTCAGCTTGTTTTTCAGCACATCAGAATCCGGATAGCAATAGATCGACTGCACCGTGGTGTACACATCATATTTTGAAAACATTACTCAGCCCTCTGATATTTCGCTTTCAGCTCTGCCATGATCTGCTGGAAATTCGCCTGACCGCTGGCATATCTGTCAAGATTGCGTCTGCTTGCTTCGCTCAGTGTGAGCCCTTCAATCGCCATTGTTCCGGCAATGCTCCGGATCATCTTCTGATGTTCTTCGGCGTTGACCGGCTTTTTCCGTGCTTGCGGTTTCATGCGTTTGCCTCCTTTGTGAGTTCCTGATACATCTTTATCAGCTCTGCCATGCACTCAATCTAGGTGTTGTGCTTTCCCCAGAAGCTATAAGAGTAAATCTTCATATATATTATATCATAGCCACGCTGAAAAAGCAACACCATTCCCCGATTTTACACTGTTTACAACTTAGACGCCAAACATCACAAGTGCGGTCATTACTTCGGAAGGTATGGAGCTGACGGATGCTTTCTCGCTTATTAAGATTGAGAAGACACTGCATGCCGAGTTCAAGGCTCCTGATATCACAGACATGAGGATGGGACTGACCTGCACAGGGACGGAGCAAGATGACTATATTATTCGGGTCGGTGTCAAGTATCACAACATACATGAAAACGAAGATGACATTATCAACGCTACCCGTGCGTATACTCTTTTAGAAGATGAGAACGCAGCAAAAAATGGTTATGACAGAGCAACAGTTGAAGCCTATCCTGTTCTCTTTCTCGAGTGTTACCTTGATTTGAATCGGGAAGGTACCATCAAACTTCCGAAGGATATTGTTCTTGGACAATCAACTCTTGAAGATATGCAAACTGCTTACGGAGAAGCGACCAGTACAGAGACATCATGGGAACAGACAACTCTTGAGGCATTCGAAACCCGATATTTCTATGGGGAATCTCCAAAAACTATTTCGTTTGATGTACAATTCAAGCAGGGTCCATGCGCTTCCTGGATTGATGATTACCTCAACAAAATCAACAGTGTTGTGATCAATCTCACCGGTCAACATGACCCGAGATTCTAATAAGATTTCTTAGGCAGAATTTGTCATCTAAAACCGCGTGAAATAATCAGCCCTGAACATCAGGGCTGATTATTTTATGCAGTTCGATTGATATGTGTATCACCCAATCAGATATTCAGGAGAAATTCTATCACATTACAAACCTGAATTTCATCTTCCTCCATTGGTGTTTATTCCGGAGCCAGAACCGCACTTTACCGGAGCATGATTATTCCGCGTTCAGGAAAAATCGCACTTGAGCGGAAGCCTGCCTGAAAGAATGTCAGACAGGCTCGCTCAGGTGATGTTCTGTTCCGGAGACTTATATTTGGTTTTGATTTTTGCCGGGCAATGCCCGTGGGCAGTCTCCGGCGAGGGTGGGCAAATACTCCGTGCTGTTGTGGCAGTGTGAGCGGCATACATACGGCGGGCACTTCAGAGAGCCCGAACCTTTTGAAGCCTGCTGTAATTGATATTGAGCTCGATGACGTTCCTGTTCCTCCTGTGTCTGATTCACTATTTTACTCCGTGGAGCTACCTGAAGTTCATTATACTATTTTGTACCGCAGGTCTAGAAGCAGGATGTTTACGGTAACGAATAAACCAAAAGAGGGAGCCTAGCGCTCCCTCTCGGTATCAATTGATTTATTCTTTGACATAATACAAGTGCTTGCAAATGCCTCAGAGCTTTGTAGTATCAAGGTAATGCCGAAGCATCACACTGTTTGAATAATAATATAACCATTTACTGCAGCATACCCAATCGGTTGGAGGTCTTTGTTCGTCAGTTTATCGATATCAACAGTTATAGGGTACTTGTCGCCGTCCCTGGCATCGCTCGGAACGGTGATTTCGATCGTAGCAATTACACCATCGTCCTTCTCACAATTGTCGCTGAACATGGCCAGCCCAACGCAACAGTTGTCTTTGTTATAGGAAAAGGCGCACTCAAAATCATCCGCCGCAACGCCCATTTTGGTGACAGGCTTACCTTGCTGATTTAGAGATACAATTAGTTTCTCATCGTGGAACAGCCGAATGCCTGCTATGGCAAATCCGCCGTGCGCATTATTCACAACATAAATCGGGAACTCAACCTTCTCGCCCGGCTGTGCCGTGACGATTCCGGCTATGATATTGGTCTTGTCTGCAACTATGTCATCTCTTTTAGGTATCTCTTGGGTCTGCTTTACGGAAGCAGCAATGCCAATCATGACTAACAATATAATGCCGCATACAACCGCAGCTGTTTTTGCAAATTTTGAGTATCTCATCTATTTGTCCTTTCAATACGTGTATTGCACCGTTGTCAGGTAAGTCGCGTTTTTCACTTATTCAGTATCAAGTTCCTTTGAAGACCTCATAATCTCGAAAATGCGATTTTTAATTATTTCAGTAAGCATCTGCCGCAACAGATGATACCTCATGGGTCGGGTATAAGCCTTCCATCTCAGCAGATGCAACAACATTCCGAATTGCCTGGTCTCTTGTAATATCCATGAGAGTCACCTCGTCTCCATCTTATTTTAGCCCTGAGCAAAACGCGAAAGCAACGCATTTGCGAAGAATCAGAACTAATAAAACAATACTTATCACTATAGAATAAAGAAAGCAGCCAGCTCCCGTGGTATAATTAAGTTGTAAGCAAACCATACGAAACCAAAGGGGCTGACCGCTATCTACCGTCAAATGATTATGCAGAATATTGAAATCTTCACTTCTGCACCGAAAGCTCGTTTTTACGATCAGTTGTTCCTGAATCTCGATTTATCCGAAATGCCAGAATATACGGCTAAAAACGGACGCCGCGGATTCTCACATCGCGCAAAACTCTGTGCTTTCATTGTTATGAAATGTGAATGCTTTTCCTGCATCACCGATCTGTTGGATTTTTTGCAGAACAATCTCATTATCGCGCATTACTGCGGTTTCGACATCACAAAGCCTTTGCCGTCCTATTGGACGCTTGATCGGTTTCTGAATCAGATTGACCATGACTTACTTAACCGCGTTCTGCTGTCACAGGTCAAAAAAACTTGTGGATCTTAAGCTGATCGACTCTTCCTTTATTGCAATTGATTCAACGCCCGTGATGGCCAACACTGCGCAGAATAATCCGAAATCATTCTGTAAAAACAGATTTTCTAAGGATCATCAGCCTGATTCCAATCCGGACTGTGCGCTCGGCGTTCACACCGCTTCCAATCAGATCAATGAGCGTAATTACGAATTCTATTGGGGATACAAAAATCATATTCTGATCGATTGTATCACCGGTCTTCCGATTGCTGAGATTACCACACCGGCGAATATTTCAGACAGCACCGTGACGGAACGTCTGCTTGCAAAAGCGGCGCAGTGTCTTTCTCTGTAGGGTTGCACATTCATCGCTGACAAAGGCTACGACGTCAAGGCCGTTTACAATTTGATCAGAGATGTTTATCATGGGGATTGTGTCATTCCGCTGAATAAGCGAAATACTAAATCCATGAAAAAGCTGTCGTCCGGTCATCCGATCTGTGAAGCCGGTCTTGCTATGAACAAGGACGGTGTATTTTCGGATAATGGATGTACCCGTCAGAAATACTGCTGTCCGTTCAAGCGTTCAAGATCCAGTGTATGCCCATGCAGTCATAAAAACTGGAACAACGGCAAAAAGAACCGCGGATGCACGAAATATGTGACTTTACCTGACGATTACCGTCTTTCCATTGACTGGGAATGCGTCACATTCAAAAAAGTCTATGCAATGCGCACTGAGATTGAACGGTACAATTCCCGCTTTAAAAGCACCGTTCAGGAACGGCTATGAGTCCACAGCTTTTATACAGCGCAAAATCTGAACAGTCTCGCACACATCGCTATGCTTAGCGTTGCAATCGCTGCAACCGTCACAAGATCCGAGTGCTCGTATCGCTGTCTGAAGTCTGCAAAACGGCTCGCCTAGCATTACCACTCTCATACTTTGTCCGGCTTTAGGCAATTTGTGTCTGAGGTCTGCTTTGTCATACCTTGCTATACTCTTTTGCCGCTAGTTTTCTGACATGATGTCCTTTTTTCTTTCCTTACTTCAGCTTTTCGGTTGGAAGTGCGGCTTTTTGCTCTTCTTCTCTACGGGCGATATATTATGATGTGTATTTTAGTATTATACCATATAGTCTTGATTTAGTCAATGAGAATATATGAACAAATTTGTTTTTACTTTGCTCAAATGCCATAAATATTAGGATAGCCCCCCTTTTGGATTTCTATGCAAATTCGATGTTTTTAAAGCAGTGCTCAGGTGTTATATATGACGGAATAACAACCTCAACGAGACGGGCTAGAAACCACATTTCAATTCATTCATACTGTCATATTGGTTTGTTCTCCCGCATACACCTTTACTAAAACCACTTCAGAGGTGATATGTATGAAACCGGAAATCAGAAAGATCGTGACTCGCAGCGCATGGTTCTTCGGGATCCTCGCTGTCAGCGCAGCAGGAATGAAGCTCACAGCATGGCGCAATGCGCAAAATGCACCGGATGCCGTGACTGCATCTGCCGCACAGTCCCCTGTCATCGTACTCGATGCCGGACACGGCGAATCAACTGAAACATAGTCGCTGAGCACTGACTTCCGCCGAGATACCGTGCATTGAAACGGACGTATATACGTCAATTTGAGTACATTTCATCTTACAAAAAAGGCACATGATGCTGCTAACACAATGTGTTTCGCCAAGCGGTCTTATTTTTTATCGCTCGAAGCGATTTGACAACAAAAGAAATGTGATTTACGGTGGCTTGCGCCCACCTTCGCTTTTTCGTTTATCACACGCGATATCTCCAAAATCCGCAGAAAAGAATACGGAGTCGGAAACCGCGAAACGTTTCTACGGCAATGCAGCGGTCAAGGAATACATCTTCTGGCGCAGGTACTATCCCATGGTGTATACGCCGGCGCATGAGAGCTACCCTGCCGGAGCAGAAAACCACCAAATGAGAGCGGTCCAACCGGACCGCTCAGTTATTTAATATACAAGAATAGCATTGCAAAACAGAATTCATGAGCCTTTTATGTCTTGGAATCGTCCGCAGTCATATTGGCACGTATTGTTACTCTGTTTTGACCTCCAAGGGTACAAGTAAACAAAGTCAAATCCCATTCTTCGATTTGTCCGCTGAACATCTGCTCAGGCGCTGTCCCAGCGATTATTTCAATATAAGCAACAGAATAGGAATATCTATTATTATCTGCATCCGTAAATACGATCTGATCGCCGCTGCCAAGCGTACCGATCCTTCCAAAATGTGCAGGATAATTGTGTGCAGCAATCACCATGTCTCTTGTCTGCGCTGAACCGCTGACACAACACGGAGATTCCTTGAGCGCAGGATAACTCCAGTTGCTTCTGACCGGCAATTCCAAACCGAGTACAGGAATTAACAGATAGCCGCAATATGCCCTGCCGTCAATCACGATCTCAGCGGTTGTTTCCGCCGTTGTCACAGTCGTTTCATACGGTGCAAACAAATCCTCCGGGATCGTTGTCACTTTCGTCTGCACGGGTTCCTCTGTTTTCTCGGGCAGGTTCTGCTTGATTGCTGATACCGCCGTCTGTGCAAATGCACCTGCATTTCTGCCTTCCTGAATATTATGTACGCAGAGCGCCGCAGCAGAAATCAGCATCGCAAACCCAAGCAGAACCAAAAATTTACCGATATGACTCTTCATCTTTCTTCTTTCCGTTTTTCATTGAGATACCGGCTCCGATCAGAACCATTCCGCCGAGAGACAGCGGCAGCACCGGCCACCAGAGCTGTCCGGTCTGAATCAGCTTATCGGTCGTTGTTGTCGTGACAGGTGCAGTCGGAACCGTTGTCACAGTTGTCGTCTGTATGCTTACCGTGGTTGCTGTCGTTGTGACCTCCGTTGTCTCCTGATAGGAATTCCGGATCAGATACTGTCTGCTGTTATAGTCAATCATAACCTTATAATTCACAGGGATCTCACGCTCAACGGCAACCCATTTTGATTCGTTACGCAGCGCTTCCCAGCGGTACTTCCACTCATTTTCTTCGCTCAGTGTCACGGTATCACGCAGAACGCCGTCCTCATACAGATCAATCGTCACATTCACCGGACGCTTCTGATTGGCATCGTCATCGTCCAACCAGACTTTTTTCACCATATACGCAACGCTTGAGCTGCTCAGGTTTTCCGCATAGAACTTCGGAAATGCATCATAACTGAACGAAGCATCGGTATCGTTAATCTCCAGCAAAAGCGTAGCCGGGAAATAAACAATCTGATCAACCTGCATATAATTGCCGACTGCCAGATACAGTCCGTTATCCAGATTCTCAAATTTCAATTCACCGTTTTCATCCGTCCTGCCCTGGCTAAGCATTGGCAGTCCGGAAGCAATGACATACGATTCCAGTGTTTTGGCAGCCGTATCAACAACCTGCGCTGACAAATCGCCAAGATCCATACTGTAATTTGCAAGCTCCGGCACAAAATTGATCTTCGTTTCCTCGCGCGCTCCTATTTTGTAAAGTTTCCACTGCATTCCGCAAAGTATTGTTTCGTCCTGTCTGCAAATCAATGTAATGGATTTCTCCTCTGCCGCAGCAGCCTGACTGAGAGAAAAAGGAAACATGCAGAACAGACCGGCGCTCAATAAAACAGCGAAAATATGTTTCATATGTTTTTTTATCATGATGAATCGCCCTCCTCCTTAGGTACATCAATATAGGATTTACACGAATAAACTGAGAAATACCGTTTGATCTTCGGCTTGCCTTTCCAAATCCAGTAAAGGAACAAAAGGAAAAGCAGCGGCACAATGATAAACGGCATTGCGCTGATATTCTCGATGAAAACAGCATCAGCCGGTATGCGGAGATTATGTGCTGTTTCATCTTCTGTCAGTGTATCGATGCGGTGTGCACGGACAAGCAGCCTATGCGTGTTGATTCCGTAGGGTGTACAGGTAAGCAGCGTCACAAGATCACGTTTCGGCTCAATCTGTATCTGCGATGCTTCATACGGGAGCACAACATTGATCTCCTCGACCTCATAGGTAAGAACTTCATCGAGTACAGAAATCGTGAAGCGATCATCCTCCGTAAGCTGATCAAGCGAGCTGAACAATTTTGCAGAAGGCAATCCGCTGTGTGCAGAAATTACGGCATGTGTGCCCGCACCGCCGATCGGGAGAGAACTGCCCTGCAAATGTCCGACTGCAATGTTCAATACCTCAGGACTTGTGCCGTGGTAAATCGGCAGATGTACATTAATCTTCGGAATGTCAATATATCCCATACTGCCTGTACCGGTAACGTCCAGAATCGAACTGTAGCCTGCAATTTCATCAGATTGCTTCATCGGATCCGGCAGTCTTCTGAGCGCTTCATTATAAGCATCAGCCCTTGCCAGGATTTTTTCTCTTGCGGAATGATCAAGTTTGCCGACCGATTGATCATACTGCTCAATCACTTTTGTCTGGGAACGTTCATTCCACCAGCTGCTGAAATACGGATACAGAATTGCTCCGATTCCGAACAGCATCACAAAAACGAAAAACAGTGTGATTGCAGCGTCAGCAGGTTTGACTTTTCGTTTCATTGTTTCTCTCCGAGCCGGTGCGGCTGATCAAAGGGATATATCCGTAACCAAACAACACCAAGAATGTTCTCATCCGAAACGCATCCGAACACGGAAGCACGGCTGTCGATTGACACGGAACGGTTATCTCCCATTACAAACCAGCGGTTTTCCTTTACCGTATACGGGAATTCGATATCACATTCACCAAGTGCAAATTCACTTACATACGGTTCCGACAGTTTTTCTCCGTTCAGTATCACATGACCGGTTTCATCCATATCCACAACATCACCTGCGACAGCGATCACTCGCTTAAGCAGAATTTTCTTATTATAGTACATTGCGACAACATCACCGCGCTCAACATTGCAAAGTTTGTTACAGAGAACAATCTGCCCGTTTGACACCAATGGCTCCATGCTTGTGCCCGTCACACGAATGACCGGCAGAAGCAGCCACGAAAGCAGAACCGCAGCCGCAGCCGCCACGGCAACAGCAGCTGCCGTACTGCGTAAAGTCGCAGCAAACAGTCGTCTGTAACGCATCCGGTTTAAAACATGCCGGAATTGTTCAGCTGTCGGGATGTCATCCAAACAGTTGAATTTACACATCCTGTTTCTCCTTTGTGTCTGGTATGCCGCCTGACAGAACGATCACCTTCGCACGCAGCATATCATTCTCTGCTTTCAGTTCATCAATTTCTGTTCTGAGATAATAAAGCATCTCAATCAAATCTGCTTTTTTTGCTTTACGAAGTTCTTTTTCGGTCATAGTACTCTTCTCCCTCCGCAGAAAATATACTCCGTCCATACTATTATTTCTATTATACATCGAATCATTTGGCATGTCAATCAATCTCAAAAAATCTGTCAGATATTATAATTTACGGATATGTCATTCGTACAGAATGCCGCATATGCAACCTTTTTTTATTCAAAACCCCATCATATTTATTACGTTGGGTAATATTTTGTCGGAATCATTCAGATTGGAATGAAATATTTTCTCTGTATCTCACCGCAAAATATGCTATTTTTCGCATTTTTGTTCGATTGCACAAAAATGAGATTTAAAATTTGTTTTCATTTTACTAATATGATTTTTTTCAAAGTTTTTATCCTATTTCTGTTGACATATATAAAACAATATGGTATAATTAGACCAACACTAAAAATCAAACCCATTCTGTCTCAGTCAAATTCTGAACAAAATTCGTATAAAATTGCTGTATTCGCTTCGTTCCTCTCGTTTTGAATAAATATATACAAATTGTAATATTTTTAGTAACTATCATACCGAGGTGATCAAATGACGGATAAAGAATTCAGAAAGCTGCGGCGCAGTGCACTCATTAAAATAATATTTGAATATCAGCGCCGTGAACAGGAGATGCAGGCGGAAATCAAAGCACTCAAAGCACAGTTAGAGGCAAGAGAACTGAAAATTACAGAAGCCGGCTCCATTGCCGATGCTGTGATCCGTCTCAATGAACTATTTGAAACCGCGCAGAAGACGGCTGATGACTACATCGCACAGGTAAAAAAGAAATGTGATGCGGAGGCCGCAGCGCCGGAATTACCGCAGCCTGAACCGAAACAGGATTCCGGTGCACCGCCGGGAACAGAGGGGTGCACAGCATGAGCGAGGAAAAGCGTGCAGTGATCGACATTCCCTCCGCAGAACAGGTCGAGGCGGAGCTGAACAGAATCCGGTACAGACATTCATTTCTCCGTACCATGCTGAACACTGCGGCAATCGTAGCTGTTGTGGCAGCCGTATCCGTTCTGCTGTCGGTAATTTTCTTTCCTGTGATTCAGGTCTCCGGCGACAGCATGACGCCGACGCTCCAGGACGGTGATATCCTTGTCACTTATCATACGGACAGCATCTCGCAAGGCGATCTCTGCTGTGTTTCATGGCAGAACAAAACGCTGCTGAAACGTGTGATTGGTCTGCCGGGTGATATCATATCCATCGAACCGGACGGCAGTATATATGTCAATCAAACGCTACTGGATGAACCTTATGTCATTGAAAAAAGCATGGGAGACTGTGATATCAGTTTTCCGTTTGAAGTACCCGACAATAAAATTTTCATACTCGGCGATAACCGTACGCTTTCTGTGGACAGCAGAAATACGGATATCGGCTGTATCGGAAAGGAACAGATTATCGGCAGGGTTCTGTTCAGAATCTGGCCGATCAGAACCACCTGAATTCGGATGAAAGGAGGGGCAGATTACTTATGAAAAAGGACATGGCAGCCTTTTTGCAGGACTTACTGAAACAAAATGCAAAACACCGCAGAATGACAGCTTTCTTTACGGCGCTTTCGCTTATCGTTTCATCCGGCGTCATCTGGGCACTGCACGGCGTCGGTGTGACAATGGTCAACGATGCAGACATCGCAGCAGAAAGCCATGTTCACAGTGATACCTGCTATGAACAGCGGCTGATCTGCGGAGCTGAGGAAGATGAAACGCATACTCACACCGCAGAATGCTATGTGAACGAACTGATTTGCAGCGAGGCGCTGCAAGAGGCAGATGCTTCGGTACAGACGGTATCTGTAGACGATGCACAGGAAGCGCCCTCCGAGATTATCATTGATGCAGATGCAGTGACGGATATGCAGCCAGATTCCGAAACCGAACCGGATACAAGCACAGATGCAGAAGCCGGTTCCGATACAGAAACTGAGCCGGATGCAGAGACCGGAAAAGAAGACGAAGCAAATCTCGAAGCCGGTCCGATGCCGGTGCTGCGTGCACCGGGTGCTGGAGACGGTCCCGGCGATCCGCAGGTGATCTCCACAGTCGATAACATCGCTGAAGGTATCCGGTTTACGCTGTTCGATTACGGTGATGATACGCTCGAAGGCAGCGCAAACAACTACGGCGAAACCGACCACTCCAAGGTGAAGAAAACCGGTATCAATACCGGCAGAGATCCTGCTGAGGATCTTATGTTCTTTGCATACGGCACGGCCCCGCCGCATGGTATACAGATCGGTGAAGATGCCAGTGGTAAACCCATCTATGCACCCGGCACGCACGACATGAACTATTATGCCGGCGACTACCGCAGCAATTCCTACCAGTCCGGAAACAGACCGTTCCAGGGTATTGTAAAGAATACGCTGTCGGACGGATTCCCGGTGCTCACGGTATCCGATCATTCGCTTGCATATCTGTTCAATACCGAAGAGCTGAAAGATGCCGATAATAACACCTACAAAACGGTCTACCAGAACGTAAACCATTTGCTGAAAGCCGTACCGAGCCCTTCCGGAAGCGGAACGCATCTCGTTTACAACAGTAATGAGAATTACGCTTATTTCAATCCGCAAACGAATAATTTTGAGGTATATGACAGAACCTTCGATATCATCAATGACGCACACCATAAGAAGAATGATGTCAACGACCTCAAGTCTGATCCGGATAACAAAGATCTTGCTCTGGTGTACAGCGATGATACGGACCCAGGCTTCAAGATCGGTTTCTTCCCATTCAACGAATACAACGAGGAGCTCCGTGATCCGAACTGGAACGGCGACGGTTACAATCACCACTTCGGCATGGCGATGGAAGCAAAGTTCGTCAATCTGGAATATGACAAGATCAATGTCAAGGACCCGATCACCTTCAAGTACAGCGGTGACGATGATATGTGGGTTTTCGTTGACGATCAGCTGGTGCTCGATATCGGCGGTATCCATGAACCGACAGGCGGCATGATTGATTTCTCAAACGATCTTGTCTGGGTGCAGGATAACGATCAGGGCAATACGCTGGCACAGGTCAAAGCAAATTTATTTGCGAATCAGCTCCTGACTGTGGATACCGAAAAGGGCGAAACACAGGACAGCGTATGGAACGCGCTTCCGAAGCCGATCGGCATTGATACTGCAAGCACAACGCAGACCGACGGCGATAAGTGGATCGTGAGACCGATCAGTTATTATTATCCTGATTGGGCGAATGTCAAGCACGATACGCACACGATCAAAATGTTCTACATGGAGCGAGGCGGATGCTATTCCAACCTCGCAATGGAAATGAACCTTCCGACAGTAAAGTCGCTGACAGTCACAAAGGATGTGGATTTCCAGTCGCATACGACCGATTATTTCGACAATAATGAATACGAATTCCAGATTTATGAGAAGATTATCAATACAGACACCGGTGAAGAGGAATGGGTTATCCCGACCGATATCGAAAGCCACTTCAAGCTGAAAGCAAACGGCAGAAAGCAGTTCGATAATATCGGCCGCGGAAGAATCTTCAAGGTGGTTGAGCTCGGCGTGAATCCGCAGATCTACGATCTGGTTTCTGTCAACGGCAGCAATACCGTGCTGAATCCGGATGCGCCGCTACAAAATATTGAGAGTGCGGCGAACACCATCGGAGATGTGAGTGCATACGGATTCCGCAACAGAATCCGTGAAGACACACAGAGCGTTTCGGCGCGGAAAATCTGGGAGCCGGCACTTGCAAACAACGATCCGCTGCAGAATTACCGTATCAAATTCAAGCTCTACCGAACCGATTCCGTCACGGGTGAAAAGAAGCCGGTTGCGCTTCGCGTCACGGAAAACGGCGAGGAAAAACTGAAACGGACATTCATTCTCGACAGGAACAACAACTGGCACTGGGAAGCAAGTCCGCTGCCCGCAAGGTACGGAAACCAGATCTTCACCTACTCTGTCGAGGAACTGAATACGCCGAAGAATTACATGGCAGCATACGATACTGCACCGGACGGCACATTGCAGATCACAAACACCAACCAGAGCACAGCAGAGCTGCATGTGAAGAAGGAATGGTCGCACGGCGGCGAGAAGCCGGTCGAACTGGTGCTCAAGCGCAAGAGGATCGGCTATACGTCCAGCGAGCAGACTTCGCTGAAGGTTGAGCTTTTCGACGAGAGCAACAACAAGATATCTGAAAACGTCATTAACGACGTATATGTCGGCGGCAGCGTCGAATTTGCACTGAATATTCCGGACGGCGTTGTGCTGTGGAACAACCGGATCACAGCGATACCTGATACATTGCAGGTGGAACACGACCATGAATACTACGAGGTCTCGAATCTCGCAGCAAATTCCAACACAGTTCAGATTCATCTCAAATCAGACAATGCCAACGACGAGCTGCTGCTGTATTATTTCCCGTTTACGCAGCACGCAGAAAACTGGTCGGGGCTGGGCAGTGTCAGAGTCTTTACGAGCGGCAGCTCTCCCTATGCAAAGGGCGACGCACTGGGCATAGAGCACACTCCGAACACCTCTGCAATGACAGCAAAGGAAGGTCTTAAACTGCGTCTCGATCCCGCCAAGATCAAGCCGGGCAGAACATACACATTCAGCGTTTATATCCGCACCGGTACCGGTTCGTCTCCTGAATATCAGTTAGTATTCAATGACGGTCTCGAAACCGGAAGCAGCGAGAAAATCATTGCATCGCAAGTGATAAACGGAGCATGGAAACAGCTCAGCGGCTCGATCAGGATTCCTGAAAACATCGACCCTTATAACATGTTTATCCGGATCGGCACAACCGCCGACGGCATGGTCACAAAGTACTACATCGACGAATTCACCGCAGTTGAGGGCGATGTTGCTATTTCCGTGACGCAGCAAAGCAACGGCAATCCGGGCGGCGTTATTACAATCGGCAGCGCTTCTAAGCCCGTAACCCGAGAAATTTACAGCTACAAGTTCACCGACGAACTGTATGACGGCTGGGGCAAAATGGGCAGATTATCAATCAGCGGCACGAAGGATTACACGCGGATTTATGAACGCGGCGCTAGCTGGGCATCCGTCAACCGTGATTTCAACAATGTGTTCAAGGCGGGTACCCGTTACAAATTCCTGCTCAAGGCACAGCATGACGGCGCCGACGGCACACAAAAAGTCTCAATCGTGCTGCACTATAAAAAGACAGACGGCAGTGACGTTTATAGCGGACCGGTTGTCATCGACTTCAGCACCAATACCGTCAACGCACCGGAGCAAATCATTGAAAAAACCGGTTTCACAACACTGGCGGAAGATGCTGATACGAGTCAGGCAAATATCTATTTCGGCGCTGATGATACGCGCAGCTTTCGCATCATGTATATGAAGGTCTTCGATCTGAATTCTGATATTCCCGGTTATACGAAGCTCAGCGAAGGCGTTTATCAAACCAACAACAGCCGTTATCGCGTTGACTTCGATCCGGATTCGGTCACCAATCCGCTTAAGCAGAATGACGCCTATGAAGAGGATACCGACTTTAACAATCGGAATATTACGGTGACGCTGAATGACGGAAATAACTGGAAATATCATTGGACAAACAGTTCTTTGAACGAAGATAACGAACAATATCTGTACCAGTACCGTATCGAGGAGATCAAAGTCGGCGGTGTATCGGTCAATCTGCCGGATGCACAGGACAGAATCTTCACCGCAGACGGAGATTATCTCGTGAGCTACAGCGGCAGCGATGTGGCTGCAAACACCGAGAACTCCCCGATGACTATCACAAACAAATATATCTGGTACAAGCTGCCGGATACCGGCGGCATCGGCGCAGACGGCGTCTGTGCAGCAGGCATGATGCTTGCAATCGGCGGCTTCGTTGGCAGGATTGCCTTCAGAAAACGCGAAAGGAGGAACATGTGATGTGAACTTCCTGTTACGTTTCAGGCATCCGACTTGTAAGAAAAAAAATCAAATACTAAAATGGAGGGTAAGATTATGAAAACGAAGAAAAGAGCAGCTGCATTTTTGACAGCAGGATTCTTAGCACTGACTATGTGCGCGCCCGTCAGTCTGACGGCATTCGCAGGCACCCTGACAATCCAGGGCGGCGGAGCAGGAGATGCAGAACATCAGTATAAGGCGTATGCGATTATCACAGGCACCCTTGCCAATGACGGAAACACGCTTTCCAATCTGGAATGGGGCGATGATATCAATCCGACAAACCTGATTGCAGCATTGGTAGCGAACAAAACCGAGCTGGGCATCGAAGTGACTTCGACTTCAACGATAGATCAGATCGCAAAGGAACTTGCAAAACTTGCCGTTGATACGCCGACCAGTCACAAGGCACAGCGTGAACTGCTGGCAAAGATCATCGGCGATGATCCTGATAACAACGACAGCAGCGACAATATCCTGAAAGCAGATTCCGGTTCTGCACTGACCAAGAACAGCGACAATAATTATGTATCCGGCAATCTTGCAAACGGCTGGTATCTGATTGAAGACGGTCTGACGCCGGGAAACGGTCAGGCAAAGAGTGCAAATCTTCTTCAAATCATGAAGAGTACCACGATCACGAAGAAGTATTCGCTGCCGACTCTGGAAAAGGTGATCTACGATGCAACCGATGCTGCTGATCCGGAAAAGAAAGTCAACGATGCAAGCATCGGCGATACGGTCACCTATCACCTGAAAACAGCAGTCCCGAATATGACAGGCTATGACAAATATTACTTTGTCATCAACGATACACTCTCGAAGGGTCTGACTTACACCGACAACCTGACAATTCAGTACGGCACAGGCACGACGATTGTGACCCTGGATGCTGACACCGACGGACCTGCCGGCGATGCAGATGACGGCGATTATTATCTGGTGGAATCTGCTTACAGTGCGGACAGCGGAACAACACTCAAGATTGTTTTCAAGAATTTCTATACGAAATTCAATAGTGTAGCAGCTGATACACCAATCCTCATTTCCTACACGGCTATGCTGAACAATGCAGCCGAGATCGGTGGCACCGCAGGCAACCCGAATACCGCAAATCTGACCTATTCGAACAATCCCAACGTCTCTTCAAACGGAACCAATCTCCCCGACACACCGGATGAGCCGGATACTGAACACGGTGCGCCGACCGGCACCACGCCGATCAGTACCGTCAGGACCTTCACGACATCTATCGTGATCGACAAGTTCTGGATGGATAATACCACAAAGAAACAACTGGAGAACGCAGTGTTCCGCCTCACCGGCTACGGTCTGAAGGCTGTCAAGAATGAAAGCGGTCTTTATGTAAAGGATGCTGATGCGAATCCGGCATATTATCTGCTCAAAGACGGTACGTATACGAATATTGTACCGGGTGCAGATACAAATCATCCGGCAGATGCATATACAGGCACTGACACATATGCATATACTGAAACAAGCAGCATTCAGGGAACCCCTGTCAAGGTTGATACCTACGGCACAACGGATAGCAGCGGTCAGCTCACATTCTCCGGTCTGGGTGCAGGTGAATATACCATAACGGAAGTTGCTGCCCCGAACGGCTTCAACCTTCTGAAGACTCCGATCGCTGTCAAGATTACCGCAGCACCGAATGAAACGGGCACGGGCACATGCGAATATACTTACAGCTCTGATAATTTGACGGAATACCCGTTCAGCGGCAACGTAATCAGCATCGAGAACAGCAAAGGTGCGATTCTCCCTGAAACCGGCGGCATTGGTACCAAACTGTTCATTCTGATCGGCACGGTACTCGCAATCGTCTCCGGCATCTACCTCGTCACCAAGAAGAGAATGGCAGGCATCGAGCATTAAGCACCTGACATGAATCCGACAGTATAAATTCAAAAGCAGCGGGAGAGAATTCTCTCCCGCTGCAAACCATAACTGAAAGCAAAGGTGTAATCATGAAGCATAACGTCGTAAAACACATCTTCACATTTACATTTCTCTTCGGGATCGCACTGCTGCTTTATCCGTTCATAAGCGATTATATCAATTCCCGTCATCAATCAAAAGTCATACAAAACTATCAGGAAACAGCAGATCAAATAGATGACAGCAGAAAAGAGATACTGTTCAGGCAGGCAGCAGATTATAACAAGAAACTGGTCGAAACGGAAGGCGCCTTTTATGATCCTGATCTGGTCGATGGATATATGGGAACACTGGATATCACAGGGACCGGAATTATGGGCTATCTGAATATTGACAAGATTCACCTTGAACTTCCGATATATCATACGGTCAGCAGCGATGTGCTGCAAATTGCAGTCGGGCATCTTCCCGGAACCAGTCTGCCGGTCGGCGGTGCAGGAACGCACACAGTCCTTTCCGGACACCGTGGACTGCCGCGTGCAAAGCTCTTCTCCGATCTTGATAAGCTGGAAATCGGCGACCGCTTTACAATCACGGTAATGTCTGAAGTTTTCACCTATCAGGTGGAGCAGACAAAGAACGTCGAGCCCTATGAGGTCGATGATTTACAGATCGAACCAGGACAAGATATCTGTACCCTGTTCACCTGCACGCCCTACGGCATCAATACACAGCGGCTGTTTGTGCGTGCAAGGCGCGTCCCAAACGCAGAGGTTACGGTACGCCGGATTTTCTATACAAATGAGGCATACAGGGTCACACCAGCGATTGTAGCGCCAGTTCTTGCTTTGCCTGTACTATTGCTCCTATATATTCTCATGCTGATTTTAAATTACAGAAGGCGCCACAACAGAAAATCAAAATTAGATGATCACTTGAGTAAAATCGATCACTAAATCAACATCCGATATGGAGCATTTCCCCTCTCAGGAAACTACTTGCCTGATTGACCAGCTGACCTTTGCACGTAATATGCATAAATCACATAAACATTTCTGCCGCAGAATCACAATGATTCAGCGGCAGTATCCTTTTCGTATAAAACCGGTTATAATGATTCGATGTATAGCATACACCTTATACTATAATAATCATATTCAGAGGTGGTATGTATGAAATCAGAAATCAGAAAGATC
>JAEEGL014996748.1_pt1 | contig 22393 bp, 20 predicted proteins | sample 9134231 | NCBI WGS metagenome assembly JAEEGL01 (sample SAMN16246548, study PRJNA631951) | gut metagenome | biome: gut microbiome; feature: rumen; material: fiber-attached | host: Bos | place: Iran: Karaj | collected 2018-10
CTGCCGCTGCAGTACTGCGGAGACAAAATGGTTCACCTGAATGACGAAGGATATGCGGTATTTGCCCGGGAACTGCTGGATTACGCCCAGGCGGAGTACGAAGCCGGAAGATGGAAGCCGGCGGCGGAGGCCGGAGCAAAGGAAGAAGGATTGGAATGAAAAACATGAAAAGGCTGACGGTGATCCTGGCGTTGCTCCTGGCTGCGGTGCTGCTGACTGCCTGTGGAAACAGCGGAGCGAAGGAGACGCCCGCGGCGACACAGCCGGCTGCTGCCGATACGTCGGCCCCCACCGCGGAACCCACGGCAAAGGAGACGGAGAACCCCGGAAAGGAGACCGGCGCCGGGACGCTGCAGAGCCGGGTGGAAGCGGTCGTGCAGGATGCGGCCGGGCTGGCTTCCTATACAAAGGGAGACCTGGAAGATATGACCGGGATCGAACCGGCGGATTGTTCGGAATTCGTTTTCCTGCAGGGAAACGGGATGGACGGCCGGGAGGTCCTGGCGGTGCTGGCGGCGGACGACGCGGCTGCGGAACGGGTGTTCACGCAGATGGAAAGCTACCTGGAACGCCGCCGGGAGGAAAACAAGAACTACGCGCCGGCAGCCTATCAGCTGCTGAGCGAAGCCAGCGTTGCCCGGAAGGGGCTGCTGCTGGTGCTGATTTCCGGTCCGGACGGCGCGGCGGAGACCGGAAAACTGCTGGCGGGAGAATGATATGATCTTTTCGTCCTTTACTTTTCTGCTCCTGTTCATGCCCTGCGTCCTTCTGCTTTACAGGGTGATGCCGGGCAAGGCGCGGATGCCGTTTCTGCTGACGGCATCCCTGCTTTTTTATGGATGGGGGAATCCGGCATGGCTGCTGCTGATCCTGTTTTCCATGGTGCTGAACTGGATCGGCGTGCTGTGGATGACGCGAAAAGGAAAGCCTTCCCGGAGCGGGCTGGTCTGCCTGATCGTGCTGAACCTGATGCCGCTTCTGTGGTTCAAATATGCGGGCTTCCTGGCGGACACATGGAAGGCGCTGACCGGAATCCGGCTGAGCTTTGACGCTCCGATGCTGCCGGCGGGAATCTCCTTTTTTACCTTCCAGGCCATGAGCTATGTGATGGACGTGTACCGGGGAGAGGCGAAACCCCAGAAAAACTTGATTACGTTCAGCGTCTATCTGTCCCTGTTCCCCCAGCTGGTGGCCGGTCCCATTGTCCGGTATACCGACCTGGAGGCCCAGCTGATCGCGCTTCCGAAGCCGGAGTATCCGGAAATGCGGGAGGGAATGCGCCGGTTCTGTACGGGGCTGGCCAAAAAGGTCCTGCTGGCGGATGCCATGGGGCGCCTGTGGGGCAGCATGAACAGCAGCTTTCCGGAAGCGGGGGCCCTGGGAGCCTGGGTCGGCCTGCTGGCGTTTTCCTTCCAGATCTTCTTCGACTTTTCCGGATATTCCGACATGGCGATCGGCCTGTGCCGGGGAATGGGCTTTACGATTCCCGAAAACTTTGACCGGCCGTACCGGGCCGTGAGCCTCACGGATTTCTGGCGGAAATGGCATATGACGCTGACGGACTGGTTCAAGGCCTATGTATATATTCCTCTGGGAGGAAGCCGGCGCGGGAAGATCCGGCGGGACCTGAACGTTCTTATTGTGTGGGCGCTGACAGGACTGTGGCACGGGGCCGGCTGGAACTTTGTGCTGTGGGGGCTGTATTTCGCGGTCCTTCTGGTTATTGAAAAGCGTTTCCTGCTGCGAAACGCCCGCTGGGAAAAGGTGCCCGGATGGATCCGGCAGGGACTGACATTCTTTGCGGTGATGCTGGGTTGGGGACTGTTTTCCGGGTTCGGAGGCGAACTGCTGAAGGCCATGCTGGGCGGATACGGCGGCGCATCCGCCCGGACGCTTCTCACATGCGCAGCGTATGCGCCGATGCTGTTGATCTGCGCGGCGGTGAGCTTTCTTCCGGCACCGAAAAAGATTCCGCTGAAGCGTTTTGCCGCGCCGGTGCTGATGATTCTCTGCCTGGCGGCCCTGGCCGCGCAGGGCTACGCGCCGTTTGTATATTTCCAGTTCTGACGGGAGGAAACCATGAAAGAAAAAAGGTGGCTGGGAGACCGGGCGGCGGTGCTGGCCGGATTGCTGCTTCTGCTGGGAGCAGGCCTGTTTGCGCTTTTCTGGCCCCAGAAGGATTTTTCGGATGCGGAACGGCGGTACCTGGCTTCCGTACCGGGAACGCTGTCCCTGACCAACTGGAAGACAGACAAGGAAACGGAAAGCTTTCTGGCGGACCGGGTCCCCTTGCGGAATGTGCTGGTGGGAACGGACGCGTGCATGCAGGTTGCCACGGGACGGCGAACCCAGCTGGAAGCCTGGCCGGCGGCCGGGGCTTTCCTGGAACGGCCGGTCAGCGGCAGCGCGGAAAAGGCGGAGCGGCGGCTGAAGCAGTTTGCCGCCCTGGCGGAAAAAACCGGGACGGACTGGCTGGCGGCGGTGCCCCGGACCCATGGGTTCCTGCTTCGGGGGCGGATGAACGGTCTGCTGCGCATGCAGTATGAGCAGGAGAACGGAATCTACGAAGCGCTGGAGGCGAATCCGCACTTCCTGGATGTGCTGCCGGAGGGTACGAAGGCGGAGGATGTATATTACCGCACGGATCACCATTGGAACCTGCAGGGCGCTTACAGGGCCTACGAAGCCTGCTGCCGTGCGGATGGCCTGCCGGTATACCCGCTGGAGGACTTTGAGATCACCCGGTTCGGCGGGTTCCTGGGGACCACCCGCAGCCGGAGCGGACTGCCGGCATTCCAAAGCGACACGCTGGTCTGCGCGGCGCCCCGGGGAAGCGTGACCATGCGGGTCATGGAAAGCGGGGAGACCTTTGACCGCCTGATTTTCCCGGAATGGACGGAAACCTATGACGGCTATGCCGTCTACCTGAACGGCAATCACGGAATGCTGGAGATTACCAATCCGGACGCGCCGGGGGGCAGCCTGCTGGTGTACAAGGATTCCTTTGCCAATTGCCTGCTGCCGCTGCTGGCGGCGGATTACAGCCGGATTGTGGCAGTGGATGCCCGCTACTATTCCGGAAGCTTTTCCGAGGCGGCCGGAGCTGCCGGCAAGGTGGACAGGATCCTGTTTGTTTATTCTCCGGACAGCCTGGTGAACGACACGGCTGTGGCGGGAAAAGCGGGAAGATAAAAAGATGCCAGATCAAAAAAGGAGGATAAGGAAAATGAAGAGATGGATGAGTTTGCTGGTAGCGCTGCTGCTGGCCTGGACGGTGGGATGCGCCGCACAGGCGGAAGACGCGGCGGAGGAGGAAGCGATGAACCGCTTCTGCAGCGTATGGGTCGGCGCCGGGAACCGCATTGAGATTTATGCTCCCGAGCCCACCTGGCTGGCGGTGGTTTGCAGCGCAAACGGAACGGATACCTGGGAGTACGAATGCGTTTATGACGCGGAGCAGAACGCCCTGGTTTCCGACGGAAGCGCCGGCAATATCAAATACGCCGTGACCCGGGACGACGAAGGCTCCGAAACGGGACGCACCGCCGTTTATGAAAACGGGGAAGCGGTTTTCAGCGTAAACGCGGAAGGCAAGCTGGTATGGGACGACCGGCGGGAAGGCGCAGGGGAAGGAATTCTCTTCGATAAAATCGGCCTTTTTGAGGGAAGATGGGTCTGTGATGACCACACCGCCGCGGAAATCTGCTGGGACGAGGAAGAAACCGAGGACGGCGAACGGTTTTCCGGCTACAAGGTGGAAGTGCAGATCCTGGAAGGCGAGGAACTGTTCTGCTGGTACTACGCCTGCGCCTACGATCCGGCGGACAATACGCTGAAGGGAATCGGCACCAAGGAATATCAGAAAGAGGAAGGCACGCCGATTGAGACGATTTACGACGACGGAACGGCGGTGTTTTCCTTTGACGAGGAAGGCTACCTGATCTGGAATGACGAGGTGGAAAACGCCGGAGCCGGAATGCGGTTCGGCGGAACCAACGGGTAACTGGTTTTTTTCGGGGTTGACAAACCGGTCCGGGAAAGCTATTTTATATTTATCAGGAAGAAAGGACGGTATTTGCGACTGATGAAAATCCGCAACTGACATTCGGCTGCCGAAGACTTCCGGGAAAGCGAGTCCGGAAGATGTTTGAGTGCTGCCGTCTGGAGGTTGCGTGATGCAAAGCCGGACGCTTTTGCGTATCTGTTTTTTCCGCGCTCCTCCACGGCATGGGAGGAGCGTGTTTTATATGGCGAAATTACTTCTGAAGGCGGAAAATATACAGAAATCCTACGGAGACCGACAGCTGCTGCATCCGGAAAACCTGGAGGTATGGGACGGGGACCGGATCGGCCTGATCGGGGAAAACGGCGCGGGAAAAACCACCCTGCTGAAAATCCTTTCCGGCGAGGAGGAAGCGGAGGCGGGAACCGTGCACCGGTATGGATCCGCGGCGATGATTCACCAGCAGGGAAACGAAGACGGGGGCGGGGATGAAAGGATCCGCGCGCTGTTCCGGGCCGGCGAAAGCCGGGAAGAGCTTTCCGGCGGTGAAATGACCCGGAACAGGATCTCCGCGGCCCTTTCCGGAAAAGCGCAGCTGCTTTTTGCGGATGAACCCACCACGGACCTGGACGAGGAAGGACTGCGGCTGCTGCGGGAACAGCTGGCCGGATACGCCGGGGCGCTGGTGCTGGTTTCCCATGACCGGGCGCTTCTGCGAAAGATCTGCCGGAAGATCTGGTATCTCGAGGACGGAAAGGTGACGGTTTTTCCGGGCGGATGGGATGCCTACATGGCGGAAAGGCAAAGACAGCGGGACAGACAGCAGTTTGAATGGGAACAGTACCGGGGAGAACAGAAAAGGCTGCAGGAATCCGCCCGGATCCTTGCGGAACGCGCGGAGCATGTAAAAAAGGCTCCATCCCGCATGGGAAACGGCGAAGCGCGGCTTCACAAAAGGGAATGGACCGACGCGGTGCTTCGGATCAGCCACGCGAAACGCACGCTGCAGAACCGGATGGAACAGATGGAGGTACGGGAAAAGCCCCGGGCGATGCCGGAAATCAGGATGAAGCTGGGAATCTCCCGGCCGGTGGAAGCGAAAACCGTGCTGGGGGTCCGGTGCGAAATGCTGAAGGCCGGCGGGACCGTGCTGCTGCAGGATACAGGATTCCAGCTGCCCACGGGAAGCCGGACGGCGCTGATCGGAAGAAACGGATGCGGGAAAACCACCCTGCTTCGGGTGCTTTCCGGGCAGGAAGGCGAAGGCGTGGAATTCCGGGGCACGGTGCGGATGAATCCCCAGGCGCGGCCTGCCTGGTTTGACCAGCACCATGAGAAAACCCTGAAGCCGGAGCGGACCGTTCTGGAAAACATCATGGAGCTTTCGGTGCATCCGGAAAGCGAAGCCCGGAAGGTGCTTTCCCGCCTGAATTTCCGGCGGGAGGATGCCTTCAGGATGGTATCCGTCCTTTCCGGCGGGGAACGGGCGAAGGTTGCGCTGGCCCGGATCCTGCTGACGGACTGCAACCTGCTGGTGCTGGATGAACCCACCAACCATCTGGACCTGTTTACCATGGCGGAACTGGAACGATTGCTGACGGAATACGGCGGGACGGTGCTCTTTGTCAGCCATGACGAAGAGTTTATCCGGAAAACCGCCACCCGGATGATCCGGTTTGACGGGCAGCGGCTGGTTTCCCTGGAGGAAAGCCCGGAGGAAGGGGAAAGGCAGGCCCGGGAGAAAAACAGCGCGGAGGAGGAAAGAAAACGCCTGGCGATCAGCAGCCTGGAGATGCGGCTGGCCGCCCTGGCTGCCAGGATGTCCGCGCCGAAAAAGGGAGACCGGCCGGAGAGCCTGCGGGAAGAGTACGACCGTACGGTGCAGGAACTGGCGGAACTGAAACGCGCCGTGGAGAAAGGGGGACAAGGAATTACCCATTGACACAGTAGGTAAAAGGAAGTATAATGCTCCTGCAGCGGGAACCGGTCCCGGAACCGGCCAGCCCGCGGCAGAACAGGAGTGAATACATGATTTACGCGGACAACGCAGCAACGACAAAAATCAGCGCAACGGCGGAGAAAACCCTGGTGGCTGTTCTCCGGGATTTCTGGGGAAATCCCTCGAGCCTGTATACGCTGGGACAGCAGGCCAAAGAAAAACTGGAGGAAGCCCGGAAAACGGTGGCGGAAGTGATCGGGGCGGATCCCAGGGAAATCATCTTTACCTCCGGCGGCAGCGAAGCGGACAACCAGGCGATCCGCTCCGCGGCAGAGGCCGGGAAACTGAAAGGGAAAAAGCATATTGTTTCTTCCGCCTTTGAACATCACGCGGTGCTGCATACCCTGGAAAGACTGAAAAAAGAAGGCTTTGAGGTTACGCTGCTTCCGGTGCACGAAGACGGGCGGGTCCGGCCGGAGGAGGTGCGCGGCGCGCTGCGGGAAGATACCTGCCTGGTAACCATTATGTATGCCAACAATGAAATCGGCACCGTGCAGCCCGTCCGGGAGATTGCCGACATCTGCCGGGAAAAGGGAATCCTTTTCCATACGGATGCCGTTCAGGCAGTGGGGCATCTTCCCGTGAATGCCGGGGAGGATCATTTTGACATGCTTTCCGCTTCCGCCCACAAATTTCACGGGCCCAAGGGCGTAGGTTTCCTTTATGTGCGCAAGGGAATCCGGCTGGTTCCGCTGATTGAAGGCGGCGCGCAGGAAATGGGAAAGCGCGCGGGCACGGAAAACCTGGCATCTGTGGCGGCCATGGCGGCGGCCCTGAAGGAAGCGGCGGAGGGAATGCAGGAAAACGCACAGCGGCTGACCGCCCTTCGGAACCGGCTGATGGACGGCCTGTCCGCCATTCCCCACAGCGCGCTGAACGGGGATGCGGAACACCGGCTGCCCGGAAACGTGAATTTCTGTTTCGAAGGCATAGAAGGGGAATCCCTCCTGCTGCTGCTGGATGACCGCGGCATTGCGGCATCCTCCGGCAGCGCCTGCACTTCCGGGTCCCTGGAACCCAGTCATGTGCTGCTGGCTATCGGACGGCCCCATGACGTTGCGCACGGTTCCCTCCGGTTATCCATCGGTGAGGATCTTACGGAAGAGGACGCGGATTATATCATCCGTTCCGTTTCGGAAGTTGTGGCATACCTTCGCAGTTTCTCCCCCATCTGGCGGGATCTTGAAGCGGGCAAAAAACCGCATTTGCTCTGATGCAAAGGAGGCAGCAGTATGGCTCTTTACAGTGAAAAAGTGATGGATCATTTCCGCAATCCGCGCAATGTGGGCGTCCTGGAGGATGCCAACGCCATCGGCGAGGTGGGGAACGCCCGCTGCGGGGATATTATGAAAATGTACCTGAAGATTGAAAACGATGTGATTCAGGATGTGAAATTTGAAACCTTCGGCTGCGGAAGCGCGATTGCTTCCAGTTCCATGGCCACGGAAATGATCAAGGGGAAGCCGGTGTCGGAGGCCGCGGGGCTGACCAACCAGGCCGTGACGGAGGCGCTGGACGGCCTGCCGGCCCATAAGCTTCATTGCTCCGTGCTGGCGGAAGAGGCCATTCAGGCGGCCCTGGAGGACTACCGCCGGCGGCAGGAAGAAAAAAATTAAAGAAATTTTCTAAATACCTATTGACATGCTGGGTTAATGGTGATATGCTGGCTTCAGCAAAACGAAAGGAGGCGCCGCAGATGTTCGGAAAGATGTGGATGTGTTGTCGAATGCTTATCTCCCGGACAGACTGTATGGCAGGGGTGGATCCTGTGCGCCTCCGGATGATGTGAAGCTGCCTGAGCTTCGTTTAATCCGAACGCAATTCTGTCCGGGAGCATGAAATAAGGCCCCCGGTTTTTTGTTGCATCAGGCAGAAAAAACAGAAAGACAAAAAGGAGAATCAGAATTATGAGTAATTATCGTTTTGAAACCCTGCAGCTTCACGTCGGCCAGGAACAGCCCGATCCCGCAACAGATGCCCGCGCGGTGCCCATTTACCAGACCACTTCCTACGTATTCCGCAACAGCCGCCATGCAGCTGACCGCTTCGGCCTGGCGGATGCCGGAAACATTTACGGACGGCTGACCAACTCCACCCAGGATGTGCTGGAAAAGCGCGTGGCGGCGCTGGAAGGGGGAACGGCCGCGCTGGCGGTGGCTTCCGGAGCGGCGGCCATTACCTACGCGATCCAGGCGCTGGCAGCCTCCGGCGGACACATCGTTGCGCAGAAAACCATTTACGGAGGAAGCTTCAACCTTCTTTCCCATACGCTTCCGCAATACGGCATTGAAACCACCTTTGTGGACGCCCACAACCTGAAGGAAGTGGAAGACGCCATCCAGGACAACACACGGGCCATTTACCTGGAGACGCTGGGAAACCCGAACAGCGATATTCCGGATCTGGACGCCATCGCGGCCATTGCCCACCGTCACGGCCTTCCGCTGGTGGTGGACAACACCTTCGGCACGCCTTACCTGATCCGTCCCTTTGAACACGGCGCCGACATCGTGGTCCATTCCGCCACCAAGTTCCTGGGCGGCCACGGAACGACCCTGGGCGGCATCATTGTGGAGGCCGGGAAATTTGACTGGAAAAAGAGCGGAAAGTATCCGAACATCGCCGATGCCAATCCGAGCTATCACGGCGTTTCCTTCCAGGAAGCGGCGGGCCCCGCGGCGTTTGTGACCTTTATCCGGGCGATTCTGCTGCGGGATACCGGCGCCTGTATTTCTCCCTTTAACGCCTTCCTGCTGCTGCAGGGCGTGGAAACGCTCTCCCTGCGGCTGGACCGGCACGCCGAAAATACCCGGAAGGTCGTTGAATACCTGTCGAAGCATCCGCTGGTGGAGAAGGTCAATCATCCTTCCCTGCCGGATCATCCGGATCATGAGCTGTATCAGAAGTACTTCCCCCGGGGCGGCGCTTCCATCTTTACCTTTGAAATTGCCGGCGGCCAGAAGGAAGCCTGGGAGTTCATCGACCACCTGGAGATTTTCTCCCTGCTGGCCAATGTGGCGGATGTCAAGAGCCTGGTGATTCATCCGGCTTCCACGACTCATTCCCAGCTTTCCCCGGAGGAACTTCTGGAGCAGGGAATCAAGCCCAACACAATCCGGCTGTCCATCGGTACGGAACATATTGACGATATTATTGCGGACCTGGAAAAAGGATTTGCCGCAGCCGGGGCGAATAAGTGACAAAGACGTCCGCTCCGGATCCGGAACGGAAAAGAATAAACGCGAGATCAAAAAACGGGAGGTTATGACAATGGCGAACATTTACAGGGGAACCCTGGGACTGATCGGCAATACGCCTCTGGTGGAGGTTGTGAATATTGAAAAGGAACTGAACCTGAAAGCGACCGTTCTGGTCAAGCTGGAATACTTCAATCCTGCCGGCAGCGTGAAGGACCGGATCGCCAAGGCGATGATTGAGGACGCGGAGGAACGCGGACTGCTGAAGGAAGGCTCCGTGATCATTGAGCCGACCAGCGGAAACACGGGCATCGGCCTGGCCGCCATTGCCGCAGCCAAGGGTTACCGGATTATCCTGACCATGCCGGAAACCATGAGCGTGGAACGCCGGAACATCCTGAAAGCCTACGGGGCCGAGCTGGTGCTCACCGAGGGCGCCCGGGGAATGAAGGGCGCCATTGAAAAGGCGGATGAGCTGGCAAAGCAGATTCCCGGCGCGTTTATTCCCGGACAGTTTGTCAATCCGGCGAATCCCGCGGTGCACAAGGCAACCACCGGCCCTGAAATCTGGCGGGACACGGACGGAAAAGTGGATGTGTTCATTGCCGGCGTCGGTACCGGCGGTACGGTGACCGGCACCGGGGAATACCTGAAGTCACAGAATCCTAATGTGAAAGTCGTGGCGCTGGAGCCCGCGGATTCTCCCGTGCTTTCGGAAGGCCATGCTGGTCCCCACAAGATTCAGGGAATCGGCGCCGGGTTTGTACCGGAAGTGCTGAACACAAAGGTCTACGATGAGGTGTTCCGTGCCACGTCGGCGGATGCGTTTGCCACGGCGAAGCTGCTGGCCCGCAAGGAAGGGATTTCCGTCGGGATTTCCTCCGGCGCCGCGCTGTTCGCTGCGATCGAATTTGCCAAAAAGGAAGAAAACGCCGGCAAGGTGATTGTGGCGCTGCTGCCCGACAGCGGAGACCGTTACTATTCCACGCCGCTGTTTACCGAGTAAGGAGAAAAACCTTCGAAAAAAGAACGCGTCCTGCGCAGACGCGTTCTTTTTGCTGCTTCACGGAGAACGGGCCGGAAGGATGTTCCGGCCTTTCGGTTTACCTGGTGAAGCGGGAGATAAACTTCCAGGCGTTTTCACAGCTGTGCTGCCTGCATTCGTGGATCTGGCCGCTGACGCTGGCGAAAGCGGTCCGGCATACTCCGTCCTCGCTGTCGTAATAGCGGATGGTCAGGGTGCTGCCCCGGGACGGGTCGGGAACCTGTTCCACCCGGTCCCCCGGAATGCCCCAGTAAGGATCTTCCCAGTTCTCTTTGTTTTCCAGGGACAGGGAATCAAAATGCTTTTTCAGCCGGTTCACTTCCGCCACATAGGCCGCCCGCTCCAGCGCGGATTCCGAATGGCAGGGGAGCTCGGGCAGGTGGGAGTTTTCGCCGCCGGAATAGAAGACCGGCACCGGTACGGTTTTATTGAGGTTTTCGCTGGCCGGCGTTCCGTAAAAGGTGGTGTAAACCGGGAAGAGGGCGCTGGCCGGCATCAGGCCGGCAAAGACCTGCGGGAATTCCTGGAAGCAGTCCCATGTTTTTCCGCTTCCCATGGAGAAACCGGTGGCGTAAATCCGGTGCGTATCAATGCTGTATCTTTTTTTCAGCCCCTCAATCAGTTCAACGGCTTCCGTTGCCGTGACGTTCTGGTGGTTTTCCACGGAAACAAACAGGAAATCATATTTATGGGCAATTTCCCACCAGCCGGCCACATAGGTCAGGTACATGGAGCTGTCTCCGCCGCCGTGGAACCCGATGACCAGGGGCATCGGTCCCCGTGCGGGAAGATCCTTGTTGTAGTAGGCAAAATAGCCGACCTTGTGGTGCTCCTGGTCCCGGATGTTGCGGTTGTCCGGAGAGGTGGCGACGGTCACGCTGCCCACGTCCTCGGTCATGCCCAGGGCATCAAAGTCCGGTTCCAGCTCCATTTTTCCGCACCACATTTTGAATTTCCATACAAAGGAGCAGTAATCCGCCGCATAGTCTGCCCGGTCCTTCACCAGCAGGTTTTCGCAGCCCTCGAAAGCCCGGTTGATTTCGCTGCTGTTGCCGACGCTGAGGATGGCAATATCCCGGCGCGTTACCTCCGGAACAACGCTCAGCCGTTCCATGGAGCACATGGCGGGGGTGATTTCCCCGGGACCCCAGAGGTATTCGCCCTGCAGCGTGGTCAGCAGGTTTCCGGCCACATAATCCGCTGATTTGCCGAAGCTGTAAATATCCGCCCGGAAAATAGCGCCCCGGACGAAATATCCTTTGAATTCCCGGGCAAAGAAATCATAGTTTTCAACAATTCCGTCCCGGTATACGGTGATCATTTTGATTTCTGAGATCAGGTCCCTGTAGAGGCCGGCATCCGCGCCGGCCCAACCGTCCTTTGCGGTGGGATAAACGAACAGGACGCTGGCGTCCGTGCCGGCGGCGATCCCTGCCAGGCCGCTTTCCCGGGCGAAACGGACCGCGCTTTCCATGGACTGCGCTTCTTCTTCAAAAACCAGCAGCAGCGGAGCGCGGAACGTGTAGTTGTTGGTCTGTCCGTCCAGGCTGTTTTCCGGAACAAACACCTTCAGGTGAAACTTTTCAAACAGATGCTCCCAGCATTTCCCGCCGGGGATTTCGCGGACCTCCGGCCTCTCCTTCATCGCCATATCCGGCACCTTCCTTTCTTTATGACCAGGGCGGCTCTGCCGCCCTTTTTCCGGAAACTGACTTCGTTTTTATTATTTTACTCCTGCGGGGATCAGACGGCAATCATTTTGTCTCCGGAGGAACGGCGGTTTCCCTTGACTTAGAGTAAGCTTTAGGATTTAAAATGGATCTCAAACGGGAGGGAAGAACAGAAAATGAAAACACTGTATCTTGAATGCTCCATGGGAGCCGCAGGAGATATGCTGACAGCAGCGCTGCTGGAGCTGACCGGGGATCGAAAGGCCTTTGTGGATCAAATGAATGCCATCGGGCTTCCCGGGGTCCGGGTGGAAGCCGAGGACGCGGTTAAATGCGGCATTACCGGCACCCACATGAAGGTCACGGTGAACGGGGAGGAAGAAGAGTCTGTTGATGCGGACCATCATCACGACCACGATCATCCGCACGACCACGATCATGACCATGATCACGGTCACGAACATCATCATCACCATGCTTCCATGGCTGATATCCAGGCGCTGATCAGCGGCCTGGAGGTTTCCGAACAGGTGCGGCAGGATGCGCTGGCGGTTTATTCCCTGATTGCGGAAGCGGAGAGCAAGGTGCACGGCCGCCCGGTGAGCGACATTCATTTTCACGAAGTCGGCACCATGGATGCGGTGGCGGACGTGGTGGGCGTATGCCTGCTGATGGAAAAGATCGCGCCGGATCAGATCATCGCCTCCCCGGTGCATACGGGCAGCGGCTATGTACGCTGTGCCCACGGGGTTCTTCCGGTTCCGGCGCCGGCAACCGCGCTGATTCTCCAGGGAATTCCTTCCTACGGCGGGGAGGTCAGGGGCGAGCTGTGCACGCCCACGGGGGCCGCGCTGCTGAAGCACTTTGTTTCCCGCTTCGGGGACCGGCCGGTGATGACCGTTGAAGCCATAGGTTACGGCATGGGGAAAAAGGATTTTGAGCGGGCCAACTGCGTTCGCGCGTTCCTGGGGGAAAACGAAGGAGAGCGGGAAAGCGTTGTACGGCTTGAATGCAACCTGGACGACATGACCGGGGAAGATATCGGTTTTGCCATGGATCAGCTTTTCGCGGCCGGAGCCAGGGAAGTGTTCACGCAGGCGGTGGGCATGAAAAAAAACCGGCCCGGCGTGCTGCTGACGGTTCTTTGCGCCGCGCAGGATGCGGACAGGCTGGCGGAAGTGATGATGCAGCATACGACCACGCTGGGCATCCGGCGCCAGGAGATGAGCCGGTACTTCCTGCACCGGGAAATCAAAACGGTGGATACGGCCTACGGCAAGGTGCGGGTCAAATATGCTTCGGGCATGGGCGTTACCCGATCCAAGCCGGAATTTGACGACCTGGCCGCCCTGGCCCGGGAAAAGGGCGTTTCCCTGCAAAAGATCCGGGCGGATCTTCAGGGATCGGCCGGTTGTGAAAAGTAAGCTGCACAAAGAGAAAGACGGAGAGCTGAAAATGAGCCAGTACCTGCACAAGGTTCAATACTACGAAACGGACCGGATGGGCGTTGTTCATCACGCCAATTACCTTCACTGGATGGAGGAAGCCAGGATCGACTTCATGGACCGGATCGGATTCCCGTATGCGGAAATGGAAGCCAGGGGGATTATTTCACCGGTGAAAACGCTGCAATGCGAATACAGGCAGAGCTGCACCTTCGGGGATGAAATCTCCGTTTCCGTATCCGTGGAATCCTTTAACGGCGTAGTGCTGAAAATCGGTTATGAAATGAAAAAACAGACGGGAGAAACGGTATGCATCGCCGGCTCGGAGCATGTGTTCCTGAACCGGGAGGGGCACTTTGTACGGCTGAAGCGGGACCTTCCCGCGTTTTATGCGGCGCTTGAGGCGCAGATGGAAACGGGAAAAACAGAATAAACGGGAATCATTCCGGAACCACCGAGGAATTTCCGTCGAAACCGGCAGGGCTGCCGGTTTTTTTGCGCCAGGAAATATACCGAAGGATGCAGAAGAAGCCGGCCAGGAACCAGGTGACGCCCGCCGTGATCCAGATGGACCATACACCGGCGGTGGTCAGCTGCAGGAGCAGCAGGGGAAGTCCGATCCGGCCGGCAATCTCCACGATGCCGTTGAGGAAGGAGAAGAACGCGTCCCCGACGCCGTTCAGGACGCCCCGGGAAACATAGATGATTCCCAGGAAGACGTAGAAGATGCTGGTAATGGTCAGCGCTTTTCCGCCGAGCTCGATGACGTCCTGCTCATGGACAAACAGGCCGACCAGGGAATTGCCGGCCAGCTGCATGATCAGGGTCATGACGGCAGACAGGGCGATCATGGCCAGCAGGCTGTCCCGGAAGCCGGTGCGGATTCTTTTCATTTTTCCGGCGCCCATGTTCTGTCCGGCATAGGTGGACAGGGCCATGCTCATGGAACCGAAGGGCTGCTGAACCAGCTGCTCCAGGCGGTTGGTGGCGGTATAGGCGGCCATGGCGGTGGCGCCGAAGGAATTGACCACGGACTGAAGCGCCGTGGTGGAAATGGCGATCAGGCTCCACTGAAGGGCCAGGGGCAGGCCGAGACGAACCGCTTTTCCGGCAATGGCCCGGTCGAAAACGGCGGATTCCCTGTTCAGGCGGAAATAGGGATTGCGGCGGAACGCAAAAAGCAGCGAGCCGACGCCGGCCAGCAGCTGGGAAAGCATGGTGGCCAGCGCCGCGCCGAACACGCCCAGGCCGAAGGCCCCGATAAAGAGCAGGTCCAGCAGCACGTTCAGGATGCAGGAAACCACCAGGAAATACAGCGGGGTCCGGGAGTCTCCCAAGGCGCGCTGCATGGAGGAAGCATAATTGTAAATGGCGATCAGGGGAACGGAGGCCGAGGTCATCCGCATATAGGTGACGGCATCGGGAAGAATCTGCTGCGGGGTGCCCATCCAGGAGAGGACCGTGGGAGCCAGGCAGAAGGCAAGCGTTCCCGTGACCAGGGAAGATCCCAGCATGATATAGGCGGAGTTGGCGATGGATTTGCAGACCAGCTTATGCTGTCCGGCCCCGAAATACTGGGCTGTGACGATGCCGCAGCCGCCGCTGATGCCGTTGAAGATGGAAAAGAAAAGAAAGGAAATGGAACCGGTGGCGCCGACGGCCGCCAGCGCATCGGCGCCCAGCATCCGGCCGACAATCATGGAGTCCGCCAGGTTGTAAGCCTGCTGAAACAGATTGCCGATCAGGAGCGGAAGCGCAAAAACGGCAAGCAGCGCAAGAGGCTTGCCTTCTGTCATATTCATGGTTGTGCGTCCGCGCAGGGAGCCGGCCCGGCGGGCGAAATGAGCCCTGAAGCTTCGAAGCGGGTGAACCCCGACTGCTTTATCCATTTTCCAGCCATCCTTATCGGTCACAAAAGATACAGGCAGGGAAACAGAGCCTGTCTGCAGTATTCATTTATAGGATGAACCGGATAGAAAAACTTCTCATTTTTTGATCTCGGTTTTGCTACTTTTTGCGGGAATCTGTTCCGGAGGCAGGAAAAACATCATGGATTACAGCCTGTATGAAAACTATGGATTCGAAAGGGTAAGCGCTTTCAACCTGGCCACGGGATTTCAGGACAGAAGCTATCAGACGCACTGGCATTCCTATGGGGAAATCGTCCTGGTGGGTCCCGGTTCTCCCAACCGGTTTCAGGTAAACCGGGAGATCTATGACCTGGTGGAAGGGGATTTCCTGCTGGTCTGGCCGATGGAGGTTCATGCGATTATTGACGCGGACCGGAAGGATTCCCTGGTGATTCAGTTCAGCAACGCTTTTATCAACACACTGTTTGACCTGCAGCGGATCATGCATTTTTACAGAAGCCTTCATGTGCTGTGCATTCAGTCCCATCCGCAGCTGGTGTCCCGGCTCAGGACCATTGCGCAGCAGATGAAGGAAATCTATCTGGCAGGCGCCCCCAACCGGGAGCTGCGCTGCTGCATGCTGCTGATGGAATTCATGCGGATCCTGGACGAGCACCGGGAAGAGTTCGCGCCGGAAATCCGCAGCGGAGGATCCTACAGCTATACCGATACGGTGATGCGCCGGATGGTTATGGTGACGGATTATATCAAGAACAATCTGACCGCGGACGATTTGTCCCAGGGTGCGATGGCTGAAATGGCGGGCATAAGCAAGGATTATTTTTCTCGGATTTTCCGCAGCATTACCGGGATCAACTACAGCCGGTGGCTGAACATGATCCGGCTGGACAAGGCAACGGAGCTGCTGGGCGACCGGGAAAAAAACCTGACGGAAATTGCAATGATGTCCGGCTTTCAGAGCATTTCCAGCTTCAACCGGGTGTTCCGGAAGGAGAAAGGAATGGCTCCCGGAGAGTACCGCGTCCTCATGATGGAGGATTCCGGGCAGCCGCTGTGAGCGACCGGGGAATATATTCCGAAAAAAACAGGAAAGAAGCAGGTGAAACCATGCCGCAGGATCCGGTGATCGAAGATACCATTGAATATGTCCGGACTCTTTTTCAGGGAAACAGCGACGGCCACGGCGCGGACCATACCCTGCGGGTTTATCGCACGGCCATGCGGATTGCGGACAGCGAACCACCGGGCTGCGACCGGAGGATTGTGGCGCTGGCAGCCCTTCTGCATGACGCGGACGATGAAAAGCTTTTCCAAACGGGAAACAACGCAAACGCCCGGGCATTCCTGGCGTCCCGGCAGGTGGATGAAACGCTGGCGGACCGGATCTGCGAAGCGGTGAATGCGGTTTCCTTCCGGAAAAACCGGGGGAAGCGGCCGGAAACGCCGGAGGGAAGGATTGTGCAGGACGCGGACCGGCTGGACGCCATCGGAGCCGTAGGCATTGCCCGGACCTTTGCCTACGGGGGCAGGCACGGCAGAACGCCGGAGGATTCCCTGGATCATTTCCGCGAGAAGCTTCTTTTGCTGAAGGACCTGATGAACACGCCCCGGGGCAGGGAAATGGCGGAAGAGCGGCATCGCTTCATGGAGGAGTTCCTTCGGGAATGGAAGGCGGAAACGGGGGAAAACTCCTGAAAACCGCGCCGGAAAAGGAGAAAAAGGAGAAACCGGACATGGAAACGGAACAGAAAGCGGCCGTCCTGGACACGGAACGGCTGATTCCCACCTACTTTCACCTGGCACTGCCGGTGGTGGTGGGATCCATTATTACCATTGTATACAATCTGGCGGATACCTATTTTATTGCCCGGACAAACAACGCGATGCTGGTGGCCGGTGTGTCGGTCTGTTCTCCGCTGTTTATGATCCTGATGGCTTTCGGCAATATTTTCGGACAGGGCGGGAGCTCATTGATTTCCCGGCTGCTCGGAAAGAAAGCGGAAGAGGAGGCCGGAAGGGTCAGCTCCTTCTGCTTTTATGCGGCGCTGGCCGTCGGAGCGGCGGCAGGCGCGCTGATGTTTCTGCTGCGGGATCCCCTGCTGAATCTGCTGGGGGCCAGCCCCGAAACCCTGCCGTATGCAAGGGAATACGGAACCGTGCTGATGCTCGGCGGACCGCTGATTGTGGTTAATTTCATCCATATGAACCTGCTGCGGTGCGAAGGCATGTCCGGATTGTCCATGGCCGGAACCCTCATCGGAGCGGCCGTCAACGTAATCCTGGATCCCCTGATGATTCCGGAAATGGGCGCGGCAGGGGCTGCCGCGGCCACGGTGATCGGATATCTGTGCAGTGATCTTTTCCTGCTGGCGATTGTTCTCCTGAAAAGCAGGGTGCTCACGGTTCGTCCGCTTTTCCGGGTTTCCGGAGCCGGCATCCGGAACATCCTCGCCATCGGCACCACTGCGGCGGTTACAAACCTGGCCTCCAGCGTGTGTATCATGATGACCAACCAGCAGCTCCTTTCCTTCGGGAACGATAAGATTGCAGCCATGGGTATCGTGCTGAAGGTGGCCATGATTGTGAATATGATCATGGTGGGCTTTGCCTTCGGCGGAATTCCGCTTTTCGGTTTTCTGATCGGAAGCGGGCAAAAGGAAAAGCTCAGGCAGCTGCTTCGCTTCTGCCTGAGCTTTATCTGCCTGCTGGCGGGTATTGTCAGCACGGCAGTGATTCTTGCCGCCGGGCCGTTGGTTTCGCTGATTACGCCGGACGCCGGACTGACGGCGCTGGCGGTTCCCATGCTGCGCTGGCAGGCCGCCGGATGCATTTTTGCCGGGATGGTCATGCTGTTGACCTGCCTGTTCCAGGCTTCCGGAAAGGCCGGCCCCGCCATGATCCTTTCCCTGAGCCGCCAGGGCTTTGTCTTTATCCTGGTGCTGCTGACCGCGGTCCGCATTGCCGGATATCAGGGAATTCTGGTCAGCCAGTTCTGCGCGGATTTTCTCAGCGCCGCCCTGGCGCTGATCCTGTATGTTTTTACTGTTTCGCGCCGGGAGCGGGAGCCGTGAGGGCTTTTTCATAACAGAGAAAATGCTGGTCGTACATAAAGCATTCGCCTGCCTGGCGGAATCCGATGTGCGCGTAGGAACGGATAGCCTTGATGTTGTCCCGGTTCACCAGGATGTGCACGCTCCGGAACCCCCGCTGTCTCATGATGTCCAGCACATGGGCCACCATTTTCCGGGCCAGTCCCCGGTTCTGGCAGGAAGGCGTAACCGCCAGCCGCGCATACTCACCGGCAGGCTGCAGGGAAGGCGTCCAGCAGTCCAGGTGGTCCACCGCCTCGTCCTCCTCCAGGGAGATGGCGGCAATCACTGCCCCGCTTTCATCCTTCATCACAAAGAGCGCGTCCCGGGACAGGTCAAATTCGACGGTTTCCGGACCGGGATAATCCTCGGTCCAGAAACAGTATTTCCGGCCGATCTGCTCCCGATAGAGGGCCAGCACCGCGTCTGTATCCGACGCGTCGGCTGTCATGATCCGATACTCCATCCGAACGATTCCTCCCGGTCTTTCCGCGGCATTGTTCATGATCTCATGAACCAGGGTTTTCCTGCCTGATATGGATATTTGTCAGCGCACACTGGTCCCCGGTCAGGCTGACGTAAACATTGCTGACGTCATCCATAATGGTCGTAATGCTTTCAATGACGATGCCCATGTTCTCTGTTTCCATTATGATACGGCTGCCTTCCCGACGGATTCTGACAGAGCAGTCCATCCCCTGCCTGTTGGAATCCTTCCAGGCATTCCAGCCGGGGAAGCTTCGGGTATGTTCAATGCGTACCTCATTTTCCGCATGCGTATCGGATTCCCAGTTTTCGCCGTCCAGGCGCAGCAGCAGGAATTCCCGGTAGCCGTTTCCGTCCGGACTGCCGTTTTCGGAGGTAAAGAGGCTGATAAACGGACAGTGCCAGATCAGCCGTGCCGTCGGCAGGCTTTTCGTATGGAAGGAGAGCTCCAGGCTGTCCGCAACCGGGATTCCGTCCGTCGTCCGGGAACGCCAGCCGTCAATCTGCAGGTTCGGGATATCTCCCTGCGGACAATCCCGGATATAGCTGACTTCTTCGGCAATCCGCGGGATATAGTCTTCCTGTACGCTGCCGTCGTCCCGGGTGACGCTGATGTCGGTAATGGCACAGTTTTCCCCGGTCAGGGAAAGATAGGTGAACCGGGAGCTGTCCGGCAGGGCCAGAATATATTCGTCGGTTTTTCCCGGGCCGGAAATACGGATCTGCACATGATCCTTTATCCGGACTGCTTCAACGGCATAGCGGACGGAACGCCGGCTGCTGATGTTTTCCGGTTCTGCGCCGGACGCCAGGGCCCTGGTTTTCACCTTCCGCACACCGTCGCATACGGCTTTTCCGTCAAAGCGGAACCGTCCGTATTCATAATAGAGCAGATCGGCTTTTTTCTCTTCATCCTCGTGAATCCTGGCATCCAGGGCGTCAAACAGCACCAGCGTCGGCAGGCCGGCATTCCCGGAGAAGCCGCTGTCCGGCGTGCTTTGCAGCTGAAGACGGGTGATCTGCTGTGTAACCGGAATCCCGATGGTACATTCATGGAAAATCTTTTCACATTTCAACCGGGTGGCAATGGCGTCGTCCAGGCCGGACTGACGTTCCCGCATGCTGTATTCAATATCCAGGTCAATCAGGTGAACCATGATTTTCGCGTACTGGGGATCAAACTGGGTGCCGATGCCCTTCACCAGTTCTTCCCGTACCTTCTGCTGGGGGATCGGATCACGGTAGCTGCGCTTTGAGGTCATGGCGTCATAGGAATCCGCAACGGAGATCACCCTCGCGATGTCCGGAATGTCATTGCCCTTGAGCCCATCCGGATATCCGCGGCCGTCATACCGCTCATGGTGATAATGCGCACCGATGCTCAGATACGGCGATTCCTGAATGCTGGAGAGAATCTGATTGCCCAGCACCGGGTGCATCTTGATCTGCGCAAATTCTTCATCGGTCAGCCTGCCCGGCTTATTGATCACGGCGCTGGGAACGCCGATTTTTCCTACGTCATGCAGCAGCGCGGCGAAGTAGATTTTTTCACATTCCTCTTCCGATTTGCCGGCTTCCCTGGCAATCTTTGTGGAATAGATGGCAACCCGGGTGGAATGGCCGTGGGTATACGGATCCTTGGCATCGATGGCGGAGGCCAGTGCTTCCGCAGTCTGCTCAAACAGGGCGTGCACTCTTTTCTGTTCTTCCTTGTAATGCTCAATTTCCTGCTTTCGCGCATGTTCCACTTCCTTGTTGAGGTCCCACAGCGCAAAGACGTACAAAAGAGCGCACACCGTAACAATAAAGATATTGTTCACTGAGACACCGTACATAAAGTACTGGATCAGAGGGGAAACGATCGACAGCCCGAGGAAAAGGAGCAGCGATATCTGAACGCTTTTTCTCAGGCGGCGGCGATACTGTATAACCACGGACACCTGCAGCAGCAAAACGGCCATGGGAAGCAGATTGCAGAGGAAAAAACCGTCGGAGCGCTGGTACCGGTTCATCTCGTCAAAAGTATAATAGAGTCCGGTAAACTGTGAAACAACCACCAGGAGCAATCCGGCCAGCAGCAGGATCTTCGCGGCTTTCATCCGGCGAGGGATGGCTTTCAGCTTTCCCTCATGCATAAGGAGATCGGCCAGGTACATGTTGAAACAGTAGATGACGAGCAGGGTAAGGAAAAAAACCAGGAAGTTGCTGATCCGAACCATCCACCAGGCCAGGGTGCTGGGATCGCCCCGGTAAATATAGGCCCGGCGGTCGGCAATCAGCAGGAACATGGCGCTCAGTTCCAGCGTGATCAGGATTTTTTTCCTTTTTCGGGACATGGTATCCGTCATGCAGACAAACAAAGCAATAATGCCGCAGATTCCGCCCAGAACCAGCATGACATCCGCCTGGTTTTCCTTGAAAAAATCCATCAATAAAGCCTCCGCAACTTGATGAGGGAAGATGGAATGATCGGTTAATTTGGCTATTCCTGCAAAAGAGCAGTGACATAAGCTGAAAATATTATAATCTGCGGGATAAAAAAACTCAATAAAAGTTTTTCCCGGAACCCGCGGAAATGAACCGGAAAAACCCTGGGACGGTGCGAAGGGACATGATCATCGCCGGCGAAAGCGCGGCATTCCCGGGCTGTTCCGGAAACGGAATTCATGGTATAATCGACTCTGAACATAAAAAACAGGCTGAAAAGCCGCAAACAGAAACCGGCGGCAGGCAGGAAACTGCCGGACACGGTCAGGAGGGAATTGAATGTATCAGGTAAGGGGAAAATGGGCGCTGATTACCGGCTCCGCCAGAGGAATCGGATACCTGACGGCCAGATTCATGGCGGAACAGGGATGCAACCTGATTCTTCACAGCCGGAGTCTGCAGCATACCGAAAAAGTACTGGACGAGGTCCGCTCTGCCGGAGTTTCAGCCCTGGCGGTGGAAGCGGATCTGGGAGACCCGGAAGCGGTTGAACGGATGCTGGCGGAGATTGACGGCCTGGGCGTGGATGTGGATATTGTGCTGAATAACGCAGGGCTGCAGATTGCTTACCGGACGGATTATTTCAGTACGCCGGTGTCGGATTTTGAAACCAGCTTCCGGGTGAACACCATTGCCCCGGCGATGATCTGCTATCATTTCCTGCCGAAAATGATAGCCCGCGGAACCGGACGGATCCTGAACACAACCAGCGGGATTGCCCTGGATGTCTGCCAGGCCGGGTATTCCGCCAGCAAGGCGGCGCTGGATAAAATCACCATCGACCTGGGCTCCCGGGTCGAAGGTACGGATGTGATGATCAACCTGACGGATCCCGGCTGGTGCCGGACGGATCTCGGCGGAAGCCAGGCCCCGAACGCTCCAGAAAGCGCCATTCCGGGGATTGTTGTCGGCGTGTTTGCGGAGGACGGAAAATCCGGGCGTTATCTGGGAGCCCAGAATTTTGCGGGCATGACACTGGAAGCCGCCGTGGAAAAAGCCGAAAGGGAATTCGACAGCCCGTACAAACGCTGAAAAGGCCGTAAACCTGCTGCACGCGTGACTGCGGACAATCCGTTCAGGACCGGCAGGAATATCAGGAAG
>JAEEGL012100025.1_pt1 | contig 22392 bp, 15 predicted proteins | sample 9134231 | NCBI WGS metagenome assembly JAEEGL01 (sample SAMN16246548, study PRJNA631951) | gut metagenome | biome: gut microbiome; feature: rumen; material: fiber-attached | host: Bos | place: Iran: Karaj | collected 2018-10
GCAGCTGCCTCCACTTCCTCATCCGTAGCATCCAGTCTTCCGTAACGGATATTTTCGCGCACGGTGCCGGTAAACAGATGAGTCTCCTGAAGCACTATTCCCAGTGAATGACGCAGATCATCTTTCTTTATCTTATTGACATTGATGCCGTCGTATCGTATCTTGCCGTCCTGTATATCGTAGTAGCGATTGATCAGATTGGTGATGGTAGTCTTTCCTGCGCCTGTGGAACCTACGAAGGCTATCTTCTGCCCCGGCTTTGCAAAGAGCTTGATATCATGCAGCACCATCTTTTCATCGGTATAACCGAAGTCCACTCCGTCAAATACCACATCGCCCTGAAGCTTAACATAGGTTGTGGTACCGTCAGCTTTGTGAAAATGCTTCCAGGCCCAGATACCTGTGCGCTCGCTGCTCTCCTTAAGCTCGCCGTTCTCTTCCACCGCATTCACCAGCGTTACATATCCGTCGTCAACCTCAGGCTTTTCATCCAGGAGCTTAAAGATCCTGTCTGCGCCGGCCAGAGCCATTACTATGGAGTTGAACTGCTGGCTGACCTGGTTGATAGGCCAGTTAAAGCTCTTGTTGAATGAAAGGAAGCTTGCCAGATCGCCTATATTGATAGCCAAAGCCGACGTGGGATCCACAGCCAGAGCCAGGATGCCGCCTACAACCGCACAAAGCACATAACTTAAGTTGCCCAGCTGCGCATTGATAGGTCCCAGGATATTCACATACTTGCTGGCCTTATATGCGGAATCCGTAAGATTTTCGTTAAGTTCATCAAACTTTGCGATGTTTACAGCCTCATGATTGAAGACCTTAACGACCTTCTGGCCTTCCATCATCTCCTCTACAAAACCGTTAAGTGCGCCCAGCTGCTTCTGCTGCTGAACGAAGTAACGGCTGCTGCCGCCGGCTGCCTTTCCTGTAGCAAAGAGCATAAGCACAACCATGAACATGGTAACGCCTGTCAGCACAGGACTTAAGATGATCATGCTTATGAATACGCTCACGATGGTGATCGCAGAGTTTAATATCTGCGAAAGACTCTGGCTTATCATCTGCCTCAGGGTATCGATATCATTGGTATAGATACTCATGATATCGCCATGGGCATGCGTGTCAAAATATTTGATAGGCAGGCGCTGCATCTTTGAGAACAGCTGGTAACGCATGTTATTCAGTGTTCCCTGTGTCACATAGATCATCAGCTTGTTCTGCACATAACCTGCAACCACGCCGATCAGATAAATGACTGCCATGAAAAGTATCGCATACAGAAGGCCGCTGTAATCCACGCTCTCTCCCTTAAGCGAAGCCTCCAGCATGGGCGTGATATGATCGTTTATCAGCGTACGCAGAAACATGGTTCCCTTTATGGAACACAATACACTGGTTATAATGCATGCCACCACGAGTATTACATGTATCAGATAATCCTTGAATACATAAGAAAATACCCTGGCCAGTATCTTTCCGGGGTTTTCCAGTTTGGGACGGGGTCCCCTGGCCATGGGCCCGCGGCCCATCTTGACTTCTCTGGGTTTACTCTCTGCCATTACTCTCTCCTTCTATACTCAGGAACCCTTAGCGGGGCTCATCAAAGTCACCGTTTCCCGAAGTCTGTGACTCGTAAACATCTCTGTAAATATCATTACCCTTAAGCAGTTCTTCGTGGGTTCCGAAACCGTTTATCCTGCCTTCTTCAAGAACGATTATACGATCCGCATCCATAACGCTGGATACACGCTGCGCGATGATCAGCTTGGTAGTGCCGGGTATCGCCTTTTTAAAAGCTTCACGTATCTTTGCATCGGTAGCGGTATCAACCGCGGATGTAGAATCATCAAGTATAAGGATCTTGGGCTTTTTAAGCAGTGCCCTCGCTATACACAGACGCTGCTTCTGTCCGCCGGAAACATTGCTGCCGCCCTGTTCTATACGGGTATTGTACTTCTCCGGCATCCTTTCTATGAATTCATCGGCGCAGGCCATGCGGCAGACTTCTATGCATTCTTCCTCGGTAGCGTCTGCCTTGCCCCAGCGCAGATTCTCCAGTATAGTTCCGGAGAACAGCACGTTCTTCTGAAGCACCACACTTACCTCATCACGCAAAAGTGACATGTCATAATCACGCACATCCACGCCGCCTACTTTTACCGATCCCTGTGTAACATCATAGAGTCTGCTGATAAGGTTGACCAGTGATGTCTTCGCGCTTCCGGTACCGCCTATGATGCCTATGGTCTCGCCGCTCTTGATGCTCAGATTCACATCCTTGAGCACAGGCGCTCCGTTACCGGTCTTGTCATACGCGAAGTCAACATCATCAAATACTATGCTGCCGTCCTTAACCTCGGTAACAGGATTCTCGGGATTCTTAACATCAGGCTCTTCGTTGAGCACTTCACATATACGCTCGCCGCTGGCTATAGACATGGAAGACATAACAAAGATCATGGATATCATCATGAGGCTCATCAGTATGTTCATGCAGTAAGTCAAAAGACTCATCAGATCGCCGGTCTCTAACACGGTGCCGCCGCTCTCAACTATGATATGGGCGCCAAACCAGCTTATCAGCAGTATACATGCATTTACTGTCAGTGACATTAACGGCCAGTTGATGATGACCTTATTCTCTGCCTTTACAAACAGCTTATAGATATTATCGCTGGCTTTCTTCATGCGCTCCTTCTCGTATTCCTCACGCACAAAAGCCTTTACCACACGTATAGAGGAAACATTCTCCTGAACGGTATTGTTCAGATCATCGTACTTCTTAAATACCTGGGTAAAATATTTCATTGCCGATCTCATGATAAAGAAAAGGCAAACCGCCAGAAAGAGGACCGCGATAAGATATACGCTGGCTATCTTCGGAGATATGATAAATGCGGCCGTCATGGCCATCACCATATTGAAGGGCGCACGGAAACACATGCGCAGTCCCATCTGATAAGCATTCTGAACATTGTTAACATCCGTGGTAAGACGCGTGATCAGACCTGCTGTTGAGAACTTGTCGATATTGGCAAACGAAAAAGTCTGGATGCGGTCGAACATGCCCTTACGCAGATTCTTTGCAAAGCCCGTTGCCGCCTTTGCCGCAAAAACGCCGCCAAGTATGCCGCTGACCAGACCACCTATAGCCAGAAGCACCATGAAGATACCTGTAATATAAATATGATCGAGGTCTCCTTTATTGATACCGTCATCAACTATAGATGCCATATAGATCGGTATGAGGATCTCAAACAACACCTCAAATATCATACAGATAGGGGTAGCTATGGACGCTGCCTTATACTCCCTGACATAAGAAAAAAGTTTCTTGAACATAATAACATCCTTTCAGGATACACAAAAAAATACCTGTCTATTTTATATCAATCAGGGGATTGATGTCAAATCATCAAAACTCTTTATAGCAGATAAGCCGGTTAAGAAAACGGTCATATACGGTGACGGAAAGTCCCGGATGTTCCTTACTGTAGATCCCCCGGTTTATCATTATCGTACCGTTCTCTATCCTTAAGGTGGAATATTTATCCAGATCCTCCAGATAAGGTTCATCCCCTGCTCTGTATATCACTTGATCCTTAAGGACCCAGATACCGCCGCGCATCAGATCATCCTCTGTCAGGCCATATTCCGTAAGTATTTCATACTTCTGCGGATCATATTCTTCATTATCATTATAAATATTCAATATTGATACGGTATCGTCAAGACGCAGCATCATGGGAAGGAACTCATACATATCATACGATCCGGCCATTGCATCTCCATCCCTGCGATGCTCATAATACTTCAGATCCAGATCCCACTGTTCGTAACCCGCTTCTCCGCGGTGGTCCGGCAGGTCATAGGTATTATCAAGCCAGTCTGCCATGAATCTGGAAAGTTTCTTTGCTCCCAGAGCATTAACATGAGTCTCGTCAAAGAAATCCGTCTCGGGATCTATGGCCAGCTCGTCCGTCATGCGGTTAAAGTCAAATATCGGTATTTCGTATTCATCCGCATAAACCACGGCATGGTCTATATACTGCTGCTCATCCTCATAGGAATGGAATGGCAGCGACATAAAAACAAGTTCACAGTTATTCTCCGCGCACAGGCTGCGCAGATCATCCAGCCACTTTTCCTGATCCGAAAGGAACATCTTAGGCGATGCTTCATCCGGTCTGTACAGCCAGGTGGGCATGGATTCCCAATTGAGATATTCTCCCCTGGCAAAGTAATTGGGCGCATCCAGGTCAAAATCATAACGGGTAAGCTCACGGTACCTGGTATGTATGATGGGCCAGCGCGCCACATAATCATATATATTTGCGGATACGCTTTCGTCCTTTGCGGCATATGCCTTAAGCTGCGGAAGCGTGTCCTTTGATAAAGGCAACGACAGATAATTGCGATATACATTTCCGATATGCTCGTGCTTATCAAATGACAGCGCAAACATATCAACCACAGCCACTTTGGGCGACTGGGTCTTAAACATGTGTTTCATATAATAGTATGCCGAATCCCTGTCCATTCCTGAAATGGATACGTTAAAGGCGGATATCCCCCAGTCACTCCACATATAGGAAGGATAAATTCCCGCATAAACATGAGAGCTGCCCACAAAAACAACATCCACCGTATTATCCGGAGTATACTTAAGCTCCGTGACCGATGAGATATAGTCTCCATGCGTATCCTTCCAGCGCAGCACTTCGTACACTGCTGACAGCCACAGGATACAGAGCGTTATGAAACATATAACTCTTACTGCCTTCTTCATCCCTTATCCTTAAAAATCAAAATATATAAACTGCGCAGAGTCAAAGTCGGCTCCGTATTCTCCCCAGACCACTACAGCAGTTATAAGGAAAATATACACCAGCCACCTGAACCAGAGATTCTGCTTCATCATAAATATGCCTATGTCGGTCTTCTTTACTTCCCTTACCACGGATACCGCAAACAGCAGCAATACGCCAAAGATCAGTATCCCCATTTCCCTGCGGTCAAGTCCCCAGCCAAAAATGCTCTCATCAAATATCACCCAGGGGTTAAATCGCGTGAACATGCGCTTTATAAATCTGAACGCCAGACTCATGGAGCCGGCACGGAAAAATATCCATGCAAAGCCGGTAAGCAGACAGGTTATAATGCAGCGCCCCGCTTTAAAACTGAAGGCCTCTCTGTCTGTCTTGAAAAGATCCAGGATCTTCTCCCTTACAGGTTTTAACAGATCCCCCGCTATCTGATAGATTCCATGCAGCCCGCCCCAGAACACATAACACCATGAAGCTCCATGCCAGAGTCCGCTGGTAAGGAAAGTAACCATCAGATTAAAATACTTGCGTATCCTGCCTTTTCTGTTTCCTCCCAAAGGGATATAAACATAATCCCTGAACCAGGTGCTTAAAGAAATATGCCAGCGGTGCCAGAACTCCGATATGCTCTGCGCAAAATAAGGTGCATTAAAATTCTCCATAAGACTGAAGCCCATCATCCTGGCCGCTCCTATGGCTATGGCAGAATAGCCCGAAAAGTCGGCATATATCTGCAGCGAAAAGCCGGCTGCCGCCGCCAGTGCCTCAACAGTTCCTATTGCATGCACATTTGTATATATAGTATCCACAAGAATGGATACACGGTCCGCTATGCACATCTTCATAAAGTAACCCCAGAGCATCAGGCCAAGCCCGGATACTATGCCGTCATAATTCCACAGACGCTTTTTCCCGCTCTCCTTAACCTGTTTCAGCAGGCTCCCGCTTCTTTCGATAGGCCCGGCCACCAGCTGGGGAAAAAAGCTTACAAACAGCGCATAATCCAGAAAGTTCCGCTCTGCCCTGATATTGCCCCTGTACACATCTATGGAATAACCAAGGCTCTGGAAGGTATAGAATGATATACCCACGGGCAGGAGCAGATCAAAAGGCTTGGAGACCGCCTGCAGATGCAGTTTTGCAAGTACTGAGTTTAAATTCGATAAAGCAAAATCAAAATATTTGAAGAAGAACAAAACAGCAAGATTCATTATTATGACTGCTGCCAGAGCCGCCTTTTTTCCTTTGGGAAAACGCTCTATAACCAGTCCCGCCACATAAGTTGCTACTGTCGAAAATAGAATAAGAAGCACGTACTCAGGTCTCCAGCACATATAAAAAAAATAGCTGGCGGCCAGAAGCCACGGCTTTCTGAGTATCCCCGGCAGGATATAATACAATAAGAGGACCGCCGGGAAGAATATCAGGAATTGCAATGAATTAAACAGCATGTACCTTTTCTCTCCCGGCGGTATATTATACAGTAATGCGGCGATATTAACAAGGGTGAATCCGTTATTCCGGCGACGCAAAACAAAAAGAGAGCCCCGGATTCCCGGAGCTCTCCCAATATTATCATTTCAGCTCTTATACCACACCCTGAGCGATCATTGCGTTAACAACCTTCTCAAAACCTGCGATATTAGCGCCTGCTACATAATCGCCTTCCTTGCCGTACTTCTTAGCAGCATCGTCGATAGCGTGATAGATACCGACCATGATGCCCTGCAGCTTGGAATCAACCTCCTCAAAGCTCCATGACAGACGCTCAGAGTTCTGGCTCATCTCCAGTGCGGAAGTAGCAACACCGCCTGCGTTAGCAGCCTTGCCGCCTACGAACCATACGCCGTTAGCCTGCAGATACTCGGTAGCTTCCAGAGTAGTAGGCATGTTAGCACCTTCACATACAGCCTTTACGCCGTTTGCTACCAGAGCCTTTGCATCATCCAGGTTAAGCTCGTTCTGTGTAGCGCAGGGAAGAGCGATGTCAACCTTGATGTTCCATACGCCGTGATCGTTAGCGTCCTTCTTCTCATGATACTCTGCAGACTTTCTTGCAGCAGCATACTCGCTGAGACGTGCACGCTTAACTTCCTTTACTTCCTTAAGAAGAGCAACATCGATGCCTTCGGGATCGTAGATCCAGCCGGTGGAATCGGAAAGGGTAACAACCTTTGCGCCCATCTGCTGAGCCTTCTGAGCTGCATAGGTAGCAACGTTACCTGAACCGGAGATGGCTACCAGCTTGCCTTCCATGCTCTCACCGTGGCACTTCATAAGCTCCTGGGTAAGATAGAGCAGACCGTAACCTGTAGCCTCGGTACGTGCCAGTGAACCGCCGTAGGTAAGACCCTTACCGGTAAGAACGCCTTCGTACAGATCGCGGATCCTCTTGTACTGGCCGAACATGAAACCGATCTCTCTTGCGCCTGTTCCGATGTCACCTGCAGGTACGTCGGTATCAGCGCCGATATATTTGTAAAGTTCTGTCATAAAGCTCTGGCAGAATCTCATGATCTCGTTATCACTCTTGCCCTTGGGATCGAAATCGGAACCACCCTTGCCGCCGCCGATAGGCAGTGTGGTAAGGCTGTTCTTGAATACCTGCTCAAATCCAAGGAACTTGATGATGGAAAGGTTTACTGAAGGATGAAGACGGATACCACCCTTGTAAGGTCCGATAGCATTGTTGAACTGTACACGGAAACCTCTGTTTACCTGTACCTGACCCTTGTCATCAACCCAGGGTACACGGAACATGATCTGACGGTCAGGCTCGGTGATACGCTCAAGGATCGCGAGCTTTCTGTACTGCTCCTCATTTGCGTCCACTACGGGGCGAAGAGAGTTAAGTACCTCGGTTACTGCCTGAAGGAATTCAGGCTGGTCAGCGTTCTTTGCTTTTACTTTCTCAAGCACTTCATCAACGTAAGACATTTTTTTAATCCTCCTTTGTGTGTTGTGTGCGCGGGCCTGTTCTCCGAAATAATAAAACGGCATTTATGAGCGCATTAAAAACGCTATAAATACCGCCTTTGGTATCAGATACAAGCTCTTATTAATTTACAAACCTTGATTATCCTATCAAATCTGTTTGTAAAATGCAAGTACTTTTTTTATTTCTTTATAGTGATGCTGTTGATGACCGGCTGCTGGTCTGCGGGTACCGTTCCGTTATCATCAAGGGGTACTACTGTTTCGCAGATAGCATCCACAACTTCCATGCCACTGACTACTTTTCCGAAAGAGGCATATAAGCCATCCAGTGACATATGATTCCGCTCGCTGTCCTCATGTACGATAAAAAACTGCGAAGAGGCACTGTTGGGATCTTTTGCCCTTGCCATACTGATCACGCCGCGGTCGTGCAAAAGAGGATTATCGAATCCGTTAGCAGCGAATTCCCCTTTTATAGAATTGCCGGATCCCCCCGTTCCGTTTCCCATAGGATCGCCGCCCTGTATCATAAAGCTGGTCATTATCCTGTGGAAAGTAAGACCGTCATAAAAACCGCTTTCAGCCAGGTTCACAAAATTCTTTACGGTTTCGGGTGCTATATCCGGATAAAGGACCAGTTCAATGGTACCGTAATCCTTCACATCAATAGTCGCATAAATCTCTGTGTTTTTTGCAGGCTCCTCCTGTGGAGTAACAGCTGCCTGTTCCCCCTCCCCGGTGCCGGCGGTTGTCTTTGTTTTGGTTCCGCAGGCCGTAAGAAGCAGCATGCAGCTCAGCATGATCAACAGTAACTTTTTCATAATTGTTTTTCCTCCTACACTATCATGTGGTCTTCCGTCAACTTAAACTGTCTTCCGCATTTACATACTATAGTGGTACCGGGCAATACCATCGATACCGCGCCGCAGCCGGGGCACGCAACGCTCATGGCTCCGGCCATGCCCATAGGCTGTGCCGCCACAGCAGGACCTGCCATAGCATCTGTGCCTATTGCCGGTGCAGATGATGAAGGTGTCATCATACTGTTGGAACCGAATCCCGTAAGCGAAACCACCTGGGCATAGGGATCCATCAGCTCTTCCTGTCCCGGAAGGTTCACCATCTCGGATCTATTGCCTATAACGTAGATCTCACCTTCATACTCTGCTATCTCTATTGCTCCTCCCGCCTGAAACTTTTTCCAGTCGGTAGAGCCTGTTTTTACGACTTCCTGGCGCAGTCTGCCCTGCCCGTCCTTAAAACGCAGAACCAATGCTATAGCCGGTCTGCCGTTCACCCTTATGCTGTAATCGGGTTCGTGTGAAATGATCTTTGCGTTATAATGAGCTCCTTCAGCCTTGGCCTTCATTGTCTTGAGCTTCTGCTTTATACCCGAATAAATGACCCCCAGACCGATAAGTCCGAAGATACCTCCTACCAGAATGCCGATCCAGGCATTCTCCACCACCGTTCCTTCAGGTTTGATGATGCAGATCGCCATTACAAAGAAGCCTACGCCGCCAAAACACAATCCGAAAAGAATCTCAAACAAACCGTTCATTTAATTCCCCCTTTTACTATATATAATACCTTAATCAGCTGCTCCGCTTAAGTAATACTTAACACTCTTTACTATACCTATTATGGCGCCTATGATAAGTCCCAGGCCTGCCAGCGTAAATATTCCGGAAACTATGTACAAACCTTCTACGGTAGAACCCTCTGCCAGCATATCCGGACCCTGGGTGAAAGCAAAAAAGCTGAATGCTACAAAGATGCCTCCGAATACCATCTGGAACACCCTGCCTGCGTTTGCCTGCATTGCCCCAACGATAACAATGAACCTGCGTCCTGCGCCTGTACCGTCATTTCCCGTCTGCAGAAGTATCAGAACCACCAGGCTGCGAATGAACATTAAAAATCCCATAACAATGAATAATACCAGCAATGCCTTCATCCCCTTGGTGAATACCTGCGCAATATCATCCTCGATTTCAGAGAACCTGTCAAAGAACGGGGTAAAGAATAAAACATAGGAACATATTCCCACTGCCATTAATCCCTTAACAAGATCCATAAGCGCCCTGGCCTTTCTGACAATAGGATTATTTACGAATTCTTCGATATTGGATTGCTGAATGCCGTTTTGAGCCATATTCTGAAAATCCTGCATTATTCCCTCCTTTTGATAGTTGCACATGATTAGAGATATACGATTATATTTTATCATTAAACAGGATTATTACAAGTAACAGCTGTTGCATTTCCGCTACCGGGCATTGCAGACAGGCCGGGAATGCTGTATAATAAGCGCGTAAATGCGATCGCAATAATGTGACGGCTTCTGCAGACCGCAGAAGAGCGTATCGGCGGCCTTGGGAGTATATAATGGACGAGCTGACTTTGCAGATATCCGGAATAAGCGTTAAAGACGGCAAAAAGCAGGCCTGCGTCCGTTTTACCGATAATGAGCGCTATGCGGAAGGCACTATCCCCGACTGTGTCATTATCCGGTCTGAAGGCTTCACAAACGAAGAAAAAGCCCAATTGGAAGATTACCTGAAAGCCAATCTGGGTGAATTAAAAAAAACGTCAGCGAAGATAAATCCGCTTAACGCTATCATGGGGATATAGCTCAGCTGGGAGAGCGATGCGTTCGCAACGCATAGGTCAGGGGTTCGAATCCCCCTATCTCCACTAACGGATAAATACTGTAGAAAGCGATCAAAAAACACGCCCTATACCGCTTGGATTTAACGATATAAGGCATTCTGACATATTATATTCCGCTTTTTCCCTCAGAATCCCAGATTTTCACCAACAAGTATCACGTGGATCCTGTCCTTATGTCTGGAAAATCTTGTGATCAGGAACTGACAGCAGATGGTGTCGGGTGATTTGCAGTTCATACACGAACCGGTCTTTGCACACGGCGTCTGTAATCCGAACCTCTGCGCATTTATGGGAGCCGCCACATTTCTTGCACGCTTCATAGCTGCATCCACATCATTACAGATCTTATTCATACCCACTATACAGATAACCTTCTTAGGTCCCTGGGCTATCATGGAAACACGGTTTGAATTGCCGTCAATATTGACCATCACGCCATCCTCTGTCATGGCGTTTGCGCTTGTCAGAAAGAAATCCGCGTCATAACCTTTAAGCATGACAGCGCGCTTTTCTTCCGGAGTCTTTGCCGCATCACGGTCCATAAAATCATAGTTGCCATCCTTTAAAGCTTTGACCAGCCCGATCTCATGAGCGCTCATAGCACCGCCCATAGTCACAGAGGATCCCTCCGGTATCAGCTCCAGCGCTTTCTTCAATGCCTCTTCCGCATTCTTCGCATAGTATCCCGTCATGTTACGGCTTTCAAGCCCTTTGATAACCTTCTCTGCCAGAAGGCTGTTTCTCTTATCGATGTACATATTCATTGATACTTTCTCCTTTCTTATAGACATTAATGATTCCTTATCCTTATATCCGTCAGCACGCAAAGATCACCTGTCAGCGCTATATAAAGCCCCCCCTGCAGATCATCCTTTATTACCGTAGTATTCTTTATACTTACGCCGCTGTCTTCAACATTGATTATTATCGTCTTGCCTTTCCTGGTGATCACCGCCTCACACTCGAGCCCCTTCTGGTTGTCTTCCATCCATTTATCCCAGTTACGAAAACCGTTATCCTTGCTTACTTCTATTTTATTATCTGCAAAGTCTCCTCCGTCATTACTCTCCCCGTTAAGCTTTACCAGCGAATATTCCTTATAGCCGTCGCCGCCCACTTTACCATCCCGGGATGTGAATAAAATGATATACGGGCAATTCCACACGAAATCCGACGACGGCAGGGTCATGGTGCGGAATGTCAGCCTCAGGAAATCTTTCAGCAGGAAACCGTCTGTACTCACAGCCCTTGTCCCCAGTATCTGTATATTAGGTATGTCCCCTTCCAGCCGGTCCGTATAATCCTGCCTGGGAGCTATACGTTTTATATCAGCCTCTTCCATAAGGATATCCGTCTTCTCAACATCTATATCATATACACGGCAGTTCTCCCCGGTGATAGCCATATATGCATACCGCGAACTGTCCGGAAGTGCGATCACCACATCCATGAGCCTGCTGCCGTTTTTAATATGCATATTGATATGATCCTCATAATGGCCGGCAGTTATCTCATAAAAAGTTTCATCTGCAGATCCGTTTTTTGCGGATCCGTCATCCTCCTTGATCTCCGCACTTATTTTGCTTGCGGCGGTACAGATAGTGTTCCCGTCAAACCACAGTTCCCCATATTCAATATAATGGAAAGCCTTTATTGTCTTAGCCTCATCATGGATACGTTTATCGTATGAATCAAAGATTATCAGTGAAGGCGCAGAGAATCCGGCTCCTTCCTTTTTCTCGCACTTAAAACTAAGTTTTGTAATATTCCGTTCTATCAGTACTCCCGGGGATATTTCCTTTTTATACTCTGTGAATTCGATTTCCCGTACAGGTTCGTCATTTATGTTACTGTCCTTTTCCTGCATCAGATAATCCGGATCAAAATCAATAAGGTTCACCATTATGGAGGCAAATCTGGGATCAAACTGTATGCCCGCACCCTTTAATATATCTTCCCGGACCACATACTGCGGGAAAGGATCCCGGTAACTTTTGGACGAACTCATTTGGTCATATTCATCTGCCACGGCCACTATCCTGGCCACTTCGGGGATCTCATCTCCTTTTAATCCATCGGGATACCCACTGCCGTCATATCTCTCATTAACGGATCTGGCTGCCTTTCTGAGATAAGGATACTCTTCGATACACGAAAGTATTTCATCTCCTATCAGGGATTTTGTCTTTAATATCTCAAACTCTTCCTTCGTAAGCTCTTCATCTTTAGCAATGATATCATCGGAGATACCTATTTTTCCGACATCATGCAGCAGGGCGCTGTAATAGATCTCGTCACATTCTCTATCACTCTTTCCGCAGGCATGCGCGATCTTCCTGGCATATTCGGCCACCCGCGCAGAATGTCCCTTTCCGTGTTCATCCTTAGCATCGATAGCGGATACAAAGGCCCTTGCAGTCTGGTCAAAGAGCCTCTTCATGCTCTTTCGCTCTTCCTCAAGCCCTCTCATCTCTGTTTTATGGGCATGTATGACAACATCATTTATATCGAGATAAGTAAAGAAATACAGGGATATCGATACAGCGACCATGGCCATATTGACTATGGATATACCATAGGCTTTGATCTGAATGATACCGCATAATACCGGAACGATCAGATATAAAAGCAGGGAAATAAATATCAGTTTCCTGAATACCTTTTTAAACTGCAGCACTACCGATAACTGCAGCATCGGGCAGAACACGGGGATCACATATGCTATAATAAAACCGGACCCTCTGTGATATTTATTGGACTCATCAAAATAGTAATACAGGCCCGTAAAAGCCGATATCACAGCCAGCAGCATCCCGCATATCGAAAGCACCTGTACGATATCCAGACGTTTAGGTAAGATCTTCATCCCTCCTTCCGTACTCATCCAGTCCCTTATATAAAGATTCATGCCGAATACCATGGCCGATGTAAGAAAGAAAACCATAAAATTACTGATCCGCACCATTATATATCCCGTATAACCCGGATCCCCGGCATAGATATACGCCTGGCGGTCAAACCACAGGAGAAAGAGTGCCTGGAACATCATAAGCAGCAGTATCCGTTTCCTGCTCTTTGACAGAAATCTGGTAATGATAAGCAAAAGCCCCAGTATGCCGCAGGCTCCGCAAAGTACCAGCATGATATCTAATTGGTTTTCTTTTATCAGTTCATACATATCAGCCTTCCCCGTCTTCCTTCCTTTTCTTTTCGGCAACTGAAGTGTCCATGATCTTTTCGGGTATATGCTTCATGATAGTTTTTTCAAGAAGGAGGCTGTCTATGGGTTTTGACAGATAACCGGTATATCCCTGCGACAGATAATGTTCCACGTCTGCCGTAGAATCCGCAGTCAATGCATACACAGGCAGATCGGGATGGTTCTCCCTGATCCTGGCTACCGTATCAGCACCGCTCATACCCTGCATCATATGCTCTATCAGGACTATATTAAAGCTTCCGTATTTGATCTTCTCAAGGCAGTCCTCACCGCTCTTTGCAGTGGTAACGAAAACCTTTGTATCACGCAGCAGTGACTTGATAACCGTAAGGCTCTTAGGATCGTCATCCACAACAAGTATATCAGCGTCGGGAGCTATAAACTGCGGTACATAAGCTCCGCCGGCATTCTTCTCTTCATCCGCATCAAATTTTCCCACTTTCTCATGTCCGGATATCTTCTGTTTCAGCCTGAGGGAAAACTCCGAGCCCTCTCCGTATGTACTTTCACAGCTTATGCTTCCTCCCATCAGATCCGCAAAACGTCTTGAAATGGTAAGCCCCATACCCTGACCGTAAGCGGAGCCGACATTTTCCCCATCATTATCGGAGAACAGTTTATCTATATCTTCAGGCTTGATGCCCTCACCAGTATCCTTTACGGAGAAACACAGCAATACTTCCTCCTCTGTACTCTCTTCCGCAGTAACACTCAGTACTACGCTTCCGTCATGGGTAAACTTTACTGCATTATTCAGCAGATTCAGAACTATCTGTTTTATCTTACCTTCATCACCAATAAGTTTTGCCGGCAGTTCCTCATCTATGTGCACTTCAAACAGCAGATCCTTCTCCCTGCTCTTTATCCGTATCATGGGAATAACGGAATGAACGCATTCCTTCAGATCATATTCCTTTTCCTTAAGATGCATTTTGCCCGACTCGATAACAGACATATCCAGTATGCTGTTTACCATCTCCAGCAATGATGTTGAAGCTTTCTTAATGTCGGAAGCGTAATTCATTACAGAGGTATAATAAGGTTTGGGTACGTCGACAGCCTTCTCCCTCATTATCATTTCATCCATGCCTATGATGGTATTAATAGGATTACGGATAACATGGGACATGTTCGCAAGGAAACGTGTCTTCGCGGTGTTTGCCTGTTCAGCCTCCTCCTTCGCTTCTTTGATCTGGCGCAGCTGCTGTCTGACTACCGTTCCCGATAATATACGCCATATTATCAGCCCCGCCACAAGGGCGATGGCCGCAACGATCAGTATACGCACAACCAGCAGTTCATGTATCTGCGGCTGTTTCGTAAATCCAAAGATTTCCTCATACCTCACATCACCGGTAGCATTATCCATTACCTGTATATGCAATGTATAGTTTCCGTGAGCCAGTCCGGTATACTCCAACACTCCCAGATTGCTCACATGGGCTGTTATACCGTCATCATCACTGCCCTCAAGATAAACATGCACTAGCGGATTTGTAAGCGAATAATCCAAAACGGCAGGGCTTATCCTTATACGTCCGCTGCCTGCAGGAATTATATAATCTCCGTTTTCGTCCGGAAGTATCTCTTCATTATTGTTGAATACTGAACGCACACCCAGTTTCACATAAGCGCTCTTTGGGGAAAAATTCCTGATATTGACCAGACATACGCCGTTCCTTCCGGGGATGTACATATTACCCTGATCATCAATAGCGCTGTATGAATTTGATGTAGGCGCAAATACCAGGCCGTTTTCAATGGTATAAAGCCGGTAATCCGCAACCCTGTCGGTTATCATATCATTGATCTTTACAATATAGATACCGTAAGAAGACAGTATCCACATATCGTCCCCATAAGTATACAGGTCATAATTATTATTATACGGGAATGTGTATACATTATTTACGATCCCGTTATGAAGGTACTCTATCGAATTGGAGGTAACTATCCAATAAACTCCTCTCTCCTCATCCTTTTTGATCTTCATAACAACATCACTGGTGAGTCCGTCGTCACGTCCTATATGTTTGATACCTTTTTCGTTTATGATATAGATACCGTCACCATCGGTACCTGCAAGTATCTCCCCGTCATCACCTATCGCAACGTTAAGGATAACCGTATTAAGGATACCGTCTTCAACGCCTATCGTCCTCTCAACTTTTCCGTCATTGATAATGGCTATCCCGCTGTTAGTTCCCACAATCAGCCTGCCATCTTCAGCAACACTCACACAGCGGATCTCATTCCCCGGCATACCGTTTTGGGTTGTATAGGAAGTTATCTTCCCATAGGGAGAATAGCTTACGAGCCCCAGATCATGGTTAAAGCAGCTTACCAGGATATTCCCCTTTTTATCAAGGGCAAAGGATCTTACCCTGGCACCGCCCACATAATCCGTCAGATCGTTTTCGATCATCCTTCTTTGGTCATCCATTATATACATACCGCTGTTGGTACCGATATAGAGCCTGCCTTTATTCAGGAATGTTGCATTTACAACGCCGGTTTCTATCCCTGTATCATATGTATAATCCGTGAAATTATTAGCCACCACTTTCATGACGCCCTGGGCAGATGACGCGTACCACATGTTTCCCTGATAATCACAGTCCATCATCTCTATGCCGCTGTTCATGGGCAGATTTTCCAGCAGATGAAAAACATGCTTTTCATCGATATAGCCTGTTCCTTCCGGCGAAGAGACCCATATCCTTCCGCAGGCGTTACATATCCAGTGCAGGTTTTCAAGAGGTGCAGCCGATATCTTCTCAAGCTCAGCCTTTCCACCCAATTCACCGTAATACACCACGCCGGCATCCGTACACAGATAAAACCTGTTATTCCCCACAGGAAGGATCGCGGTAAGTGTCTCTGTCCCCAGATCTTCACCGGTAAAATAATCTTTTACTTTTCCGGATTCTATAGAAAAAACTATGCCGTTGTTACTCTGTCCGTATATGATACCATCATCTGCCGTTTCCAGCCGTAAAACTCTCTGGTTATTTATACGTTCATCATCAATAAGATGAACTGACATTCCGGGATCAACATAGCATACGCCGGAAGTAGTCGCTACATATATATTGCCGCTGTGATCCTCCGCAAAATGCCTTATTGAGGAAGAAGGCAGGCCTTCCTTATAGCTGATATGCGTTCTTTGTCCCTTATCGATCACCACAACGCCGTTATCATTGGTCCCTACCCAAATCCTCCCCCTGCTGTCTTCAAACAGCCCTCTTCCGCTGGTCAGTCCATCGGAAGAATCCAGTCTCTCAAAAGAGAAACCGTCATAACGTATTATGCCGCTGTAAGCGCCTATCCATATATATCCGTCCGATGAACAGAGCAGATAGTTTGCATCCGAAGTAGGGAGTCCGTTGGTCGCATCATACAACTCGGTGGAAAAACCTACGCCCGGGATCTGGCCGGTTGCCGCATAGCCGCCACCGGTCAGCTTTTCCGATTCTTCCTCCTTAACGCTATCCGTCTCTTCAGGCTCCGAAGCCATGAGCGATGATGTTCTGCCCAATGCCAATATCAGTGCCAAAAAGACTGCAGCAAATATATTCAGTTTCAGAGACTTTTTCTTCAATGAATATTCTCCATCATGTATCTGTATTGTTGTATTTCCTTAATATCTTTTTCACTTCATCAAGAGAATCCATGAAAACCTCAACGCATTTGGGATCGAACTGAGTTCCCTTGCCCTCTTCGATTATCTGAAGAGCCTTTTCCAGCGGAAAGGCAGGCTTATATACACGCGGCGAAGTAAGCGCATCAAAAACATCTGCCACAGCCATGACACGGGCCGAAAGAGGGATCACCTCGCCATGCAGTCCTTCCGGATAACCGTTTCCGTCCCAGCGTTCATGATGATAGGCCGCCATATTGCGCGCTTCCTTAAGATAATTCTGCCCTTCCACCGTACTGATGGCATTTTCTATTATCGCCTTGCCCACAGTGGTATGAGTCTTCATTATCTCGAATTCATCCGATTCGAGCTTACCCTTCTTTTGGAGGATAGCATCAGGGATGTTTATCTTTCCAACATCATGAAGAGGTGCTGACATCTCCACATCACTCATGTACTTATCGTTTAGCTTCTCCAGGTAATAACCCTTTGCTTTCAGCCCGTTAAGTATTATCCTGACATAAGCCGCTGTTTTCTGTATATGCGCGCCGGTATCGGAGTCACGGTTTTCCACCATGTCCGCCATGGTAATGATAAGACCGTTCTGCATCTTGGCTGTCGCTTCCGCATAATGGCGTATCTCGCGCAGCTGTTCTGCCATATCCGCTTCCATCTTACACATGGCGTGGTATAATTCTTCCACCTCATTTCCCGTACGTATATCCAGTATCCTTGCCTTTTTAACACTGGCGTCTATCTCTTTCTGTGTCTTATCACTGAGCATGAAAAGCTGTACAGCCGATGTCATGCCGCGGATGGGGAATACCAGATAATACCCGGAAAGAGAAAGGCCAAAACCGATCACCAGCGCAAAGAATCCCGAAAAGATCAAAACTGTCTTGATTATAAAATCTATTACATATTCAGACAGATATTTCATGGAGATATCCGCTCCTGCATAAGCCACAGTCCTGCCCACGGAATCCTTCACCGGGCAGTATACGGTAAGTACCCAGCCTGAGATATCATCAGATTCAATGGGCACTATCTCCTCCCCTTCCAGAAGTGCCGGAAGATAAGGCTTAAACGCCTCCTCTATGGGGCTGAACTCTCCCGGCAGCATGCCTTCCTCATCCCCGGTCTGCAGATCAAATATAAAGGTACAGCCCTCATTTTCCACTTTAAGAACGTAAAGGTATTCAACGCCGTTCGCATTATCGCGTATGCTATATAGAAGCTTCTCCGTTTCCGAATACCCTTCTGCGGCTTTTCCCTTTTTCAGATACTCTTCCACTTTATCCCCGTCAACAACCTCTGCCGCAAATCTTGCTGCATTATAGGCGTTATCCGTATATTCCTTTCGCAGATCATCCGAATAAAGCTTGATACTGATGGATGTCATTACCACAGCAAATGCAATAGCCGCTACCGCCACAAACAGTATCACTTCCCACTTAAGTGAATGCTTACGGGGTATCCTGTCAGTATCAGATATATATCTGTCGGGAGGAGGAAGCTGTTTCCATCCGCTGTTCCAGATAGCCTTGCGCAGCTTAACCGGAATACATATAAAAACTACCGATGCTATAACAGCAGATATCGCCTTGTCCACCAGATTAAGGCCTAAGTTGATAAGCATTGTTCCAAGAAAATAGGACATTCCGCTGTCTTTAAATATATACTTGGACACTTCGGCAACAGCTTCGAACTGCGGCTGTTTCAGTATAAGCCACTGTATGCAGATGCCCAGAATACCGCTTACTGCCGTTATACTAAGCAGGTAAGCAGCTATCGTGCCCGCTTTTCTAAGCTTCCCATATTTAACAAACGCTGCTGTTATCAAAGCTATCAGAACACTTATCACAGAATAATAGAGGGCGTTTTCATTAAAGAAACTGCAAAAGACATTAGAAAGGACAGCCGTAACAAATCCCGGCAGCGCACCTCCGACTGCCGACACGGCGATCGTACCGATACAGTCCAGATATAAGGGCAGCCCAAATCTATGCATAACAAAGGACAGCAGGACGTTAACAGCAATGCCAATAAACACCGCGATCCTGCGATACAGGCTGTATTTATCCTTTCCGCTGCGTATTTCAGCCAATCCGCCTTCCTCCATAAATAAGAAAAAACTCTGTATATCTGATAAATGCACAGATATACAGAGTATATTATATCACAATTGCAGCAGAATTCCAAAAAGTCTTCAGCGGCCGCTGTATCGGGCTATATATTCCCTTATCCTCTTAAAGCAGTCATTGAGCATATCCGTATCCACACTGCCATCCTTTCCCAGAGCAGTAGTCTCTACCGTATAATCCCCATTATAGCCCCAGGCCAGCATATTCTCAAAAAAGCTCTCAAAATTCACATGCCCGCTGCCGATGGGAAGGATCTTCATGTTGCCCCAGTCCTTATAGCCTCCGCCGTAATCATTGATATGCAGATGGCGTATCCTGTCTTCTTTAAGAAGGCGTATATTGGGGCTTTCAAACAGATCCAGCGTCTGCTCATGAAACTCAGCCATCTTTGTGTCATATACAAACCCGGCATTTTTATATGCATCTGCAACCTTGTTCATGTTTAATAAAGGATCATTATTATTACACACGACATTTTCCACCAGAAGATCAACGCCCTCTTTATCGGCAAGCTCCTTCCAGGCTCCAAAGCGTCTTATATTGTTTTCCAGGCGTTTGTCGGAAGCTATCCCGTTCCACAGATGCAATACCATTTTGGAGGCTCCCAATTCTTTAGCCGCTTTAAGATTTATCAGGAAGCACTCTGTTCCTTTTTCAAACAGCTCCTGCTCTTCACTGTCGTTCATGATATATTCACTGTAGACTCCGTCATCAAAGGATGCTGTCATACCGCAAAGATACTCACCCAGTATTTTATTGGCGTGGATCACGGGAATATTCAGTTTATATGACTTAACCGTTTCTATCAGCTTATCCATCTCCGGATACCAGGTCCTGCTGATCAGCAGTTCAAATCCGTCACAATCAAGCTTTTCGGCGTAGGTCTTCAAAAGCCTGTAATCATCATCGTTTCTCTTTCCTATAAATGCCCCCGATGAGCATAGGATCTCATTCATATTATCTTTATCCTTTCATTTATTACAGCCCGCTGTTGATCATTTCCCTGTAAACAATTCAAGTTTAGCAATAAGATCTTCCAGTATATATCTTGAATCTACATCCTTATAAATCCTTATCTTACGATGATCCGGACATTCGGTTGAGGCCGTGTCCTCCTCTATATGCGGTGCCGGAGCGATCTCAAACCTTCCGCAGCCGGGGTTGATGGCAAGGGCTATTGCCGGTGAATCTCCCAGAGACCAGCTCTCTCCCTGGGTCCATCCCGCGCCTTCCGAATGATTATATTCCATAAGGTTATTGTAAAGATGTTCCCCTATCTTTCCGCAGGGTGCTATCCTTCTCTTTATTTCCGCTATCCCGATATTTATCGTTGTATAAACATAAGAGGGCACCAGCCAAAGCTGCGTTTCTTCTTCAAGGATCATGTTTGCAGCTTCCACATCATTGCCTGCGTTAAACTCACGGAATGGTACAGGTCCGTAATTCGTTCCGTGGGTACCTATCCAGATGATCGTCAAGCGGCTTATTATCTCCGGATTGCTTTTTACCGCCATTGCCACGTTGGTGATCGCGCCCTGGCAGAGTATGAACAGCGGCTTATCATCTTCCTTCAAAGCTTCGCTGATAATGAATGCCGAAGCCTCTGATAATTCCCCGTCCTGTGACAGCGGTCCCTTTTGGCCTTTAAGTACGGGAACTTCCATATCCATGGCTTTCAATATGGTGACCACCTCATCATAGCTGCGCTCCATGGAACCCGGCTGTGCAAAGTGTTCCGCACATATTCCTTTGACTATCAGCTTGGGGCTTAACAGTGCCTGCACTATAGCATAGGGATCGTCAGCCTCGCAGGCCGCATCTGTATCTATTATCACCCTTACCTTCTTGTATTCAGGTATATCAAACATAATAAACCTCCCTTCATATCAAATAAATATTTCATTTCCGTCATTAACTACAGATCAGATATATTACCTGTGCTGTACAAAGTGATGATAAACTTACTCCCCTTCCCTGCTTCACTTTCAACCTCTATTCTGCCACCGTGGGAATTAATGATCTGCTTAGCCATGGCCAGACCGATACCCACACTGTTTGGGGAAGAATTCCCGGCCTTATAGAATCGTTCAAAGATATGCGGGAGGTGTTCCTTATCGATGCCTTTTCCGTTATCTTCTATAACTATGCTTGTGTATATATTGTTCTGGGCAGCGCAGACTTTTACAAAGCCGCCTGCTGCCGTATGTTCTATGCAGTTCTTGATTATATTTGATACCGCTTCCCTGAGCCAGTGTTTATCAGCTTTTATCTCTATCTTATCCGATACGCTGCAATCCAGTTCTACCTCTGCCACCTCCGCCAGTACGCTCAGCGAATCGGAGATGTCGTCCATCATTTCTTTAAGCACCACTTTTTCTGCCTTCATCTCCAGCACGCCTGCTTCCAGCTGCGATAATGTCAGCAGGTTTCTGATCAGCCAGGTCATCTTGTTTATCTGCGTATCTATCTTTCCTGCATACTCCAGGCGCTGTTCTTCACTCACTCCCGGCTCCATCAGGAGTTCTGTCATAAGAGAGATCGCAGTAAGCGGTGTCTTAAACTGATGCGATATATCAGACATCATATCCGACATGTATTTCTTCTGTTTATGCTCGGAGGAATACTGTTCACGCAGTATCGTGACCACCTTGTAGATCTCGCTCTGCAGTATCCCTATGCTGTCTTCTGTTATCTCTGCGATCCCGGGAAGCTCTGTATGATCCTGGACTTTGGTGATATATTCCGTCAGTTCCTTTATCTGCTTTTCAAATCTTCTTTTTTTTGTTATGTCTGCGATCATCAGCGCCGCTATACATACAGCCAGTATCACTGTCATCCATAACGGTTCTCTTACTATAAGACATATGACTGCAGCCAGCGCTATGATCACTATCTTAAGCTTCATACTATAATCTCACCCGGTCTTTATTCTGCATCCATACGGTAACC
>JAEEGL016829281.1_pt1 | contig 22392 bp, 23 predicted proteins | sample 9134231 | NCBI WGS metagenome assembly JAEEGL01 (sample SAMN16246548, study PRJNA631951) | gut metagenome | biome: gut microbiome; feature: rumen; material: fiber-attached | host: Bos | place: Iran: Karaj | collected 2018-10
GTCGGCCGCTCCGAGGAAGAACTCAAGGATCAGGGCGTCGCTTTCAAGGCGCACAAGGCGTTTTACCGGGCCAACGGCAAGGCGGTCAGCGAAGGCGCTTCCGACGGATTGTGTAAACTCCTGGTGGGGGAGGACGGGCTTATCATGGGCTGCCATATCCTCGGCGCCCACGCTGCGGACCTCATCCACGAGGCGGCCGCCCTCATCGCGCTCGGCGTTCCCGTATCCCGTGCGCGGGACCTGATTCACGCCCATCCCTCCTTCTCTGAAATTCTTTCTATGTGTTATTATGAATGATTGGAACTGCTGCAATGGGTTGTTTGTGACAGAAGTCCTCTGCTCCCTGTTGCTTCGCAACCCTATCCGGGTAAATGGTCGCAGAGGACAACCCGCCACAGACTGATAACCCATTGCAGCAGTTAAAAGGATAAATTGATGAATTATGGATTATAACGAAATTGAAACCAAAGTCAAGGCTTTTCTGGTAGACGAACTGGAAATCGACGAAGCGAAAATCAACCCTGACGCTACCCTGAAAAACGACCTGGGCATTGACAGCCTGGAGGTTGTGGACGTGGTGGTTTTGGTCGAAAACGAGTTCGGCTATAAGATGAACCCGGAGGACTTCAAGACCTTGAAGACCTTCGGACAGTTCTGTAAGTTCCTCGAAGAAAAACTGGCCTAGATGGCCTCTTCGTACGAACACGGGAACTGGAGGGGGCATACCGACGGGACCCCCTGGATGCAGCGGACGCTGGTGCGTCTGCTGCGCGTCATTCCTGTGGAAGTACTTTACGGCATCGTCGCCCTGGTCATTCCCTTCTATCTGCTCTTTGACGGCAGGGCACGCCGCGCCGCCTGGAAATTCTTCCGGAAGCGTCTGGGTTGGTCCCGCTGGCGCTCATTCTGGTCGGTCTATGCCAATGAGTGGATGCTGGGCCTGGTCGTCATCGACCGCTTTGCCAGCTATGCCGGGAAAAAATTCCGCCTTCAAACGCTCGACAAGGAAAATTTCGACCGTTTTTCTGCCCGGGAGGAGGGCTTTGTGCAACTCTTTTCGCACATCGGCAATTCGGAGATGGCGGGGTATTTTTTCCCGTCCACGAAGACCATTCACGTCCTGGTCTATGCCGGAGAAACGGAGCGGATGATGCAGGGACGGCAGGATCTCTTTTCGCAGAAGAATGTGGTGATGGTGCCGGTGCAGAAGGATATGTCCCATATCTTTACGCTCAGCCAGGCGCTTTCTGAAGGGCAGATCGCCAGTATGCCTGCCGACCGGGCCTTCGGCTCTCCGCGCACGGTCTCCCTTACTTTCCTCGGCGCGCCAGCGCAGTTCCCCGTGGGTCCTTTCCGTCTGGCAGTGGCCCACGGCGTTCAGGTAAATGCGCTCTTCGTGATGAAGACTTCATCCCGGACTTATCGGGCCTATCACCAGCCCCTGGTGGATGTCCGCGGGAAGGGACTGTCGCGCGATGCGGCGGTGGAAGCCTTGATGAAGGATTATGTCTCCCGGCTCGAGGAGATGGTCCGGCAATACCCTTTGCAGTGGTTTAATTTTTACGATTTCTGGCAGCAATGAAGCCTTTTGAAGATATCGCCATCGGCACCCTGGTGCCCCAGCAACCGCCTTTCCGCTTTGTGGACCGGCTGCTTTACTGCGATGAACAGTGCGCCGAGGTGGAGTTTAGCGTGCCCCGGGAGGGCATTTTCGTTTCCGAAGGCAGGCTGCTCGCCGGCGGGCTGGTGGAGCATATGGCCCAGGCCTGTTCGGCGATGACGGGCTATATCGCCGTGTATATACGCTTCCTGCCCGTATCCTTCGGCTATCTGGGGCACGTGCGTTCCCTGCAGGTCCGGCGCCTGCCGCAGGTGGGGGAGTTGCTGCATACCCGCGTCGATGTCATCGAGGACATCTTCGGTATTTTTATGGCCAAAGTCTCAGTCTGCTGCGGCGATGAAGCCCTGGCTGAAGCCATCATCAAGACCGCTTCTGCGGCCAAAGAGGATATTACGCAATGAGACGCGTCTGGTGCCTGTCGGACAGTATTTATTCGCCGCTTGCGCGGGGAAGTGAGGCGAACCTTTCCGCGTTGCTCGAAGGACGCAGCGGCATCCGACGCTATGAAGCGGGCAGTTTCGGTGCGGGCGAGCCGTTCTGTGCTTCGCTTTTCGACCGGAACTGCTTCGATACTTCGGCCCGGCCGCTCTTTGAGCAGGTGCTGGAGGCCTGTACCCGCGATGCGGTGAGCGCTGCCGGCATCGATGCTTCATCGCCGCGCGTGCTTTTTGTGCTTTCGACGACGAAAGGCGATATCGAGCGTATCGGCACGGCTCCTTCGGAGCTGCCCCTCTGCGTTCCCGCGATGCGGCTCGCGGCTGCCTTCGGGAATCCGAATCTGCCGCTGGTCGTCTCCAATGCCTGTATTTCCGGCCTGGCGGCGCTCTTGCAGGCCCAGCGTCTCTTGCGGAGCGGGCGCTATGATTATGCGGTCGTCTCCGGTGCCGATGTGCATTCCCTCTTTACCATTTCCGGCTTTCAGTCGCTCAAGGCACTTTCCGCATCGCCCTGCCGTCCTTTCGATGCTTCGCGTGACGGGATGAACCTCGGAGACGGGGCTGCCTGCATCGTGCTTGCGGCTTCCGAGAGCGTTCCCGCCGGGGCCTGGGAGTTGGTATGCGGAGCGGTGCGCAATGACGCCAATCATATTTCCGGGCCGTCGCGCACCGGCGAGGGGAGTTTCAACTGCCTGCGTTCCGTGCTGCAGGCTTGCTCGAAGGAGGAACTGGCGATGGTGAGCGTGCACGGTACGGCGACGCGTTATAACGACGAGATGGAAAGTGTGGCTTTATCGCGGGCCGGGCTTTCAGATTTGCCTGTGGCGGCCTTCAAGGCCTGTTTCGGGCATACGATGGGGGCTGCCGGCATTCTCGAGAGCATCCTTTGCATGCATTCGCTCGACGCCGCCGTGGTTCCGCCTACGCCGGGATTCTCTGATTTGGGCGTATCTTTCCCGGTCAATGTCAGGCCGGAACCGAGAGCCGCTTCCGGACGGGCTTTTGTCAAGATGCTTTCCGGTTTCGGCGGCTGTAATGCCGCGATGCTTTTCAGAAAATGAGGGGAGTGCTGATGCGTATTTTGAAGACAGTGCGCCTGACGGCGGAGATTGCCGGTACATCGGACCTGGGCGCCATCTACCGTTCTATGGGCTGCGATTATCCCAAGTTCTTCAAGATGGACCGCTTTTGCAAGTTGGGCTTCCTTGTTACTGAAAGGCTGCTTGAGAATGAGCCGGAGCGTTTTGTCCTCCGCGAGGACCGCGCCGTCGCCGTCTTTACCCGGAGCGGTTGTCTGGATAACGACCTGGCGTATTTCAAGACCGTGCAGCCGGAGGAGTATTTCCCGAGTCCTTCGCTCTTCGTCTATACTTTACCCAATACCGTTACCGGTGAAATCGCCATCCGAAACAAGTACAAGGGGGATACCAGTGCTTTCGTGCTGCCTGCGTACGACGAGGAGGCGATGGCCGTGCAGATGGACGCCCTGTTCCAGGACGGCGTTACGCGTTCCGCGCTCTGCCTGTGGCTGGAATGCCCGCCTGACGGCCCTTTCGAAGCCGTGGCGTCGCTGGTGGTACCTGATTCCGTTTAGAGAAGTTGTCTGAGCGCCCGGGCCAGCTGGTCGGGACAACTCGTCCCGCGGCCCTTGCAGTCGATACCCTCCAGCCTGGCGATCACATCGCCGGCTTTCCGGCCTTCGCATAGTCTGGCCAGTCCCTGGGTGTTCCCGTGGCAGCCTTTGGTGTATTGCACCCGGCGGATGGTCTCTCCCTCCATCTCAATGTCGATCTGCTCGGAGCAAACCACGGCGGAAGTCCGGAAAGAGGCCTTCCGTACCCCTCCTTCCGTAATATCATTTATCTTTGTTACTTCGTACATATGCGGTGTTTGGCACAAAGGTGTAAAAATTCCGGGTCGTTTCCAAAATCTTCAGGGCAGGATTCAAGCAGTTTTACTTGTCACTGTAATGGCCGTATGAAGAGATGATGAATACCTCAATGATTCTATCTTCAATGGAGTAGATAAGACGATGTCGGGAATTGATGCGACGGGACCAGGTCCCATTCAAGTTTCCCTTCAAGGGTTCAGGTTTTCCTGTCCCAGTTCGAGGGTGGAGCTGTACTTCCTGTAACAATGCTGCAGCTTTGCGGAAAGCAGCCGGCTCGTTGCGCTTCAGTCTTGAAAGGTCTTCTTTAGCTTGGTCTGAGAAGGTTAACTTGTAGATCATAGTGAATCAAGAAAGGCTTTAAGTTCTTGCTTGCCTTTGACGGTAGTGCTTTTACCCTCCTGGATTTGACGGAGCCCTTCGTTGATTCTTTGGGTAAATTCTTCTTCGGTCATTACCGCATCATCCCCTGAGATGGGAACCAGTTTGAAAGAACCATGACTCCGGGAATGCAGGACAACACTCTTGCCATTAACGGCCATACCAAGATATTTACCTTGATTGGCACGGAACTCTCTACTGCTAATGATGACCATAGTAACCGAATTTTTATTGCTTGCAAAAATACGATAAAAATTTTGGTTACCAAAATGGATGCAGACCACGTCACCGCCTGGAGCAAAGGCGGCGCCACCGATATCGGCAATTGTCAGATGCTCTGCAAAACACACAACCGGGCAAAAGGAAACCGATAAAAACTAACGGGACATATTCCCCAGTGTCTGTACCCTCATAAAAATACCTGAGGGTACTGTCATTTTGGGCCGTTTTTGACGGTACCCTATCACTTTTTGCCGAGGGTACCGACACCTATGGCGGAGGGGCAGGATGCAGAATCCCGGCGGGAGGGTCCGGAGTGAGCGTAGCGAACAAAGTTCCCCGGATGCTCTTTCCCGACCGCATCTGCATCCTGCTCGATTAAAGTTTTGACCACTAGTTTAGTTTTTGTTATCTTTGGCCATGGCAATGTTGAATTTTACTTGTGATTATACCGAGGGGGCGCACCCTTTGATTTTGCAGCGTCTCGCCGAGACCAACCTGATGCAGGAAGCCGGATATGGGGAAGACGCCTTTTCGGCAAGCGCCCGGGAACGCATCCGCGCAGCCGTCGGCGTGCGGGATGCCGATGTGTTTTTTCTGGTCGGTGGAACCCAGACCAACGCCACGGTCATAGATGCGCTTCTGCACGGATACGAGGGAGTCATCGCCGCGCAGACGGGACATATTGCCGTGCACGAGGCGGGGGCGGTGGAGAGCGCCGGACATAAGGTGCTGACGCTGCCTTCGCATCAGGGAAAATTGGACGCCGGAGAACTGGAGCGCTATCTGGAAGATTTCTATGCCGATGCCGCCTGGCCCCATATGGTTTGTCCGGGGATGGTCTATCTGTCCTTCCCCACGGAATACGGGACCTTGTACAGCAAGCACGAATTGATGTGCATCCAGGCCGTCTGCCGCCGCTACCGTTTGCCGCTTTTCGTCGATGGCGCCAGGCTGGGCTATGGCCTGGCCAGCGACGGTTGCGACATCAGTCTGCCGGAACTGGCACAGTGCTGTGACGTGTTTTATATCGGGGGAACGAAAGTCGGGGCCTTGTGCGGGGAAGCGGTCGTCTTCCCCAAAGGAGCGCCTGCCCATTTCTTTACCACCGTCAAACAGCACGGCGCCCTCCTGGCGAAGGGCCGCCTGACGGGGATTCAGTTTGACGTGCTTTTCACGGACGGGCTGTATTTCTCCATCAGCCGGAACGCCGTGCAAAGGGCATTGGAACTGAAGGCGCTTTTCCTTGAAAAAGGCATTCCCCTGTATATCGATTCTCCGACCAATCAGCAGTTTCCCATCCTGACGAAAGCGCAGATAGACGCCTTGGAGGGCAAGGTGCGCTTCGAAATCTGGGAGAGGCTTCCGGATGGCCGCTGCGTGACGCGCTTTGCCACAAGTTGGGCGACCTTCTCCGAGAGTATTGCCGCCCTGGCGGAATTGCTGGGGGAATTTGAACAATCGTAGATTATGCTTATCTTTGTAAGTTATGCAAGAACTCATTAAAGAATTGAAGCTTCACATCATAGAAGCGCTGAACCTCGAGGGAATGACCCCGGAGGATATTGACGACAATGCGCCTCTCTTTGGCGACGGTCTTGGTCTGGATTCCATAGACGTATTGGAACTCATTGTCGTGCTGGAAAAGAACTACGGCATCAAGTTGTCTTCTCCCCAGGAGGGCAAGAAGGTGTTCTCCAGTGTTGCCGCACTGGCACAATTCGTTCAAGAGGCCCGCACCAAGTAAATGCCGTCGCGCATCCTGATAACGGGTTTCGGAGTCGTTTCTTCGATCGGCCGCGGCAAGGAGGAAAGCCTCGTCGCGCTGCGGGAGGGCCGTCGTGCCCTCGCGACGCCCCGTTATCTGAAGACCAGCCTGATGCATTTGCCGGTGGGGGAGGTGGACATCCCCAACCGTCCCGGCGTACCGCGTACGGTCCTGCTCGGCGAAATGGCCCTCAGGGAAGCGGTGACGGAGGCGAAGTTGGGCCCTGCCGATCTGGCGAAGGCCGCCCTCATTTCGGGTACGACGGTCGGCGGCATGGACCTGACGGAATCGGCCTTCCCGGCCTACGGCGGTCCGCACGACTGCGGCTCCACGACGGAGGCGATGGCCGATGCCCTGGGCGGTTTCTCGATGGCGACGACACTTTCCACCGCCTGTTCTTCTGCTGCCAATGCCCTGATCCTGGGCGCAGAACTCATTCACGCCGGCAAGGCGGAGATTGTCGCGGCGGGCGGAAGCGAATGCCTGTCGGACTATCATCTGAACGGATTCAACTCCCTGATGATCCTGGACAGCGAACTGTGCCGTCCCTTCGATAAGACGCGCGCCGGCCTGAATCTCGGCGAAGGCGCCGCCTTCCTGATTCTGGAAAGCGAAGAATCCGTCCTTAAGCGCGGCGTAAAGCCCATCGCGGAACTGGCGGGCTATGCCAATGCCTGCGACGCCTTTCATCAGACGGCCTCTTCCCCGGACGGGGAGGGCGCGTTCCTGGCGATGCAGGCGGCCCTGAAGATGGCGGGCCTGCAACCGGGCGACGTGGACTATGTCAACGCCCACGGCACCGGAACCCCCAACAACGATCCCAGCGAAAGTGCCGCCCTGCGGCGCCTGTTCGGCGATGCCCTGCCGCCGGTTTCTTCGACCAAGGGGCTTACGGGGCACACGACCAGCGCTTCCGGCTCCATCGAAGCCTCCTTCTGCCTGCTGGCGATGCAGCATTCCTTCCTTCCCGCCAATGCGGGCTGGACAGAAGCCGATCCGGACTGCATCCTTCCCTATACCGCCCTCGGTGAAAGCCGCAGCGTGAACGTCGCCCTGTGCAACGCCTTCGGCTTCGGCGGCAATGATTCCTCCCTCTGTTTGAAGAAAGTATGATGCGCAAGGTGTACATACGGTCGGTCTGTGCCTTGAAGCCGGGAGCGGAGGAGCCCGACTACAAGTCCTTGCTGACGATGATGGAGGCGCGCCGGATGACCCCGCTGATGAAGCGGGCGGTCTGGACGGCGGCAAAAGCGCTGGAAGAGGCCGGGCTCGACTGTCCGCAGGCGATTCTCTGCGGGACGCAGTGGGGTTGCCTGGCGAATACCGAGAGTTTCTTCAAGTCCCTGCACGGCCTGGATGAACGCGCGCCCAGCCCCACGCATTTTATGCAGTCCACGCATAATACCATCGCGTCGATGCTGGCGATCCGCCTCAAATGCCACGGCTACAACGCCACCTATTCCCATTCGGAAATCTCCTTCGAGAGCGCCCTGCTGGATGCCTTCCTGCAAATCGGCGCCGCCAAGGCCGACAATGCCCTCGTCGGAGCCTATGAGGAAATGCCGCCGCTCTTCGGCGAAATGTTCCATAGCACGGCCGATGTGGCCGCCGCCTTTGTGCTTACGGCAGAAGCGGAAGGGGCGCTCTGTACGCTGGAGGATGTGCAACTTCTCCGTGGCGGCAACGTTGCCGATCCCTCGAAGCCCCTGGCCCTCGCGCTTGCGGAAGCGCTGCCCTGCAAAGGGACGCTGACCCTGCAAGGCGGAGGAACAGGCCGCTCCCAATCCTTGATACGCCTATGTGGAAACTGATTCTTTTGAGCCTGCTGCAGAGCATTTTCCTTTGCGGAGGACAGGTGCTCCTGAAACTCGGACTGGCCAAATCCGGTCCCTTCTCCTGGAGCCTCAGCTTCTTTCGTTCCCAACTGAGCAATATCTGGTATCCCGCCTGCGGAGTGACCTTCACCATCGCGGGCATCCTGTGGTTCTACCTGCTGAAACACTATCCTTTCAGCATAGCATACCCGCTTTCCTGTATCAGTTATATCTTCGGGATGGTAGCGGCCATCCTGGTGTTTCACGAGCAGGTCTACTGGACCCAGTGGCTCGGCGTACTGTTGATTATGGCGGGCTGCGCCCTGATCGTCAAATGAAACGTCTGCTTCCGTTCCTCCTTCTCCTGTTCGCCGTTTCCCGGACGGCGCTGGCACTGGATGCGCTTTCCCAGGCGGAATCCCGGGCCCTTTGCGCGCGTCTCGAAGCGGCCCTCCAGCCGCCGCAGAGCGGCGCATACCGGATGGTCCGTCATTCCGACCTGCTGGAACAGGACCAGAAGAGCAGCGGAACGCTCGAAATCCCCTCGGCCGGTGTCATCCGGCTTAGCCAGACGGAGCCTTTCGCCAAAGAATCCGTGCTGGATGCGGCCCAGTCCCGTTTTCCCGTACCTCAGCGCCTGCTGGATGAAAAACTTTTCCGCATCGAATGCTTCGACGAGGGGAAGAACTTCCTCCTGGTGCTGACGCCGCTGCGGCGGGACCTCTCCCGGGTGGTATGCAGCCTGGAACTGCGCACGGCAGGCTATGCGGACCGTCTGCAGAAAATCCGTCTGAACAGCCCCGACGGGGGATTTACCCTGCTTGAAATCCGGTGAACGGGAACCTTTCATACTGCGTGCTGGTGCCGGTGTACAATAACGCGGGCACCATCGTAGATGTTCTCCAACGGGCATTGGCGGTTACGGAGCAGCTTATCGTGATTTGTGACGGCTGCACCGACGGCACTCCTGAACGCATCGCCGAGGCGGCCCTGCCCGTGCAGGTCCTGTCGTACCCGAAAAACAAAGGAAAGGGAGCGGCCCTGCGCCTGGGTTTTTCGTACGCGCGCGAGCGCGGGTACGCGTATGCCATCACCGTCGATGCTGACGGCCAGCACTTTCCGGAGGATATTCCGCTGCTGCTGGCGGCCATCGAGGCGCATCCCGGCGCCCTCGCTGTAGGTTCCCGGCGGCTCGATGCGGAAAATATGCCCTCGGGCAACACCTTCGCCAACCGCTTCTCGAATTTTCAGTTTACGGTCAATACGGGCGTGCGGCTGCCCGACACGCAGACCGGCTTCCGGGCCTGGCCCTTGGCCGAATTGCCGCCCCTCTGGCTCATCCCTTCCCGCTACGAGGCGGAACTGGCGCTGCTGGACCTCTGCGCCTGGCGGGGCGTTCCCCTGATTCCCGTGCCCGTCCGCGTGCATTATCCGCCGAAGGGGGAGCGCATCAGCCATTTCCGGCCCTTTGCGGACTTCAGCCGCATCTTCATCCTGAACTGCATCCTCTTCGTGACCTCCCTCGTCTATGGCTGGCCACGGACCCTGTTGCGCAAAATCTTCTGTAAGAAATGAGGGAGTGGGTGCTGAAAGTTTATGATTTCCTGAGCCGACGCCGGAAACTGGCGGCCCTGCTCCTTTTCGCGGTGCTGGGGCTGAGCGCCCTTTCTGCCCTGCGTCTGTCCTACGATGAGGACATCAACGCCTTCCTGCCTTCGGATCCGCAGACGGAACAGTACCGCAGCGTGTACGAACGGATGGGCGCAACGGACCGTAATGCCGTATTTTTCAGCGCCAAAGAGGGGAGCGACTGCACGGTTCCGGACCTTCAGGACGCGATGGCGGCCTTCGGCGACAGCCTGGCTGCCGGAGGCGACTGGGAAGCGCAGATCTGCCTGGATGATGCGTCCGGCGTACAACTCCGGCAGTTCATCGCTGCCAATGCCCCGTACTTCCTGCGCGAAGACGATTACCGGCGGGCGGATTCCCTGCTTGCGCAGCCCGGCTATCTGCAGCAGCGCCTCTCCGAGGTGAAGGAAGCGTTCTATTCTCCCTTCGCCTCCGTGTCGCGCGATGTCTATCGCAGCGATCCGCTGGGCTTGTTTACTCCCGTATGGCAGCGGCTTTCCGTTTTCAATCCGGCCGGAGAGGGGGCATCGCTGCGGGACGGCTTTTTATTTACGGCAGACGGCAGCACCGGCATCGCCTTCCTGCGTTCGCCTTACGGCGGCAGTGAAAGCGGCGCCAATGCGGCACTCGTCGCCAGTATGAAATCAGCCGCACAGGCCGTCGAAGCGCAATTCCCCGCAGTGGAGATCACGTCTACCGGCGCTCCGGAAGTGGCGGTGGAGAATGCCACCCGCATCCGCAAGGACAGTCTCCTGGCCCTGGGCATCGCCATCGTGCTCATCTGCCTGGTGCTTTTCCTCTCGTTCAGGCGCTTTGCCGACGTGCTCTGGATCGTCATTTCCATCGCCTGCGGTACCCTTTTCTCACTGGGCCTGATTGCGCTTTTCCGCCCTTCGGTGTCCATCATTATCCTCGGCATCGGCTCGATGATCATCGGCATTGCGGTGAATTATCCGCTGCATTACGTCGATCACCTCAAATACCGTCCCGACAAGCGGCAGGCCCTCGCGGACCAGATAGAACCGCTGCTCGTGGGCAATATCACCACCGTCGGCGCGTTCCTGTCGCTGATGCTGCTCAGTGCCGGCGCCCTGCGCGATTTCGGCTTTATCGGCGCCGCGATGCTGCTCGGCACCATCCTTTTCGTTCTTTTCTTCCTGCCGCTTTTCTTCCCGATGGCGAAGAAGCCGCGACGGACGCTCCGGCTCGACCTGGACCGCCATATCCGCCTTCCCCGGCCCGCATCGGCCGTCGTTTTCCTGCTCTTCGTTGCGCTGACCGCCTTTTTCTACAGCCGCAGCGGCGATGTGGTCTTCGATGCGGATGCGCATCACATCAACTATATGAGCACGGAGCAGGCAGAAGGATTTGCGCGGCTCGAAGCGCTCGGCGGCCCCAGACAGCCGCTCTATGCCGTTTCTGCTTCCGCCGATGTGCAGCAGGCGCTCGAAGGGAGCGAACGCGTCGCCGAACTGCTCGGGGAAAAAGTGCCCGGCTATGCGGGGATTTCGGACTTCGTCCCCTCGAAAAGGGCACAAGAGCAGCGCCTGGTGCGATGGAACCGCTTCCGCAGCGCCCATCCGGAACTGCCCTTTGCCTTGAATGAAGCGGCCGTTGCCGCCGGCTTCTCCCGGACGGCCTTTGCACCTTTCCTGTCGCTCTGGTCGAAGGATTATCGCGTGCAGGAAGTGGATTTCTTTGCGCCTTTTACCTCGAGTGCCGGGGCTTCGCGCTTCCTTGTCGGAGCGGAGGGCGTCTATGTGGTGAATACCCCTGAATCGGCCCCCGGCCTCAAGGAAGCATTGCGTGCGTCGCTGCCGCAGGGCAGCTTTTGCTTCGAGCCTTCCGACCTCTCGAACCGGCTGGTCGGGCTGCTGTCGGCGGATTTCGACAAGATCGGCCTGCTCTGCAGCCTCATCGTCTTTTTGTTCCTGACGCTTTCGCTCGGCAGGCTGGAACTGAGCCTGCTTTCCTTCCTGCCGCTGGCGGTGGGCTGGATCTGGATCCTGGGCTTCATGCAGGTCAGCGGGCTCTATTTCAATATCGTCAATATCATCCTGGCGACCTTCATCTTCGGCCAGGGCGACGACTATACAATCTTCATTACCGAAGGCCTGATGTACGAATATGCGACGGGCCGCAAGATCCTGCATTCCTACAAGAATTGCGTGGTACTCTCGGCGCTGATCATGTTCATCGGCATCGGCGCGCTGATTTTCGCCAAACACCCGGCGATGCGTTCCCTTTCGCTGGTGACGATGATCGGTATGGTGACGGTGGTGGGGATGGCCTACTACCTGCCGCCGCTGCTCTTCCGTTTCCTGACGCAGAAAGGCGGGGAACTGCGCGAGGTGCCCCTGACCTTCCGGCGCATCGGCGCTACGGCGGTGATGATGCTGAACTTCCTGCTGTCGCTGCTCGGTATCGCGCTGGTCACTTTCGTGTGGCTGCTGTTCCCGCGCTCGGAAAAGTGGAACCTGCGCTATCACCGTTTCGTGCAGCGCTGCGCGATGATTTCCTTCAAGTTGATTCCCGATACGCGGCTCAGCGTACGTAATCCGCGGGGCGAAGACTTCTCGCGTCCGGCCGTCGTCGTCTGCAACCATCAGTCGCATTTCGACGTGCTGGCGGCACTCTGCCTGACGCCGCGGCTCGTAGTGCTGACCAACGACTGGGTGCGCCGCAATCCGCTCTACGCGCCCGTCATTCACCGAGGCAACTTCTTCCCGGTCTCCGAGGGGCTGGAAAAGAATATCGAGTGCCTGCGTCCGCTCGTGGAAAAAGGCTACAGCGTACTCGTCTTCCCCGAAGGCACCCGCAGTGCCGATGGCAGCATACAACGCTTCCACCGCGGTTTCAGCGCGCTGGCGCGGACTCTGGGCGTCGATGTGCTGCCGCTCTATATCCACGGCTTCCACGAACTGCTGCCGAAGAAGGCGACGGTGCTCCGTCGCGCGGGCCTTACGCTGGAAATCGGCGAAAGGATACGGCCCGAGGCCTTCCCGGAAAGCGATAAAGGCTTCGCTTCGGAACTGCGGAAGCACTATGCGGCGGCCAAGGAGCGGATGCGCGATGCGTGCGAAACTCCGGCTTTTGTTGCACCGTTCGTAAAATACCGCTACCTTTACAAGGGCTCTGCGGCGATGAGCGAGTGCCGACGGACGCTGCGCCGGGAAATGCAGCGCTGCGCCTCTCCGGAGTGGGAGGGGCTGTCTTCCGTCCGTGTGATGAACGGCGGATACGGCGCTTTCGCCCTGCTGCTGGCCCTGTCCCACCGGCATTTGCGGGTCATCTGCTATGAGCGGGAGGAAGAAAAATACCTGACGGCGAGCCACTTGACCGCGCTCCCGTCCAATTTGGAATATGTCTGGCTGCAGGAGGGCGTAGTGCCTGCTGAAGCCGATCAGGAGATTGTATTGTGAGAAGACTTATAGGACTTGTCTTGTTGATGGCCTTGCTGCCCGTGACGGCTCCGGCGAAGGGGATAATCCTCCCCGGAAGCGGCGGGAAAGCCACGCTGGAGGCCTTTCTTCCTTCCGAGGGAGAGACGGGGACGGCGGTGATCGTCTGTCCCGGAGGCAGCTATTTCTGGCTGGACGACAAGACGGAAGGCGTGGATGTGGCGCAGTGGCTGGCCGGGAACGGCATTGCCGCCTATGTGCTTCGTTACCGCGTTTCCGGCTGGTTTGCCTATATGCACCATTTTCCGTATCAGTTGTATCCCGGCAGTCTGCGGGATTTGCAGTGCGCGATGCGGGAGGTTCGTTCGACCTATCCGGGCCTTTCCCGGCTGGGCGTGATGGGCTTTTCCGCCGGCGGTCATCTGGTGATGAGCGCCGCTGAGTTTTGCGATATGGACGGCGACCTGCGGCCGGATTTCGTGGCGCCCATTTATCCGGTGGTCACTTTCTCGGATGAGCGTTATGTGCATAAGCGTTCCCGCCGGGCCTTGCTTGGAGACAGGGGAGCGCGGGACCGTTCGCTTTGCGATTCGCTCTCCTTGGAGCGGCATATCCCCGCGCCCTGCCCGCCGGTGTTCCTGCTGAATTGTGAAGACGACCCCGTCGTCGAATGGCATAATTCCGCGCTGCTGGATTCGGCGCTTACCGCCTCCGGCGTGCCTCATACCTATATCAGATACAAGACCGGAGGACACGGTTTCGGCGCTACCGTTGCCAAGCAGAATGCCGAAACCTGCCGCTGGCAGAGTGAATTTTTAGATTGGTTGAACGCATTATGAAAGATATCGAATTTGCCTCTCCCGCCCAGATCAAGGCTTTTCAGGAAGAACTCTTGCGCGGACAGATAGCCTTCCTTGCTGAGCATTCCCCGTTTTACCGCAAGATGTTCGCGGACAAGGGGATAGACCCTGCCACCATCCGTACGCTGGAGGACCTGGAACGGCTTCCCTTTACCGACAAGCAGGACCTGCACACGCACAATATGGATTTTCTCTGCGTCCCGCAGGAAAAGGTCATCGATTATGTGACTACCTCCGGCACGACCGGAGACCCCGTCACCTTCTGCCTGACCGAAAAGGACCTGGAGCGTCTGGCCCTCAATGAACGGAAGAGTTTCTCCTGCGCCGGCGTGCAGCCCGGAGATATCGTCCAGTTGATGACGACCCTGGACAAGCGCTTTATGGCAGGACTCGCGTACTTCCTGGGGCTTCGTGCGCTCGGCGCCGGGGTAGTGCGTGTCGGCAACGGCATCCCCGAATTGCAGTGGGATACGATCCAGCGCCTGCGTCCCGACACGATCATGTGCGTTCCCTCCTTCATCCTGCGCCTGGTCCAGTATGCGGAGGAGCACGGCATCGACTATCGTTCCAGCAGTATCCGCCGCATCATCGGCATCGGCGAAGGGCTGCGTTCGCAGGATTTCAGCCTGAACCTGCTGGGTCGGAAGATTCGCGAAAAGTGGCCTGAAGTGCAGTTGTTCGCGACCTATTCATCGACCGAAATGGGAGCGACCTTCTCCGAATGCCCTTGCGGCTGCGGCGGGCATCTGCACCCCGAACTGCTGATTCTCGAAATCATCGGCGAGGACGGAAAGCCCGTGCCCGACGGACAGAGCGGGGAAGTGGTGGTGACGACGCTCGGCGTGGAAGGTATGCCGCTGCTGCGTTTCCGTACGGGCGATATCGCCGCGCGGGTGAGCGGACAGTGCCGGTGCGGACGCTGGTCGCCGCGCATTACGCCGCTGCTCGGCCGCAAGAACAATATGATCAAGTTCAAGGGGACGTCGCTCTATCCGCCCGCCATCAACGATGTGCTGGACAATACCGATTATGTGGAGAACTATGTGGTGATCGTGCGCGACAGCGAGGCCGGGACGGACGATGTGCTGGTGCGTCTGGGACTGAAATTCCAGCCGCCCTTCGATCCGGTCAAGGACCTTAAGGACCGCTTCCGCGCCCGTATCCGCGTGGCTCCGCAGGTGGAACTCTGCCCCGTGGCGGAAATTGCCGCCATCAACCATCCCCCGAAATCCCGTAAACCCGTTAAATTCATCGACGAGCGCAATGCCCGATAGCCGTTTTGACGACATACGGCCCTTCAATGCCCGGGAGTTCCCTGCGGCGATGCAGCGCATCACCGCGGATGAGCGTTTCCCCCTGATTGCTTCCTGGCTATTTCCGGGAAGGTCTTCGGAGGAGTTGCGGGCATTGATGCTTTCCCTGCGCTCCGCCGATGAGTTCCAGCGTGTGGTGATGCGCGACGTGGTGCAGTCCATTCTGGACAAAAGTTCTACGGGATTCAGCTGGAGCGGCCTGGAGGGGCTGTCGCGAGATGAGAGGTATCTGTTTGTCTCCAACCACCGGGATATTATGATGGATGCTGCGATACAGCAGTATCTCTTTGTGAATGAGGGCTTTGAGACGGCGGAAATCACCTTTGGCGCCAATCTGATGTCGCCGGGACTGGTGACGGATATCGGCCGTGCCAACAAGATGTTCCGCACCGAGCGGCCCGGGGTGAGCGGGGCTTCTCCGCGGGAACTCTGGAGAGAACTCCAGCATCTTTCCGACTATATCCGCTATGCGCTCTGCGAGAAGCGTCAGTCCGTCTGGATTGCGCAGCGCGGGGGACGCACCAAGGACGGTCTGGATGTGACCGACCCGGCCGTGCTGAAGATGTTCCTGATGAGTTCTCCGGCTGACCCGGTGGATGCTTTGTGTGAACTTCACCTGGCTCCGATTGCGATTTCTTATGAGTGGGAGCCCTGCGATACATTGAAGGTGCTGGAATTGTATGCTTCTTCCCGGGCGGCTTATGAGAAGCAGCCGGGGGAGGACCTGAACAGCATCCTGACCGGAATCACCCAGCCCAAGGGCAGAATCCATATGGCATTCTGCAAGCCTTTGGACGCTGCCGAGCTGGAGGCCTTCCGCGGTCTTTCCGCTTCCGTTTTCTGCCGGGAGGTGGCGGCGCTCATCGACCGGCGCATCCGCAGTGCCTACCGCTTGTTCCCGAACAATTACATCGCTGCGGATTTGCTGCGTGGCGGAGACCGCTATGCGTCTTATTACGATGCGGCGCAGAAGGCGGCCTTCGAGGCGCATCTGAAGGCACTTGACCGCTACTCTACTTACGATGTCGCGGAACTCCGCTCCCGCATGCTTGCGCTCTATGCTAATCCGGTAGGGGACTCCATCGTCTAATTTTGAAAAAATCAAAACAACCCGTATCTTCGCGTACTATGGAAAATAAAGAGAACAAACAGATCAATATCGAACTCAAGCCTGAGGTTGCGAAGGGCACTTACTCGAACCTGGCCATTATCAGTCACTCCCACAGCGAATTCATCCTGGATTTCGCGACGGTCCTTCCCGGTCTTCCCAAGCCGGAAGTAGGCAGCCGCATCCTGATGACCCCGGAGCATACGAAACGGCTCCTGAACGCATTGGCGGAGAATATCAGCAAATACGAAGCCCAGTTCGGCCCCATCGTCATCGACGCTCCGCGCGCCACCTTCAACCTCACGGACCTCAATCCCAATGGACCGAAATCTTGACCGGATCAAGGCCATCGCGCTGGACATCGACGGAGTGATGACAGACGGCAGTGTCATCCCCCTCGCTGACGGCGACCTGTTGCGCATCCTGGACGCGAAAGACGCCCTCGCCATCCGCGTAGCCATTATGAAAGGCTACATCGTCGCCATTATGTCCGGCGGCGACACGGAAGCATTGCGCAAACGTATGGAAAATATGAGTATCCGCCCTGAAAACATCTTCCTGGGATGCCGCGGCAAACTCGCTATATTCGAGCGTTTCTGCGCGCAGAACGGCCTTTTGCCGGAGGAAGTGATGTACATCGGCGACGATCTGCCCGATGTGCCGGTGCTCCGTGCTGCCGGTCTGGGCATTGCACCTGCCGATGCTGCGCAGGATGCCAAGGAAGCGGCGGACCGCATCTCGCCCTGCGGGGGCGGAAAACGCTGCATACGCACCGAAATCGAGCGCCTGATGCGCTATCAGGGCAAGTGGGAATTCGATTATGCCCAAACCTTTTAACCTGCCCTGGCGGCTGATTCTCGGCAGTAACTCCCCGCGCCGGCGCGAACTGCTTGGAGCGATGGGATTTGAATTTACCGTCGATACCGGCAACAGTTTCATCGAAAGCATTCCCGAGGCCACGGCGCCGCGCGAAGTTCCGGTGCTGATGGCGCGTGGAAAGTCGCAGGGATTCCACCGGCCGCTGCAGCCCGATGAACTGCTTATTACCGCCGACACCGTCGTCATCCTGCCCGGCGGGGACGGAGTGATTTTCGGCAAGCCGAAGGACCGGGAAGATGCCCTGCGGATGCTACGGGAACTCTCCGGCCGCTCGCACGAAGTTATTACTGCCGTGTGTATTAGGACTATTGAATTCGAGCATTGCTTCACCGACAGCACCCTCGTGCATTTTGCCCCGATGAGCGAAGAAGAAATCGCCTGGTACACCGACACCTGCCGTCCCTTCGACAAGGCCGGCGCTTATGGAATCCAGGAATGGATCGGCCACATCGCCATCTCCGGGATCGACGGCTCCTACAACAACGTCGTCGGTTTTCCCACCCAAAAACTCTGGCAGGCGCTGAAAAAGCTGTAGCAAACGGATGCGTAAGATGCCCCAGGGCGATTTAGCGCAGCGAATATTCCAAAGGAATTCGTATATTTGCAAGATATGGAACAGAAGAGCAAATACAATCCTTCCGAGGTGGAAGCGAAGTGGTATGCCTATTGGCTGAAGAACAGGTGTTTTCATTCCGAACCCGATCAGCGGGAACCCTATACCATCGTCATTCCGCCGCCCAATGTGACGGGCATCCTGCATATGGGCCACGTGCTCAACAACACGCTGAACGACGTGCTCATCCGCAAGGCGCGGATGGACGGCAAGAACGCCTGCTGGGTACCGGGAACGGACCACGCCAGCATCGCCACCGAGAACAAGGTGGTGGCGCGCCTGGCCGCACAGGGCATCAAGAAGGAAGACCTCACCCGCGAGGAATTCCTGAAGCACGCCTGGGCCTGGAAGGAGGAACACGGCGGTATCATCCTTGAGCAGTTGCGCAAACTGGGCGCCTCCTGCGACTGGGACCGCACCCGCTTCACGATGGAGCCGGAACTCTCGAAGGCTGTCATTGCCACCTTCTGCCATTTCTACAAGAAGGGCTGGATCTACCGCGGTGTGCGGATGGTCAACTGGGACCCGGTGGCCCTGACTGCCATCAGCGATGACGAAGTGATCCACCGCGATACCCAGAGCCACTTCTATCACCTGAAATACTATGTCTCGGACGGAAAGGGCAATCCCACCGACCAGTACCTCGTGATTGCGACCACGCGTCCCGAGACCATTATGGCCGATGCCGCCATCTGCGTCAATCCCGCCGATGAGCGCCATCACTGGCTGCGCGGCAAGAAAGTGCTGATTCCGCTGATCAACCGCGAAATTCCCGTCATCGAAGACGATTATGTGGAGATGGACTTCGGTACCGGCTGCCTCAAGGTTACGCCGGCGCACGATGCCCACGACTACGAAATCGGCCTGCGGCACAATCTGCCGATCATGGACATTATCGACGATCACGGCCGCCTGAATGCCGATGCGCAGATCCTCGTGGGCGAGGACCGCTTCGTCGCGCGCAAGAAAATCGCGAAAATGCTCGAGGAGTCCGGCAATCTGCTGAAGGTGGAGGAATATACATCGCCCGTAGGTTATTCCGAGCGTACGGATGCGGTCATCGAACCGAAACTCTCGGCGCAGTGGTTCCTCAAAATGGACGATCTGGCCGCTCGCGCGCTGGATGCGGTGGAGTCGGGCCGCATTCATTTCATTCCGGACAAATACCGCAATGTATATCGGCATTGGATGGAGAACGTGCGCGACTGGTGCATTTCCCGCCAGTTGTGGTGGGGACAGCGCATTCCCGCGTGGTACCTGCCCGACGGACAGGTCGTCGTCGCCGAAACTGCCGAAGAAGCGCTTGTCGAGGCGCAGAAACTTAATCCCGCGCTGAAGGCGGAAGACCTGCATCAGGACGAGGATGTGCTGGATACCTGGTTCTCCAGCTGGCTTTGGCCCATCTCGGTGTTCGATCCCGAGCAGCCCGGTCATCCCGAGCACAAGGCGAATGCGGACCTTTCCTATTATTATCCGACCAGCGACCTCGTGACCGGCCCGGACATCATCTTCTTCTGGGTGGCGCGTATGATTATGGCGGGCGACGAGTTTATGCACGACGTGCCGTTCCGCAATGTCTATTTCACCGGTATCGTCCGGGACAAGATCGGCCGCAAGATGAGCAAGACGCTCGGCAACAGCCCGAACCCGCTGGACCTGATTGAAAAGTACGGCGCCGATGCCGTCCGCATCGGTATGCTGCTCTGCTCCTCCGCCGGCAACGACATCCTTTACGATGAGACGCAGATCGAGCAGGGACGCAATTTCTGCGGCAAGATCTGGAACGCCTGGCGGCTTGTCAGCGGCTGGAACGTCGATGAAAAGGCGGAGCAGAGCGAAGTCTCCCGCGCAGCGGTCAAATGGTTCGACAACCTGCTCAGCCGCAGCATCGGCATCGTCGCCGACCATTACGCAAAATTCCGCATCTCCGATGCGCTGATGACCATATACAAGCTCTTCTGGGACGATTTCTGCTCCTGGTACCTCGAACTGGTCAAGCCCGGCTATGGTGCCGCTATGGACCGTGCGACCTTCGATGCGACCGTCGATTTCTTCTCCAAACTGCTGAAACTCATTCATCCGGTAATGCCTTTCATCACCGAAGAACTCTGGCAGGGGATGGAAGAGCGGCGCGAGGGCCAATCCATCATGTTCGAGCATACGCCGGTGGCCGGTCCCGTCGATGAAGCTTTCCTTTCGGCTTTCGACGACCTCCGCGCCATTGTCGTGAACGTCCGTGGCGTGCGTGCGCAGAAGGGCCTGTCGCCCAAGGAAGAACTGGCGCTGAATATCGAAGGCGCATTCCGTGAAGAACTGCTGCCCGTGCTGATGAAGGCAGCGAACCTTTCCAGCGTTGAATTCGCTGCGCCCGAAGGGCCTGCCGTATCGTTCATCGTCGGCACCGTCAAGGCTTCGGTGAAACTGGAAGGCCTGGTGGATGCGGGCGAGGAGCGCAAGAAACTGGAAGCGGACCTCGAGCATCAGCGCAAATTCCTTGCAGGCGTACGCGCGAAACTCTCCAATGAGAAGTTCGTCTCCGGTGCTCCGACGGCGGTGGTCGAAGGGGAGCGCAAGAAGGAAGCCGACGCGCTGGCCCGCATCGCTGCACTTGAAGCGTCGCTTTCGCAGCTGGCATGATATCGATTGATTCCCTGACTGTTGCCTATGGTGGCTTTACGCTGTTGGACGACATTTCGTTCCATATCAGCGAGAAAGACAAGATAGGGCTGGTGGGGAAGAACGGCGCCGGGAAATCGACGCTGATGAAATTGCTCTGCGGTCTGCAGAGTCCTACTTCCGGACAGATTGACAAGCCCTCCGGGGTGACCGTCGGTTACCTGCCCCAGATTATGGAGCACCACCGCGGGCGCAGCGTGCTCGAAGAGACGATGACCGTCTTCTCCGAGACGGCCGACCTGGAAAAGCGCATCGCCGATGTGACGCAGGAACTTTCCGAGCGCACGGATTATGAGTCCGAGGCCTATCTGGAACTGATTGAGCGCCTGACCGAACTGAATGACCGGCTCGCCGTTTCACACGGGGAACCGCCGGAGGTGCAGGCGCGCAAGACCCTGCTCGGACTCGGTTTCAAGGAATCGGAGTTCTCCCGGCCGACGGAAACGCTTTCACAGGGCTGGAACATGCGCATCGAACTGGCGAAGATCCTGCTCCGCGACCCGGATCTGCTGATGCTGGACGAGCCGACCAACCACCTTGACATCGAGTCAATCGAGTGGCTGGAAGGCTATCTGAAAACCCGTCGTGGGGCGTTGCTGCTGGTCTCGCACGACCGCAAGTTCCTTGACAATGTGACCAACCGCACGGTGGAAATCCTGCTGGGCCATATCCACGATTATAAGGTGCCTTATTCCCGCTACGTCGAACTTCGCGCCGAGCGGATGAAGCAGCAGGTGGCGGCATACGAGAACCAGCAGCGGATGATCGAGAAGACCGAAGAGTTCATCCAGGCCTTCCGATACAAACCCACCAAGAGCAACCAGGTGCAGAGCCGGATCAAGGCGCTGGAGAAGTTGGAGCGGGTGCAGGTGGACGAGACGGACAATGTGACCCTTACGGTCAAGTTTCCGCCTGCGCCGCGCTGTGGAGACGTAGTCTTCAAGGCGACGGGGCTGAGTGCCGGTTATCCGCAGAAGACCGTTTTCACGGGGGCTGATGTGGAAATCCGCCGTGGCGAGAAGGTGGCTTTCATCGGCCGTAACGGCGAGGGAAAGACCACGCTGATGCGCGTCATCACGGGGGAGTTGGCCCCGCTGGCCGGGGAGGTTTTCAATGGCTATAACGTCGATCTGGGCTATTTTGCCCAGAATCAGGAGGACGTGCTGGATAAGAAGGAGACCGTTTTCGGCACGCTGGACCGCATCGCCGTAGGGGATGTCCGCACGAAGTTGCGCGATATCCTGGCGCAGTTCCTGTTCCGCGGAGAGGATATCGACAAGCGTGTCAGTGTGCTCAGCGGAGGGGAGCGCGCCCGTCTGGGTATGGCCAAACTGATGTTGCAGAACCATAATCTCCTGGCCTTGGACGAGCCGACGAACCATATGGACATCAAGTCCAAGGATATCCTCAAGCAGGCGCTCAAAAGTTATGACGGAACCTTGATTATCGTGTCGCATGACCGGGATTTCCTGGACGGGCTGGTGGACAAACTTTATGAATTCCGAGACGGGCACGTGCGGGAGTTCCTCGGCACGGTGCAGGAATACCTCGAAAAACGCCGGCTCGAATCCTTGCGCGAACTGGAGCGCAGTGCGGTTTCTCCCGTGGCGGAAAAGCCTGCCAAGCCCGCTAAGCCGGCCGCTCCGGCGCCGCCTAAACAGGACCGCAAGACGCGCAACCGCATCTCCTGGCTGGAATGCGAGATTGAAAAACTCGAAACGCGGATGAAGGAAATCGAAACGGTCCTTTCCGCCCCCGGCCCCGAGGACGACATCATGGACCTCA
>JAEEGL012446909.1_pt1 | contig 22391 bp, 16 predicted proteins | sample 9134231 | NCBI WGS metagenome assembly JAEEGL01 (sample SAMN16246548, study PRJNA631951) | gut metagenome | biome: gut microbiome; feature: rumen; material: fiber-attached | host: Bos | place: Iran: Karaj | collected 2018-10
ATGCAGTGTATGAGAACTGCCGTACTCTGGATGCAGTACAGGCTCTGAACGCTGGTGATCTTGCTATGTTCGGCAGGCTTATGAACGCTTCCCATGTCTCACTTAGGGACGATTACGAGGTCACTGGAGTGGAACTCGACACTATCGCCGAGGCGGCTTGGACACAGCGTGGCGTTATTGTCGCCAGGATGACCGGCGCAGGCTTTGGCGGTGGTGCTGTAAGTATCGTGGAAAATGACGCAGTAGACGATTTCATTTCGAATGTGGGACGCTCTTATAGGCAGAAGATCGGCTATGACGCCTCATTCTATACAGTCAGCATCGGCGGTTGCGGCAGGGAACTGTGAAGATGACGACGGATCAAGCGATTGCAGCGCTCGTAGAATATGGCGTTCAAAAAGATCTCATCCGGAACTGTGACAGGATCTATACTACGAATCTCCTTCTGGACGTGATGGGGAAGGTGGATTTCACCTCGCCATCAATCGTCCCGACCGAATGCACACTGGAGGAGATCCTCTCATCGCTTTTGAAAAGTGCCTTGGAAAGCGGCGTCCTGTCTGATAATGGCACCACCTCCCTTGACCTCTTTGACACAAAGCTCATGAGCTGCCTGACCCCGCGTCCTGGAGAGGTGATCGACCGATTCTGGAGCCATTATCAGACATCACCACGGGAAGCAACGGACTGGTTCTACCGTTTCTGCAAAGATGTTGGGTACATCCGACAATACCGAGTTGAAAAGGATGTACGCTGGAAATATGACTCAAAATACGGCCCTCTGGACATCACCATCAATCTTTCAAAGCCTGAGAAGGATCCAAAGGCAATAGCCGCAGCCAGAAACGCACGGCAGTCTGGTTATCCAAAATGTCAGCTCTGTCTGGAAAACGAGGGGTATGCCGGAACACTGACCCATCCTGCCAGGCAGAACCTTCGCATCATCCCGATCACTCTCGGAGGTACCCATTGGGGACTCCAATACAGTCCGTACTCCTACTACAACGAGCACTGTATCGCACTCAATGCTGCGCATGTACCCATGCGGGTGGAGAGGGACTCCTTTGTACGGCTCTTCGATTTTGTGAAACTTTTCCCACACTACTTCGTGGGTTCCAACGCAGATCTTCCTATCGTAGGTGGATCTATCCTTTCCCACGATCACTTTCAGGGTGGCTGCTATACTTTTGCCATGGAGACCGCACCAATAGAAACCCCCGTTTCGTTTGCAGAGTATCCTGATGTAGAGGCCGGAATCGTCCGCTGGCCTCTCTCCGTTCTGCGCCTCAAGGGGGAATTAGCAGAGCGTCTCGTGCTGCTAGCAGACCGCGTCCTCACCGCGTGGCGAGGCTACAGTGATCCCGCGGCTGGAATCTTTTCACAGACAGACGGCATGCCTCACAACACCGTAACGCCCATAGCCAGGCGTCGGGGTGAGCTTTTTGAACTGGATCTTGTTCTGCGGAACAATCTTACTACAGAGGATCGTCCGCTTGGCGTCTTCCATCCGCGGCCTGAATTGCACCACATTAAAAAGGAGAATATCGGACTCATCGAGGTGATGGGTCTTGCCGTTCTTCCCGCACGTCTCAAAACGGAATTGCAGGCACTTCGTGACTGTGTTCTGGCAGGAGATGATCCCGCTGAAGATCCCGTGCTGGAAAAACACGCGAAATGGATGCGCGACATCCTTTCGCGACGCAGATTCACGACAGAGAACGCCAATTCGATTCTTCGGGAAGAGGTAGGCGCCGTGTTTGAAAATGTCCTCGAGGACGCAGGTGTATATAAATGCACGGGAAGCGGACGCGCCGCGTTCCAGCGGTTTCTGGAGGGTATCCGATAGGAGGGTAAATAATGGCAATTCTTGTGACAGGCGGTGCCGGATACATCGGTAGCCACACCTGTGTCGAGCTGTTGCAGGCAGGGTATGACGTAGCCGTTGTGGATAACCTTTCAAATTCCAGCCGGGAATCGCTCAGGCGGGTGGAGGAGATTACTGGCAAAACGGTTCGCTTTTATGAGGCGGACCTATTAGACCGCGATGCTTTGGCAATGATCTTTTCTCAGGAAAGCGTCGAGGCAGTGATCCACTTTGCCGGTCTCAAAGCTGTGGGAGAGTCCGTGGCAAAACCCCTGGAATATTACCACAACAATATTACCGGAACGCTCAGCCTGTGCAGTGTGATGCGCGAGCATAATGTGAAGCGTATCGTTTTCAGTTCCTCTGCCACTGTTTACGGCGAGCCGGCACGTATCCCCATTGACGAAACATGCCCCAAGGGGTCCTGCACGAATCCATACGGTTGGACGAAAAGCATGTTGGAGCAGATCCTCACGGATCTCCATACCTCAGATCCGGAGTGGGATGTGATTCTTCTTCGTTACTTCAATCCCATCGGCGCTCATCCCAGCGGAAAGATTGGAGAGGATCCTCGAGGTATTCCGAATAATCTATTACCCTATGTGGCACAGGTGGCTGTGGGGCAGAGAGAGTTTCTTGGAGTCTTTGGTAATGATTATCCTACTCGTGACGGCACCGGTGTGCGGGACTATATCCATGTCTGTGATCTGGCTGCTGGTCACGTATGTGCCCTTAAGCGGCTGCAGGAACGTCCGGGTGTAGCCATCTACAATTTGGGTACTGGCAACGGTTACAGTGTGCTAGAGATTGTCCACGCTTTCGAGAAAGCCTGCGGCCACACGATTCCGTACAAATTCCAGCCGCGCAGACCCGGTGACATCGCTGAATGCTGGTGCGATCCGTCAAAGGCTCGAGAAGAGCTCCGTTGGGAGGCAAAACGTGGCATAGCAGAGATGTGTGCGGATGCCTGGCGTTGGCAGTCCATGAATCCGAAGGGGTATCGTACCTGAACTGCAGTATTGCCATAGGAGGTCATGACCTTGAACGAATTAATTGCGCTTGCTAGGACTATTGAGGGCCGCTCCCGCTCCATTAGCGCCGAAAATCCCACAGGTGCGCCCGGAATGGGCGGCCGTTCCTTAGAAGGGATCAGTTCAGGTGCCGCTCGGGATCTCGGAATCGGCTGGAAAATCTCACCGGCGGTCAGCGTTCCCGCAGGAGATACCATGGAACTTGCCAATATCACTGGACAGTCTGGTGAGATCCGGCATTTATGGATCACCGACAACGCACCTGTGCGCCGTCTCATCCTGCGTATCTACTGGGACGGCAGTGCGATTCCCTCCGTAGAAGTTCCTCTCAACGATTTTTTTGCAAGCACCGATACCGATACCTTCCGGCAGCTGGACTCCATCCCGGTATGTGTCAATCCCCGGCGCGGATTCAACTGCTACTGGGTCATGCCTTTCCACACTGGGTTCCGGATCACGATAGAAAACCAACACAGTGAGGCCGCCACGGTTTTTTATCAGTTCGATTATCTTGAAAAAGAGGTATCAGCAGACGCGCTGTATTTCCATGCTCAATTCCGCCGCGTGAACCCGCTCCAGTATAAGGATGTCTACACCATTCTTGACAGCGTGAACGGCAAGGGCCAGTATGTGGGCACATACCTTTTCTGGGGCGTGAACAACAACGGCTGGTGGGGAGAAGGGGAGATCAAATTCTTTATGGACGGGGACAAGGAGTTTCCCACTATCTGCGGTACGGGGACGGAAGACTACTTCTGCGGTTCCTGGGGCTTTGATGTGAATGGAGAATATCGAGAGTTCTCCGGCCCGTACACGGGTCTTGTAAAAGTCCTGAAACCTGACGGGCTTTTCAAATCCCAAGAACGTTTTGCCTTGTATCGCTGGCACATCACGGATCCCGTATGCTTCTGTGAGAGTCTGCGCATCACAATTCAGGCGCTCGGTTGGCGGAGTGAGGGACGGTATCTGCCGTTACAGGACGATATTTCCTCTGTTGCGTATTTTTATCTTGATCATATCTGTGACACGCTTCCGCTGTTGCCCGACCGAGACAGACTGGAGGTCATATGATGCTCCTGGAAACAATCGGTATTTTAGGTACGGCGAAACTCACGGCTTACCGGCCTTCGAATTCCCACCTGGAGACAGCGGACCTCCGTCGGATCCGTCCCGCGATTCTCATTCTGCCCGGCGGAGGCTATACATTTACTTCGGACAGGGAAGCGGAGCCCATTGCTCTGCAGTTCATCGCCCAGGGAATCGCCACGTTTGTGCTTCGTTACAGCGTAAACACAAAGTTTCCTCAGGCCCTATCTGAAACGGCCGCGTCCATGCGGCTGATTCGTGAAAAGGCGTGTGAATGGGATTTGGATCCAGCGCATATAGCAGTCTGCGGCTTTTCGGCGGGTGGCCATCTGGCAGCGTCTCTCGCAGTTTTCTGGAATCATCAGTTCTTGAACGAATTGATTGGATCCAAACCATATGAGATCCGCCCTGATGGAGCGATCCTATGCTATCCGGTGCTCTCGGCAAAACATCCTCACGAGGGTTCGTTTGAGGCACTCTTGATGGATGAAAACACCGAGAAGCTTCGTCGATTCGTTTCAATTGAGGAACAGGTCGATGAAAAGACACCGCCGTTCTTCCTGTGGCACACCTTCGATGATTCTGCGGTACCGTTGGAAGGTGTTCTTGTCGTGATGCAAACCCTGAAAGCACATGGAATCCCTTTCGAAGCGCATATTTGGCCACACGGCCCTCACGGACTTGCGCTAGGCACCCTCGAGACATGCTGTACAGGTATGGTACCGGATTCTCCCTGTGCCGGCTGGCCGGCCCTTGCCGCCCGCTGGCTGAAAGACCTGTAATGAAAAGGAGCGTGTGAACATGGAAAAGGGCATGCAGTTCCCCGCGAAACGATTTCTGGACGATGGCTTTATCCGAAGATATAAAAATGCCGGGTTCCGAGCCGCTGCCGTCAGCCTGGAACAGGAGGATCTCGCGATTCCCGACTGGAAGGGACATATAGTCCAAATCCGCGACTCCATGGATGCCGCCGGAATCTCCTGCATACAGACCCATCTCTGGTACTACAATATCCTTCGCTCCTCTGAGAGCATCGATGATGAGACGGATGAGTGTATCCGTCGAAGCGTGGAGGCCACCGCAATGCTTGGAGCAAAATGGGGCGCGTTGCACCCCAGGGCCGGACACAGTTACGGCTATGACATCAAGCGGGAATTCCAGGACAATACTAAGGCTGTGGAAAAACTACTCGATACGGCAGCACGCTGCGGAGCAGGGATCGCGGTGGAAAACATCCCCATCTTCCCAGACTGTCCCCAGTACAAATTCTTCACGTCGAATCCTGAAGATCACATCGCGTTTGTGGACCAGTTCGATCCGGAACTTGTTGGCATTTGCTGGGACACAGGTCATGCGAATCTTATGCCTTATGATCAAGCAACGGTTATCCGCTCCCTTGGAGACCGTCTTAAGATCGTACACCTTCAGAACAATGGTCAGCGCCTTTGCGATGAGCATGCCGTTCCCTCCGTCGGCTCCATTCCCTGGGAGCATGTGATGCCTGCCATCGCTTCCTCCGCGGGCTGGACGGGAGGAATCCTTCTGGAGGTGCACTCCTGCGCTCTTCGTACGGAGGCAACTTATTTCGCTCACTGCCACGACTGTGCCTGCATGTTAGAGGAGCTCATAGATTGAACCCGCTGCGTTTTCTTGCCGTTGCCGATCTTCATTATACAGAGAAGCCGGTCACAGGCTCCCGACGGCATGCGCTGTCTCTTGAAAAACTGAAAAATGCAATTGCTCGGGACAGTGCCGGATGTCATTTCCTGGCGAATCTCGGAGATACCTCTGACGTGGCACCAGAGTATCTCTCCCAGGAGGAAGGTCTTTCCAGAGTAACAGAGGTTTTCGCCTCTTCCGGATTACCGTTTTTTTCTGTCATTGGGAACCATGACACCGCTGTTCGTAAGTGTCGTGTCACAGAGATCTGCCGTATGCCGGGGCGGTACTATTCCATTGACATCGGCGGTTTTCGGTGTGTTTTTCTAGATGGCTCACTCAACGATCCGGATGATCCGGAGGCGCCCGGGCTTATTGAGTGGGCAAACTGCTGGATAGATACGAAGCAGGTCACCTGGCTCCAAAATGAACTTACAGCCTCGACGCTTCCTGTCCTCATTTTCTGCCACCCTTGTTTTTTACTTAAGGAAGGCTGGGTCGAGGAGCTGCACCTGATTCGAAACCGCAGTACACTGATGAATATGTTCGCTGAATCCGGAAAAGTCTCCGCCGTATTCTGCGGTCATTATCATGAGGGCGACTTCCAGTATCGGGACGGGATACCGTATTTTACTCTGGCCGCAATGTGTGAAGGTGAGCGGAACACCTACGCAGTCGTTACAGTAGGGGATAACCGCATTCTGGTCGAAGGCCGGGGTAATCAAGCCTCTTTTGATGTTTCACTTTAGTTTGGCGCAACAGGAGGAGTCATGGAGAATCTTCAGACGGTAACTCGGTACGGCAGGTGGGAGCTTCGTTGTGGCTCAGGCACGTCTTCGGTGCGGATCTGCTCACCCTCCGGCGTGGTAACTGAACGCAGCTGTTTCCTTCGTCAGCCCGGCCGTCTTGTGACGGACGACCATGGATATGAGTCTGTGATTCCGGCAGGGGAGCCGTGCTTCTGCGTGAGGTATACGCCTACCGAGGCCGGCATCTACACATATGAATCAGACAACGGAGAATCCGGTTGCTTCCTTTCGGAGGAGGCCGGCCTTCATGGTTATGTCCGGGTATCCGAAAAGGATCCACGGTATTTCTGCTTTACTGACGGAACACCTTTCCCAGTGATTGGAATGAACCTTGCTTCGCTCACCGCGTATCCGCAGACGGTGAAGCGAGAATTCGGTCTCACTGATGAACGTGCTTATCTTGGAATCCGGGAGTATGAGCGCTGGTTCCGCAAGCTCTCCGAAGCCGGGGGAAATCACGCCAGGATCTGGCTGGGGCAGGAATATCTCTGTGTTGATACAGATGACCCGGAGGCTCCGGATCTTCTGCAGTTTGAAAAGGTGGACGCTCTTGTTGCCCTGGCACGGAAATATGGCATCTACCTGAAACTCTCGTTCGATCAATTCCGGTTTTTTGGAAAGAGCATCTATGACGATGTCTACGACTTAAACACGAAACGTATTTTTCAAAAACGTTTTGTCCTTCGTGGGAGAGAGTGCTCTTCCATGACGGAGTGGCTTTCAGATGAGGCATGGCAGAACGCCTGGATTTCCAAAGTCCGGCAGTATCTCCTTCGTTACGGCGGGGATCCCATCGTATTCGCTTTTGAGTTCTGGAATGAAATGAACGCCGTGGAGGCAGACTACGATCTGGTCATCCGTTGGAATCGGAAAATGGCTTCGATTCTGCCGCCCATGGCTCCGGAAAACATGTGGTGCCAGTCAATTGGAAGCATGGACAGTGCTGGAAATACGGAGATATATGACAGATTCCCGTTCTCCTGCTTTTCTTTTTCCCAATTCCACCGTTATCTGGATCAAGGTGCTTCGCTTCCTGAATGCAGAACGGATGGATTTGCCTTCACGAAAAGCGGTATTGCCACTGCGTCCCGTCCCGGGATGCCCGTGCTGTTGGCGGAGACCGGCGCAGTAAATGACTGCCACAGCGGCCCCTTCCGGTACTATATGTCGGATGATCGAGGTATTCTTTTTGTGGACACCGTGTACCCAGCTGCATTTCTGGGTGCCGCCGGCTGTGGTCAGATCTGGCACTGGGGTCTTTACGTGGAAAACAAGCAACTCTTTCCGCTGCTGACTCCTCTCAAAGAGGCGTTTTCCGGTGTGGACCCCGCTTCGGAAACGTTCCAAGTTTTTGACCTCTCCGCTGACGGATATTACGCTGCTTGTCTCATGGGGCAGCACTCCGTCCTCGGATTTCTCCGAAACCGTTCTGACGGGTGGCGCGAGTCCCTCTTGGAAGGGCGGGAGACGATCCCGCTGCCGGACATCACCCTCAATCTTAACACTCCAGGTGAACTAAGGACGATTCCCATCTGGGCGGATGAGCCCGGTATGCTCTTTCTGCACCACGGGGTACTGGAATGCAGAAATCTCAAATACGGCCTCGTATTTCGAATTATGCGGGACGAAGCGCCTGCAGATCAGGGAGGGACTGCCATGAAACAGCTTATGATGATTCGAAAGCCACAGCCATTGCAGGAGACACTGGCACCTGCAGGATGTACGGTCCGCACATGGAAGGACGAATCCGATACGGATATCTGGGTCGCGATGTGCAAGGAAGGGATCCTGGCACCGGATGCCGACAGGGGAGAATGGGAGCGTCTTGTTTTCAGCCGAAAGAACATCATTCCCAGGCGGGACGTTTTCTTCTTCGATCTGGACGGCAAACCCGCCTCCACCGTCACAGCGGTCATCAATGAGGATACGAAAACAGGTATGGTCCATATGGTAGATTCCTTTCCATGGGCTAGAGGCCGCGGCATCGGGACGTACATGATGTTTTACGTGCTTCGTCACATGATCGACCATGGTATGGAATGGATCGAGCTCACAACTGACGACTGGCGTATCCCGGCGATCCGGAGTTATCTGCACAGGGGATTCCTCCCTGTGAATAACGACGTTGATATGGCGGAACGGTGGACAGCGGTCCTCAACACCATCGGTGCGAAGAATGTTGAGATGCTCAAACCCGACAGAAGTTTCGATCGGATCCTTTGCCCTTAAGTGTAAAAAACGCCCCGGGAGTTTCCTCCCGGGGCGAAATGATAAAATGGGATCAATAGTGGTTCTCGGTATCCACCAGTTCGGTAGGCCGCCAGGGCTCTTTCACGTCCGGCCATCCAAGGAAATGCTCGTCCATCAATTTTCCCCAGATGGAATTGGGGGAATTCTGTGTCTTAAGAAGACCCGGATAGTCCAACTCGTCGAGTTCGTCCGGTTTTTCAAAATACATAACGATGGTGTTTCCAAAGATATAGATGCTGCTGAACTTGATCTTAGTGGGGCGTGGGCGCTCCTCCTGGAGCTGGAAGTGGTGAAAGATATAACTGGATATTTTCTCCTCGTGGAGGCGGTTGATCTTCAGAAGGGGAGTAAAATTCGGATCCTTGCGTTTCCAGTGCTCAGCGCTCTGCGGCTCGGCATAATGAAAGATGTCAGGCATCATAAACCACACGCTCCCGTCGGGGAAGGGGATCAGGTTTTCCCGGCAGAGAAGCTCTGGAGCCACAGTCTGCTCGTCCGACTCAAAATAAAGGAACGCTTTCTCGCGGAAGCGGAACAGGGAAACATTTCGGTACTCGTCGTTTGGCAGCAGTTTGATCTCACCCTTGGGATATCCCACAAACATATGTCGGTAGATCATGTCGTATACGCTCCTTTGCACGAATTGATAGGATTATTGTAACTGTACTTCGACTCCTTGTCAACCTTGCAATACTGAGGGAGAGCCTATATAATACACATAAACAAGGGATAATCGTCATCGCTTCATCCAGAACATATTCCACCGGAAATCGCTGCGTGGCTCGATTTGGTGACTCTGGTTTCAAATCGTTCACTACGGGAAATTGACACTGGCAGACTTCGCGAAATATGGAGGCATAAATGAAGGAAAAGACAGTATTTTTCTGTACAGACTGCGGAAATGAGTTCTCCAAGTGGTCCGGTCAATGCCCGGCCTGCCATGCATGGAACACGCTGGTGGAACAGCCTGCAACACAGAACAAAAAAAGCACCGCGCCAACAAAGGCCGGCGGACACTCCAAAACACCGGTAAAACTGGATAACCTGGACACCCAGAACGAGATTCGTTTCTCCACGGGACTTCGGGAGTTGGACCGCGTCCTCGGAGGAGGAGCGGTAAAAGGGTCCCTGGTACTTGTGGGTGGTGCTCCCGGCATCGGAAAATCCACACTTCTTCTACAGATCTGCACATATGTTGGGAATGATCACAGCATTCTCTATGTGACAGGGGAAGAGTCTGAACGGCAGCTTAAGTTGCGGGCAGATCGTCTTAAGGTTAAGTGTGACAATCTCTCTGTACTCTCGGAGACGTCTCTCTCTGACATTCTGGATTGTGCCGGCCGCTTTGATCCGGATATCCTGATTGTGGACTCTATACAGACGCTTTACAGCGATGACCTCACATCTGCACCGGGAAGTGTGGGGCAGGTTAAGGAGTGTACGCTTGCCCTAATGCAGATTGCCAAAAGTACAGGGATTACTGTTTTCGTCATTGGGCACGTAAACAAGGAAGGCGCCATTGCCGGTCCGAAAGTCCTTGAGCACATGGTGGACTGTGTGCTCTGTTTTGAGGGTGACGGCTCTTCTCCATATAGAATACTGCGCAGCGACAAAAACCGTTTCGGGTCAACAAATGAAATCGGTGTCTTTGAAATGGCGGATTCAGGACTTCTGGAGGTGGAAAACCCCTCTGAAATGCTTCTCTCAGGCCGACCCGTAAATACACCTGGAACCTGCGTCGCCTGTATCATGGAGGGAACTCGTCCAATTCTTGCAGAGGTTCAGGCTCTTGTAACGCCCTCAAGTTATAGCAACGCCAGGAAGACCGCTGTAGGCGTGGATTTCACTCGAGCAATGCTTCTGCAGGCCGTCCTGGAAAAACGAGGTGGACTTCATCTTTCCGGCTGCGACTCATACATCAATGTCATCGGCGGGCTCTATCTCAACGAGACGGCGGCAGATCTGGCGACGATTCTGGCCATCGGCTCAAGCTACCGGGATCTCCCTGTCGGGGACGACCTGGTGGCAATTGGGGAGGTGGGACTTACCGGCGAGCTCCGGGCAGTTAACCACCTCAACCAGCGTCTTCAGGAAAGCGCTCGCCTTGGCTTCAAGCGGATTGCTGTGCCGAAGCAGGGGATAAGCCGTGCCACAAAGCCGGACGGAGTTGAACTGATCCCGTGCCGAACTGTAAACGAGGCACTTTCCGCAATCATGGGTCGTTGAATGCTGTATTTTTATAATTCTATATATGAAAAAGTGCAGGAAAGCATTGCTTTCCTGCACTTTTTCTACATATTGATTACTGAATCGGCTCAAAATCGGCAGCACCGTGTTTGCAAAGGGGGCAAATGAAATCTTCAGGAAGCGTCTCACCCTCGTATACGTATCCGCAGACCTTGCAGACATAACCTTTCTTGCCCTCAGTCTGGGGTTTCGGCTTTACGTTCTTCTGATAATACGTGTATGTCATGGTCTCCTTATCGCTGATCACCCGCGCTTCGGTAACGCTGCAGAGGAACATACCATGGCTCCCCAGATCCACGTACTGATCCACCTTGAGGGAAAGGACAGCGTTGATATACTGTGGCAAAATCACGAGACCGTTGTCGGATCTGACAGGGGAACAGCCCTCGAACTTGTTGACATTTCTGCCGCTTCGAAAACCGAACGACTCGAACACGGAGAAAGGAGCTTCCACGGAAAGACAGTTCACATTGAGAATCCCGGACTGCTTGATGATATGATGGGAATAATTGGCCTTGTTGATCGTAACGGCGACACGGTTCGGGTTGTCACTCACCTGGGAAACTGTGTTCACGATAAGGCCATTATCCTGTTTGCCGTCATTAGAAGTCACCACATATAGTCCGTATCCGATCCGGAAAAGGGCAGTGAGGTCATTCTTGTTGGCGGTCTCGCTGGTTCGCTCCACATAATCACGACAGAGTTCGTCAGCCAAAGCTTCGATCTGTTCGGCGTTTTCCGCATTCATTGCAGATCGGATCCTCACCACGGGCTCCACCCATGTGATATTTTTGCAGCCGCTGAGTTTTTCCTTCATAATTTTCGCGGCAAGCGGTGCCCAGGACCCGTTCTCTATGAAACCGATAGTACGCCCCTGGAAGTTCCGTTCGGTAAGGTGATCAAGGAAATCCCTCATAAATGGGAAGATCTCTGCGTTATAGGTGGTAGTAGCGAGAACAAGCTTTCCATACCGGAATGCGTCCTCCACAGCCTCTGCCATATCGTCGCGGGCGAGGTCAGTGACAACAACCTTCGGGCATCCTTTGACTCGGAGTTTCTCGGCCAGAGTCATAACTGCCTTGCGCGTGTTGCCGTAAACAGATGTAAAGGCAATAAGGATCCCGTCGCTTTCCACGCCGTAACTTGACCAGATTATATATTTATCTATGTAGTACTTTAGATTTTCCCGCAGGATTGGGCCGTGTAACGGGCATATGACGGAGATGTCAAGTCCCGAAACTTTTCTGAGCAGTGACTGAACTTGAGCGCCGTATTTTCCTACGATCCCGAAATAATACCGTCTAGCTTCACAGTCCCAGTCTTCTTCCACATCCAAAGCGCCAAATTTACCAAATCCGTCAGCAGAGAAGAGGACTTTATCCAGAGCATCATATGTAACCATGACTTCAGGCCAATGGACCATAGGCGCAGTCATGAAAGATAATGTATGAATACCAAGATTCAGCGTATCTGTATCTCCAACAATAATCCGTCGATCAGAATAATCCGTCCCAAAGAAATTCTGCATCATAACGAACGCCTTCTGAGTCGAAACGATCTTAGCAGCAGGGAAGTACTCCATGAATTTTGCGATATTGGCAGAATGATCCGGCTCCATATGCTGTACAACCAGATAATCCGGCTGTCTTCCGTCAATCGCGGCCTGAAGATGGTCAAGCCATTCGTGTGTAAAACGGGCGTCCACAGTGTCCAGCACAGCAATTTTCTCATCACAAATCGCATAGGAATTATATGCCATCCCATTCGGGACTTTATACTGGCCCTCGAATAAATCGATTTCATGATCGTTAACACCAATATAGTGTATGTCCTTTGTAATGGTCATATTGTAAGCCTCCAATAATTGAAATCATCCAACGGTACAGATGTGCACCTTCGGATTGTCAAGTTTATTTTATCGCATCAGGACCCTATTCGCAACAGTTTCTTCCTATGAGAATCAAATCCACCAAAGGGGGGACCATGAGGAAGCCGCATCCGGATTATGCCGCCTACCTCAAAAAACCCAGGCATGTTTGAACAAAATAAAAATTTTGTTCAATATAGGGGAGGGAAAATCGTTGTTTCAGGCACGAAAATGGATGCACGATGATTCTATACATTCTATGGCTACTTTATCACGTCTTCATTGTCTCGATCTCTTTTTCGTTATATGGTCGCGTTCATGATGTCTTAATGTCTTTTGGGGTTCAATAATATTGGACTTCTGATTATTCAATCTTGTTTCCCAACAGTATAGTCTATTATCATTTATTCCTATTATTTATTCCTTTTTATTTTCTTTACATATATACATCTGCTTGTACAATCTATAGAATCCTTTTTCTTCCGTTTTAATGCATGTCCTAAGTTCTTGATTTCTATTTTATCACGCACGGCTTTTTACCGTTTTCTTTTATTTTTATCCTTATGTTCATCAAATATCTTGCTTATTCCATTTCTACTTTATAAATTCATTAATTCAGCAGCCAATTCCTTCATCTGTCTTGTATTTTACCTGTATACAGCAAAGAGAACCGCTTGCTCCGAACAATAGTTCTGATCCGCGGCTCTCATATATTTTGTTCAATTTTTTTGAAATCTCGTTTCTAGATTATTCCTGAAAAAACGCGCTCTCAACGTCAGCGCATATTGCGTGATACATTCGAATATGCTGTTCCTGCACGAGGAACGTTTCTGTCTCATTTGCTTCCAGCAGAAGTTCTGCGGCACTACCCATCTTTCCGCCGCCTCGTCCTGTAAGTGCAATAGTTTTCATTCCTCGCACCTTTGCAAGACGCATGGCGAGATACACGTTTTCAGCATTCCCGCTTGTTGAAATTCCAAGAAGTATGTCTCCTGGCTTACCGTATGCCGCAACTTGCTGCGCATACATCAATTCACTGCCCTGATCGTTGCAGATCGCAGAAATCACGGCGCTTTGTGATGTGAGATCGATGGCAGGAAGTCCCATCTGAAGTGGAAGATTTCTCACCGCCTCCCCTTCTGCTGGATCTACCGGACGTCTTTTCAGAAAACCCTTAACCAGTTCGCCTACAATATGCGCGCTGTCGGCAGCGCTCCCGCCGTTTCCACATACAAGGACCTTTCCGCCGTCAGAAAAGCAGCATCGGATCATTTCTACAGCATCTGCAATTTTGGAATATTCTTCTCGTACGTCCATAGCGCTCTCCTTCCCGTCTCCGATATCAAGTGACATAAAAATCCGTTGTTTGACGGCATTTTATCACGCTTTACCAGTACCGTCAACGCCCCTCCGGCTCCCTTGACTTTCTCTTTTTGCTGTGATATGTTTCAATTAGTTTCTCAATTGATTTGATGGAGGTTTCTTATGATTCTTTCATTTGATATCCTCGTCGCTGGCGCTGGCTGTTCCGGGATCGCAGCCGCTATAGCTGCGGCACGTCACGGTGCGAATGTCGTGCTGGTCAATGATCGCAGCGTTCTCGGCGGAAATGCCTCCACCGAAATCGATGTTGGCATTTCTGGAGCCGGACACACCGATGCAAATCGCGTCAGCATGAATCCCGGTATTTTCGTCAAGGAGACCGGCATAATCGATGAGCTTCGTCAGTATGCAATTCGTCTAAACGAAGGCGGTGGATATACCGCTGCTGAAGCCCTCGAAGCTGCCATGTTCGATCTTGTCTATGCTGAAAAAAAACTCACGCTGATGCTCAATACGACAGTATATGACTGTTGTGTCGAAGACAGCCGTATTGTTTCCGTTTTGGCTCGAAACATTAACAGCAATGATGAATATGTGATCAATGCAAAGATCTGCATCGACGCTACGGGACACGCAATTCTTGCAGAACGTGCCGGTGCGGATTATTCCGTAGGCCGCGAGGCATACTCTGAATATCATGAGCGCTGGGCCCCGGAAAAAGCTGACGCACGTACCATGGGCAATACCATACTTTTTCAAACGGAGGATGTCGGTCATCCGGTCACCTTCCACGCACCCGCTTTTGCACATAATCTGGAAAAGCTGGGGATTCTTGAAAAAGAGGGTTTCACGAATCCCAAGTGCTTCCGAGGTCTCAGCACCACCGGTTCTGAATGGACCTATGAATATGGCGGCCAGCTGGACACAATCCATGATACCGAGGCCATTGATCTAGAGCTTCGAAAACTTGTCTACGGAATATGGGACTATGTGAAAAACAGTGGTAAGTACCCGCAGGCCGCAAACCGGCGTCTCTCCAGAGTCTATACGCGTGCGGGAACCAGAGAATCCCGCAGGATCCTTGGTGATTATGTTCTCAGCGAAAATGATGTGGAGAATAAGACGGATTATCCTGATTCTATCGGACACGGCGGATGGCCTATGGATATACATGCGCCGGAAGGAATCTATGACCAGATTCCGGCATCTAATTTTGTCCCCGTTACCGGGCCTTATAACATGCCTTATCGCATGCTTTATTCCAGGAACATTTCCAATCTTATGATGGCGGGGCGTGACGTGAGCGCTACCCACATCGCGCTTGGCTCGACTCGTGTCATGGCTACCTGTTCAGTGTTGGGTCAAGCCGCTGGAACTGCCGCTGCACTTTGTATTGAGCAAGGTATTCTGCCGCGTGACGTACTCGGAACCATAAAGACGCTTCAGCAAAACATTATGGACGATGATCAGACTATCTATTTCCGAAAAGACTGCGATATGTCTGCATTTTCTGCTGAGGCCGACAGCGAATTTGTCCACGAGGTCGCTGAGCAAGACGGTTTTTTCCCTTTGGAACGGGACTACGGAATTGCGATCATGCTGGATTCTGTCCGATTGGACAGCGCCGAGTTTTTCCTGAAGAACGCATCAGAAAGACCTGTAGCGCTTTCATACCGTATTTTCACCGGTGACCACCCGGAGACATTCCTCCCATCCCATTTGCTCTGTGAGCGCAGTGTAGAGGTTCCTGCGTGCCATTCGGGATGGCTGCAGTTCCCCATCGGTACCGAAGTCGGTGCAGATAGGAAGCTGTACGTGGTCTTCCTGCAGACACCTGGGATCTCAGTCGCTTATGGCGGAGGGCGACGTCTTGGTGCCATCACCATGCTTTTCCATACCGAGACCTGTTGTGAACACATGAACCATGACAGCGTTCCGTTGGATCTCTCCACGGGATACATCGCCTTTGACCATTACAATTACCACTGGCAGACGATCTGTTTCCGCAATCTCATGCCGGAGCAGCATCTTTTCTCCGCCGACAAAGCGATCAACGGTTTCTCACGCCCTATGGGCGGCATGAACCTCTGGATCCCGTCCGGGGATCTTCCACAGACGCTTACTCTTCGTGCTCACGTGCCGCAGAAAGCACGGCGAATCGCAATCGCATTTGATAACGAACTGGAGTTCGATAGGTTCCACGAGATGCCACCTGCACTTGTGAAATGTTTTACACTTACAGTGAAAACCGAGAAAGAAACGATTACTTTCCAGGAAAAGGCCGCTTGGAACAGGTACATAGTATATGATCTCCCCGGCGACGGTGTGTGGGAGATTCGTCTCACGCTGGAAGAGAGCTACGGAGGACGGCCTGGCGTATATGCCGTAAAGCTTTTGGATCGATGACGGACTATCGACGGGAAGCGCCGGAGATCATCCGTTCCTTCCTCCTTTATCATGAAACTGTGAAGGGGCACTCCCGAAAGACAGTGGATGAATATTATCTTGATCTGCGAACCTTTTTCCGTTATCTAAAAACGGTAAAGGGTTTAGCGCCACGAGGTGCCGAACTGGAAGACGTCCCCATCGCCGACGTGGATATTGACTTTGTGAAATCTGTGACTCTATCAGACGTCTATGATTACCTGGGTTTTCTCTCCCGGGATCGAGCACAGCAACAGAACGCCAGAGATACGGCATATGGACTTAACGCCAGTTCCAGAGCCCGTAAGGTCGCAACCATCCGATCCTTCTATAAATATCTCACCGTCAAGGCAAAACTCCTGGAGGAAAACCCGGTACAGGATCTGGATTCCCCTAAAGTCATGAAGACTTTACCCCGATATCTCACCCTGGAAGAAAGCAAGACTCTCCTTTCCTCTGTGGATGGACAGAACCGAGAGCGGGATTACTGCATCTTGACTCTGTTCCTTAACTGCGGACTGCGAATCTCCGAACTTGTGGGACTGAATTTATCCGACATTCGAGAGGATCACCTGCGTGTCTTGGGCAAGGGCAACAAAGAACGGGTAGTATACCTCAACGACGCCAGCATCGACGCCATCAACGATTATCTCAAGATAAGGGCGACAATCCCTTCACTGGATCGTCGGGCGTTATTCGTGACCTCCCGTCACGAACGGATCAGCAAATCTGCCGTTCATGCACTGGTAAAAAAGCATCTCGCAGAGGCGGGGCTAGACAGCACCAAGTATTCAGCTCATAAACTCCGTCACACCGCCGCCACGTTGATGCTGCACAGCGGTGTTGATGTTCGTACGCTTCAGGAGCTACTTGGACACGAGCATTTGAATACGACGGAAATCTACACTCATGTAGAAGAAGCAGGCCTGCGTGATGCTGCAAGTGCGAACCCTCTCGCAAACTTCAGTCCGGAGCGTGTGGCGCCAAAGGTTGCCGAGGATATTGAAAACACGCCGGATGCTCTAGATGAGCATAACGAATAAAGCAAAAACATCAGTAAGGGCGCCGACAAATCGGCGCCCTTATACTATCTCTCGATCATATCTTTTGGCGGTCCGCTGCAGCCTGAGCAGCCTCTTCCAGGTATCGTCCCGTAGCTTTTGCGGCCCGCGTGATGTTTCTGGGATCGTAAGCTACCTGATCAAACGCTCTCATTGCATTGAGCATCTGCACGATCACGCCTAGAAATTCAGCAGCAATAACAACACACAAAGGGAGAAATCCTATCAGCGCAAGAAGGCCGAAGATGAACTTGATTCCGGAAGCGATGAGCAGATTCTCACGCTGTCTCCTGTAGACAGATCTTGCAGTTTTCAATGTGTCAACCGCACACATGAGAGAATCCCGGTACATTACCGCCGTGAATACGTTTCGAATGAAAGTCAAATGCGGCGGTTGGAATACAAGTCCAGCATCTGCCGAATGGATCTGGGCCATATCGTTCTGACCATCACCAAGATATGCCAGCTTCTCCCCCTGTAACTGCATTGCCTGAAGATCTGCAATCTTCTCTGCCTTGACGGGCCCTCGACAGTCTGGGTAGTATTCTTGAGTGCCGATCCGTTCAGCAAGGCCAGAAGCACATTCCCGATCTTCTCCACTGATTAGCGCCAATCTGGAGATACCTGCTTCGGCAAGAAGTTTCTGGAACCCCTCTGCCTCCGGGCGCAGTACTGACCCCATTTTAATGATACCAACGCATCGCCTGTCAGCAACTACAAATAGCGTGAGATCATCTGGACCCTCCAGCGGGCACTCCAAGTCCAGTTCCTTAAGAAACGCCACAGATCCCAGGCCAACTGCCTCACCATTTGTCATGCGTACGAGAACACCAACGCCGGGGATTTCTGCCCGCCCAACAATTTGATACTCAGAAGAGGCACCGATCTCCTCAAAGACAGAACGAAGAAGCGGATTCTCGGAAACGGATGAGGCCGAAGCACCATACGCGAGGACATGCTGTCGTTCCATACCATCCAAGGACTGTGCATCAACAATATGGTAATGTCCGGTACTCATGGCAAACTGCTCGTCTGCGGCTACTGTTGTCACGGAGGCCAATTCCCGCAGATCCTTTCCGCTGCGAACAGCGCCCCCCTTCCCTGCGCAGCCACAAAGGCCTGCAAAAACAGAAAGCGGCCGTGATGCTTTGAATAGATATGTGCTGCTCAAGAGAAGCAGCGCCAGCGCTCTTGGCATAAAATCCACGATCGGCTGCACAAAAATCCAAGGAACAATGAGTCCGATGAAGATCGCCGTAAGCAAAACCACTGGTCCGTAATAGAATAACACAGTTCGAAAACGGTGGCTCTCCTGGGTGACTTCACCGCCCACAGCTTCAAGATATCTCCGCCGTCTCTGGCCAAAGGACTCGGCGGCCGTTTTTTCAACCGTGACCGTGATGTTCCCTTCCCGGATCCAGGCGCCTCCCGGAAGCCTTGATCCGGGTGCAATGGACAAAAGGTCGGAACTTCCAGTCACATATTGGAGATCGGCCGTACCTGTTCCGTCCGTCACCACACAGTCCACGCAGGTCATATTTCCCGGACCAAGCAGCAGGGTGTCTCCTACCTGTATTCGGTCGGCAGGGATTCGATGCTCCAGACCTCCCAGCAAAAGCCGCATGTGATCCGGTGCAACAGAAAGCTTGGACAGTGCGTTTTCACGCAGAGATTGTTCCATGCGACCGGTAAGCACATCAGAGATCAGCAAAAAACACATGACCAGCACAGCATCTGTCGCCCGTCCAAGGACAAAAGCCAGAATACCGCAGAATGTCACGATCATCGGCCGATTGAACACTCGCCCCTCCATGGCTTCTGACCAGCCAAGAAAGATGCGATCATATCCAACAACCAAAAACGCAGCAACGCAGAACAGGATCCGAATGGTTCCCGCTTCAAAGAGAGTATACGCGCAGATCAGAAGTATCGCAGTCACGGCAACGCGAATCCAGGTGATCAGCAGATCTCTGCTGTTCACCTCCGCAGTCTCCCGACGAGTCTCCCCGTTCCAGCGGGCACGTCGTTCGTTGATCCTACGAATCCGTTCTTGCAGGAGCGCAGAAAAATGTCCGGGCTCTCTTTCGTCTTTTTGTGATTCTCTCTCGTTCATTTCCTTCTCCAGCCGATCCGCGTCATACAGCGTCGAATCTTTTTTAGCCCATCGTCTTTGCAGCAATCATTTTGTTAACTTCCTGACGCAGTTCCAGAAGATATGACTCGCCTTTTGGATATTCATCAAACCTAACAGGTCCGCATCGATCCACGACGGAAAAAACAGCCTCTCTGCCGCATAGCGTTTCACAGAGCTTCAGTGCTCGCAGATCCTGCATCGCTTCGCCGAACTGCTTTAGACGGATGGTCTCCACTGGTCTTCCATCCATTCCAGGGTATACAAGGAAGGTATCCCCCGCTGGGACCATATAATCTCCTGAATTCGTCTGCCATGGATTCACGTGGGCAGTGGACTGTCTGTTATTATAGAAGTTATATCCCCAGTGCAGGAATCCCTCAACACCATTCCGGTACATCTGTACGCCAAGAATCCTGGTGCGGGCTCCAGGCATCGCAACGAACCGATTCGTCACCTTTTCCCACTGCCCGCAGCAATAATATACATTAAGATGCTTCACCTTGGCATCCAGAAAAGGTTGGATATGATTTGCCGCGGGTGTCGGCGTTTCCAAAACGCCCTGCTCATAAAACTCAAAACTGGAAAGCGCATCGGAGATCACATATCCCTCCAGAAGATCCGAGACAGAATCCTTAGCAGCACGATAGGTCTCCAGTTGTTCCGCAGAAGGTTCATCGGATATGTGGAACCGACACATCCTGTCTAGTCCTCGTATCCGCATATGTGAGAGAAACGCTTTGAGGAGTTCACGGACAAACGTGCGGTACTCTGTACCGAGAGAATCCGTTTCCCATCCAAAGATTCTCCGGTACGACCCATCGACATTCGCCATGACCTTCGGAGCGTGTGCAGCCCCCCACTGGGTGAACAGATGCACCACTTCAAAGAATTTGAAGCCGATGGAGACCGCAAGATCGCACCAGTGGTCCATTTTATCAAAGCCGAACGAGTACTGTCCGTTTCGTACTGCAACGTCCACGAGCTGTACTGTCGTCCGTTCTCCGCCCACCGCGGTATCCAGAGGCGGGGTCACCAATGGCAGATATATGGCGGTCTGGCCATTTTCAGCCGCTGTTCTCATGAACGCTTCTACGATTTCCCAATGCCGCTGACTGAAAACAGGCACATCGTAATAATTCGCAAGGCAGTCAGTGTGAAACCATTGTGTTACGTAGAAATCCTGTTCCGGAAGATCTGCGTTTAAAATCGTTACGGTAAAGGTCTCAGACGCTTCGCTTCCATCCTCATCAGTAAGAGCAATCCGTATGGGATACTCTCCGGCATCCACAGCACCTCTTGGATCCACATCTACCCAGATGGAATAGAGACGCGTTCCGAACACAATTACACGGTTATCATCCCGCAACGGTAAAATCGGGTCTGGATAGAGTCCAGGCTCTGTGCGAAGATAGTCTTTATCATAGAGGCCGAGATATGTTGGCATGAGGGTCTGAACCTGTTCCACAGTACGAAGGCGCAAGTACGGCTCAAGTACTGAGGAAACAGAAACCCGTGCGTGCTTGATGCGGTATTCGCCGTCATCGGTATCAGTATACAGCAGTTGGAAGCTAAGCCGTTCGTTTTTCAGCATGGATGCGCTGGTAAATTCACATTTCCCGTCAATAGTCTCATCCAGAAACGGCTTGTCGAGAGAGGATACCAGTTTCGTTTTCAGCATATTGCCGCCCCCCTTCGGTATCATTATACCAGACTTACGCTAAAGCACAAGAAAAAAGGGAGACAGACGTATGTCTGCCTCCCAGAACAATATCCGAACTTATTTGTTTGCGCAGAACTCCGCGGCGGCATCAGCAGCAGAAGCGGCATCCGGAGTATAGCAGTCCGCCCCGATCTGTTTGCAGAACGCATCGGTCACAGGTGCGCCGCCGACCATAATCTTCACTTTGTCACGAATGCCAGCGGCTACGGCAGCGTCAACGACATCCTTCATGACGCCCATGGTAGTTGTAAGAAGTGCGGAACAGGCAATCACGTCGCAGTTTTGGTCGATAGCTGTCTGTACATATGTCTCAGGCGCCACATCGGTACCCAGATCTACGACCTCAAGTCCCTTGCCTTCCATCATCATGCGGACCAGATTCTTGCCGATGTCGTGGAGATCGCCTTTTACAGTACCGATGCAGACTTTTCCTTTGGAAACGCCGCCGGTTTCAGCAATCAGAGGCTTCAGAATATTCGCGCCCTTCGTCATGGCACGGGCTGCAACAAGGACCTCAGGAACATAGACTTCATTGTTTTTGAACTTTTCGCCGATAACGCTCATACCAGCCAGAAGACCGCCGTCCAGGATCTCCTGGGGCGTCAGTCCCTGATCCAGTGCATCCTGGACCAGCTGAGTAACGATCTTTGCCTTTCCTGCCTGCAACTGCTCAGAAATTTCATTCAGAATGCCCATGTTATACTCCTCCGTCATTTTGACGTTTTTTATTTGTATTGATTATAGCATCGTATGGCATCGTACACTTGTAATTAATTTCCGATATTGGTAATTATTTGTCCTTAGGCTGATGTATCTCTGAGAGTTCCCCACGAGAGGGCAGTGTAGTTCTTCCTTTGCTTATGCGAAACTGACTTGGCGTAACCCCGGTAATCCGTTTGAAGACCTTAGTAAAATA
>JAEEGL013453885.1_pt1 | contig 22391 bp, 21 predicted proteins | sample 9134231 | NCBI WGS metagenome assembly JAEEGL01 (sample SAMN16246548, study PRJNA631951) | gut metagenome | biome: gut microbiome; feature: rumen; material: fiber-attached | host: Bos | place: Iran: Karaj | collected 2018-10
CCACATAGGCAAAGCTACAAATGTAGTTATTTTAACTGTACGCTATTCACGATTTCAAAGATCAATTTGAGTCCTGGCTGGATTTTCTTGAGACTCACAAATTCTCAATAATCACTTGACTTCCTTATAGTTAAATCTCCTCTTTTCTCTGCCTTTTTGGCTTTCGTACTGTAAATCACACTGCCGGCGCCTCCTTATTATGTGCATACGTAAGATACACTTTCAGGAACCGCCGGATTTCTCCGGTCTTTCCGATACCGGGTTCATCCAGGATTCATTGTATATTACATTTTTAAATTAGTAAACCGTTACACCTAAATTTTACAAATGTTTCACTTACCTTCGTTGACACTCATTTTTCGCAATGTTAAGATGTTTAAAGACAGGCGGAAATGTATTTTAACGCTTCCGGTTGGTTAACCTGTTTACTAAATGAAGGTAGGTAGAATATGAAAGAGTACATGGGCAGCGATTTCCTGCTGCAGAACGAAACAGCGAAACACCTTTATCACGATTACGCGGAGAATCTCCCTATTATCGACTATCACTGCCACATTCCTCCTCAGGAAATCTATGAGAACCGGAAATTCGAGAATATCGCACAGGTATGGCTCGGCGGCCACCAGAAAAGAGCAGACGGCAGCGATTACTACTTCGGCGATCACTACAAATGGCGCCTCATGCGCTGCAACGGTGTAAGCGAAGAATATATCACCGGCGACAAGCCTGACCGCGAGCGTTTCCAGAAGTTTGCGGAGACCATGGAAAAGACGATCGGCAACCCGATGAACCACTGGTGCCAGCTTGAGCTCAAGAAGTACTTCGGCTATGAAAAGCCGATCAACGGTGCCAACGCCCAGGAGATCTGGGATATCTGCAATGAGAAGCTCCAGAACGATCCGAAGTGCACTGTACGCGGTCTGATCGAAGCCAGCAACGTGAACTTCGTCGGAACGACGGATGATCCCGTGGACTCCCTTGAATGGCACATCAAGATCAAGGAAGATCCTTCCATCAGCGTAACGGTTGCGCCGAGCTTCCGTCCGGACAAAGCCCTCAACGTACATCTTGCAGGATTCGATGATTACATGAAGCAGCTCGCGGAAGTTTCCGAAGTTGCGATCGACGGTGCCGACAGCTGCCTCAAGGCACTCGAAAAGCGCCTGCTGTTCTTTGTCAGCCTCGGCTGCAAAGCAAGCGACCACGGCATCGAGGAGATCCCTTATACAGGTGCGGACGCCGCAAAGGCAGATATCGCATTCAAAAAAGCCATGGCCGGCGAAGCGGTCAGCGAGGAAGAGCGCCGCGACTGGCAGTCCTACCTGATGGAAGGCCTCGGAAGAATGTATGCCGACAACAACGTTGCAATGCAGCTGCATTACAACGCGATCCGCAACACCAACCAGAAGTACTTTGAGAAATACGGTGCGGATACCGGCTTCGACGCAATGGACGCGCATAACTGCGTGCATGGCATCCAGGGTCTCCTGAGCAGTCTCACCTATACCGATCAGTGCCCGCACACCATCCTCTACTCCCTGAATCCGAGCGATATGGATCTTGTTGCGACGATCTGCGGATGCTTCCAGTGCGACAGCGATGTTCCGAGCCGCGTTCAGCTCGGTGCCGCATGGTGGTTCAACGACACCAAGGACGGCATGGTCCGCCACCTGCAGATCCTCGGCCGCCTCGGCGCACTCGGCAACTTCATCGGCATGCTGACGGACAGCCGCAGCTTCCTCAGCTATACCCGTCACGAATACTTCCGCCGCATTCTCTGCAACCAGGTCGGAAAATGGGTTGAAGACGGTGAATTCCCGAATGACGACGCAGCGCTCAAGGCGATCGTCGAAGGCATCTGCTTCTACAACGCAAAACGCTACTTCGGTCTCTGATCATAAAGTCCGAAAATCCCGCCCTTTCAGAAAAACAGCGCTCTGTGCCCCGCGGCACAGGGCGTTTTGTTTCACTCTCTGAAGTATCCGATCAACACAGAAAACGGCAGACCGGGTGAATGATCTGCCGTTTTCTGCATATTAGGAGGTCTGTATACCGAAGCGTCTGTTTATGTGAATCATTCCGGCTGTTTGCCGATATATGCGAGGATGCCGCCGTCAACATAGAGAATATGTCCGTTGACGAAGTTGGATGCATCACTTGCAAGGAATACCGCGGGCCCTGTCATATCATCCGGTGTGCCCCACCGTTCCGCCGGCGTCTTGGCTACGATGAAGCTGTCAAACGGATGACGGCTCCCGTCAGGCTGCCGTTCACGAAGCGGAGCAGTCTGCGGTGTGGCGATGTATCCCGGACCGAGACCGTTGCACTGGATGTTGTATTTGCCGTATTCGGAACAGATGTTTCTTGTCAGCATCTTGAGACCGCCCTTGGCAGCCGCATAAGCCGACACGGTTTCTCTTCCGAGTTCACTTGTCATCGAACAGATGTTGATGATCTTTCCGTGTCCCTTTTCGATCATTCCGGGGATCACTGCTTTCGACATAATGAACGGAGCACTCAGATCGACATCCACTACTTTGCGGAAATCCGCAGCACTCATTTCAAGCATCGGAACACGCTTGATAATGCCGGCGTTGTTCACCAGAATATCAATGACGCCGACTTCTTCATTGATCTGCTTTACCATTTCCGCCACCGCGTTCTCATCGCTCACATCGCACACATATCCGTGCGCTTCAATGCCTTCCTCGCGGTAACGCGCAATTGCTTTCTCATTCTTTTCCTGACTGCGGCCGTTGAAGCAGATCACCGCTCCGCATTTTGCAAATGCAGAAGCGATCGCAAATCCGATTCCGTCCGATGCACCTGTCACCAGGGCAACCTTTCCCTTCAGGCTGAATGCGTTCAAATCAAACATTCTGTATTCCTTCCCAGCTTCCGCCGACGGCGGGTATCCCTGACCGTCAAACCGGGCTGTCCGTGCGGGCATCGCAAGACCCGCGTTCACTTAGTAAACCGGTATACCAGAACTTTAAACAATCTTCAGGAGTTTGTCAATCGGTTTACTGAAAAAAGAGGACATTTTTGTTAAAAACTTTGTTTTTTGTGAAAAAGCGCATCTAATTCGGTTTAACAGATTGACAAATCAGAAAAGAAGTTCTACCGTAGTTTTATAAACCGGTTAACAAAAAGGAGGACATTCGATGAGCGACAGAATTACAATAAATGACATCGCAAAACTCGCCGGTGTCTCCAAAACAACTGTTTCGTTTTTCCTCAACGGCAAATTCGACAAGATGTCGGAAGAGACACGGAAAAAGCTGGAAGATGTGATCGCAAGAACGAACTATCATCCTAATACGATCGCGCGTTCGCTTAATTACAAGCAGACGTATCTGATCGGCGTAGTCATCGGTGACATCACGAATTCTTTTGCGAACCAGATCGTCAAGGGCATTGATGACTATTCCCGTGAACACGGATACCAGATGATCGTCGGTTCCAGCGGATACCTGCTGGAAAACGAACGGAAATGCATCACCGGAATGGCCGCAATGGGTGTTGACGGGTTCATAGTCCAGCCGACGGTGCATTTCGAAACAATGTGGAAGGAGCTCGGTATTCACAAACCGATTGCGTACTTTGATTCCCCGAATCAGGCAAGCAATGAACTTTGGGTAAAAACCAACAATTACGAAGCGGTTTATGATGCAACGGATATGATGGTAAAAGAGGGTTATAATCAGTTTGTAATAGTAACTGCAGACCCGTATGTGCTGCAGACCCGCATGGAGCGCAACCGCGGTTTTACGGATTGTCTCGATCTTGCCAGAATACCATATGACGTTATTCTCGCCGACAGCAGAACCACTGCTGAAACACTTGAAGAGAAGTTAACGCCTTATCTTAATTCCGATAAGTCTACCGGAATTTTCGTCTGCAACAACTGGCTGCTGGATAAGGTTTATCTTGTGCTGCGTAAATACGGTCACCTGATACCGGAAAAGATCGGTGTGATCGGATTCGATTCGCTCGAATGGACCGAACTCGTATCTCCTTCCATCACCACAATCGTGCAGCCGGCCTATGAGGAAGGAGAAGCCGCCGCAAGAATCCTGATCGACAGGATCGAAAACAAAAATGAAGAAGCACCTAACTGGATTCTAAAATGCAGAATCAACGAGCTGGACAGCACCCGCAGAGGGCAGCAGCTTGAAAAATAATCTGAAAAAGAGAGAAGAGGAGAAAAAGATTATGGAATTGCTCAATAAGGAAATGACTCACGCGATCGACCGCCCGGTCAAGATCGCACAGTTCGGAGAAGGAAACTTCCTCCGCGCATTCGTCGATTACATGGTTGACATCGCAAACGAAAAAGGTCTGTTTGACGGCAGCATCGTACTGATCCGCCCGATTCCGTTCGGTGATATCGACAAGTTCTTCCTTGACCAGGACTGCCAGTACACCCTGCAGCTCCGCGGCCGTGTTGACGGCGAACCGTACGTTGAAACCCGCCAGATCACTTCTGTCGACAACATCGTTTCCCCGTTCCGTGATTATGAAGAATACATCAACGTCGCAAAGATCGATACCCTTCGCTTTGTTGTTTCCAACACCACCGAAGCCGGCATCGTCTTCAACGGAGATGACAAGTTCGAAGAAAAACTGAACATCACCTTCCCGGGCAAGCTCACACAGTTCCTGCTGACCCGTTACGAGACATTCAACGGCGATCCGGACAAGGGTCTGATCATGCTGCCGGTTGAACTGATCGATGACAACGGAATCGAACTCAAGAAGTGCGTTATGAAGTACATCGACCTCTGGAACCTTGATGAAGGATTCAGAAACTGGGTTGAAAATGCATGCATCTTCACCAGCACCCTCGTAGACCGCATCGTTACCGGCTATCCGCGTGCAGATGCGGAGAAGATCTGGGAAGAGCTCGGCTACCGCGACAACATCCTCAATACAGCAGAGCCGTTTGCACTCTGGGTCATTGAATCCGAAAAGGATATCTCCAGCGAATGGCCGATGGACAAGGCTCTTGAAGGCAAGGTCGGCATGAATGTGATCTTCACCGACAATCAGAAGCCGTACAAGCAGAGAAAGGTTCGTATCCTGAACGGTGCGCACACCTCCTTCGTTCTTGCGTCCTATCTTAAGGGCAATGACTTCGTCAACCAGTCCATGCAGGATGAGATCATGAAGAACTTCATGCTCGACACCATCCACAAGGAAGTAATTCCGACCCTCACACTTCCGGAACAGGATCTCAAGGACTTTGCGGATGCTGTTGTTGACCGTTTCAACAACCCGTTCATCCAGCACGCACTGCTGGCAATCGCACTGAACTCCGTATCCAAGTGGAAGGCACGCTGCCTCCCGAGCTTCCTCGGCTATGTTGAGAAATACGGCAAGCTGCCGGAGCACCTCACCTTCTCCATCGCTTCCCTGATGGCGTTCTACTCCTCCACAGAGCTCGTTGACGGCGCGCTCAAGGGACACCGCGGTGACGATGTATATGACATCAAGGATGACGAGGCAGTTCTCGAATTCTTCCGTGACAACTCCGCAAAAGAAACCCGTGAATTTGTACACGCATATCTCTCCAACGAAGGCTTCCACGGTCAGGATCTTACAAAGATCGCTGGTCTCGAAGACAAAGTTACGGAATACCTCGATGTGATCCGCAGCGAAGGGATGGAAAAGGCCCTTGAGAAATATTTCGGTTAATTATGAAGAAGGCGGTAAAAATCCATCCAAAGGATAACGTCGCAGTCGCTCTCCAGCCGCTGAAGCAGGGAGAAGTCATCTCCCTCGGTGATCAGGAAGTGACACTGACGGAAGATATCGAACAGGGACATAAATTCGCACTTGCAGATCTGGCGGAAAACACCAATATCATCAAGTACGGAACTGTCATCGGCCACACGACCAAAGCGGTCAAAACGGGCGGACATATCCATGTTGAAAACATTAAAACCAACCTCGGTGAACTCCTTGAGTACACCTACAACCCTGAAACCTTCGAGCAGCCTGCTGCAGAAGGCAGAACCTTCCGGGGCTTTGTCCGCAAAAACGGCGAAGTTGGCATCCGGAACGAGATCTGGATTTTCCCGACCGTCGGCTGCGTAAACAACATCGTTCAGAAAGTTGAGCAGAAGGCACAGTCTCTGATCAAGGGTTCCATCGACGGCATCCATGCATTTACGCATCCGTACGGCTGCTCGCAGATGGGCGGCGACCAGGAGAATACGAGAAGAGTCCTTGCAGACCTGATCGTGCATCCCAATGCCGGCGGCGTACTGATTCTCGGCCTTGGATGTGAAAACTCCAATATTGATGTTCTGAAGCCCTACCTCGGTGAATATGACAGCGATCGCGTCCGCTTCGTTGTTGCACAGCAGGAAGAGGATGAAATCGCTGCCTGCATGAAGCAGATCGAAGAACTCGTTGAAATCGTCTCCAAAGACGAGCGCACCGAGTGCCCTGCCTCCAAACTCCGCATCGGCCTCAAGTGCGGCGGTTCGGACGGTCTCTCCGGCATCACGGCAAATCCGGTTGTCGGCCGCTTCTCCGACCTGCTGGTCGCTGACGGCGGAACAACGATTCTCGCGGAAGTACCGGAGATGTTCGGTGCTGAAACGCAGCTGATGAACCGCGCGGCCAATGAAGAAATCTTCCGTAAGACCGTTGATCTCATCAACAACTTCAAGGAATACTTCACCGCGAATCATCAGACGATCTATGAGAACCCGTCTCCGGGAAACAAAGCCGGCGGAATCTCCACGCTGGAGGACAAATCCACTGGCTGCGTTCAGAAGAGCGGACGCGCAGTAATCAGCGGCGTTCTGGAATACGGTGACCGGATCACCAATAACGGTCTGAACCTGCTCTCCACACCGGGCAACGACCTTGTCGCAGCTACCGCTGAAGCGGCTGCCGGCTGCCAGATGGTTCTGTTCACCACCGGACGCGGAACACCGTTCGCAACGGCGGTTCCGACCATCAAGATCGCAACCAACAGCCGTCTTGCCAACGCCAAGAAGAACTGGATCGATCTCAACGCCGGACGGGCGATTGAGGACAGTTCGATCGAGGAAGTCGGTGAAGAACTGTATGATCTCGTGATTGAAACAGCCAACGGTAAAAAGTGCTGCTCCGAAGTATCGGGCTATCACGATATTGCTATCTTCAAACAGGGCGTTACTCTCTGATTCAAAACACAGCCCGGCAGCATATACTGCCGGGCTTTCTTCATTCCTGTGCTATTTTCACTGACCATGCAGTCTGAGTTATTCCAAGCTGAGAAATCATTACGGAAAAACAACATAAAAAACTCCCGAAAAGGAGTTTTTGTTCATTTGGTTTTGCGTTCCGCTGCCTCTGCCAGATGGCGGACCAGAACCGCAGTTGTTACCGCTCCGACACCTCCCGGCACGGGGGTGATTCTTTCTACAGCCGGCTCCACCGCATCAAACAGGCAGTCCCCGCAGAGTTTTCCTTTTGCCTCATTCCAGCAGATACTGATGTCGACCACCGTCTGCCCTTCTCTGACATAAGAGGCATCCACCATCTCCGCCTGCCCCATGCAGGTAAAGAGAATATCCGCTTCTCTTGCAATGGAAGGCATATCTTTCGTGCGGGTATGACAGATGGTCACCGTGGCATTCCGGCTCATCAGCAGCATCGCAAGCGGCCGTCCGACGACCAGAGAACGCCCGAGCACAACAGCCCGCTTCCCGGTCAGTTCAATTCCGTAATGGTCCAGAACTGCGACTGCAGCCTCCGCGGTACACGGCGCAAATCCCGTTCCGTTTCCGGTAAAGACACCTGCCAGTGAAGCATCCGAGCACCCGTCGATATCCTTTTCCGGAACGATCGCATTGCGTGCCCGCTCGTTGTCCAGTTCTTTCGGCAGCGGCCGGAACATCAGGATTCCGTGCACGGCGGGATCCTGGTTGAGACTGTCCAGTGTCCGGTAGAATGTCTCCGCGTCTGTATCCGACGGAAGAATCATCTTTTTAACAGATGCTCCTACCGCTTCGCAGCGTTTCACGGCACCGTTTTCATAGGAGATATCATCCGGCCGTTCACCGACCCGCAGGATCGCAAGACACGGACTGATTCCGTTTTTCTTCAAGGACGTGATCCGTGCTGCGGTTTCTTCATTCAGCGCTGCCGCGACTTCTTTTCCTTTTAACAGTTCAGCCATCCATTCTCTCCATTACCGCATTGAAGCAGTTCAATGCGCGTTCGGTATATTCTCCAAGCAGCACATCCGCTTTTTCATCCAATGCCTCTGCATATTCCCGGTCTTTCATCAGACGCGTATTGACCCGGACATTGAGGTAAGCCCCGCAAAGCGCGCCATGTGCCAGCATAGACGAAGTTCCTGCGTCAGATACCGAGAGTTTTGAGCCGATCACCGCAAGACGTTCATCCAGACGAATCACCTCAGCACAATACTTCATGATCTCATACGGAGGTTCTGCGGCACTGCGCAGGCATGTCTCCATCCGCTGTTCATAGCCCTCTGTATTCTTATCCATGGAATAGGCTGCCGCAAGCGGCGCAAATGCCTCCGCGTCCTCATTAATGCATTCCAGAAGCGTCACACGAAGCGTCTCCGTGCGCTTCATGATGTCCTGAATCTCTTTTTCATATTCAGCGTATTTCTTTTTTCCGCTCGTAAGATTTGTCACCATTTCCGCAAGTGAAGCCGCAAGCGCACCGCACAGGGCACTGACGCCTCCGCCTCCCGGAACCGGCGCTTTCGAGGCGCTTTCTTCGGTAAAAGTTCTGATCGTTTTATCCAGCATAATAAGATCTCCGTCCGCAGATATATATTAACAATACTCCCTTACAGCACTGCACTGTAAAAATAATGGTTTTCCGTTCGTTTTTTCATTTGTTTTTCGGATATATGCCTGTTGTGATTTCCCTTATGCTCTAAATGGATTCCCGGGAAGGAATCAGAAAACTATAATTCAGGGAGGAAATATCATGGCATTATCACTCGATTCCAAAATCAGAGACATCATGCGTTCACCGGAAGGCAAGGCAGTTATGGAGAAGTGGGCTCCGGGTTCCACAAAGGATCCCCGCATGAAACTCGTCGGCGGTCTCACCTACCGGAAACTGCTCAGCTATCCGGAATCTGCCGAAGTGGCTGTGCACGCGGAAGAGATTGACGCTGATCTTAAAGCCTGCTCAAAATAAGGAATTCTGCCAAAACAGATGCTTCGGTGTCTGTTTTTTTACTGCATTCTGAGAATGCTTTCGATATCGATCGCTTTCAGCAGGATTTCCAGCTGAAGTCTCTGGTCTGAGTCCTGAAGATTGACATGAAGTTCCCGCTCGATCCGCGCAATCCGGTCGATCAGTGTGGAACGATGAATAAACAGTTTCTGCGAAGCCGCAGTATAGGACATGTTTTCTTCGAGAAACACCTTCAGCGTCTCAAGATAGGATACTCCGGAGTTCCTGTCATGTTCGAGAACATTCTTCAGACCGCTTGGATAATAGGCCTCCGACGGCAGACCGCCAAGCGAATTGATGATCATCTCCGTGAGCGCGTAACTCGCAAAATAGAACAGATTTCCAGTTGGACTCATCATTTTTCCGTTTTCAAGCGCAGATCGTGCCTGCAGATAATGGATCCGGATATCAAAGAGATCATTGAATTCATTGGAAATACCCGCATTCAGCCGCATCCTTGCGATGAAGTCCTTCAGCTTGCGGTTCAGTCCAATCCGGTAGTCCTTCTTTTTATCGGTCAAAGGTCCGATATCAACGAATCCTGCCATCATCTGATCCTGCGGAAACGCAAAGGAATCCGCAAACAGTTCTTCAAAACTGTCGCAGATATAGGAGACCGGCAGCGGTGAATGGGTTGTCTGATATTCCATTAGGACACATACATAGGTATTCTTCCGGTTTGCGGCATTCAATACCCAGCGCTGTGTATAGGAAAGCGGCATCTCACCGACCAGCGTCCGCATAACCTGCCGCATGGAAGACTGTTCGTCATTGATAACAGCCGGATTTTTGGCGATCGCCAGTTCCAGCATGGATCCAAGATATTCTGCAAGCGCCCCCTCGCCTTCAAACGATCCCTTATCCTGGTCGATACAGAGACAGCCTTCATAATTCCCGTTTTTATTGAACAGATTGACGCACAGCACTTTCTTATTGAGCAGATCAAATCGGATCGCGCCTTTCTTCTCTGTCATCAGTTCATACGCCGAAAGAAATTTATCTACCGCATCGGTATGAAGAGCGCCGTTCTCTCCCGGCTGCCAGTCTTCATTCGATGCGTCATCATCACTTGCGGCAATATAGTGAAATCCCTTGTCCAGCACAAACAGCGGATGCGGGAAAACCGCTGCAGAATCCGATACCAGACGCTGAACTTCTTCGTCATTGAACAGGTCCTGGTAAAGCTGCCGCTCCCACTCATCATAGAAATCAAAGATCCCCTGCAGGAGCTGGTATACCTTAAAGAAGTCCGCTTTGTTTTTGATGATGATCAGACAGATCCTGTTTCTGTAATTCTTGAGATTGATATGTTCTCCGATACAGACCAGAACCGCATCCTTCCCGATGCGGGGACGCTTCGGAAGATGATCCGCTGTCGCAAGATACAGATGCTCAGGCAAAAACTCCACTTCGTTTTCCATGTAGAATTCCGGCCGTGATAAAACCAGACGGTTTGTCCCTGTACCGTACATTTCAACTGTATAGTTCTTTTTCAGTTCATGATGGATAATATCAGCATTCAGCTTCATTCCGGCTTTATCTCCACTTCAAATTATACAGGAAAGCCGTTTTGAAGTGCCCGTCATTTTGTAGGTATTTATAGTGTCCAAAGACGGACGAAATACCGGTATGATTCCGATTTCAGAACTCCTCTCAGCCGCAGTTTCCCCTTCTGTCTTTGCCGCACCCGCCAAAAAGCGTATTCTTTCCGCTGAAATTCCCTGTTTTTTCAGCATATTTAATCTTCTTTGCGGTTTCTACAATGAAGTTGTATTCAATCCCGGGAATACCCTTTTCATGATGAAAGATCACAGGAGGATTTATGGCTTTCACACCTGCCGACAAGAAAATGCTTGAGGGTTATATCGCCGCAGCCCGTCCGTTTGCGGACATGTTTTCCGTAAAAGGCAAAACGGCGCTCGTGACCGGCGGAACATCCGGTCTTGGTTTTGATATCGCGCTCCGCCTGCTTCAGGGCGGCGCAAACGTCGTTGTCGCATCCAATTCCCGCATCGAGGAGGAAGCCGCAATGCCGCTGTTTGCGGAACAGGGTTTCGGCGACAGCGTATCATTCTGCTTCACTGATGTAAGAAACGAAGAGGAAGTCGAAAAGCTGGTTGCATACACTGCGGACAGATACGGCTCGCTGGACATCTTCGTCAACAGTGCTGCGATCTGGAACTACGCAAAGGTTTATGACCTGCCGAAAGAAGATCTCGCGCTTATCTTCGAGACAAATGTTTACGGCGCTTTCTTCGGTGTCAAACACGTCAGTAAATACATGAAGGAACATGAGATTCCGGGCAAAATCGTCCTGATCTCCTCAAACAGTCCGATCGTACCGTATCCGGTGTTCGGAGGTTATCCGCATTACGCTTCCAGCAAGGCAGCTGTCATGGGTCTTGCGACCGAAGCCGCAAAAGAGCTCAAGCGCTACGGCATTATGGTCAACGCTGTGGCACCGGGCGGAATGGTCACCCCTGGTGCAGCGGGCAATCTTGCCAGCGAACTCATCACCGAGGAACAGCAGGACGAATTCTATGATGAGCTGATGGTCTGGTCCGTAGACGGTCAGCTTCCGGTCGATCAGGTCGGCATCATCGCCTACGCGCTCTGCACGCCGATGAGCGACGGCATCACCGGCGAGACGATCATTGCCGACGGCGGTGCATCCCACAACATTGTGAAGTACCAGCCGCAGATCGATGCCTATCCGGAAGAGAATTGAGGTAATTGACAATGACAAAGAAAATCGACGGCAGAATTCCTGCCGATTCCGGCAATGAAGCCGGATTCACACAATACAATGCGGTGCAGTCCCCCTGGAACAAGCTGATGTCCTACCAGGATGCGCTCCACTATGCATCAAGATTTGAAGCCGTACTCAGCGCTGCGGTGGCGCAGGCATACCGCATCATTATTCCCGACTATGCGACACGTGCTTCCGAAATGTGCAAGGAAGCCTACGGAAGACTGTATTACACCGGCATCAACTATCCGGGCGATGACGGTTTCGGCATCCATCCGTTTATGTGCGGTTCCTATCCCGGCGCTCTGATCGGCGACAAGGGCGATGATGCCCTTCTGATGTGCGGCCGCTGCCAGGATTTCGGAACCTACCGCTGTGAAAAGGAACTTGATGTATGCGACTGGGATATCTGCGGATCGGAACTCTGCCGGGCAACCACCATGTCCCTGCAGGGACAGGCTGATGCGACGGAGAGCCGCCACAGAAAAGGCAAAAAACTGGACTACCTGATGGTTGAAGCCAAGGGATGCGGCGACCGTCACTGCCGCATCATTGCGGAAAGCCGTGAAAAGTATCCGGCTCCCGAGCATGAACTGTGGCAGTCATTCGGACCTGCTGTCTCCGATGAATACAAGAAGTACACCGAAGAGGAAGACACCGTGGAAGAACCCATGATGTTCCGTGAGGAATGCGGCTACCGCTTCGTCAATGGCACGAATACCGAAACCGACTCCTCCAACCAGATGGTCAACCTCTCCACCGCGGCATCCCTCTATCTCCTGCCGGCAATCGATAATGCCGTAAAGCTCGGATACACAACAGCGGAGAACGCGGAGTGGATCAAGAAGTGCGTGCTCGAAGCTGCCGGCAAGGCAATGTTCGGCGAACGCTACGCGATCCGCGCCTGCCGCGAATGGCTTGGCGTGCCCAGCTCCATCGGTGAAGACGGACGCCTGCTGGGCGGCGTCATTGAGATGCTGCTGCAGTCGCTTGTCTGCCACTATGAGATCGAAGCCTTCAACGAGGACGAGGTGATCTATGTGATCAACCGGGGCGATCTTGCGATCACCGGTACACAGTCGCTCTGCGAAGCACACCTGTATATGTGGCAGGGTATGGTCAAGACCCTGGTCAACGCACAGTGGTCGGTCTGGGAAGAAGATTCCCCCAAAGGCAAAATGCGTATCAAAATTGCCAAAAAGATCGACAAGTTCATGTAAGGAGGACCTGACATGTATAAGAATATTTTCAAAGATGATGAGTGGAAACGCTCGGAACACATGGCTGTCAGAGAATGTGTCGGATATTATCTCTTCACCCATCAGCTGATGGAAGTCAGCGGCCCGGATGCAGGACGCTTCCTGGATTACATGTGTCCGAACAACATTGCATCACTTGAAGTCGGGCGGGACCGTTATACAACGATTCTGAATGAGGAAGGCGAGATCGTTGACGATGTCGTTGTAATGCGCCTGGAGGAGGAAAAATACTGGGTATCCACCCTCTACGCGACGAAGATCGATGACTGGTTCTACTTCCATTCCGACGGCTTTGACATTGACACCTGCGAGGTGACCGAGGACTGGCATATGTTTTCCGTTCAGGGGCCGAAATCAAAGGAAGTTCTCAACGCCATTGCCGCAGACGGCGTGGAAGATCTGAAATTCTTCCGTCATCGTCCCGATACCGTTGCAGGAAAGGACGTACTGATCAACCGCGGCGGCTTCACCGGTGAGAAATTCGGCTACGAAGTCTACTGTTCAGCAGATGATGCGGATGATGTGCAGGATGCCATTGACCGTGCCGTTAAGGATGCCGGCGGAAAAGAAATCACCGAATTCCAGGTGTTCGCATGGACGCTTCCGACCGAAGCCGGATTCTACTACATGCGCGACCTCAACCGCACCAATCCGTTTGAAGTCGGTCTTGAAAAGAACATCAACTGGGACAAGGATTTTATCGGAAAAGAAGCTCTTCTCAATATTAGGGAAAACGGACCGGAGCGTGAAATGGTCGGTTTTGAAGTCTGTGATGAAAATCAGGATTTCTATATCCGCGCCAAACAGTACGGCGGACCGGGTGAGCCGGTTTATATCGACGGCGAAGAAGAGGAAGTGGGCCGTGTTTCCAAACTCGTATACTCCTATGTGAAGAATGTGAACAACGGATACATTCTGGCAAAGAAAGACAAACTGCATATCGGAGATCATCTGAAGATCCACGGTTATGAGTGTGTGATCACCGAGAAAAACTGGCTGAAATAGTCATTCTTCCCCTCTGATGAATGACATCAGACAAAACGGCAGGCCGCAATGCATGCAGGCCTGCCGTTTTCTTTGTATCAGATATGTCCGGTCAAAGACTTACTTCTTCAGTTCGCGTACGAGTTCCGCTATTGCAGGATCCTTGCAGTCACGGAAGAAATATTCATCAAAGTGTTCACCGGCAAGCGCACCCTTAACCAGCTCCGGATCGAGATCCTTCAGGATATCCGCCAGCGGACGGAACGCCTTCGCACGAACCTCGTCGAGGATCTTCTTGTTGCGCTGTTCCGGTACAGCACGCTCTTTCGGATAGCCTCCGCCGAACGGCTCGCTGAATAATTTCTCGAAAATGTATTCAAGATGAAGGTCACCGCCCCAGCCAAAGCCAAGCGCAAACGGGATGGAAATGGCGTTTCCGTCATTGATCTGTGCAAAGGTATACGCATCCAGAGTGGTCGCGACATGCCCGCAGATCACTCCCGGGAACGAGTTCAGCGCCAGCATTGCGCCCTCACCGGTTCCGCAGCCGGTCACCACAAAGTCCGCTGCGCCCGAATTCAGGAGCACTGCCGCAAGAATGCCGTTCTGAACATATGTCAGCTGAGCGGCATCCTCTGCACCGTACATGCCGTAGTTTACAACTTCATAACCTTTCGCATCCGCAATCTTGCGAAGAGAAGCTTCAATAATACTGTTTTTTGCTGCCTGTGAATTTTCATTGATCAGTGCAATTCTCATCTTTTATCAGTCTCTCTTTCTGATAATTATTATAATTCACAAACCATATTAAGCACCTGTCAAACGACCCGGTTCTGTCACATACGGATCATCTGATAGCCGATTCCGACATGTGTCTGAATCAGCGGAGGATTCTGTTCCTGTTTCAGTTTTTTTCTGAGTCCCGCCATATACACCCGAAGCGAAACGATATCGGATTCAATACCGGTTCCCCAGATCCGTTCAATGATATAGGAATGCGTCAGCACCTTTCCGACATTCTTCGCAAGCAGAATCAGAAGTTTATATTCGATCGGTGTAAGATGAAGCTCCTTATCGTCCATTGTCACAACCGACGATGTGTAATCGATCCGGAGCGCGCCGTTCGTGAATACTGATTCTTCCTGGGTGCTGTTGCTGCTGTACTGGAGCCGGCGCTGCACCGCACGGATCCGTGCGAGCAGTTCCTCTACAGAAAACGGCTTTGTAAGATAATCATCTGCACCGCTGTCCAGTGCGTCGATCTTATCCCGGTCTTCCCCTCTTGCGCTGATGACGACGATCGGTGTGTTCGACCAGGTGCGCACCGTGCGGATCACTTCAATGCCGTCGATGTCCGGAAGGCCCAGGTCCAGAAGAATCAGATCCGGATGATGCGACGCGCAAAGGGTGATCCCTGTTTTGCCGCAGTCTGCCGTGATATAGGAATAGCCGTTGATTTTCAGCGTAATGGTGATGAGATTCATGATCGAAGTATCATCTTCCACAATCAGTATTTTGAAATCACTCATCCTGTTGTACCTCCGCCTTGTCCAGAGTAAAGCTGAATACCGCGCCGTGCGGCTCGTTGTCATGCACTTCAATCGTCTGATGGTGTGCCTGCAGTATCACAGCACACAGATTCAGTCCGATTCCCATACTTCGGCAGCTGTCCGAGAGGTTATGCTTTCCGGTATAGTACAGGGAAAATACATGCGGCTTTTCGTCATCCGGAATGCCCTCCCCATCGTCCGCCACGGAAATGCGCACCTGCTTCCCGCAGTCTTCCCTGCGGATATCAATATGCGATCCGGCAGGTGTGTACTTGATCGCGTTGTTGATCAGATTCACCAGTACCGCAACAATGAGCTTTGCGTCCATCATCGCAAACAGGCTTTCTTCTCCGTCTTCTGCCGTAATATGGTGCTGCTCACTGTGCGGATCCACATGCCGCAGCGCTTCCTCGATCACCTCATCAACACTTACTGCCGAAAGCGTGACATCCGGATCGTTTTCCAGCCGGGTCATGGAAAGAATGTTTTCCATCTGCTCGCTGAGCCATAATGCGTCATCCTGAAGATCGGTGTAAACCTTCTGCTTTTCCTCTTCATTCATCGCCGCACTGTTCTGTTTAAGATTCGAGGCATTTCCGTAAATTGCCGTAAGCGGTGTGCGAAGATCATGCGATACCGACCGCAGCAGTCCGGAACGGAGCCGCTCCGTCTCCGCGTTGATTTCCGCAAGCTGTTTTTCGCGGCTGATCGCCTCGTTGTCAAGTGCCATTGTAAACTCATTGACAATCGACAGGAGAATTGACTTTTCAAATCCGGTAAAGCTTCTTCCCGCCATCCGGATCGCGAGAACTCCATACCGCCGGTCGCCGGTGAAAATACTCAGATAACGGTACTCACTGCCCGAATAATGATTGGTCAGCGCGCCTGCATGATGTCCGTTCTGACTGGTCCAGAGAAGCGCTTCCCGTTCAGCGTCCGGCATCGGATCCGCTTCAGTGCTGCCTGCAGTGCCGGATGCCTTCCCTTCCGGAATGATCGTTCCGTCATCTTCGACCCGGTAATAATACACATCGCGGTTCAGAAGGCTTGCCAGCTGTGTGCACGTGATCCGCACCATTTCCTCGCTGCTGCTGGCTTTCTGAAGCTGATCAGACGTATCAAGCAGCACTTTTGCCTGGTAAGCATTTCCCGCAGACTCCCAGGCGATGGACTTCAGCCTAGCGGCAAGCGAACCGGTGATCAGTGCAGCAACGATCGTCACAAAATAGGACACAAGGTAATTCGGATCATAGACCAGCAGTGTAAAACGCGGATCAATAAACAGAAAATTGAACAGCAGAATATACAGAACAGCCGCAATGAGACCGTAAAACTGATGCGATGTCAGTACGGATGCGATCAGCACCGCAAGGATATAAATGGTGATGATATTGGAGTTGCTGAAGGGAGAATGATAGAAGAAATATGCCAGGATCGTCGCGGCTGCCATTACGCCGATCGTAAGAAGCAGATCTCTCGGATTGAGAAGCCGGTCATTGCCGCGATGATAATTCTGCGGATAGGAAGAGGACTTTGCGTCCGGGATAATATGAATGCTTGTTTCCGGCAGATAACGGATCAGCTGGTCAGGAATACTGCGCACAGAGAAAAGGTGCGGCTGTGCGCTTTCGCCGATGAACAGATCCGTCACCCCGGACCGCTTTGCGTATTCCGCGATCGTCAGCGCAACTTCCCCGTTATCCATTGTATCCACATGCGCTCCGTACTGTTTGGCCAGCGCAATGTTTTCCATCAGCCTTGCATTGGCAGCACTGAGGTTTTCCGCGTTGCCGACGTAAAGCGCAAGAAATCGGTCGCGCTGGGCGACGTTCATTCTTGCGGCAGCTCTGATGACGCGTTCATTGCTGGGAGATGCCGACAGGCAGACAAGAATCACATTTCCGGTTTCTTCCATCTGATCCATATATCTACAATCGTCCTTTTCGGTCCGAAATGCAACGTGATCAGCGCTGCAGTTCCTTCAGTCTGATCCCCACCTGTCCGGATTTATTCTTCCGGACTTCCGCTTTCTGCCCGGTTTCCTTTTTCTTTTTTGTTGCTTTATGAAACATCAGTTTCTGGAGGACCGGCATGCATTCGTCTTTAAGCTCTTCCGGCGCCGCAAACCCAATCAGAAAACTGACCGCAAAATAAACCAGTATCGCAGATAGGATAAAGCATCCGATAATTTCCAAATTCAGCAGCATACGTCCGCTCCTTTCTCAGAGGTAGAACAGTTTCTGGATACTCTGCGTTTTCCCGAGCACAAGCATGGTTTCGCCGTACCGCAGCACTGTGTCAACTCCGATGTTCATGTCCATCTTCCCGTTTTTCACACCGAGAATGTTGATGTTGTATTTTTTCCGGATATCCAGCTCTCCGATCTTCTTTCCGTCCCATTCCTTCGGAATTTCAAGTTCGAAGATGGAATAGCCGTCCATCAGTTCGATATAGTTGAGGATGTTTTCGGAACTGAACCGGATTGCGGTCCAGTTGCCGAGCTGACGCTCCGGAAACACGACCGCATCCGCCCCGTTATGAAGCAGGAATTTCTCCTGTGAGCCGGAGGTTGCGCGCGACACGGTCTTTTTCGCACCGAGTTCTTCCAGCAGGAACGTTGTTTCAAGCGAACTCAGGAAGTCATCTCCGATTGCGACAATGCACAGATCGTAATCCTGAATGCCGAGCGATTCCATGAATGCTCTGTCCGTGCTGTCGCCGATTTCCGCACTGGTGACATATTCAAGCGCTTTGTTAATTCGCTCCTCATTCTTGTCCACAAGCATGACCTGATGTCCGAGTTCATGCAGTTTTTCACATGTATATCTGCCGAATCTGCCGGCACCGATCACAAGTACATTTTTCATCTTTTGTCCCTCTCTAACCTACTGCGATCTTTTCCTTCGGAAATCTGCGGATCGTGCGCTTCGTCACGGAGACAGCCGCGTATATGATCGTCAGTCCGCCGACTCTTCCGAAATACATGAATAGAATCAGAATCACTTTTGATAACGGCCCGAGTCCCGGTGTTATGCCGGTTGAAAGACCTACGGTTCCAAGTGCCGAAGCACATTCAAACATTGCACAAATCAGTGGTATTGACTCTGTTGCCGAAAGCAGAGCAGTACCTGTCAGAAGCAAAGCAGTATATGCCAGAAGAATCGAGAATGCTTTATGGATCGTTGTTTCATCCATACGTCTTCCGAAACAGTTGACGTCTTCTTTTCTGCGCAGATCATCCGCGCTTGCAAGGCATACTGTAAACAGCGTTGTGACCTTCATACCGCCGGCTGTTGATCCCGGAGCGCCTCCCACCAGCATCAGCAGAATGGTGATGAGAAGTCCGACTTCCGAAATCGCCCCGTAATCAAAGGTATTGAATCCGGCTGTTCTCGGTGTTACCGAAGCAAACATGGAGTACCATAATCTGTCGCTCAGTCTGAGCTTTCCGAATTCTGCGAAGAAGAAGTACAGAAAGGAGAGCAGCAGCAGGACACCGGTTGTAAACAGGATGATCTTCGTCTGAAGCCGGAGCTTCCGCCAGCGGAAACGGTTGTCCAGAAGATCGCGCCAGGTCAGGAATCCGATGCCGCCGGAAACGATCAGAAACATGATCACGGTCAGCACCCAGTGGTTATGCTGAAGGGTGCTGAGCGAAGAATACTGGCCTCGTATTCCCATCAGATCGAATCCCGCGTTGCAGAAAGCGGAAACGGAATGAAACAGTGAATACGTCAGTCCTTTGGAAATACCGAATTCCCGGATAAATACAGGTGCAAGCGCAGCTGTGCCGATTGCTTCAAGCAGTACGGTTCCGCCGATAAAGAATTTTGTGAAGCGGATAATTCCGCCGATCTGGGGAGCAGAGATTGCATCCTGCATCACAGTGCGCTGATGAATCCCGATCTGCTTTCCGCTGATCACGATCATGAATACGGCGACCGTAACCACACCAAGTCCGCCGATCTGAATCAGTATCAGAATGACCGTCCGTCCGAACAGCGACCAGTAGGTTGCGGTATCCCGGACGACAAGACCGGTCACACACGCGGCTGATGTGGAGGTAAACAGCGCGTCAAGAAACGGTGTTTTCACATGCGCTGCTGACGATATCGGCAGCGAAAGCAGAAATGCTCCGGCAAAAATAAGCAGCATAAACCCCGCAAGTATTACCCGGAAAGAAGTCATCTGATCGCGAAGGAATATCCGAAATCGAAGCATACCGATCTCCTTTGGTTAAGGTCAGTGTAAAAAAGACGGCATTAAAATGGGATTAAGGTATTTTTTCCGAGCATTAAAATTTCGTTAAGACAAAAAAACTCCGGTTCACTCAGAAGCCGGAGTCAGTTGTTATATCGATGGATCGGTCTGCTTAGTTTTTACGCGTATATGTGAACTCAATCACGGAATAAGCCGCATCTGCTTTATCATCCTTATACTCGCGCGTCAGTGTGTCGCTGCCTTTGTCATATACGACAGCAAGATCTTCGATCGCATCACGGGTAAAAGTGTATGTATCGCCGTCCTTTGTCCATTTGCCCTCGATGGACGCAACGGTGTCACCCTCATAGATGTTCAGTGAACCGGTGCCGTCGGCATTGAATGTGTAATATCCCTTATCCCCGAACAGCGAAGCATTTTCTTCGGGATTCATTTCCGTCGGCTCACCGCCCGGTACAGTCGCTACTACTTTTGTCAGCTCCCAGTCTCCGACGACAGGATCAGCTGCTGTCGTGTCTGTCACTGCGCTGCTGCAGCCGGCAAGTGAAAGAACAAGCGCGGACACAGCCGCAAACACGGATAATTTTTTCATTTCCTTTTCCTCCTATATCTGATGCTTTGTCAAAAAAGATAATGGATCCGTTTTGCAACGGATCCATCAATCAGCTGATTTAGTCCGGCTTAGTTTTCCGGTGTTACGTAGTACACGAGGTCAAACAGCGCGTTTTCTACTCCGTCGACAGTTCCGTCTGTGCCTGCATGGTACTTTGTCACATACAGATTGACTTCCGGATTTTCTGTTGATGCTTTGCCGCGGCTGATAACCGCATAATTTGTGCCGTTGACAACCTGTGTTCCGAGTACTGTGATCGGGTTCAGCGTAACTCCCATAAGGCTCTTGGTCGCTTCATCAAACGCTGCCATAGCGTCTTCACCCGCCAGCATGCCGGGCTTTCCGGTATCTGTCGGTGTGTATCCGCCGAGCAGTTTTTCATCTGCGTTATCCTGTGTATGGATATCCGCTACATCGATTTCCTTGATGTTGACGAGAGAGATCTCTCCTGCAGAATTCTGATTAACAACGACAACATACCAGCCGTTTACCGGTTCTGCAGTAACAGTCTGGCCTGCCGCAAGATATGCATAGTTGGTGCCGTTGACAACCTGTGTCGCAAGAACCGTGACCGGTGTGTAGTTTACACCGAGCAGACCTTCCAGAGCGGTTTCGAACCGTGCTGTATCATCATCTGCCATCATGTGATTATAGTCCGCACATGCAGTCCAGCCGCCGAGCAGAGCTCCGCCGTTTTCCGCAGGTGCCTCAGCAGTTGTTTCTGCAGGTGCTGCTTCCTGTGTTGCTGCAGGTTCTTCCGCCGGTGTTTCCGCCGGTTCTTCTGTCTTGTTCTGTCCGCATCCCACCAGCATCATACCGGCGAGCATAGCCATCAAAAACTTTTTCATGTTTCTTTCCTCCCGTAACAGTCCTTCCTGTTACCTATAGAATATACGTCCTAATTTCTCTGATTTCCACCGTTTACCGCACATAATCAGCACATATTTCACCCATAATTGAACTGAAAACGATTACATGCATAATTTATGTGTTTGTTTTTTTGTAAAGAAGCTTACCGAGCCTCCTTTGCAGCGGAATACGCCGTAACCGTCCTTATCGATCACAACTTCCTGATCTGTGTTTCCGGAGCGGTCAGTCCAGGTTTCGCCGGCATGCGCAGCACCTGCATACATGCGTTTCTCCCCTTCCTCGTGATCGGAAAGAATGACTGCGAGACCGGAGTTTTTATGTTCTTTATCACCTTCATAGGTCCAGCCGATGACATCGGGGTCATCAAACCAGTCATGCGTTTCACCGTAAAGACAATCTCTGCGCGCCTTCAGCATTGCGTCGAGAATCGTATCGAACTTCTCTCCGCCCCGTGCCTCAAGACCGTAGTAATGGCCGTAGAAAATACACGGATATCCTTCTCTGCGCAGCAGAATCAATGCGTACGCAAGCGGTACAAACCAGGATTCCACACTGCTTTCAAGTGCCTGTCCCGGCTGTGTGTCATGGTTGTCGACAAACGTTACCGAATGAACCGGATCAATATCGGTCAATGTGCCGCTGAATATCTGTGAGATATCATACAGGCCGAACGAATGCGAAATGTTGTTGAACGCATAGTGGAGCGGCACATCAAACAGTGACATGCATTCTCCGGTTTCTTCCTGAAAAGCCTTCAGTTTTCCGACATCGCCTTTCCAGTATTCGCCGACAGCGAACAGTTCCTTACCGCTGTACTTCCGCATTTCCTTCAGCCACTGCGGAAAAAACGAACGGTCAATATGCTTGAGCGCATCCAGCCGGAATCCATCCGGTATTGCGGTATCGATATACCATTTCCC
>JAEEGL016440496.1_pt1 | contig 22391 bp, 21 predicted proteins | sample 9134231 | NCBI WGS metagenome assembly JAEEGL01 (sample SAMN16246548, study PRJNA631951) | gut metagenome | biome: gut microbiome; feature: rumen; material: fiber-attached | host: Bos | place: Iran: Karaj | collected 2018-10
GGTCCAACTTTACCGGGATGAACGTCCGGCATTACTCTGATTACGCTGCCTTCCGCACTCGGATGATTGCATATCATCTGAATCTGCGCTCTGGCATAATCTTCCAAAGCATATGTTTCGTTTTCAACGGTATATACTATTGCTTTCGCAAATTTTCCGTATATTTCTATCATAAAATTCCCTTCTTTCTAGTCTTTCCAGTTATCGTGCCTGTCCTTATCTTTTTGTCTTTTTATCTTTACAGACTCTTCTTTCTTTGTTACTTTTCTCGGTCTGTACTTAGGACAGTTTTTGCACTTTTTCATATCTACTTTTACAAATCCTTTTTTGCAGTCTGCGTCTTTACAAACGTAATAAACGCAGGGTATTGTTCTGTCTTTCATCTTTATTTTCCTCCAAAAAAGGCATATAAAAAACACCTCCGGCAAACCTGACGCGGTTCACCAAAAGAGGTGTTTGTCATCCGTGAATTAAATCTTTATCTAAAGAACACCAAGGACAACAAATGCCTCTGCTATTTTACTTAAGTTTTCTAATGTTCGATTTCGCATGTTATCCTCCTTTTCGTTCCGGGTTTACTGTTACAATAAGACTCGTGCATGTCTTTGAGTGGAAATTATAATCAAATAAATTTTATTTGTCAATTAAGAATAATTTTTTGGTTAATTTTTCTTTTTCCTTTTCAATGTTTTTTTAAGATTATGCTTCTATACTATATTTATGATCCGGAACCACGTCCCCGGGTCCATTTGCTTTTACAATAATATTTGGTTATTATATTCTCGTAAAACGAAGGTATTAAGGTGGTACTATGCGTATTTTAATTGTTGAAGACGAAAAAGAAATAACTGACGGAATTCAGGCTATTCTGCAGAAAGAAGGCTTCTTTACCGATGTCGCTTACGACGGAAAAAAAGGCCTTGAATGCATCGAGGACAATATCTATGATCTCATTCTCTTAGATATAATGCTGCCTTACATGAGCGGCCTCGAAATACTTAAGGAAATTCGCGAAGAAAACATTCAGACTCCCGTAATCATGCTGACCGCAAAATCCATGACCGATGACAAAATCGCCGGTCTTGATGCCGGTGCGGATGATTATATGACCAAGCCCTTTGATTCGGGAGAACTCTTAGCCCGCATAAGAGCGAGAGTACGTAACAATGCCGATGTCAAAAAGAACATCATTTCCGCATATGACATAAGCCTTGATATCACAACCTACAAACTCACCTGCGGCGACAAATCCGTTAAACTTTCCAAGACCGAATATCTGCTTTTGGAATACCTTATGCTAAACAAAGGACAGGTTCTCTCCAAAGACATGATTCTCGACAAGGTCTGGGGATACGAATCTGACAGCGAGTACAACAACCTCGACGTCTACATATCTTTTTTAAGAAAAAAATTCAATTTCATTAACACAACAACTTCAATTGTAAACAAAAAGGGAATCGGTTATTCCCTCGTTTCCGGAGATAAATAAATGGCCAAAAAATTAAGAAAAAAATTCGTTATAGTAACTTCTGCCCTTTTAGTAGTTGTATTCGGGATCTTTTTTCTCGTCAATACCGCATATAACAAGTATTGGAACAACATCACCACAAAAGAAATGCTCGACTGGATTTCCGACAGCGGTGTATTCGATTTAAACAACATGGACGTCGAAACAGAAGAACTGGTTCTTAATCTGACCGAGGGTGAAAACCCGATCGTAGGCCTTCATCTTGCCAAAGACGGCCTGGTTTTGAACACAAAAAGTATCGGCGGGGATGTGACTGCAAAAATATCCGAAAAAACCATCAGCAGCATATTAAAAAAAGGCGAAGGAAGCTACAAAGTCGGAAAATACATATACTCTTACAAAGAACAGGATGACGGCAGCATTATGCTTGTCATCATGGATTCTTCCATGTATGAAAACAGCATCTGGAAATCCATCGGAAAAGGCATCCTTATCGTTTTCGCAACAATTGTTTTGCTCGTTATTATTTTCTTCCTTTCCCGCTTCATAACAGCCCCTGCAGAACAGGCAATTCTCAGAGAGAAACAATTTATTTCCGATGCAAGCCATGAGTTAAAAACTCCCCTCGGCGCCATCATGATAAACGCACAGGCACTGGCAGCTCAGGATCAGGACAATATCCATATTAAAAATATAGTAAAAGAATCCGAGCGTATGAAACGCCTTATCGAGAGGCTCCTTACTTTGTCAAAACTCGAAGAACAGCCCAATGACAACCATAGCAAAATGTCATTTTCGGAAACCGTCGAAGAGGTTGTTTTAACATACGAATGTGTCGCTTTCGAAAAAGGCATTAAGTATAACTACAATATAGATAAAGATCTTAATATGCTTGGCAACAGGGATGAAATTTCTGAACTCGTTGAAATACTCGTAGATAACGCAATTAAAAATACCGAGAAGGATGGAGAAATCTTTATTGAATGCCACGCAAACAATAAGAAATCCCTCCTTGAAGTCAAAAATACCGGAAAAGGAATCGATGAAAAAGATATTCCTTATGTTTTTGAACGTTTTTATACCACGGACTCATCAAGAAAAAGCAGCAGTTTCGGCCTGGGCCTTGCCATTGCAAAGTCAATTGTATTAAGACATAAAGGTGAAATAAGCGTCAACTGCCCTACCGAAAATGAAACGGTTTTCTCCGTAAAAATCTAAAAATAGATTAACTGCCTCACTGAAAATGAGGCAGTTTTTTCTTAAAAAAATAAATAAAAATTTACTGTCCTGCCGAAAACAGGGCAGTTTTTTTACGTAAAAATCCTGAAAAATCGAAAACTTAAAAAATTTTTTAATATTTCAATAATTTTTTAAGATTCGCTGTATATACTTCGCATCATAGGAGGTACAGCGATATGAAAATACTTATTACTACAGATTTATTCACACCCGCTGTTAACGGAGTTGTAACATCAACACTTAATCTTATAAAAGGTTTGGAGAAGGACGGACACGATGTTCGTATCCTAACTCTTTCAGAATCAGCATTTGAGAAAAAAGAAGAAAACGTTTATTATATGCCGGCACTCCCTTTAGGTGCAATTTACCCCGATGTAAAGATCATGCTTCCGACCGTTTTTAACGAACTTATGGAAGAACTCGTTGACTGGAATCCCGATATAATTCACAGCCAGTGCGAATTCTCAACTTTCATCTATGCAAGAATGATTGCAAAAAGAACCGGTGCTCCAATCGTTCACACATATCATACAGTATACGAAAACTATACTCATTACGTATGCCCCAGCAAAACTATCGGAAGAAAGGCTGCAATTAAATTTACAAACTCGATTTCAAAACATGTTTCAAATATGATCGTTCCTTCCGGAAAGATGTACCACATGCTTACAGATTATGAAATCAGCGCACCTTTAACCGTCATTCCCTCAGGAATCAATACAGATAAGTTTGTAAACGTAAACTCATCAAAAAGAGATGAACTTCGTGCAGAATACGGAATTAAAAAAGACGAATTTCTACTTATCTATGTCGGAAGACTTGCCAGGGAAAAAAATCTTGAAGAAATCCTTGATTTCCTTGCAGATTCAAGAACCAACGATTTACGTTTAATCATTGTCGGAGACGGCCCTCAAAGAGAAGCATTGGAAAGTAAATGCAAAGAAAACGGCATTGAAAACCGCGTTATATTTACAGGTATGGTTTCTCCCGAAAAAATCGAGGAATATTATACCATCGGTGATGTTTTCGTAAGCGCTTCCCAGAGCGAAACACAGGGATTAACATACATGGAAGCAATGGTTTCAGGTCTTCCCCTTTTATGCCACGAAGACGAATGTCTTATCGATGTAATTCAAAACGGCGTAAACGGATTCACATACGAAGATAAAGAAGATTTTATTAAGAAGCTTTCAGTTCTTTCAAACGATAAAGAAAAAAGATTAGCTATGGGACAGAAAGCCAGAAAAACTATCCTCGATGATTTCTCTGAAAGAGCATTTGTTCATTCATGTGAAAGACTTTACACTAAAACAGTTAAAGGTTTCTCACGTAACGTTAAGCGCAGATTGATTTCTGTATAACAAAAAGGTGAATTTTTTTCTTTACACGAAAAACAAAAGCGATACCCTACAAATTTTGGTATCGCTTAATGTTTCTATATCATGAAAAAAATTAATAATTATGCCAGTCAGAAAATGCCAGTTCTTCATTAATAACAGCATATGCGCCGCAAAGAATTGCGTTATCAAAATTATCCGAACACTGAAAAGATATCTCTCCGTCGCCTAATCCGATATATTCGGGAACAATATTTTCAAGGAAATAATCAAAGTTAAACATCGGATAGAAAGACCTCAGAACACCCTCAATGTGTCCTTTCGGAATACTGCCGTCATTGGGTGTCTCAAGGTACGGAGAAAGACTATTTAAGCCCTGCCTTACGGGATTATATATTTCGGCAATATCCTCTTCATTTCCGTAGATAAGCTTCTCTTCATCAAACAATCCTTCAATCGTCATGAAATCGTTTTCACAGCTGTCCATATCCGTAAAAACATGTAATAAAAACGTGCCGTTTATATTATCAATATTCTCTTCAATTTTCTGAATAATAGTTTTAAAGTAAACATTTAAGAAACTGATAAGCTCATCATCCGAGCAATCCGGATTAGAATATTCCTCAACTATGTACCACTCTCTTATTTCTTCCAAAGAGTCTTCAATCTCAATCTGAGAATCCTTAAATGAACCCATATATCCAAGATTAACAGTTCCCTTAACTTTTATCTTTCCTCCTTCGAGATAAATCTTCAGAGGATCGTCTTTCATGTTCTTTATTAATCCGAGCATATTCGTTTCAAGGTCTTTTGAGTAACTGTAACCGCAGCGCTTCGAAACATCTTCTGCTAGTTTCTTCATCCCGGCCATATTCAATACTGCATCTATTACTTCTTTTTCGCTTCTCATTTTTCTTTTTCCTAATTGAACTACCGAGATGGTGTTCCCGTTCTTTTTGATTCCTGATTTATCAAGCCTGTCAAAAGCATGAATGAACTGTTTAAAATGGCGGCTCGGCACCGGTAATGACGTATCTGAGAAGCCAGAAAACATTTTCTCCGTGAAGGAATCTAAATGTATACGCAGCAAATAACAAAAAGAATACTGCATGCAGGACGATTGCAGCAATTAAAACTATCTTTGATCCATTACACTTTTTAAATGTAAACGCCTGTAAAAAAATAAGTGCTGCAGTCGTTAGTATCAAGTAGAGATATTCACAACAGCCGGCTCCGAATCTATATGCTCTGAAGCCCCCGACGACATCATCACGCGCCACGTATTCGGCTATGTCATAACCAAAGATGTCAACGAACACATCTCTTAACACTGTCACCAGCGCTATAAACAGCGCTATATCAGCCAAAATAAGCATAACAGAAATTACGATCTGTCGTATTGTTTTCTTTTCTTTCATTTTACCCGCTTTCTCCTCGTTTTCATCAGTATTTTATACGTCAAAAAAACGATTTCAATCTCAAATTTTGAAATCATTTCAGACTTATAAAACATATACGGATAAGCTCAGTAGATTTTATGGGAAATTTGGAGCAAAACTTTTTTATTCATCATCTTTTTTGTTCATTTTTTCAAGATTTCGGCGAATTCTCTCTTCTTCCTCATCTCTATGCCGGATTCCGCTGATTCTGGCCTCAGTTCCATGTTTTATTCTGTTAAAATTCGGGATATGCTTGATCACAATTATATATCCCATCAGCGCAAGGAAAACCGCGCCTGTAAGATCGTGAGTCATTGTCATATAAATGACCGGGAAGGTCAATGCCGTAAGAGATGTTACAATGCAAATATAGTCAAATGTCATAACAACAAGAATTGCAAACAGCAGCATTATAAAGAAAACCTTAAAGTTAAAACCAAGTATCAGACCTCCGATGCATGCAAAACCTTTTCCGCCCTTAAACTTAAGATAAAAAGGAAAGATATGTCCGATAACACACATAACGCCACAGATAACCGCAACTACGGTCGTAAACGGAAAAACAAATTCACCGAGTTTATAACAAAAGAAGGCTTTAAGCAAATCGAATACAGCTGTAAATGCACCTGCTTTTTTTCCGACATTAATTACAACATTCGAAGCACCCGCATTACCTGAACCGCGTTCACGAATATCGTATCCTTTCATTCTTCCGATAATATACGCGGGATTAATACTGCCAACCAAATACGAGAGAATAATCAATACTGCTATCTTCATTACACATCGCTCCTTTCTTCTGAAATATCCCTTTTACAACATATAAAAAATAAAGTTTTCTGTAATACGGACCTATGTTTTCATAATGTCCGTCCTTCATCCTAAATCTGAGCCTCGCGTTCCTTCAATTCCTCTGTCAGCCAGCCTGTTAAACCATCAGGAAAGTTCTTATCCATGGGGGTTTTATCATCAAACTGCAAATTCATCTGAATTTCGTTCATTAAACAGTGCTGCCCCATTTCAACGCCGAAATTAATGGATGCAATTCCTTTATCGCCATTGAATGTCCAATCCGGCGTAAAAATAACGCTCCTTTTCATTTGGCTGATTTTTTCAAGTCTGGGCTCGACAATCTCGTTAAAAGGATTAAATTCGTCACGCTTTGATATAGCCAGAAATAGTGTGACATTGTTTCTATCATATTCATCAAGAACGTCATCCGAAGGTATCAGGTGAGAGCCGACCGGAATGATAACATCAAACTTATCAGGATGCTCCTTTGATATAAGAAATGTGAATCTTCCTCCGCTCGAATTGCCAAGCAAAACTTTTGCTTTACAGCCGGTCATATGCTTCTTTACGAATTCATCAATGAGTTCCGTAACCGGCTCAACATACTCCTCATTCCATGCGCCTTTAACCCCGTCTTCGCCGCGTGTTTCGTTCGCAAGAGGAATTAAAACATACGCTCCGCCAAGATCTTTTTGATAATCATCCGACGCATACATTTCCGCACCTGAATAATTAATGCAAAGTTCTCCTTCAAGTGCGTTACTTGTTCCGTGGAAAAATACCAAAAGCGGGTATTCTTCTTTCCCTTCGAAACCGTGCTCAGTGGGATCAAAATAGTAGTATTTCAATCCTGCTGCCTCGTCTTTTTTAAATCTTTCAAAATACTTTCCCGTCGGATATGTCGGGTCGTATGATACAAATGCTCCTTCCGGAATCTCATTAATCCAGGGCGGTGTAGGTCTTTCCATAATTTCCTCCAAATTAATCTTTCTTTTTTACTGTAAATAGCATTATAGAAGATACTACCTGTGCCGCTGCCCTTACAAGCGTCGGTAAAAGCAGGGTAAACGCCAAAAGGCAGAATACCGGCCAGTAATATATTTCATAACTTTTTCCGAATTCGGACCTTAAAAATTTGTCAAGCGGAGTATGAATCCACACTATAATTCCGCAATATCCCAGGAAAGCAACTGCTATGTCAACGAACTGCAATACGCCTGTTGCAATAAGGTGTCCTTTCGCAAAAATGCCTTTTTTTATCTTTGAATTTCCTACCAGAATATTCGAAAGTGCAACTATTCTAATCGGAAGAACAATTGCTGCGGCAATCGGAACAAAACCCAAAAACAGCAGTCCGAAAAAATCCATCCAGTCAGCGCTTCCTCCGCTAATGGCAAGAGATATCATCTTCCCGATATAACTCAGTGTAAAAACAGGATAAATCAGGCCTGTAATTACACATACAATATTCAAAACAATTGAAAAAATAATTCTTTTCTTTCCCATTCCGTTTCCTCTTTTAGCAAAGTGAAATGTAGTCTTTTATTTCATGGAATATACGCAAGTCCCGTATAATTTAACCACTCATCCGTGCTGTCATATGTTGCAATTTCCGACATTCCGCTATGAAACATTGAATGCCTGTATTGCGCCAGGATCATCTGCAATCGCGTATACGGGCAGTTTTCCGGCTTTTCGGATAAATCTTCAGTGCTCAATCCCGAAAGATATTTATCAATCTTTTCTTTCACGTAATCCATATACTGAATGAGCTTTTCTCTGGGAATTACGAAGCCGTCATCGGGAATGTATCCTTCACGCGATTCGGAAATTATACTGTAATTTTCATCAATTCCGATAAGGCTGTACACCTCAGAATAATCATAATCGTAAGGATTTATGAAATACTTATCCATTGAATGAATCATATGAAATAAAAACCTGGAATTATTCACATTATCAATCATGCAGGATAAATCCGCTCTGTTAATCTGCTCATCCATATTAACGAAAAGTACCTTAGTCTGTTCGTTTATAATTCTGACTATATCGTCCATTTTTGCCCTTCCGTCTTCTTGATTTATGAATCGTTACTTAAACTTTAACAATTAATCCTTAAAAAATCATTTAATTATTCCACCATGATAATAGCAGTCATATATTTGCTCGCCCTTGTATGTTATGGTCTCATAACCCTGAAACCATTCGAATGTTCCGGTCACTTCGCATCTGTAGGTATAATCTCCATTCTCATATAACTCAGGTCCTCTGTAGGGATTATCCTCCGGAACATTAAGCAACGCTTCCTTCAAAAAGTCGCCGCTGAAATTATTACCGGTAACACGACCGACATAATTCATGCTCCAATAGGGAACATCCGAAATCCACAATGCCTCTTCTCCTGCAAACTTGTCGCCTCCAAGGTACGTATCATAATACATAAGATTATCTTCACGATATATCAAATCATGCGATCCTACTCTGGAAGAAACTGTTTCAGCGCCCTTTCCGGCATAAGTTGCTCTTTTTGCTTTTATTAAAAAATCTATTATTCTTTTATCCACGCTTTTTCCTCCCTATTCTAATCCCCGTTTTTTAATTTTTTTTAAACAAATCTCCAAGCCGGTTTATCCTGCGTTCCATCGATTCCCTCATTATCCTCCAATCACTTACTGTCAGTCCAGTGGTCAACCTCTTCACGTTGGATCTCGGTCTTGCTGATGAGATTGTATTCTGTCGTATCATACTCGCATCTGTAGTAAACATATCTGCCATGCTCTGTGTCGTATTTTGAAATCGGCACAATGAGTTTTGAATCATCATCAGAATAGGTGCAGTAAACATCCGACGCAAAAAATGTTCGCGGCAGAGTAACCCTCTTCTTCACCTCGAAAGTATCCAGAGAGATAACATGAAAATGTGTTCCCTGTTCCAGTACAACCATCTCGGATTCATCTGCCTTTACATCCCCTGAAACAAGGTCACGAAAGCCTTTCATCGGAGGAAGGTAGTTTCCGGTTGCTTTATCTAAAAAGATTACACGGCTGTTCCTGATTCCGATAACATACTTCTTTGTAACAATTACAAAGAAAGCTTCTGCGCCCTCATCCGGATCTATAACTCTTTTCCATTTGCCTTTGGGCAAATCATGCTTTTTCAATGCCCAGGGTGCTTCCTCTGCCTTTTTTTGCAACTCAAGCATTCCCATAAGAAACTCAGTTCCCCAATTATCACCTAACATTTTTTATCTCCTCAAATACACTCCGATTTTTCTATTTCCGAAGCCTTCCCTTCGTCGAAATAAACATTACTGCAACTCAGTCATTATTGCACTGCAAAATAGCAATCTGAATATGATAGATTTTTCTATTTTTCTACATTCTCCGCACCATTATATGAGTTATTATTGAATGCGAATTTACCTGCAATAAGTCCGTTTTCATCATCACTTGAATAGTTATACAATTCAAGTTTTATTACACAGTCAAGTCCGTATCTGAACTTTGCCCAGTAAGAATCCTCATCCCAATTAATATTACCGGAATCATAAGGTTCACCGCAAAGCGTCACGGCTTCATTCGTGAAAGCCGCATACATATCGCTTACTTCAGGTAATTCCGGAACGGGTGTAAGTTCCGCATATGCACGATCGCCCTGCTCGTTACGAATACCGAGTTCCACTCCGCAAACAGCACCGTCTGTCATGTTACACGAAAACGTTACTCTGTTGAATCTGAGTCCGTCTTTTTCCAGCTGTATATAATAAGTTGTCTGAGCAACCGTTACATCGTTTTCAGTCATCATATTCGAGCCGGAATGAACGAGTTGGGTTCCAAAATAATCTTCAACCATTTCTACTGCAGTGTCCAAATCTTTGCCGGTACAGTCATTCAAAAGACTGAAAATCTGACCGACATTGTTTTGTGAGAATGGAAGTTTGACTGCTGCCGCTTCTTCCGCTGCTTTTGCTGCAGCTATTTCTTCTTCAGAGGGAACGTAATATTCCAGCGGATCGTTAACCCCTGCCTGATGCTCGAAAGTCACAGGCTGCTCCGAATATTTTGACCAGATGTAATCATAATCGACAACTACACCGTCTTCATCAATTTCTCTTAAAGCATCAAGCCTCATGCTCTCAAACATATCTCTGTATTTATCTTCTACGGACCAGCTGATTAACTCGGCATCCTGAAGTTTTCTGCTTCCGTCAATCCTGCCCTTTACGGTAATGCAGACAGACTGCTGAAAATACCCGTCAAGACTGTATTTTACGGTATCGCGGAAAACTGCCGCGAAATCTTCGTTTTCGTAGTTTGCACTTTCCCTGAAAGTCTCAACTCTGGCACTGCGACCGTCAGGTCCAAGCGAACCGCGTTCATAATGGTTAAGCTCCTGTAAATAGTAAGTAACGGTAACAACCATTCCGTCATATAATTCCAGCCATCTGGCTTCATCTTCTTTTCCCGAACATGAAAGCAACGCAAACAATCTGTTGCTTACATACGGATAAATCGCCTCAAGTTCTTCGTCTGTAAAATCTTCCGGAGTTTCGGAACTCTTAATGAAATCTTCAATCAGTTTAAGATCATCTTCTCCTTCTCTTGCTGCCTGACCTTCGGGTTTTGAAGTATCCGCTGCCGCCACAGCCGTCGTCCCGGCATCCGGATTTGCACCTGTTTCAGCGCCTCCCGCGGAAGTCTTTGCACACGCCATGGGAAATACCAACACTAAAGCCAGAAAAACGCCTAATAATCTTCTCCTCATTTTGATCCTCCTTTTGCACTTGTTAATCCATCGTAAAACTTACTCTTAAATGTAAATTTACACTTGCACCATCTTTGTAAATTCACACCGGTCTCCCTCTCGGAAAACCGGTCGCTGTATTTTTTCTCACCGTGATAGTGCATCTTTATACTCAATTATAGAATATCAGCCTTTCATCCCGTTTAATACTGTTTTACCATGGAATTAACACTTCCTATTTTACCATTTTAAACTGTTTTCGTATAACCTTTTATATATTATAATTAAATTAATGTTACAGGCACTTTGGGTGAGATTCACCTGCTTACAGCGGAGGGGAAAAATGAGTATTGAAGTTTTGAATTGTCAGTGTTGCGGTGCGCCGCTTAAAATCACAGGTTCGGTTTGCGAATGTGAGTATTGCAGCAGCATCAATATAATCGGCGGAGCTGCTGCCAATTATATCAATCAGTTAAACCGTGCAAACAAATTAAGACAGCAATGCGAATTCGACCCTGCCTATAACATATACGACACCATTCTTTCGGAGAATACTCCTTCCGTGGATGTTCTCTGGTCCCAGGCTCTTTGCGAATACGGAATCGAATATGTTCCGGATCCCGTTTCGAGCAAATATTTCCCGACACTTCACAGAATAAAAGAAATCAGCTTTCTGGATTCACGCTGTTTCACTGAAGCAATGGAACTTGCCAATGACGAGCAGAAAGAGCAGTTAAAAAAATCCGCTGAAGAAATAGAAAGAATTCAAAAAGAATATCTTAATATAGCAGCAAACGAAAAACCTTATGACGTGTTCATCTGTTATAAAGAAACAGATACGAAGTCGGGCGAAATGACCGAAGACACGAAACTTGCCGAAGAACTCTACTTTGAACTTTCAAACTTCGGTTTCAAAGTATTCTTCGCAAGAGAAACTTTAAAAGACAAGTTAAGCGTAAATTACGAGCCCTATATCTTCGCAGCATTAAAGAGTGCCAGAGCAATGGCGGTAATCGGAAGCAAAGCCGAGTATTTCACTTCCGTCTGGGTAAAAAATGAGTGGGGAAGATTCCTTAAACTTACGGAAACTCACCCCGAAAAGAAAATGTTCTTTGCATGTTACAACCCCGAAGAAATGCCCAGAGCTTTTGCATCCAAGCAGGCACAGCTTCTCGGCGAAGACGGCGCAATCAAAAACCTCGCCGCTAATATAGTGAAGTTTTTGGCAGGCAACCAGACAATTAACCCCAAAAACATGAAACCCCGTCTGACTCAGGAGGAATTCGATCGGATAATTGCCGACAAGGCCAAAGATTATGCTTCAAAACTTTATAAAACCAGGTACGGCGAAACGCAAATAAAACTGAAAAAGGAACTCTCCGATTTAAACGATACTGCAAGAATTTCAAGTAAAATCTATGACTATTCATTCCATATCGGTACAGTATTGCTTTTATCCTACGCATTATTACACTTTCCTTATGCCACAATGAGGATTCACCAGTACAATCAGAGTTCTCAAATATGGAACCATGGTGCATGGGGCATCGTTCTTGCGGTTTTATTGTTTGGGGGAATCACGATACTGATTTTATCACTTTATGCATTGAATTTATTTAACTTTAAAGGATCAAAAATTGATAACTATGCTTTAATTCCCTCCTCATTGATTGTTTTATTTGCGGGGTCGATCGGAGGTCTTTCACTCTTCGCTTTCTTCCCTGTTGCAGATACGATAGCCCTGTGTGCCGTTCCGTTAATCATATTAATATTCGGATTGATGAGAGGCAGCAACGCAACTTTCTGTGCTAACAAAAGAACATTTGAAAAAGCGGACTCGAGCCATAAAACACTTACCGGTCTCGAAGAGATTGCCGGAAAAGAATTCTATGAGTATGAAACAGAACTGCTGGAAGAAATGAAGTTACAATACTTCAATATTGAAGCTGATATAAAAGATTATCATTACGACGAGATAAAACCTTCAGTCGATGAACAGATTAAAAAAGATACAAACATTTTTAACAATATGCAGGACTTTATGCTGGAAAGCAAAGAGCGGATTAAAAAAAGAAATCTGATTACTTTAATTTACTGTCTGTCGGGATTACTGCTGGCAGCAATCAATATTGCTTATTTCCTGACATCCGGTGCATTCGAAAACATGCATCGTTTCATGTATTAAATATATTTACTTCTTTTCATTAGATTGAATTTTCGGGGATTTCATTGTCACACGACAGAGGGGAAAAAAATGAGTATTGAAGCTTTGAATTGTCAGTGTTGCGGCGCACCGCTTAAAATCGCAGGTTCTGTCTGCGAGTGCGAATATTGCAGCAGCATCAATATTATAGGCGGCGACGCGGGCAAATACATCAGTCAGTTAAACCGCGCCAACAAGTTAAGACAAAAATGCGAATTTGACAGTGCCTATACCATATATGACACTATCCTTTCGGAGAATACTCCTTCCGTGGATGTTCTCTGGTCGCAGGCGCTTTGCGAGTACGGAATCGAATATGTTCCGGATCCAATATCGAGCAGATATTTTCCGACGCTTCACAGAATAAAGGATTTAAATTTCCTGGATTCGCGCTGTTATACCGAAGCATTGGAACTTGCCAACGACGAGCAGAAAGAACAGCTTGAAAAATCCGCAGAAGAAATCGCAAGAATTCAGGAAAACTATCTTAACATAGCCGCAAACGAAAAGCCATACGATGCTTTCATCTGCTATAAAGAAACGGATGCGAATTCAGGCGAAATTACCGAAGACGTCAAACTCGCGGAAGAACTCTACAACGAGCTCACACGTAGCGGTTTTAAAGTTTTCTTCGCAAGAGAAACATTGAAAAATAAGTTAAGCGTAGATTACGAACCCTATATTTTCGCGGCATTAAAAAGTGCCAGAGCAATGGCCGTTATCGGTACCAAAGCGGAATACTTCACTTCCGTCTGGGTAAAAAACGAGTGGGGAAGATTCCTCAAACTCATGGATGAAGATCCCTCAAAAAACATGTTCTTCGCATGTGACGCACCCGAAGAACTGCCCAGAGCTTTCGCAACAAAGCAGGCTCAGATTCTCGGAAAAGAAAATGCAATCCAAAACCTTGCAGCCAATATGATAACGTTTTTAAAAGGCGGTGCAACGGAAACATATAGCGATTCCGAATATATGACCGATCAGGATGTATTCGATGAGGCTATTAAGAAAAAGGCAAAAGATTATATCTACAAAATCGAAAAGACGGCCTTCAAAGATTACGAAAGAAATATCATGAAAGAAGCCTGGAGTATAATCGGATATGCAGAGGTTACCAAAAATCTTTATAGCAAGACATTTCAAATCGGCGCGATTATTATGATGATAACCGAACTGCTATACATTCCATATATCGCTATGAGAATCGAATGGGACGAATCAACCGGTCTTTTTATCTTCAGCGCCATTCTGACACTTGGCTTTTTTGCATCACTCGGAGTACTTATCACTCCGATTGTATTCCTCAATTTCTTTGACTTCAGAAGACCAAATTCAGAAGCGGATGAAATAGTTATCCCAATTATCGGACATATAGGAACGGTCGTTATAGCCGCTATAATTGCTCATCTTTTTATTTATGCAGGTTTTCCTTTTTCCGGTGTAATAATGTTAATCGCAGCTCCGTTAATACTGTTTTTAATCGGATTTGCAAGATGGCTTAACCCGAGTTTCAGAGGCAATCAGAAAACATATTCGGCCGTAAAAGAGAAATTAAAACAGATTTACTCTCTTGAAGAAATGGCCAAAAATGAATTCCTTGAGTATGCCAAAGGCGAGCTTGATAAACTTAAACACAACGGCGATATCGGAAGCCGTGCTTATGTAAAAGCTTATCATTATGACGAAATAAAACCGGCAGTCAGAAAAATAATCGATGAAGACACAAAGTCCTTAAATAGAATCGACTCCTTACAGTTAGACTCATCCCTATCGAAAAACCACCGATTGATCTTTACGCTGGTTTACACTTTTGTAACGTTTATTTTATCTGCAGTCGGTTTAATAATAATATTTTATTACCTGCCTGACATTATTACAAATTTTCTGTATTCTTAATTAAATTTATAGAGGAGAGAACATGCAATCGGAAATTCTTAACTGCAGATGCTGCGGCGGCGCACTCGATGTTTATTCGAATCTTTGCGTATGCAAACACTGCGGAACCACCAATTTCATATCAGATGTTGCGAACAAAAACATCCTTCAGTTAAACCGCGCCAACAAGTTAAGACAGGAAAGCGAGTTTGACAATGCGGCAAGGATATACGACAACATCCTTTCAGAGAATGCTCCGACAGCGGATATTCTCTGGTATCGTACGCTCTGCGAATACGGCATCGAGTATGTTCCGGATCCTGTCTCTGACAGGTATTTTCCTACCCTTCACAGAATCAGTGAAGAAAGCATAAAAGAAAATGCTTTCTTCAAACAGGCTCTCGAATTATCTGATAATGAACAGAGAGAAACTTTCGAAAAAGAAGCCGATTACATAGAAGAAGTTCAGATAAAATATCTTAATATTGCGGCGGACGAAAAGCCTTACGATGCGTTTATCTGCTACAAGGAAACAGACCTTGATACAGGCGAGGATACAGAAGACGTTAAACTTGCCGAAGAACTCTACAACGAACTCACCAAAAAAGGCTATAAAGTATTTTTTGCAAGAGAAACACTCAAAGAAAAGTTAAGCATCGAATACGAGCCCTATATTTTTGCGGCATTAAAAAGCGCGAATGCCATGGCGGTAATCGGTACAAAATCCGAATACTTCGCTTCCGTCTGGGTTAAAAACGAGTGGGGACGTTTCCTCAAACTCATGGATAATAACCCCAACAAAAAGATGTTCTTTGCATGCTACGATCCCGAAGAACTTCCCAGGGCTTTTGCCTCCAAACAGGCTCAGATTCTCGGAAAAGACGATGCCATTAAAAACCTCGCCAACAACATGGAAGCGTTTTTAAAAGAAACCAAAGGCATTGCCGGAAAGAAAAAAGAGGACGTAATATCCGAAGATCAGAAAAGCTTTGACGACTATCTCTCAGATAAATCGGAACAGTTTATAAACAGTCTTGATAATACCGAATTCGGTAAAAAGAAAAAAGAACTTATAGATAATATTGAAGTTGAAAAAGAAATAATGCTCCTGACAAACAAAAAATATGGGCTCTTTTTTAACATCGGCGCAATAGCTGTTTTAGCCTCCTACTTTTTTGCATATTTATGTTACTATGTAGCAACTCATTCTTTTTCCGACACCGATACTTCGATTGCATTTTTATTTTCTGTTATAGTGTTTGATGTGGGATTGTTTTTATTGTTATTCTCAAGTGAAAAATGGATTTCGATTGTAACGCTGATAGTTTATATTTTCTTTCATGTATTTTTAATGTTTGTCTTCCGTACGGATGTGGCAAATATCCTGATGGCCGTCATTATGCCGACTTCGATTCTTTTCGCCGGTCTTAACAAAAAATTTAACCGCTATTATCAGAAGAATGATGAATCGTACAAAGAATTATGTGCTCAGATTGAATTATTAAGAGGTCTCAGAGACGAAGGAAGAAAAGAATTCAACGAATTTGCTTTACAGGAACTTGTAAGTTTCAAGAAAACATATGATCCGACTGATGAAATTCAGGTAAAAGATTATCATTTTGACGCTGTCAAACCGATGATACGAAAATCCATCGACAGGGAACTAACCAGACATTCTTATATGCGAAGATTCCATTCGGGTTCTCATAATTCCCGGAGAATACGAATAATACTCGCCCTTGCTTATGCAGCAGTTGCGAGTATATCCATTGTGATTCTTATTATACATTTTGTAACATTGATACTTAATTCTCTCAGTTATTTTACTCTATTCTGAGTCTGTCAGTAACGCTTCTCTTACTTAATCTGTTATATGCGATTACAGGTATTATGACAATCAGTAAGAGAATAAACGGAAGGCATATAACCAGAGGCAAAAGCGTAAATTTCCATACAAACATTCCAAGTTCATCTGCGAGGAATTTTACAACCGTAACACTCATGAGGGAGGACATAACTACCGATGCTGCCATAGTCCAGATAAAGTATGTTAAGCCTTCTTTCATGAGTTTCTTTCTCTGCTGTCCGCCTGTCATTCCGACAGCTTCAAGCATTGCAAGTTCTCTGCTTCTTACGATAATTGATGTTACCATTGTATTGGCGAAATTCATAAGGCCGATAAGTCCGAGTATTGCGGCAAGAACCATTCCCACCATACGAATTACACTCGTAAATGATGCGTACTCATCTTTAATGGTTTCCTTGGAATCATAACCAAGATCCGGATTTACTTCAGTTGTATAATTCTTAAGCCATTCCTCAACTTCTGCTTCCTTATCATCCTCTACATCAAGTAAAGTTCTCATTGCTTTGCAATCGCCGTTAACCGCAAGGTACTCATCTTCGGGAAGGATGAAGTAGCAGTTATATGTGCTGAATACTCTGTACATCATAGCTAAGGGTATATCCACAATCGCATAGACCGTATACTCTTTTACAGGTGCATTATCGTAGCTTAAACGTGTATAAGTTACGCCTTCATATTCGGCTTCTACCTCTTCGGCGTATTCAGGGTTATAACTTCTGACTAAAACCTTATCTCCGGGTTCTGCAAAATTCACAAAACTTACATCATCGTCCGTCCATCTGTTAACCAGTACGTAATCGCCCGAATTAAACTTTTCCCAGTCAATCGTATCGCTGCCGTCTATGGTGCTTGCAACATTGAGTTTGCTGACAGCATATTCGTTCATTCCGTAAGTCTTTCCTTCAAGTGATTTTTCTTTTCTGCTCTCGTTAATGAGGTCTTCCACACTGAAATCTTCCGGGGTATACGGATCCCATTGTTTTCTTTCTTCAACCTGATATTCAAGCTTGGCACGGATTAAATCATCCGTGAAGAAATTCTTTTCAAGCTTTTCCCAGGACTCATCCGTAAACTCCTGAGATACTCTGTTAACGTAAATGTTTCCGATTGATTTTACACCGGGCAGAGCTTTAAGTTCTTCAATAAAATCTTTGTCAAGCGCATCCGTTACGTGATCGGGATAAGAAAAATTATCGAGTGTTGCATCCTGAATGCTGAAATCCGAAACAACAAGATTCAAAAGGTACTGATCCATGTTAAAACTGTTTACAAAACTTATTACACTGTTGAGTACAACAAGTGAAAGTGAAAGCGAAAGGATTACTACAAAAAGTTTCTTCTTGTTCTTTCCGTTCTCGTTTGTTTCACCGTTATATCTTAATGTCTCGATGGGCGAAACCTTTGAAGCCTTTACACAGGGTCTTATCGCACTGAATAAAACCGTAAGATATGAGAAAAGTGCTGCTCCGAGGAGAATCCAGATGTTTAAATGTACCTCACCTTTGCCGACTGTAACCGTATTAAGCTGATTTGAAATCGAAGGAAGCATAAGCGCTCCGACACCGACACCGAGAATAAGTCCTGTGGGAATTCCGATAAGACAAATGATATTTGCTCTGCCAAGTACGATTTTTCTAAGCTGCTTTCCGGATGTTCCGACAGTCTTAAGAAGTCCGTATTCCTGCATGTCTGAAATAATATTGATATCGAAAATGTTATAAATGATAAGGTATCCGGCTGTAAAAAAAGTAGCAAGAAGTGCAACGATTACAACAATCATAAAAGGATCGATGCTCTGACTCATGTAAGCCCAGTTGATACCGTAACCAACGTCTTCTCTGATTCCTGTTCTTTCAATCAGTTTCTCTACTTTCTTCTGGATATTAAAGCTGTTTGCGAAGTTAAAATCCACGCTCATGTAGCCTGATATATCACTCGGATCTTCAGACTCGGTATAGGGAATCTGACGTGTGGGTGCGTACTTTTCCTGGAAATCTTTCGATACAAGAATTGTCTGCGCCATTGAAATCTTATCGCCTGTGTAGAAACCGCAGAGTACGAAATTCTCTGTTACGGCTTCTTTACCGATACTGATTGTAAGAGGAACCTCAGCACCGATTTCGTGAGGAACTCCGAGCATATCAAGTACGATGTCGCTGGTTACGATTTCATTTTCCGCTTCGGGCATTCTTCCTGTTTCAGGATAGGAGAAACCGAATTTTGCTTCCAAAGGTTCGCTGTAGTAAACTTCTGCCGAAGTCTTTTTAAAAGCATCACCCTGAGCAAATCCCACCATTGTTCTGTAGGAAATATTCTTTAACATTTTATCGTTCTTAACCAGTTCGTATTCAGGTTCGCTGAGATACTTAAATCCGGCATGTGCGCTTCCGCCGACCTGTCTCATGGTACCGAGCTGAATTTCCTTTATAAGACTTCCTCCAACCGTAAAAAGCGATGAAAAAAGAAGTGTTGTGAGGATTACTGCCGCAATAAGCACCACGTACTTTTTCGGGTTTGCCTTTATACCGCTTATCGCAAGATTATTTATAACTTTTCTGTTCTTTACTTTCTGCATTTTCTTATCCTTCTTGTCTAAAGTTTTTGTACTGATCCTATACAATATGTCCGTCTTCGATTCTTATCGTTCTGTCGGCCATCTGTGCTATTTCATCATTATGTGTAATCATTACGATTGTCTGATTGAACTTCTTTCCCGTTGTCTTAAGAAGTCCCAAAACATCCTGACTTGTCTTGCTGTCGAGGTTTCCTGTCGGCTCATCGGCAAGGATGATAGCGGGCTTTGATGCAAGCGCTCTTGCTATCGCAACTCTCTGCTGCTGCCCTCCGGAAAGTTTGGAAGGAATTCTGTCAAGCTTGTCAGTAAGTCCGAGTGTTTCGATTACGTTCTCAACAAATTCGGTGTCGACTTTCTTTCCGTCAAGTTTGATCGGAAGGATAATGTTTTCATATACGCTGATTGAAGGAACCAGGTTGAAACTCTGGAATATAAATCCGATTTTTCTTCGTCTGAAGATACATAACTCATCGCCCTTTAAGTTTGATATGTCTCTGTCATCTATAATTACTTTGCCGGCTGTAGGATTGTCGAGGCCTCCTAACATATGAAGCAGTGTTGACTTTCCGCTTCCGCTTGTTCCGATGATGCTTAAGAACTCGCCTCTTTCTACCTTAAGGCTCACATCATCGAGTGCCTTCACAAGGCTTTCTCCTTCGCCGTAATATTTCTTTAAATGTTCTGCAACTAATATACTCATTTCAGTCCTCCGTGTTAGCTGTTTTTTTCGCGTTCATTTTTAACTGTACTCATAGTAACATACACTTCTTTCCAGAATATTACTCAAATCTTTCACTTTTGAAAGAATTAAAAAAAGAGCATACGCTCTTTTTATTTTCTGAGATAAAGAATAAACTCTCCGCCTTTTCTCTTCTCGTTTGAAATTACTTTAATATATCCGTCTTCCTTGGAAAGAATCTCTCTTGTAAGATAAAGTCCGATTCCGACACCATCATCCTGCTGGACTTCGCTTCCTCTGAAGAATCTTCCGAAAATCTTTGTCGCCTCTTCCTCGGAAATGCCCTGCCCTTCATCTATTACATGAATGGCAGCATACATTTCCGTTTCGGAAAGTTTCACTTCAACCTTTCCGCCTTCCGGAGAGTATTTTACTGCGTTATCCAGTACATTAATAAGCGCTTCCAGAGTCCACTTCATATCAAAAGAAGCAGTTATTGAAGTATCGCTGTCTGCATCGTCTGTAATGAATGTTATATTCTTCCTTTCAGCTTTAGGTTTTACTCCTGATATTCCGGCCTTAACCAGTTCATTAACTTTCGAAGGACTTGCCACAACCTCGAGTGTGCCGCTTTCAAGTCTTGAAAGTTTCGTAAGAGAATCAATCAGAAACTCCAGACGAACATTCTGTCTTCCTATTTCCTCAGCATACTTCTTTATCTTATTTATTGAAGTTTTTGTCGCAGTTTCATCTTTACTCTGATCGTCCGCTTCTTTTGCCTGAAGGTTATTCACCTCTTCGCAAAGCAGTTCCGTATACATCTTGATATTCGTCATCGGTGTTTTGGTCTGATGCGAAATGTCCGATATGAACTGTTCAAGTCTGTGTCTTTCGGCTTCAAGATTCTGATTTGAAAGAACCGATGTTCCAAGGAACTCTTTCCATTTGGCTTCAAGCCTGGAAAGTTTCGTCTCATCATAACTGCTTTCCGAGAACGTACCGTTCATCGCGTCATCAAGCATCTGATCCAGTCTTTCTACTACTTTATTTGTAAACAATTATGTTTTCCTCTTTTTCCTAAAACTACTCAAATCTGTATCCCTGGCCATATACCGTGTTGATATGCTTATCTTCGCCGGAGCCTTCTATCTTGCTTCTTAAACGGTTAATCGTTACGGACAAAGCATTCTCCTCCACGAACTCGCCGCTGTCACCCCAGATTCTTTCGATAAGCGTATCCCTTGTAAGAAGCATACCCTTATTATCCAGGAATACCTTCAGAAGTTTCTGCTCGTTCACACTAAGGAACAGTTCTTCGTCACCTTTTCTGAAAGTAAGTTTTTCAAAATCAAATACCATGTCATTGATTTTATATACGCCGGACTTTTCATTTGAAGAACCTTCCTTCTTATCGCCTGAGTCTGTGTTTCCGCTCATCTGACTGCGACGAACCAGAGCATTGACTCTCGCCCTTAAAACCGCAAGACTGAAAGGTTTCGTAAGAAAATCATCCGCTCCCATGGTAAGACCCGTTACCTCATCCATCTCGAGATTATTTGCCGTAAGGATAAGCACAGGAACGGCACTTCTTTCTCTTACATATTTGAGATAATCATACCCTATCCCATCAGGAAGATTAAGATCGAGTATTATGAGGCTTATCTCGTCACCGTATTTGTCAAAGCCCGCCTTCGCTGCTTCTATCTTATATTCTTTATAAAAACTGTCTGCATAATCGCCAAGAGATATTGATATTCCCTCGCTCAGCGATTTATCATCTTCTACTATCTGAATTACCAAGTCTGTTCTCCTCAAACTAATTATCCTTATTTATTTCCGAACTTCCGTCAAAAAAATCGTATTCTTTTCGAATATCCCGAAAGCAAATCCCATCTTTAAAAACCACGGCATGTCCTCATAAGCTTCATAGCTTGTTCTTAGAAGGAATTCTTCGATTGAAATCTCTTCGTAATAGCCGTAAGGATTTGCGATATACACTTTGTCATTCGGTATATCCATTCCGGTGATTAACGAGTAATGAAGCGTCCACACATCGCCGTAAAGCGCTGCCCACTCGAAGGGAACCGGCATTCCATTTTCCAGGCTTTCGTAAACCGCATCGATCAACTCGGTATTTTTCATGTACTTATGCATGGTGGTTTCGTACTCGGGAA
>JAEEGL014663109.1_pt1 | contig 22390 bp, 13 predicted proteins | sample 9134231 | NCBI WGS metagenome assembly JAEEGL01 (sample SAMN16246548, study PRJNA631951) | gut metagenome | biome: gut microbiome; feature: rumen; material: fiber-attached | host: Bos | place: Iran: Karaj | collected 2018-10
GTTTTGGCCACCATGCGGTCCTGTTGGGGAGCCACCTCTTTGTTGCAGGAAACTGCGAGCAGCGCGATTGCTGCGATGGTAAATGCAAATAACTTCTTCATAATCCTATCCTCCTTACCATACTATTTCAACCCCGCTGTCTCCCAGCTCGGGAATATCGCCCGTGGGGCTCTCTGCAAGGAAGCTGAGGGCGTTTTCAGCTTCGAGCCATTCCGCCTGAGGGGCGGTGTAAATGTACTTTGTCATATGTTGTGATTATTTATAATGTCACTCCGGATTTGAATATCGCTATTTCGCGATAACCGTTCTTTTCGTTGTTTACGCTTTGTCCGCTGGCTGCGGCGAGGACGAAATCGATAAAACGGGTGGAGACCTCTTCCATTGACTCGCCTTGCGCAAGTACGCCTGCATTAAAATCAATCCAGCCCGGTTTGCCTTCGGCCAGAGGGGTATTGGTAGATATCTTCATGGTAGGCACGAAGCTGCCGAAGGGGGTGCCGCGGCCGGTGGTGAAGAGCACTATCTGGCAGCCGGAAGCTGCAAGCGCCGTGGATGCCACGAGGTCGTTGCCGGGGGCGGACAGCAGGTTCAATCCCTTGACACTCAGACGCTCGCCGTACTTCAGAACTCCGCGAACGATGCTCTTTCCGCACTTCTGCGTGCAGCCGAGGCTCTTCTCTTCGAGCGTGCTGATGCCTCCTGCCTTATTGCCGGGGGAGGGGTTCTCATACACAGGCATGCCCTGCTTGATAAAGTACTCTTTGAAGTCGTTGATGAGGGCGACGGTTTTGTTGAATGTCGCCTCGTCCTGGCAACGGTTCATGAGTATGGTTTCGGCACCGAACATCTCGGGTACTTCGGTAAGCACTGTGGTGCCTCCCTGGGCTACGATCCAGTCAGAAAACACTCCCAGCAGGGGATTGGCTGTGATGCCGCTCAGACCGTCGGAACCGCCGCACTTAAGACCCACGCGCAGTTCGCTTACGGGAACATCTTCACGCTCGTCTTTTGAGCACACGGCGAAGATCTCGCGCAGCTGCTGCAGACCGTATTCGATCTCGTCTTTGACCTTCTGGGTGGCAAACATGCGCACGCGCGACTCTTCAACAGGACCTACCAGTTCGCGGAAAGCGTCCAGCTGGTTGTTCTCGCAACCGAGGCTCACTACCAGCACGCCGCCGGCATTGGGATGATGAACCATGTCGGAAAGCACGGTGCGGGTGTTCTCGTGGTCGGGGCCGAGCTGCGAGCAACCGTAATTGTGCGGGAAAGCCACGACTGTATCAACAGAGCCCTCACGGCAGCGGATTTCGTCGCGGAATCGGCGAACCAGCTCCTCGCAAATGCCGTTTACGCAGCCCACGGTGGGAATAACCCATATCTGGTTGCGTATGCCCACCTGTCCGTCGGCGCGGCGGAAACCGCGGAAAGTGCGCTTCTGGCTGGCTTCGGGTATTTCTACGAGGGCAGGGGAGTAACTATAGTCAAGCAGACCTTCGAGGTTGGTCTTGATGCAGCTATGGTCTACCATTGTGCCTGCCTGTGCGGGACGGGTAACATGCCCGATAGGGAAGCCGTACTTGACGACGTTCTGTCCTTCGGCAAGGTCGCTCAGAACAATCTTGTGTCCGCGGGGAATGTCGCAGAGGAGTTCAACGCCCTCTACGGTCTCTCCTGCCTGCAGGTCCTGCAGGGCTACGGCCACGTTGTCGTCGGGATTTATCTTTATGTACTTCATACTAGAAGTTGAAATAGTTCTTGGCGTTGTTATAGCAGATATCTTCGATCATCTGTCCGAGGAAATCAATCTCGGAGGCAGGGAGCTTGCCGTTCTCCACGTCGGCGCCGATGACGTCGCAGAGTATGCGGCGGAAGTATTCGTGGCGGGGATAGCTGATGAAGGAGCGACTGTCGGTGAGCATACCAACGAAGCGGCTCAGCAGGCCCAGGTTGCTCAGGGCATTCATCTGCTTGCGCATGCCGTCTTCCTGATCGAGGAACCACCAGCCGGAACCGAACTGCATCTTTCCGGGCACAGTGCCGTCGTTGAAGGTATAAGCCATGGTCATCATGACCTCGTTGTCCTTGGGATTGAGGCAGTAGAGTATGGTCTTGGCAAGTTTGTCTTCGCTTGCAAGGCGGTCGAGGAATTTGTGTCCTGCGGCTGCGGTGGGCAGGTCGTGGATGGCGTCAAATCCTGTGTCAGGGCCAACGAGGCCGAACATCTTGGAATTGTTGTTGCGGATGGCGCCCACGTGGAACTGCTGTGTCCAGCCGGCTTCGGCGTCCATGACGGCCTGGTCGTGGAGGAAGGCGCTGCGGAACTTCTCCAGCTCGCGCGGTCCGGGAGCGATGCCCATGAGCACTTTTTTGAATATGAGTTCTATCTCCAGCTCTTTGTAGTCGGCGGCATAGAAGGTCTCAAGGCCGTGGTCGGAGAGCTTGCATCCATTAGCTGCAAAGTAGTCGTGCCTTATCTTGAGCGCTTCCTGCAGGTCGGCGTAGGAGTCGATCTCCTTGCCTGCAGCTTCTCCCAGCTGCTTGAGGTATGCCTTGTAGCTCTCGGGATTCTCTATTGCCATCGCCTTGTCGGGCCTCCAGGCGGGGATGACCTTGGTGCCGAATGGTTCGGCGGCTATCTTCTTGTGCCAGCGGAGGTCGTCGGCGGGATCGTCGGTGGTGCAAACCACATCCACGTTAAACCTGCGGATCAGGGCCTGGCCTCGGAATTCGGGAGTGGCAAGCTTGGAGTTGCACTCTTCGAAGATTTCGCGGGCGGTGGCGGGGCAGAGAAGTTTGTCGATTCCGAACACGCGGCTGAGCTCTAGGTGGGTCCAGTGGTAGAGGGGGTTGCGCATGGTGTAGGGCACGGTCTCCGCCCATTTTTTGAAGGTCTCCCAAGAGTCGTATTTACCTCCGGTGAGGTAGTCTTCAGAGACACCGTTGCCGCGCATGGCGCGCCATTTATAATGGTCGCCGTAATGGCCGTCCACCAGCCAGAGCTGGGTAATGTCGCGGAACTGGATGTTCTCGGCAATCTGCTGAGGTACCAGGTGGCAGTGGTAGTCGATGATGTGCATCTTTTCGGCGTGCTCGTGGTAGAGCCTGCGCGCCGTCTCCGTCTGGAGCATAAAGTCTTTGTTGATAAAGCTCATAATGTCGATAATTGATTTGGGAGGGAGTCGGGCGGTCAAGCCCGGCTCCCCAAAAGGATATTACTGGTTAGTGTAATAAATGCGATAGAAACGAAGGCCGTTTCCTGCGCTGGAGATGTAAACCTCACCTGCAGCAATTTGGAATTCGACTTCCTGGGCAGCAGTAGAGGAGTAACCACCTGCAAGCTGCTGGACTTCTTCGCCTACCTTGACGTACACCATACGTGTCAAGTCTTCTGAACTGCCGGTGTTGGAAGCGGTAACTTTGAGGGTTCCGCTATCGGGCGCAGTAAACTTGAAGTAGCGGTCGAGTTCGCCGGAGTTCTTGTTCAGACCGGCTCCTCCGAACTGAATGTTATTGGCACCATATTTTGACTTAGGAGTGGAGACGAAAGTAAGTCCATCGTAAGTCATGTTTATTTCGGTGATATCGGTACCGGAAGAACCAAGCTTGGCGAGTTCTGCCTGCCACTCTGCCGAACTGAAATTCCAGTCGTACTCGACAGGAGTCTTGCCGCCGGATGATTCCGTGTAGGTGAATTCGATCTTGTAGAAACGGAGACCGTTTCCTGCGCTGGATACAAACACCTCTCCGGCAGGAACTTCAAACTCGACTGCCTGGGGAGCAGTGGAGGAGTAACCGCCTGCAAGTTGCTGGACGTTGTCGCCGACTTTAACGTACACCATACGGGTAAGATCTTCTGCACTTCCGGTGTTGGAGGCAGTAACAACCAGAGTTCCGCCTGAGGGAGCCGTAAACTTGAAGTAACGGTCGAGTTCGCCGGTGGTCTTGTTCAGGCCGGCTCCACCAAACTGAATGTTGTTGGCGCCATATTTTGACTTAGGCGTGGAGCTGAAAGTAAGTCCATCGTAAGTCATGTTTATTTCGGTGATATCGGTACCGGAAGAACCAAGCCTTCCGAGTTCTGCTTGCCACTCTGCTGAACTGAAATCCCAGGTAAGGGTCTTTTCCACCATTTCTTCGCCACCGCCGCCGGCTGCGAGTACTGCAAATGCGGCGACTCCTGCAGCGGATTCCTTGTTATAGATGTCAGAATCGGCAGGATTTGCCACGACGGAGACGGTATAACTGCCGGCTTCCAGAGCAGCTGCAGTTTCAGCATCGATAACAAAGCTGGTCTCTTCGGTGTTGGTCTTGACCCTGTTGAAGGTCACGGTATAGCTGGCTGCATTGGGAACAGCATCCCATGTTACAACAATCTCGGTCGCGTCGCCCTTGGTGATAGAATCAACGCTGATTGCCGGCTTGGGAGCTTCGAGTGCAGTATTTACACCTGCGGTATCTGGCGACCAAGCGAGAGTGCTGATCTTTACAGCGTTGGTGACGTACAGATAAACCATCGTCTCACCGTTGATGCCGTCGAGCACTATCTTCTGCAGAGAGCCGTCGGATTTAGCCACTGCGCCGCCCTTGATGGTTGCTGCCGCACCGTCAACATCGCCGGTTGCTACAACTACCTGGCTGCCAAGTGCCTCAGGGTCCTCAACCTTGATGATTATGGAGCCGGGTGCGTTGACTTTGAAGGCTAAGTAACCGTCGGTGGGGACTCCCTTCTTGCTCTTTGCAGATGCAGCCTTGATGCTGATAGCTCCGTCGAGATTCATAGGGCAGGCTTCGGATGCTACCATGAGCAGACCGTCGCGAACCTTCGATTTGGTGAGGTCGCCAGCGAAGAGTGTAGCATCACCAAGGTCCCAATTGTGAGGAGCCTCGGTCAGCCCCAGGGTAAGATCCTCAATGGGCTCGACATATGCGTTCCACCACTTTGCTGCACCAACTTTCTTCTCCTGCAGGTCAGCATTTGCGAGGTTGAAGAAGTCTCCCTTTGAGTTGAAGCAAGGGTCTGCTGCAAGAGCTATGGCGCCTACCTGTGCTGCGGTGAAGTTCTTGGATTCGCCGAAGAACTTTTCGCTTACATTGTAGTAATAGTTGTCTGCACCGTTGACATTGCTCGGGGCATTCTCTACAAGGTTAGTTGTAGCGAGCACAGCCTTGTCTCCGACTTGATGCAGGAAGAGGTTGCGGTTGATGGTGAGAGTAGTCCACGGGCAACGGATGTAAAGGATACCTTTGTCGTTAAGCGCTATGCCCTTGACGGTGTTGTTCTCCATTACGAATTCTCCAAGTGAAGTTGACTTGTCGTCGATACGGAAGAACGAACGGAAACTGTTGAAAACAGTGTTGTTGATAAAGCTTATCTTGGTGATGGCAGCGGCATTGCGGACATCGAATCCATCACCTCCGGAGCCGGCGATATCGTGTATATCGCAGCCTTCGATAACGAATTCTCCAAGATTCAACTGATCGGCAACATTGTCATAGAATATACCGCAGTTGTAACCGGAAATCTCACAGTTGACAATGCTGATCTTGCTAATGTCAAGAGCTCCTCCCTTATGGTCGATGATGCGGTTGCGGCCGGTTCCGTCGAAGTGGATGTTCTCAAGATGCAGGTCTCCTGTGTATCCGGCATCGAGGACGATATCGCCCTGAACCACCGGCTTGCTGCCGTCAGCTACATATTCGCCCAGCATGCGGAAACCCTTGGCGGGCGTCACGCTTCCGACTTCGTAAGGAGAACCCTCGGCGCCTACGTACACGTCGTCACCGGCGGTCATTGCTGCTTTGAGTGCATCGGCGGTGGTGACTTTGGTGAGACTGCCGGGTGCAGGGCTGGTCCAAACGGTCACGACACCGCGGCTGGCGCTCTTGAAGAATAGCACTATTTCATACTCTGTGGAAGGGACGAGCCCGCTGATGGTAGCGGCAGCGGCTGTTTTAGCAGCTTCGTCGTTCTCGATATCGAGTTTGACTTTCTTTCCTTCGGAGACGGGTGTTGCCTCAAGATGGGTAACATCTTTGTAATCATCGGGATCGCTTGACCATGACAGGGACACTGATTCGGAGGTCTTACCGGTGACGGTCAGGAACAGGTTGTCCTTGATTGCGTAGGTCTTGAACGTATCGTCATATACCGCCCAGTTGGAGTCGCTCAGTTTGGAGGAAATACCCTGAACTTTGAAGGTGTATTTTCCATCGGCCTCCAGATCGGTAACGAAGGGCACCTGAGCAGGAGCCAAAGTGTCGTAAAGCACCCTGGTATTATCTTCTGTGGTGACTTCGATGATATAATTTTCAGCATCGCTCGTGACATCCCACTTGAAGGTGGTCTTGACACCGGAATTGGCATCAACTCGGGCGCTGAGGTTCATGGGCTCAAGGCAGCGCTTCAGTGGAACGCTGGTCAAGGCTTCGAAATCTTTCTCCTGCAGGCAGGATACGGCTCCGAATGCGGCCAGGGCCAATAATATATATTTAAGCTTATTCATAATAGTAGTCGTTTTTGAGGTAATTCTGACTGCTTATAATCTGATTGCTGAAGATGGGCCAGTACATGTACCACTCCATCTCGGAGCCGTGAGAGTAGAGTCCTTCGATGCGTGCGTCATAGAGCCCGGTGTCTTTACCCTTGCTGTCTACGACAGTGGAGAAATACTCTGATTTTTTATCCCAAGCACCGGCGGGACGAGTGGTTTCACCGACATTGAACCCGTAGAAGCTGATGGTTTCGGAATCGTCGTCATACTGATAGTACACATCGTCTCCAAGTCCGGCATAGGCGCCGGTGTGGTCGCGAAGGTCTTTGAGCTCGGACTTGGCCTCATCCATCTTGGCCTTCAGGAGGTTCCAGCGGATAAGGTCGGCCTTGCGGAGCATCTCGCCGCAGAATTCGAATGCGCGCTCATCAACTATTGCATTGAAGAAGGCATCTTTACCCGAAAGCGAATTTACATATGACTCGGCAGCAGCTTCGTTGCCTGCAAATGCGCGGCTGCGAACCTGAAGGAGCCAGTCTTTTGCATTGGCGGTTACGCCGTTGAGTTCATTCTCGATTTCAGCTGCCATAAGGAGAATGTCGGAATAACGCATCACAACGGGCTTAACGCCGTCATCTGCACTGCTTGCAGGAGACTTAGCCCACTCGAAACGGTATTTACCGAAGTACCAGGAAGCTATTCCTGCGGGGACCATTTCGTCTTTCTCACCGTCCCACTTATAGTTGACGCAAGTGATATCGCGGCGTACGTCGCGGGAATCATATTTCCACCAGAAATAAGGGACAGGACCGGTTGAACCGCCACGGGAACCAGTGTAGCTGTTGTAGCGGCATCCGTTCTCAACACGCACTGCATAATAATTGTTCCACTGACCACGATTCTCGCCGAAAGGAATAACGAAGAGGGTTTCTCCGTCGAACGCCAGGTTTGCCTTGGCATTGAAGCGTTTCCAGTAAGCCTCATAATCGGGATCGAGATGGCATCCGCCGTTGCTTATAGCATCTTTGAGGTATTCGAGTGCCTTGGGATAGAGTACGCTCTTCTGGAGCTCAGGGTCGCTGCTCAAGCGGACTGAACCGATATTGCCCTTGCCGACTTCACCTTCATCGGGGCGCATGGCGTAACCCGAAGCCATGAGTGCTATACGTGCATACAGACCTTCGGCGAACACTTTGTTCACGCGGTCGGTGCGCTGGGTCGTATTCGTTGCTCCAGGATAAGGCAGGTACTTGATGGCCTCCTCGAGGTCGGAAAGGAGCTGCTTGAAGATAACATCGCGGCTGGATTTCGGGAGGTAGATAGTCTCGGATTTCACAGGCTCGAAGCGGGCGGGAACATCGCCCCAAGCTTTGCACAGGTCATAGTAGATCATGGCCCTGAGGGTGAGTACTTCTCCGAGCAGGTATGCCATATCCTTGTTGTTGTCGATATCGCCGTATTCGCGCAGGCCTTCAATTGCGAGGTTGGCCCTTTCGATAGCGGTATACATCAGAGTATAGCATCCTTCGGCTTCGTCCAGCTGACTGTTGTTGGGCAGGCAGTTGTAAACGCCTATGTCCGATTTGGTGTCACCAGGCGAGAAGGTATTGTACCATTCGATATCGGTGTTGAATCCGTACCAGGGGAGGAAACGGTTTCTGTAGGACTTGTCGATTCCAAGTGCATGGTGAATGCTGAAAACAGTGCTCTCGGCAAGATTGTAGTTGGAATACACAGTCTCGGTATCGAAGGAGGAAGGTGATTCGGGTTTGAGCAGATTGTTGCAGGAAGATGCCACAAACAAGGCAACGGTGCAGCAAACGATAATATAGAGTAACTTTTTCATCTTCTTGTCCTTTTAAAATGCGAGATTCAAACCGGCCACGAAACCTATGCTCTTAGGATAGGCGGAGTAATCGACTCCGGGGGTAAGAGGTGTGGTACGGCGGGTGTCAACTTCGGGGTCATAACCGGAATAACCGGTAAGACAGAAGAGGTTGGTGCCGGTGACATAGATGCGGGCCTTCTTCATGCGTACCTTCTCGGTGAGTTTTTCGGGAAGGGTATAACCAAGAGTAACGCTCTGCAGACGGAGGAATGAAGCGTCTTCGACTGCCCAGTTGGTAAATACGGCCTTGTTGATAAGGGGACTCCACATGGTCTTTCCGGCATTGACGGAACGCAAGACCTCGGGATCTGTGATGAGGTCGCCGGTCTTCCAGTCAACTACAGTCCAGCGCTTGTCGACATCCATCATGTTGATAAGGTTGCGGTTCAAGTAGCTGTCTTTACGGGACGATGTGAACTCGACTTTATTGGCATTGTAAACGTCGTTGCCGATCATGTAGTTGAAGTTGGCGCTGAAGTCGAAGCCCTTGAAGAAGCCGCTCAGGGAGAAACCTCCGGTGAAGTCGGGAAGGGCATTGCCGATGACAGTCATGTCCTGGGTAGTGATAAGATTATCGTCCGATTCATGCAATTTCTTAAGTTTCATAGCACCGGGCATAATGTACTTTTCACCTACTATGTCCTTGGCATTGGCTACGCCGTCTTTGAGAACCCATTTGCCTCCGATATAGCCTTCGAAATCATCCACGGTGTAGAATCCGTCGGAAATGAAACCGTACATATTGCCGAGGGGCTGTCCTTTCTCGACAAGGTAGTCCATTGAAATCTCTGAAGAAGCCCATCCGGATGCCTGGCTGATGTTATCAAGGCCGCCGAGGTCGGTAACTACGTTATGGTTGTATGCGACGTTGGCGCTGACATTCAAGGAGAAGTCCTTCTTGGTGATGATAGGTGCATTGAGGGTTAATTCGGCACCGCGGTTGCGGGTAGAACCGGCATTGCGGAATTGCCTCTGGTAGCCAGCACCCGAAATAGGGAAGTTGATCAGAAGGTCTTTGGTGTCATTCTGATACACTTCCACGCTACCGGTGAGTTTGCCGTTGAAGAAGCCGAAATCCAGACCGATATTGTGGGTGTATGTAGTCTCCCATTTAAGGTCGGGGTTGTTCATGACCAGGCGGCTTTCAGTAATCTTGGTAGACATGTAACTGCCGCCTGAGCTGATAAAAGAACTGGAGTGCGATTCGTACTCTTTATTCAGCTGGCCGGAAGGTATATTGTTGTTACCTGCGGTACCGAAGCTGTAGCGGAGCTTGAGCTGGTCGAGCCAGTTGCGGCTGTCAAGCATCCAATCTTCGTTAGCTATGTTCCACGATACGGCAGCAGAAGGGAAGAAGCCCCAGGGATTGCTGAACTTTGAAGAACCATCAGCACGCAGAGTAGCTCCGAGCGAGTACTTATGCATGAAGTCATAGTTGACGCGGCCGAAGAATGAAAGCAGCACGTCGTTGGCTGCGTACTTATTGCTAAGCTCAGTTACGTTGTTGGTGATAACGTCTCCGCTGAGGCTGCCTGCTGCGGAGGACATGAAATTCCAGGCAAGGGCAGAATCGAAGAAAGTCGGGAAGCCGTCCACGAACATGTCGATGGTGTTGGATTTGGTAACGGTGAGCTCCTGGCCGAGCAGGACGGTCAGCTGGTGGTTGTCATTCTTGAGAACATCCTTGAAATCGTAGTTCAAGGTGTTGGTATTGCGGTATTTGTTGCGGAATGCCTCTTTATGGTCGTTTGAAGGGGTTCCGGGAACTTTGCTGTCCTGTGCGCTGTGCTTGGTGGACATTCCGTAGAAGCGGTCGTCGCTCTGACGCCAGTCTTCCATACCTCCTTCAATCTTGAGGCGAAGGTTGTCGATGATCTTCCAGTTAAAAGCAGCATTGATGTTCAAAGACGTGCGGAGACGTTTGCTGTCATTGTCAGCTACGCTTCGAAGAGGCTGGACATTGTCGCCGTACAGTTCTTCTTCCTCGTCTTCGTTGCTCATCGTGTTAACAGGGATAGGGGTGTACTGAACAGCGTGTTTCAGACGTCCGTTTCCGGAAGTCGTTCCCTTGTCGCTGAGGCTGTTTGCTCCAGCGCCGTTGACATTGACCCTTGCATAGCGGATGCTTGCATCGATGCTTGTAGTCTTGGATGTTTTGAAGTTGGTCTTGAAATTGATGTTGTCGCGGGCGTAGTCCGAACCTACCATAATTGCGCGGTCACCCATGTGTGCATAACCGAGTGTCCAGTTATAGCCCTCTCCGCTTCCGGAGATGGATGCATCTGCGCTGAAGGTGGATCCGGTGCGGCCGAATACGGCGCTGATCCAGTCGTCTCCGACCATGCCGGAGTACTGGTCCATATCGCCGAACACACCATAATAAGGCATGTAATCAGATGTAAGCTTTCCGAGAACGAGAGCTTTTTCATACTGGAACTTCACGAAGTTCTCAACGTTCATGGGCTGGATGGCCTGACGGTTGGCCATGGTCTTGAGTCCGTAATAAGTGTTTACCTTGACGGAGACCTTTTCGCCCTTGTCGGCGCTTTTTGTAGTTACGATCACGACACCGTTGGCGCCTCGGCTACCGTAAATGGCAGTAGAGAAAGCATCCTTCAGAACGTCGATGCTCTGGATTTCAGATGCTGCAATGTCGTTGATTGATTCTGCAGGAAAACCGTCCACGATGTAGAGGGGGGAGCTGTCCTGTGTAATGGAGCCGCCGCCGCGCACGCGGATCTTGATGTCAGCGTCGGGGTCGCCTTCGGTAGTAACTACAGACACACCTGCCATCTTACCGGCAAGTGCCTGGCTGACAGAAGTTACAGGCTGCTCGGTAAGCTTGTCCGAACTGACGGATGATACTGAACCGAGCAAGTCGCGGCGCTTTACAGTGGCGTAACCGACCACCACGACTTCGTCAAGGATGGTGTTGTCTGCTTTCAGGACTACGTCAATCTGAGTGCGGCCTGCAACAGCCACGGTCTGGTCGGCCAGTCCTATGAAGGAGAAGACAAGATTCTCCGCTCCTTCAGGGAGCATTAGCTCGTAGTCGCCGTCCAGTCCGGTTATCGTACCGGTGGTGGTGCCCTCTACGAGGACGCCGGCACCGATGAGCGGTTCACCGGTTTCGTCCGTGACGATACCTTTGACTATCGTCTGGGCGGAAAGCGACCAAGCTGCTCCGAGACAGAGAATTGCAAGGAAGAGTTTCTTTGCTGAACTGTTCATTTGGAGTTGGTTAGTTAATGGTTAGTATGATATGTTAAAGTTTTGTATAAGTTGCATTTGCATTGCCTTCGGCAACTATATCCCTGACAATGTAGTGCAGATACATCTCAAGGTTGGTGTACCGGCCGTTCTTGTCAAGGCTTGTTGACTGGGCGTCTGAAGGGTTGGACTTGGAAAGTCCGAACTGGGTCTCGAACCAGTTCGGCATTCCGTCGCCATCGGAGTCGGCAACACTTGAAAGCTGCTCTTCCGTGGCTTTGTATTCTGGCCAGCCGCCCACGTCGTTCTGTGTGTCAATCAGTCCTTTGGTGGATTTGTTGGTTTTCTTTGCGTCAAAAGTGGTGCATGATCCCTCGTAGGTGTATGTGCCGTTTTTGGTTTCGTTTGCAATACGCTCGTCAACAGCGTCTCTGGCGAAGCTTGCTCCTGCATAGTTAAGAACAGCGTTGAAACCGTTCTCGGCTCCCTGGATGCTGATGGATGAGGGAGATGCGGCATAAGAGAAAGGTTCCGTGGCTTTGATGCTTGAAATCACCGATGATGAAACAGATGTGCCTGTCCAGTTATCGTCGGTCATGGAACTCTTGCCGTACATATAATTGCCGTCTATGTAGAAATGTCCTGGCACTATGGGGCCGGTTCCAAGACCTGAACAGTTCGAACATGAAGTAGTGGGGTTCAGGAACCAGATATGCTTTGTGGTGCGGGGGCCGGGTTTGTAATAATTGTTGATTAAATTGTATTTGCGGTAATCTCCGGTCTTATTTGCGCTTTCGCCGCCATAGCAGGAATCGCCGTCCCAGTTGTAAACCACGTTGTTGACCAGGCTCAAGGGGCCTTTCTGGGTGGAGACGTAATCATGGTCCAGGCGGGGATTACGGCTATCGTGGTGGGCAAGCAGGTTGTGGTGGTAACTGGCGTTTTCGCCGCCCCAGATACCGCCGTATCCATGGCTGCCTTTGTCGTGTATGGAGTTGCGCAGGCTCTCCGATACGATGTTCCATTGGAAACTGAAGTCCTTCATGCCGTAGAAAGACGCGCACTCGTCGGTGCACCAGCTCACAGAACAGTGGTCGATGATAATGTTGCTGTACTTGTTGTCTTCGTGAGACATTACTTGCATGGCATCATCTTCGGTCTTCTTCTCATCTCCCATGCGGCAGCGGATGAAACGCACAATGACATTGCTGGCGCTGATGCGGAAAGTGTAGTTTTTCAAGCAGATACCGTCACCTGGCGCCGTCTGTCCGGCAATCGTAACGTCGTTACGGTTGATGTTGAGTGTACTGTTAAGCTCGATAATACCGGCAACATCAAATACTATAGTGCGTGGATAGTTCTGGGTGACTGCCCAGCGAAGTGTGCCTTCCTTTGTGGAATCCTCAAGAGTGGTTACATGCAGTACTCTTCCTCCGCGGCCTCCTGTCGTGTACATCCCGCCGCCTTCAGCGCCGGGGAAGGCCCTTGCAATTCCGTCCTCTTCCCACTCCGGGATGCCGAATTCCTCATATTTAGGGGAATCGACCGGTTGATCGGGTTGGTCGGGGGTGTCGGGAGTGTCCGGAGTGTCGGCAGCGGTAGTGGAGACTTCAAGAAAAGAAGTCCAGTCGGATGCCAGGGAACCTTTTATGCTGCGCACGGCGAAGCGGTATGCGGTATCGGCTTTGAGGTCGGAGATAATGGCCTTGGGAGAAGTAGTGCTGTTTTTCAGAACTTCCGTAGAGCCCTGCAGGAGCTTCCATTCATAAGACTCGGCACTTTCGACCGAACTCCACTGTATGGCCAGGGAAGATTCGGTTGCATTGCGAAGGGTAAGTCCGGAAGGGACGGCCGGGGCGGTATTCTCCGGATTGTCCTTACCGCTGCAAGCAGCCAGTATGAGCGCCAGTGTACTCAGGCATATAAATGTCAGTTTCTTCATAACTTTTCGTATTCTATCGATGCCCAGATGAGGGGGCCGATGCCCTTGGGGTCGTTCGCGCGTATGCGCTCGTGTATGTAATAATCATAGGTGCCGCTGCGCATCTCTTTCCCTCCGAGTCCGGCAACTTCGCAGCATTGGTTGAGGTTCACAAGGCTGTTGGCTCCCACGGTTACGAAGGTCCTGAGGAGCCTGCGGTAACGGTCTTTCGCGGATTTTACGCTGTAATCCTTGATCCAGCCGCTGCGGGTACCTTTAAGGAGCACATAGGTGAACATTGCGCTCGCGCTTGCCTCAAGGTAGTTGCCTTCCGCTCCGGGCCTGTCAAGTACCTGGTACCACATACGGCTTTGCGGGTCGGCAAATTCCCTGACGGTAAGCATGAGCTGCGAGAGCATGTCTATGAGTTTCTGCTGCAGTTCGCCTTCGGGAATTAGGGGTATAACATCGGCAATGGCCATTGCATACCAGCCGCAGGCGCGGCCCCAGGCGTGCTCCGACTGGCCGGTAGCGGGGTCGCACCAGAACATGGAGTGCGAAGAGTCCCAGGCGTGGCGAAGCAGCTTTGTGGAAGGATCGTAGCAGTTTTCCCATGCAAGGGTGAACTGCTTTACTATATCCTCATAGTTGGCCAGCTTAAGCGAGTCGGGGACGTAGCGGGAGGTGTACTCGGCATAGAATGGCTCCACCATGTAGAGGCCGTCGAGCCACATCTGGTCGGGGTAGATTTTCTTGTGCCAGAATCCTCCTTCCGGGGTGCGGGGCATCTCCATAATCTGGGCGTACAGATTGTCCATAGCCATCCTGTACTTTTCCTTCCCGGTGATGTCGTAGAGCTGGAACAGCGTTCTGCCGGGGCAGATGTGGTCGGAGGAGTAGTTCTCTTTCTTGTATCTCCCTCCTATGGCGCCGGTGGAGTCGATGATAGCATCGTACCAGGCGTCAACGTACTTGATAATCGGATTGCCCGCTGCCGCGGAAACTGTTGGTACAGCGTCGAGCATGGCTTTAAGCTCCAGGCCGGTGGTGTAGTTCCATTTCAGCTTGCCCTCCTGGCCGTCGATATAAGAAGCCTCGGGGCATCGAACCATTTCGGAACGCACTACCTCGGAATACAGCGGAGCCTTGGCCGTGCAAGCGGTCAAGGCTAATGCGAGCCATATGATGTTCAGTTGCTTCATCTGTTGTCGTACGGGTTCCAGATTATACCGTCTTGCTTCTGGTACATCACTTTGTCAAAGCTGAATTCAGCGGCCTTGCGGGCATTCAGTTTCTTTGCCCATTTGACTCTCGGCCCGACGGCGCCGGGGCCGTAGCTGCCGTATTCGGCGTACCAGGAATTCTTTTTAGTGTCGGGCTTGCCTTCTTTTTCCCAGTCGTGCCAGCCCTCCGGAAGAATGTGCGACCCGAGCTCACAGTCGATAAACACGGTTTTTGCGTATGCGCCCCAAGGGCGGCCAAGGTAAACTTTGTCTATGCCGGGAGCGGCGGTGAGCTTGCAGTTCTTGAAAACGTAGCCGTACTTTTGCCCCTTGAGGGTGGAAGCGGCGGTGACGTAGCTGTTTTTCTTGCTGTGTATCCGGCAGTTCTCGAAATATGCGATGCTGGGTCCGAAGATAAAGTCGGTGGTGCCCTCTATGTAGCAGTCAAGGAAATAATTGCGCTTGATGCCTCCTTCCTTGCCATAGCGTCCGTAGGTATAGAGAGTGTCCTGATTGCCGATGAAACGGCAACCCTTGAAGAAGAGAAAGTCTCCGTCGGTGAATACAGCCACCGCCTGGGCAATATCCTTGCCCTCTCCGGCGCTGTTCTCGAAAGTCAAGTTCTCGAAAGTAACGTAACTTGAGTGTATGTAGATGGTTGCGCTACCGGAAGTGCCCACCGGAAAATCGAGCACGGGCCAGTTCTGCTTGGCGTATTTGTCGAAGGTGATGACGGTGCCTTCGGCGCTCTCGCCCTTGATGTGAAGACGGAACTTGGAGTGGGGGATGCTTACGCACTCTTTGTAGATGCCGTCACGAATAAGAATGGTGGTAATGCGATCGTGGCTGTAGTCGGGGCATGCGTTGATAGCTTCCTGCACGGTCATGAAATCTCCGTGGCCGTCTGAAGATACCGTATAGTCATATCGTACGAGATGCGCAGCTATCTCGGGGAGCTGCTTCTCGATGAGCGAGCATACGATTTCGGTAACCTTGCGGGCGCCGGGTGCTATGGTATGAGTATTGTCGACTTTGCCGTCGGGAGCGTATGCATAACGGCCGGGTGCAAGGTGCATGAAATAAGGGCGCGAAGCCTCGTCGCCGAGACCATCGATCCAGTCGAGAGTTGCGGTGGTGACGTCCAGCAGGGTAGTGCCGGTCTGCTCGGCTACCTGCTTCATGGCTGCCGGATAGTCTCCGTGGCACTCGCGGTCGAGTTTGCCCTCTTTGAACCAGCGGCGTGCGACCGGGGTGAGCAGAATGGGGGTGCCTCCCTTCTCGCGCGTTCCTTTAATAAAAGTGCGAAGATTGTCCTGATATGCGCCCCAAGGTGCTGCATAGCGGGTGGAATCGGACTCCTTGGAGTCGTTGTGCCCGAATTCGATGAAAACGTAGTCGCCGGGGCGTATGGCGCCAAGGACTCTGTCCCAATCGCCTTTGTCGATGAAATTCTTGGTGCTGCGGCCGTTACGTGCGTAGTTGATAACTCTGACGCTCTCGTCCATGAAGTTCTGGAACATCATGCCCCAGCCACGCTCGGGATTGCCTTTGGAGAGGTCTTTCTCCGCCATGGTGCTGTCCCCCATCAGGTGGATGGTGAAAGAACTTAACAGAAGCCAGGCGGCTGCGGCTGCAAGAGGGAAAAATCGTCTCATTGTGCGTTGTATGTGGTGAATACTTGCTCTCCGTTGATAGAAACGTTGTCGAATGTGATGTCTTTGCTGAAGTTGCATTCGACGCCCTTGGCGGCGGTAAAGCTGCAGTCGTTGAAACTGATGCCGCTCACAGGAAGCTCGGGAAGACCGTTGATGTATATGGCCTGAGCGGCGCCTGCGCAGCAAATATCGCTGAAATGTACGTCCCTGAACTCTGGCGTGGTTTCATCGACGGGTTGAATGTCGGAGGTGGCGTCTTTGTTCATGTCCGTTGCCGATACACCGGCATAGTACAGATTGAAGATAACTCCGTAAGAAACGATGTCTTTCATGTAGATGCGCTCGCACCAGATGTCTTTGACAAGGCCGCCGCGGCCTCTTGTGCTCTTGAAGCGCAAGCCTACGTCGGTCCCAAGGAAGCGGCAGTCCCTGACCAGGATGTTCTCGACTCCTCCCGACATTTCGCTGCCCACTACAAATCCGCCGTGCCCGTGGTAAACGGTGCAGTTCTCGATGATGAGATTGCGGCATTTGCGGGCGTGGCGTCGTCCGTCTTCATCTTTGCCGGATTTGATGCAGATAGCATCGTCTCCGACATCAAAGGTGGCGCCGCTGAGCAGCACACCCTCGCAGGCATCGATGTCTATTCCGTCTCCATTGGCGGAGTAGTGCGGGTTGCGGACATTAATATTCTTGACAATCAGGTTCTTGCAATAAAGGGGATGAATGTTCCAGCAGGGTGAATTCTGGAAAGTGCAGCCTTCCAGGAGGACCCTTTCGCAGTTCCGGAGCGACACCATCACTGGCCTCAGGAAAGTTTTGATCTCCTGCTCGTCGAGCGACGGGTCGGGATAGTTGAGGGAACCTGCGGTAAGGCGGGCCTTGTAGTAGCCCTCATTGGGATACCAGCCCTTGCCGTCCGGGCTCACCATTCCTCCGCGGGCGGTGATGAGTTTCCACTGGTCGTCCGAGACCTTGCGGCGCTTTACCTCCCTCCAGGCATCTCCGTTGCCGTCGATAACGCCGCCGCCTGTGATGGCTATGTCGTGGACATCGGTGGCATTGATGGGGGAGAGGCACCTGCGGACGTCGAGTCCTTCAAAATTGGTGTCGATGATGGGGTAGAGTGACTCGTCGGGGCTGAAGACCACTACGGCATTCTTGTCCAGATTCAGTTCGATACCGCTCTTCAGGGTTATGGGGCCGGTGAACCAGATGCCGGCGGGAACTACCACTTTGCCTCCGCCCTTTGCGCTAAGGCTTTCGATGGCTCCGGCAAAAGCATCCGTGCACAGGGTGCGTCCGTCACCGACTGCTCCGAAGTCAATGATGCTTACACTGCGCCCGGGAATTGACGGATAAGTCAGTTCGGGCATGCTGAATGGGAGTAATTCGGAGTGGGAAATATGCCCTGCGCAGGCCTGTAAAAGGACCGGGACCAGGAGGAAGAAGAAGTATTTGGCTGCTCTCATCGATTATTATAATAGTGCTATCGCTGCAAATATACAATATTTTTTTAATTCCGTGCACGGTAACGGAAAAAATTTCGTGCACGGTAACGGAATTTGAAAAAATAATTAACTTTGCAATTGAAAAAGAGCCGATATGATTCAGACCGAAAAACCCACCATCATGGACATCGCCCGTTTGTCGGGACTGTCCAAAGGCACCGTTGACCGGGTGCTTCACAATCGCGGAGAAGTATCCAAAAAAAGTTACGACAAGGTCATGGCGGTAATCAAGGAACTTGGTTACGAGCCTAATGTTTTTGCATCGTTGCTTGCCAGGGGAGTGCCGCACCGCATAGCTGTCCTTATACCCGAGCATGCCCCGGAGAGTTTCTGGGAGCTCGCCGGTGAAGGCATTGCCAAAGCTATCGAAAAAGTAGGCCCCCTGGGCATTGTGGCCGATGTCTTCGATTACAATCAGCGAGATGCGGCTTCTTTCCGCCAGGCATGCTCACGTGTTCTGGAGAGCGAACCTTCCGGGGTGGTTGTGGCGCCTTTGTTCGGCTTTGATACACAAATATTTACATCTACATTAAGAGAGCGCTCGATACCCTATGTTTTCTTTGACACAAAGCAAGACGACGAAGGGTATCTGGCGTATTTCGGCCTTCCCGAATACAAGAGCGGTTATCTGTGTGCCGATCAGTTGACGCTTGACAAATCGGCCGAGGAAGTGTTGCTGGTGCGGATCAAGCGTGACCCTCTCCGCCAGTCCGATCCTGCCGTAATCCGACGTGCCGGTTTCATGGACTATATGAGCGAGCATTATCCTCACTGCGTGGTGAGGACATTGTTCATCGACCCGTACGATCCTGTCCGCACCGACCAGGAGTTGGACGAATTTTTTGACGCCTTCCCCGGCACCACGCACATGGTCATGTTCAACTCGCGAATACATTTGTTGGTGCCATGGTTGGAAAGGCATCCCGGGCGCGTGAGCAGGGTAGTGGGTTTCGATAACCTGCGGCCTAACTTGGCGGCCCTTTCCCGAGGGACAGTGTCGGTTCTGATAGCCCAGCATCCGGACGAGCAGGTGTCCCTGGCCATCCAGGCCCTCTCCGACCATATTATGTTCGGCAAGAAGCCAGTCCGCCGGGACAATTACATGCACATGGATATTCTTACCCGGTACAATATCGAGTATTATTGAGCCGTTACCGAAAGGGCGGTGATGTCCAGCCGTCCGCCGTCATTCAGCGCTCCGCAGCGGTTGCAGAAGAATCCCCATTTGGCTCCGATCCATCGGCCGGGAGCTGCCTTAAACGGCTGTCCGGCAGATTGGTATCGTTCTCCATCCAGGCTATAGCTGAAACGGCATACGGCATCGGGGACATTGCCCTTGACCGCCTTGGGTGCGACCTCCAGTTTTACCCAAACGGCAACTTCCTTGGTGTCGGGATACTTCACTGCCGGAACAGATTCCGAGGCAAGCGGGAAGCTTTGCGGTTTGGTTTTCCATTCCAGGGATGTGAGTGCTGCACGCTGCTCCGAAGAGCCTTTGTGGGCATCAGTACAGGTGATCCATTCAAGTATGGCTCCATTCTCTGCGTAAGTCAGTCTGAGCCCGGCATAGTCCTGTCCCATAACCACAAAGCCGGCGGATTCATAGGTGCGGGGGTTGGGCCGGAAGGTCAATTTCGCCGTTACGGTAAAACGCTCTGCCGTAAACTTTTGCTGCAATAAGTTGGGGCAGTCCCATAGATTCTTGCTGTCTTCTTTTTGCAGTACGCTGAAAAGCCTTACACCTCCATCCGGAAGGGCAAAATGCCAGAAGGGGAGAGGGACGGCTGGATACTGCCAGCCGAGCGGCAGGCCGTATGGCCCCGGCTCCTGTGCGTCATGCGGCTGGTCAGATGCTTTGCAGGGTGATTTATAGCTGCTTACAGGGCGTCCGTAGCCATTGCCTGTATCCTTTCCTATCAGAGGCCATCCGTCGGCGCTCCATTTCATGGGCTGGAGGTGGAAGATGCGCCCGTACGCTCCCTTGTCCTGGAAATGCAGGAACCAGTCTCCGCCTCCGGGAGTATCCACCCAGGCACCTTGGTGCGGGCCGTTAACTCCTGAACCTGCTTCGGCCATCACTATTCTTTCTTCCCAAGGTCCGAGGGGGGTGTCGCTCCTTATCACGGTCTGCCAGCCTGTGGCAACACCGCCCGCAGGGGCGAAGATGTAGTATTTCCCGCCACGCTTGTAAAACTTGGTGCCTTCTATGGTGGGCTGGGTGTCGTGCCCGTCGTAAACTATCCTTGAAGGCTCCAGCAAGCGAGTCCCGTCCAGTGCCATGGGAGCGACAAGTATGACGCTTTTGAGTCCGGCCCTGGAACCCGCCAGGGCGTGCGACAGCCAAGCGCTTCCGTCATCGTCCCATAGAGGGCAGGGGTCTATGAATCCTTTGCCGCGCACCAGCCATACGGGGTCTTCCCACCGGCGCCTTGGGTCTTGAGTACGGACCATGAAGATTCCGCGGTCGGGATCCCCTACGAATATGTAGAACCATCCTTCGTGGTAACGGATAGCCGGTGCCCACACACCCTCTCCAGGCTGGAGGGGCTGATCGTAACCGGTTAGCGCATAGTTGTTTAGCGTCCAGTGAACCAGGTCACGTGAATGCAGTATGGGCAGCCCCGGGAAGCAGTTGAACGACGAAGCGGTCATCCAGTAATCCTCCCCGACCCTGCACACGTCCGGATCGCTGTAGTCCATGTGGAGGACGGGGTTGGTATAATGCTGCTGCGCCCGGCCGTTGATTGAGATGGCCAGGAAAGCTACAAAGGCAAGGAGGCGTCTCATCGCCCCGGATTACCAGGCGAGGATGCCGTTCTCGGCCATAAAAGCGACCACGGTATCGTGGCTCTCGAACTTTGCGGTGCCGCCGAGGAAAACCTTTACGGTAAAACCGATCTGCCGGCTTATTTCGTAAAGCTTCTTGAGAGTTTCGAGTACGCAGTACTCTGCGGCGATACCGCATACCACAACCTCGTCGCCGGGCTCGAACAGATCTTGATTCTCAGGATCGAAACCTACAAAGGCTCCATATTCCTCTCTCTCGGGCAGACGCCCTTTGAGAATGAAGCGCATGCGGCTCTCGTCCAGCCCCTCGAACACGTTGTCCGGAATGGAAGCTCCGGCGGTGTGATGAACGCAGTGCACGGGCCAGGGGCCACCCTGCTCCTTGAAAGAGCAGTGATTCACCGGATGCCAGTCGAGGGTGAAATACACCAGGTCGAAATCGTTCTTTACTTTGTTGATTTCGGGGATTACCAAATATGCTCCGGGCACGGTGAGAGTGCCGTCTATAAAGTCTTTCTGCAGATCAACTGCAAGCAAAATCTTTCTGTTGGCCATAGTAAATATTTTAATCGCGTAAATATACGAAAAATTGTATATTTGTAATCTGTGTTCAAGACATTAATACGCAATGTAGGCCAGTTCAGACGCTCCGCCATTATGGCGCCGGTCTGGACTGCGCTTGAAGTCGTTATGGGCGTGCTGATACCCTATGTCACTGCGTCCCTGATCGATAAGGGCTTGATGGCCGGAGACATCGATGCGGTATGGAAATACGGCGGAATGATGGTCGGGATTGCAGCCGTCAGCCTTTTCTTCGGCATAATGTCAGGCCGCGAGGCGGCCCGCAGTTCGGCCGGATTTGCGATGAATCTGCGCGGGGCTATGTTCGACAAAATCCAGACATTCTCATTTGCCGACATAGACTCTTTCAGCACGGCGGGCCTTGTGACGCGTATGACTACCGACGTGGCCAATATCCAGAATGCTTTCCAGATGCTTCTGCGCATCAGCGTGCGCGCCCCGCTCAATGTGCTTGCCGGCATGTTCATGAGCTTTTTCATCAACTTGCGCCTGAGCCTGGTATTCGTTGCCGCTATGGTTTTCCTGACCGTGGCCCTGTATTTCATAGTGAGCCGCTCAATGCGTGTATTTGCCGAGCTGATGCGCAAATACGACGACCTTAACAATGTGGTCCGCGAGGGCGTGGCGGGAATAAGGGTCATCAAATCGTTTGTGCGTGAAAAACACGAGAGCCTGCGGTTCAGGGCCGCCGTTGATGTTATCTACAGGCTGAACGTCACGGCGGAAGTGATAGTGAACTTCAACCAGCCGGTGATGAACATAGTGACTTATGCTTCCATGATCGCGCTCTCGTGGTTCGGCGCCCGGTTCATCGTGAGCGGGACACTTACCACCGGTCAACTTACCTCGCTCTTTACCTATCAGATGCAGATTCTCAGTTCGCTGATGATGCTCTCGATGATCTTTGTGATGATAACGCAGAGTGTGGCAAGCGGCAAGCGTATCGCCGAGGTTCTTGACAGGGAAAGCGCGATGAAGGAACCGGACAATCCGCTTACCGAGGTGGCCGATGGCAGTATCGATTTCGAGAACGTCAGTTTCTCCTATGCTCCCGGCGGCAATCCGGCTCTTGAGGGTGCCACTCTGCATATCCGAGCCGGCGAGCGTATCGGCATAATA
>JAEEGL016830173.1_pt1 | contig 22388 bp, 15 predicted proteins | sample 9134231 | NCBI WGS metagenome assembly JAEEGL01 (sample SAMN16246548, study PRJNA631951) | gut metagenome | biome: gut microbiome; feature: rumen; material: fiber-attached | host: Bos | place: Iran: Karaj | collected 2018-10
AGCCACAGACGGCAGCGAAGAGCTTTCGCATAAAGACCCCACTTGTAGATATCACCTCCGTAGATGCGGTCACGCTTCCTCGAAATAGGCAGGTTGGTCGGACATTTCGTCCATGTGGTGTCGGCGTAAAGCGCTACCAACGAGTCTGCCTCCTGGAACATCCAGTCGTACACCTCCTGTTGCGAGTCATACGCGGGAGAAGTGGCTTTGTAGGCTTGCGAACGCGGCATGTCACCGAAAGCGTCCGTTGTAAACATCGTCGAACCAAGCATAATGGTACGCCCGATCAGCACGGCATTCAGGTTGCCGTTATCCGTGGCTATCTGGTTCATCTTGTTGATGTTGGCACCCAGGTCATAGAAATGACGACGCCACATCGGGTGACGGTTCACGCCCAGAAACTCCCAGCCCTGGCTGTACGGATAACTACCCGTTTGGCTTTTACCGCCCGTCGTCAGCGCCTGCGACAGATAGACACCGTACTCGGCATGGTCGTAGCACAACTGCGCGGCATAGAAACAAGCCGTAGGAATAGCCTGATCCACCGTAATGGTGATAGGCGAGTCCTTGCTGGTGTTCACATCCAGAAAATCTTTGCAACCGGTCATCATCAGCATTCCTGCTATTGCCGGCATGGCTATATAAAGTAATTTCTTCATAATCATACCTCCTCTTCTTTAGAATGTTGCCGAAAGGCTTATGCTGTAACTGCGTGAGTTGGGGATAGGCGTGTCGTCAATACCCGCAGAACCCGTACCGTTAGCACCAACCGATGCGTTGCAGACAGGATCCGTACCTGTGTACTTCGTCAGCAGGAACACGTTGTTGCACGTGAAGTCCAACTTCAGCCCCTTGAAGAACTTCTGCTTCTGCATAGCAGGCAGTTTGCAGAAATCGTAGCCCAAAGTCACATAACTCAGACGGATATATGAACCGTCCTCAATAAAGTTGGTTGAAACGTTGTAGAAATAGTTGATGATAGTCGTGTAGTCCAGCGTAATCGGGTTGGTGTTCGGCTCGTAATAAACCTTACCGTCTGCATCTTTGTGCTCGGTAACACCTTCAAACACCACCTGACGACCACGGTATTTCTCCAGCATCTTGCTGTTACCGTTCGAGATCAGGTTACGCCCGGTCACGTTCAGCACATCTCCGCCGTACCTGCCGTCAAACAGGAAACCAAACTGAACACCATAGATGTTCATGTTGCTCGACAAGCCCATGCTGAACAACGCCTCACGGTTACCAATCAGGATGTTCTTGTTCGGGTCAATCTTCGGATAACCGTGCTCGTCCACGATAACCTGGCCGTCCGAATTACGCAGGTAGTCCTTACCCGTCAACGCGGTTGTACTTCCACCCATGTAAGCCGAGGTAAACACGTCGCCGTACTGAACACCCGTAATCTCACTCACGCTCTCAGGCAGGCTGACTACCGTACCGCGGTTCAGACCGAAGTTCAGACCCATCGTCCAGTTGAAGTTCTTACGCTTGATGATATCCTGATCCCAGGTAATCTCCACACCTTGGTTGCGGATAGCACCCTCGTTACGGGTCTGCAGGATATATCCCGACGAAGGCGATACACGAACCGTCACAATCTGGTTGTCCACCTTGGTCGAATAGTACGCAATATCAAAGCGAGTCTTGTTGTCGAAGAAACGGATGTCCGTACCAATTTCCCACGAATACGACATCTCAGGAGCCAACTCCAGCGAAGCCGAAGACATCGTCGGGTCAATGCCGTAACCGCCGTCAGGATACGTACCGAACTGTTTGAAACGGCGGTCGTACAGATACGCAGGAGCGTCCTTACCTACTACCGCGTAGTTACCACGAATCTTCCAGTAGCTGAACCAGTTCTTCTTCGTGTCATTCAGGCCCGGAATCAACTCGCTCAGCGTCACACCCGCGGTCACCGAAGGATAGAAGTACGGGTTCTTGTTGATAGTCGACGACCAGTCCCAACGACCTGTCACCGAAATCGATGCCAAGCCCTTGTAATCACCGCGAAGTTCGCCGAAGTAACCGAACGTACGCTTGCCGCTATGGCTGGCTGTACGGTCTGCCAGGTAAACCTCATTCGGGTTGGTGTTGCTCAGACTGTACGTGCCCGGGATAACGAAGTCCACACCGTAGTTGCTCATCGAGAAACCCTGACGAATCTTCATCTCCGTACCGGCCATCAGGTCAATAGAGAAGTCTTTCGGCAACTCTACCTTATAACTTACGTTCGCGCCCGCGGTAAACAGCTGGCTGCGGCTCGACGAAGCACTGAACGAACCCAGATCCGATTTGCTCATGTTGGTAATATCGTCACTCGTCAGAACAGTGTTATACGGATACTCGTTCGTCATGTAGTCCAAATAGGCATTGTACGCAGCCCATTCCGCCGCACTGGCATCCTCTGCCGGCTTCGGCACTACGTCAATCACATACGAGTCGTCCCAGCGGGGCACACGATAACTCTCCGAGGTACTCGAACTCGTATCGTAGCTCACACGACCTACAATCTGCAGGTTCTTCACCGGCTTGAAGGTCACGCTACCGTTGATCACGTTACGCATGCTGCGAGCCGTTCCGCCGTCATTATAAATCGAGTACAACGGGCTGTAAGGCGAGTTGTATTTCTTCGAATCGTTCAGATACAGGAAACGCGGATAACCGTTCTTCTCCTGATAATTGGTGATATCGTCCGTGATTGGCCAACCATACGCACTGCTCACACCCGAGGTGCTGCGGCTCTTCGTGTCCGTGAAGTTGATTCCCACGTTCATCGTCACCCATTTGGCCGGCGAGAAACTGGCCTTGATCAAACCGCCGAACTTCTGCTTGTAGTCCTCAGGAACAACACCGTCGGCCTTGCTCCAGTTCACCGAAGCATATGCCGTGAACTTATCCGTACCGCCATTCACCGAGAAATCGTACTTATGATAGAATCCTGTCTTCAGGAAATTGCCGATATTGTCATAAATCTGCTCGCCGGGATTCAGCATCGGACCCCAACCGCCGCTGGTCTTCTCGCGATAGAAGCCCTGCGAACCCGGAGCATACGTGCTCTGCAGTTCCGGCACACGCGTCGGAGTGTCCCATTGCCAACTACCCGAGGCCTTCACCTGAATCTTACCCACCTGACCCTGCTTCGTGGTAATCATAATCACACCGTTCGCAGCGTCCTGGCCATACAACGCAGCTGCTGCCGCGCCCTTCAGCACCGTCACACTCTCAATATCGTTCGGGTTGATATCAGCCGCTGCCGAACCGCCACCGCTGATAGGCATACCGTCCATGATAAACAACGGCTCGTTGTTCTGCGATGTGTTGATAGAGGCAATACCACGGATGATAATCTGGCTGCCTGCGTTAGGCGAACCCGAACCCGTCGTCACATTCAAACCTGCTACCTTACCTTGCAATGCGTTCACAAAGTTCGCACTGTGGCTCTCGGTCAGGTTCTCCGAATTGATGTTCTGCACGGCGAAGTTCATACGCTTCTTCTCCTGCACAACACCCATCGCCGTCACAACCACTTCCTGAACGGCTATGGCATCCGTCGAAAGCACTACGTCATGCTTCGTGCCCGACACCTTAAACGCCTTCGTTTTCATACCTACATAACTGATCTCCAACGTCGCCTTGTCTCCCACGGTTATCGTGTAACGACCGTCAAAGTCAGTTATCGTTCCGTTTGTAGTGCCTACCTCCAGAACGGATGCGCCAATCACCGGCTCTCCGTCCTCTTGTGCGGTCACCACGCCTGTCACGGTTATGGACGCCCAACCCAGGACGCTCATCGCCATACAGGCCATTAAAAGGACTACTTTCTTCATGTTATTTTTTAGTTGTTGTTTCATTTTTGGTTATTATTTGTCCGCTTTTCTCAGGCTTTGGACTTGCTCGCCCCTGCATTCGCGACACGTGCCCACGCGCGTAACCTTCTAATAATCACGGCGTTCACACACGCAAGTGTTTCGATATGTTACGAAACACGGTGCAAAGATACTGCTTTTTTTTCAAACTACCAAATTTTTTAATATGTTATACAACATATTTTTGAACATTTTACTCGTCCGGACAATCATTCTTTTCACTCGCAGCACCACACACGTGTATTATACTACGTATAATACTACAGCAACATAGGTCAAAAGCACTTTATCGGGACCTGAAGCAGGGAGAGGCACACCGTCCGTACACTCTCTCCCCGCCATCAGTCAGATTATTCAATGCTCCTCGCGGAACGCGTCCACAGCCTTCTTCACACTGCCGTGTAGCAGCAACAGATGCTTGGCCTGCTCGTACTCCAAGCCCAACTCGTCCACAATCATACGCGTGCCGCGGTCCACCAACTTGGCGTTCGACAACTGCATGTTCACCATCTTGTTGCCCTGAACACGACCCATCTTGATCATCGTGGTCGTCGTTATCATGTTGCAGATCAACTTCTGAGCCGTGCCGCTCTTCAAACGAGTCGAACCCGTCACAAACTCCGGACCCACAATAGCTTCGATAGGTATATCTGCTTCCTTCGAAACCGGAGCGTCAGGGTTCATCGAGATGCTCGCAGTCAGAATGCCGTTCTCGCGGGCATGCCTCAGTGCGCCCACTACATACGGCGTCGTGCCCGAGGCTGCAATACCAATCACGGTGTCCAGTTTGTTGATTCCGCGGTCCTGCAACTCTTTCCAGCTCTTCTCAGGGTCGTCCTCGGCTTTCTCAACGGGATTTCTCAACGCCGTGTCACCACCTGCTATCAGACCCACAACAAAAGTTGGCGGCATTCCGAACGTGGGAGGAATCTCCGATGCGTCCAGCACGCCCAAACGACCACTCGTTCCTGCGCCAAGATAAAATATCCTGCCGCCTTTCTTCATACGCGGTACAATCTCTTCTACCAACTTGGTAATCTGCGGAATAGCTGCCTTTACGGCCAAAGGAACCTTCTGGTCCTCTTCGTTCATTTCCGTCAGCAGTTCTTCTACTGACTTCTTGTCCAAATCGTCGTGCAAAGACGATTGCTCTGTAATCTTGTTAAACATGGCACTCTCTTACTTTATAGCATGAAACTCCTTCATTCCTTCCATCGGACTCTGAAGAATCTTGCCCATCATCAATCCGTTGTCCTCCAGCACTTTGCCCAAAATATCTTTGTAATAATATGCCACAGAACCTACGAAACCTACCGGCACCTTCGGATACTGAGTCAAAATACGCTTGGCAAAATAGTCAAAATGGTCATACACCAACTTGCTGATCAACGGGTCCTCAATATTGGCCGAACAGAACTTCGAGAACTGTGCCAGATAACGGTTCGGAAAAGGTTTGCGGTAAACGCACTCAATCACCTGTGCCACGTTGGTGTCATACTCCTTCTCAAACTTGGCTTTTAACTCGTCTGAAAGCTGATTTTTGTACAAATCGGACACCAAACGCTTGCCTAACACTGCACCCGAACCTTCATCTCCCAAAATGAAGCCCAATGCAGGAACATTCTTCACGATTTTGCCCTCTTCAAACAGGCAACTGTTCGCACCTGTTCCCAGAATGCAAGCCACGCCTCGGCCGTTGCCAACCAAACTGCGAGCCGCACCAATCATATCACTCTGTACCTCCACCTCGCTTGCCTTCTTGAAGCACGCACGCAAAGCATCCTCCACAAATGGCGACTTCTCCGCGGTGCAACCCGCACCGTAGAAGTAAACCGCCTCAATCGTACCTACCCACATCAGGCGGGCCAACTGGGGAAGAAGCTGGTTGGAAATACTGTTTCTCATTGCCTCAGAGGTCTGGAAGAACGGATTGATTCCGTCCGTGAAAAACTCTGAACTCTGACCGCTTTCGGTCATCAAACACCAATGGGTCTTGGTGCTTCCGCTATCTGCTAATAGAATCATATGTTTGTATTTTGTGTCTTCAATTGCTCAGCCTGTGCCACTCATTACGCCTAACTTCTCTTCTCCCATGCCCACACCACTACTCTGTTTCGGGAGAACAGGAATCCGAAAACCGGAGGAGGTCACACACCTTTCCGCACGGGTTTCGAACCGTTTCGTTTTGAATGGCGGTGCAAAGGTACTGCTTTTTCATCAAACTACCAAATTTTTGCCCCATTTTTTTCACTTTTTACGCATTTTTTTTGAAAAAAAGCCAAAAAATGACCAAAAATGCACTTTTTTTGAAAAAAAATTGCGCAAACGTTTGCATGTTTCAAAAAAAAGTATTAACTTTGCAGCGTCTTTCGGTTTCAACCTTACCCGGAGGACACACCTTATTTATAATGTGCACGTATAGATAAGGATGGACCAAAGAAATTGTGTTTGTTGATTATTGCGCGGCTCTGCCTGCACACAGCGCCGCAACCCCTGACCTCCGACCCTTCGGAGAAAAACGCATCCCGGCCTCGTGCCGGGTGCGTGTCAGGCTAAAAAGAATAACGGAACAATAATTTTTAACACCATATGACAAAAAACATTAATTGCTTCATTCCTTTCCAGGACGAAGCACAAGTAAAACAAACTGTTGAGAATCTCAAAGAGCAAGAGCTCGTCAATGAGATCTTCTTCCTCAAAGGAGACATGCGTTCCACCCAGAACATGCGTTTCATCGCTGAGCATGCAACCACTCCCTATTCGCTTATTTACACCAAGTATACCACCCTCTCCTTCGTGCTCTTTGCTCTCGAGCGCATGGAAGCGCTTATGGAGGACACAAAGGCGGCTATGGTTTACAGCGACCACTTCAATCAGGTAGGCGATACGCGCACCAACGCGCCTGTTATCGACTACCAGCTTGGCGCACTACGCGACGATTTCGACTTCGGCTCCGTACTCTTCTACCGTTCCGCCGCCCTCAAGGAGGCTGTGGCACGCATGGACCACGACTACCAATTCGCCGGACTCTACGACCTGCGCCTGAAGGTCAGCCAGAAAGGGGCGCTCGAGCACATCAACGAGTACCTCTACTACGACGTGGAACTCGACACGCGCAAGTCAGGAGAAAAACTCTTCGACTACGTTGACCCGAAGAACCGCGCCGTACAAATCGAAATGGAGCAGGCTGTTACACAGCACCTCAAGGACATCAACGGCTATCTTGCCCCCAAGTTCAAAGACGTGGACATGACGCCCGCAGGTTTTGAATATGAGGCTACCGTCGTTATCCCCTGCAAGAACCGCGTCCGCACTGTTGGTAACGCCATCAAGAGCGCACTCGGCCAGAAAGTGGACCCCAAATACAAATACAACGTTATCGTTGTGGACGACAACTCCGAAGATGGTTCTGTGGACGTCATCAAGAGCTTCCTGCACAACGACAAACTCATCTATATTGCTCAGGACAAGACCTGGCACGCCATCGGCGGAAACTGGAACGTAGCGCTCCATCACCCCAAATGCGGTAAGTTCGCCATCCAGCTCGATTCCGACGACACCTACTTCGACGAGAACACCGTTCAGAAGTTCATCGACGCTTTCCACGAGCAGAACTGCGCTATGGTAGTCGGCACCTATCGTATGACCGACTTCGACGGCAACACCCTTCCTCCCGGAGTAATCGACCACAAGGAGTGGACGCCTGACAACGGACGCAACAACGCCCTCCGTATCAACGGTCTCGGCGCTCCACGCGCATTCTACGTGCCTATGCTGCGCCAAATCAACTTCCCCACCACCAAGTACGGTGAGGACTATGCAGTAGGTCTCCGCGTTAGCCGCGAGTACCAGATTGGCCGCATCTACGACGTAGTATATAACTGCCGCCGATGGGACGACAACTCCGACGCCAACTGCGACCTCATTGCTATGAACAACAACAATTTCTATAAGGATCGCATACGCACGTGGGAACTCAAAGCTCGTATCCAGATGAACGAGGCCAAATGAGTTTACTCTCCCAAAAGATAGAAAGCATGTACGACCACGAGCTCACACTCGGCGGTCGTGCTGCTTTTCAGTATGATCTGCTTCGCCTGGTCAAACGCAAAGAACTCCCGATAGGCGATTTTCCTGCCTTCCTCTTCTTCAACCCCGGGCGCGTACATTCAGTCATGGCCGACGTCTCCGACGAGACACTCGCCCATCGCCAGTGTTTCCTCTGCCCCGAGGGCCTTGAGGACAAACAGCAGACCTTCCTTTGGGATCCGACCATACACGAGGGGACTCCACGCTACGCCATCCGCGTCAACCCCTTCCCTATCTTTGCACCACATTTCACCATCTCCACCGTCCGGCACGAGCCGCAGCAGATTCGCGGACACTACGAGGACATGCTGCGTTTCACAACCGAACTGCCCGAATATACTATCTTCTACAACGGTGCCCGATGCGGAGCATCCGCTCCCGACCACATGCATTTCCAGGCTATCCCTATGAACAGCCTGCCTATGCAAGTCTATGTGGACCAACACGGCCACCTGCCCGAGTTCTGCCCCTCTGCACGCTGGATCCAAAGCAACAGCATCGAGGATATGACGACGCGGTTCTTCGCCCTTGTGGACGAGTTTGCCCGCAAACAGCAACAGCCCACCTGTCCCCAGGCGATGCCTCCCAGGCCTGACGATGCCGACTTCAATATCATCAGTTGGTACAACGGCCATTATAACACCGTTATCCTGTTCCGTCGCCAGTCACGTCCGGCCTGTTTCTTCGCCGAAAACCCCGAAGAACGTATTCTCATCAGCCCGGGAGCAGTAGAGATGTGCGGCGTAGCCATCGTCTCTACCGAAGACTCTTTCCAACGTCTCACAGCAAACAAACTACAAGCAATAATCAATGAAGTAAGCATTACCGTATGAAAAACCAGTACCCCTTACAGGTAGGCATCCTGCTGGAGCAACCTGTTATCCGTTTCGCCTTCCGCGCACTCTATACCTGCTCGAACGGTCAACAGTACCACGAAGAGCATTCTGCCACCTGCCATAACGGCAAGATTCTCTTCGATGGGGAAGAGTACGACGAACTGACTTTTACTGCCGAAAACGGCACGTTCCTCATACATGACGTCATCATCGGCGTCAATTTCCACTGGCAGCGACGCGAAGATCAAGTCTTCGAGGGCAACCTTCGTATTATTGTCGAAAACGGCAAATTGACGGCTGTCAACCTCATCGGCGTGGAGGACTACCTGACCTCCGTCATTTCTTCGGAGATGTCCGCCACCTCCTCGCTCGAGCTTCTCAAAGCCCACGCCGTCACCAGCCGTTCATGGGTACTCTGTCCTATCCTGCGTGGCGATGCCAACACCGAAACTGTCAAAGGTGAGAACACGCCTGAACGACATATAGTTTGGTACGAGCGCGACGACCATCAGCATTTCGATGTCTGTGCTGACGACCACTGCCAGCGCTATCAGGGCATCACACGCCTCAGCGCTGCCAAAGAGAACGTCCGCAAAGCCATCGAAGCCACATGGGGCCTGGTCATCAAAGACGAGAAAGGAATGGTCTGCGACGCACGTTTCTACAAGTCCTGCGGCGGAGCAACCGAACTCTTCGAGAACGCTTGGGCAGACACACATTTCTCTTACTTGGAGCCTGTGCGTGACGATGCCGACCCCACCCTGCCCGACCTCACCGTCGAAGAAAACGCCATCCGCTGGATCCGCACTGCGCCCAAAGCGTTCTGCAATACGCGCGACGCTCGCGTCCTTAGCCAGGTCCTCAACGACTACGACCAGGAGACTACGGAGTTCTACCGCTGGAAAGTGACCTACACTGAAGACGAACTCTCCGAGATAGTTCGCACCCGCTCTGGCATCGACTTCGGCACCATCACCGACCTTATCCCCGTTCGACGTGGCCCCAGCGGACGTATCATCGAACTCCGGATAGTCGGCTCCAAGAAAACGCTCCTCGTAGGCAAAGAACTCGAGATACGCAAATGGCTCAGCAAGAGTCACCTCTACTCCTCCGCTTTCGTCGTGGACAAAGAGGATGGCAAGTTCATCCTTACCGGTGCAGGATGGGGTCACGGAGTCGGTCTCTGCCAGATTGGCGCTGCCGTCATGGCCGACCAAGGATATTCCTACGAAAAGATTCTCTCTCACTACTTCCCCGGAAGCAAACTGGAAGCACTGTAACACCTGTGACCTATTAGACCAATTTGACTAATTAGACCAATTGACCTATGAGAAAAACCCTCTTCCTGCTCTTCGTTCTTGGCTGCCTGCTCTTTGTCCCTTGCTCCGCCTCCGCCCAGTACCGCAACACCGGCAACTATGTCACCATACGCCTTACGCCGGACCGCGCCGACTGGACCTATCGCTGCAAGAGCGATGTCCGTCTGGAGCTACAGGTCATCAGGCATAACGTGGCTATTCCCAACGTAACCGTAGGCTACACCTGGGGTTACGAGCAACGCCCAGCCCTCACGAAGGACTCGTTGCGCATCGACAAAACAGGCAAGACCACGCTCACCCTCCACGGAGCCGATGTGCCGGGATTCATGACGTTCACGGCCAACGTACATATCGATGGCGAACAATATACCAACTATATCAACCTCGCCTTCGACCCGCTTCGCATCCAGCCCACAACCACCTTGCCCGAAGATTTCATGTCCTGGTGGCAGGCAGAGCTGAAGAAAGCGGAACAAGTGCCCCTCATGCCCGTCTTCAAACACGAGCCCGGGATGTCTAACGGCAAGGCCGATGTATACATGGTGCATTTCCAGAACCACAAAGCTGGCAGTTATATCTACGGCATGCTCACCGTGCCCAAAACTCCGGGCAAGCACGCAGCCGTAGTGGAGTACCCCGGTGCCGGAATCCATAAGTTCCAGAGCGGTAATATGGCTTGGGCGGATTCCGACATCGTGTGTCTCCAGATTGGCATCCACGGCATTCCTCTGGACATGGAGGCAGAGGTCTATCAGAACCTCACCAATGGCGGCATGGCCAACTACGCCTATCTGGGCCTTGAGCACCGCGACAACTACTACTACCGCCGCGTCTTCCTTGGCGCAGCCAAAGCGGTGGATTTCCTGAAGTCCCTCGACTACGTGGACAGCACACGCATCGGCGTCTATGGTGGTTCGCAGGGCGGGCTCTTGTCACTTGTCGTCGCTGCCCTCAAACCCGAAGTACGCTGCGTCTCTGCCGCCTATCCCGCCATGTGCGAGACGGCCGGATCACGATACGAACGTGCCGAGGGATGGCCCCGACTCTTCGTATGGAGAAAAGGTACCGACACGCCGCAGATTCGCGACGTTGTGCGCTACTTCGACGCGGTCAACTTCGCGCGCTTCGTCACGCAGGACATCCAGTTCATCCAAGGCTACAACGACCACGTTTGTATGCCCACTACCACCTTCTCCGCCTACAACGTCATACCAAAAGGGCGCAAGATACTTCTCACGCCCTACGATTGCTCACATTGGCTATACCCCGAGCAACATACTGCTCGACGCCAATGGATGTGTCGGATGCTTCGATAGCCTTATTCGCCCGGCTCATGCAGGTGAATAGGCACAGTCTTGATGGCTTGCCAACCTGCACGGTCCGTCAAACGAAGCATGAAATGGTAGTCTCCCTCCAGAACATCCGTGGGAACCGCAATCTTGCATTCCACCGTGTCTTGCTGTAAACCCCGGGCCAGCGCATAATCCTGATTATACACCCACGCCCCTTCCACGTGCTCATGCTCATGATCATGGTCTTCATCACCATGTTCGTGCTCATGCTCATGGTCATGCCCCTCTTCGTCGCAATCGACAGAAGACGTGCCGTGAGAGTGGTGGTCGAAGTTGTTGTGAATCTCTATATTGAAATTACCCAGTTCCACATTGTCGGAGCAGACAAAGTGCACAAGAATAGTGTCGCCCAGATAGTAAATGTCACAATCTGCGGGCAGGAAACCGCCTTCCTCGATAGTCGGAGGAGTCAGGTCCTTTTGCCCGTTGCAGGAAACACATATAGCAATAGTGGCCATAATAGCCATGAAAACACAGGATAATAAATACTTTTTCATTGTTGTAAATCTTGCTTGTTAGTTGAATTCTGTTTATACATTACTCGGCACGAAGCTTTTGCTTGCGCCAAAACTCATCGTCGCGATATCGTGACAGAACGGCTGCAGGAACCAAAAAAGTCATTTTCCTGAAGTCCATTATCAGTCCCAGGTCGTTTCTCACAACCGGAGGTACTGCACACGGCACAACGATGGTCTTTAGTTTCACGCAGTGGAAGACGATGTTCCCGGGAAAAGTGTCCACGGCAGCCGACAGCCTCAGAGACGTCAACTCTTCGCAGAAAGCAAACGCATACACGTCTATACTGCGAACATTGTCCGGCAGCGTCACAGTCGTGAAGGCCATACACCTGCGGAAAGCAGCCTCGCCGATACGGGTAACCGTCGTTGGCAGTTGCACCTCGCGAAGCGACACACAGTTCTCAAAAGCCGCAGCGCCTATATACGTAATTCCTTCCGGCAGCTCCACTTCCGTCAGTTGCTTGCGGTTGAAGAAACTGCCGTCGCCTACACCCACTACGCGGTACTTGATACCTCTGTACTTGACCACAGGAGGCACTACCACTTTTCCTATATACGCCGTCTTCTCACGCTGCACCGCCTCCTCGTCCAATTGGATGAGTTTCAAGTGCTTGCGAGACAAGGGTTTGGAATGGTCGTGTCCGCAACAATCGTGATGATGCCACAAACGCCTGGGTCTGCCGCCTTCCCCTGTCATTTCTTCCCAATGCGTCACTTCCACCGTCCGTTTCCAGCGATTGGTAATGCGGTAATATACGCCGTCTGCCTGAAAATCGTATGCCAAACAATTGCATGAAACCAGACAAAGCAGCAAAACAATTTTAACGATTCTTTTCATTGTTTAACTTGTTTTTGGGATTAAAACTCGACCCCCACCATCGCCGACAGATTCCATCCCGCTTCGGGGATATCGATTAGCCGGTAATAGCTGGTGTGGTCATAATACTTGGTATTCAGTATGTTATCTGCTCTCAGGTTGAGGCTGACTGTACAGGCCGGCAGCACAAAACGCTGTCCTGCACTGATATTCAGTGTCCACCAACCGTCGGTAGGTTTCTCCGGAGGCACAATGTCATACTGCGCGCCCGAGACGTGTACATCCACCGCTGCGTAGCCGTTCCACTCGTCACGGTTGCCGCCAAAACGCGGCTGCCAGTGAAACTTCACCTCCGGCGTCATACGCCAGGGAGGAGTGAACGGCAGCGAATAACCGGCCTTCTCTCCGGACAACTGACGCGCAAACACGTAATCGCCCCGGAGACTCAGGTCCATGTACTTCCACGGACGCACAGTCAGCATCGCCTCGGCTCCGGCACGGAAAACCTGCGCTTGACTGTAGCGGTAAAGCTGCAAACCCTCGCAGTAATCCGGGGTCGGATTCAGATAGATATAATTCGGGAAATATTGCACAAACGGGTCAAACCGGACGTCCACCAATTCGTTTCCCCATTCGACAGACAAATCGGTCTGATAACTCTCTTCTGCCTGCAAGTCGGCGTTACCCTGCTCGTAGCGGAAAATATGGTAGTTGACCCCATCCGCTCCGAGCTCCTTGGCAATAGGTGTACGAAAAGCCTTGCCTATGTTGGCACGAAGCGTCCAGTCCTCCACCAGATAACGCACTCCCGCAGACCACGTCAGGCAATGAAACGTACGTGCCCGTTCCGCCGAGCGCACACGATACACCGCCGTATCACCCACGGGGGTCAGGAACCAGTCCGTATATTCGTGCACGTGCATGCGCACAAAATCATAACGTACTCCTGCATTCACAGTCAGGCCATTACTGACACGCCACTCTTCGCCTGCATACAGGCCTGTACCGAACTGCTCGAAATCCGGGAGGATAAAACCCCACCCGGCCCGACGGTTATGCTGGAACTCGTTCTGCAGTCCGAAACGCAATGTATGCTTCGGAGCCACGTTCCACACAGCCGCCGCATTCACCGTAGCCGTATGTTTGCTGAACTGCCGCTCCAGCGTGTTCGGCGGCGTCGGCATATACCCGTGCGAAACAGGCTCCGACTCTTCTCTGCGCAAGTTATGCTGCCAGGCCGCATTGACCTCCAGGCCCCAACTGTCCTCATGATAGGCCAGATGCCAAAGCGCCTTCAGGTGATTGACGCTCTGAAAAGGCAAGTCAATATCCCTTTGGCTGCGGTCGTAGTCTATCTCCGACAACCTAACCTCCAGCCCGTGAGCATTGGCGAAAAAACCGCTCTTGGCCCACGTCTCGTAGATGCGCAGGCAGGTATGCCAACGATACGAACTGTAACCCAACGCCAACGAAGCGTCAGCCTCGCGTCCGGCCGTGTTACGCAACGAGCGCTTATACAACGGGATGCGATACGAGTAGTACTCAAAACTATCCGTCGGTACGTGGTAGTCCGCATAGTCCTGCCACGTGGCATTCATGTGCCAGTAGAAAGCGCTCTCGCCCTGCATCTGATGCCGACCGCTCAGTTGTGCCGAAGCACCTATCAGCGCGTTATTGGTACGCGTGAACACGCACGCTCGCCCACTCAGTGGCCGGGACGGTTTGGTTGCCGACGACAATAGCAGCACACCCCCGATGGCATCGGAGCCGTACAGCAGTGCCGAAGCACCCTTGATGACTTCTATATGATCTATGGCGAACTGGTCTATCTCCAGTCCGTGATCGTCGCCCCATTGTTGTCCTTCGTGACGAATACCGTCGTGCACTACAGCCAGACGGTTGAAACCCAAGCCGCGTATAGCCGGACGCGACATCGCAGAACCGATGGCCGAAGCCTGCACGCCGGCAATGGCATCCAGACTCTTGGCCAAAGATGGCTGAAAATGCTCGCTCAGAAACTCTGAACTGACCTCTACTGTGGCCTGCGACACAATCGGACTGGTATGCCGATGCGGCGCAGTCACAGTGATCTCGTCTATACGCAACATACTCGTGTCCAAAGGTGCGGACACGGTTGCGGACAACAATACGACGCCTAAAATGTTATGTAAAACCATTTTATGCCGTTTGTGTTAATACCCTATAATCGGAAAAATGTTCCTCTGGTATCAACACGCCGGCGGACCGCGGGAAGAAGGCTCTTCCGCGTCAATGGTGAAAAAAGACTCTACAAAAAAGCAGTGCAACTGCACATACTCTTCCGGCGCCACAATAGCTACACGCGCAATCTGCGCCTGCTGTGGAGCAATGGTAAAATGACAAATAGGACAGTAGTCTGACTTCGTCAGAGTCAAAGGAGCGGACTCCTGATCCGTACCTTCACTCACAGACTGGGAACAAACGGCACAATCGTGATGGTGAAAATCTTTCACCAACATCATATTGCAGAAGGCGAACAGCATCACCAACGCAAACAGACTATGTACTTTGTTCCTCATTTATGGTCCTTACTGCCTCGTACCGGGAGTATGTGATTAGTATGTGATTAGTATGCGATTAGTATGTGATTAGTATGTTATTTGCGAACTCGCCTGCCAAGCACATCGTACGTCACGCCGTTTCGCAGAATATAGATATGCCCGTTCTTCCGGAATTTCTTTGACTCAAGTTGCTCCGTTCCCTCTATTCCTGTCGCGGTATTCTCGCCCTCCATCTGGAAAACGATGCGCGAAGGAGCCTGCGTGACATCTGTCAGCCGGAAATACGCCCTACAAGACTTGACAGACGCTCCCGGAGCAGGATAATAGAGTCTGTTATTGCCGCCCACCATCAGGATATCCGGCGTCGTAGCGTCAAAAGCAATAGGGTCATACGTTCCCAGGAAGGAGACGCCTGAGAAGGCCTTCTCCGTTAGAGTTGCATTGAGAGTCACATTCGGGAAAACAGGGTTGACAAGGTTGTCGCCTACAGGCCATTTGATGATATATGGTTTTCCTGCCTCAAGAGTCGTAACCGGATTACTGAAATTGAGTGTCATCACTTTGTTCTCAACACCTGCGTTGCTCAGTTCACGCGCTTCGGCTCCCGCCAACGGACTGCCCTCAAGGGTCACATCAAATGGCAGACACAGCGTGTTCCAGTCCCCGTCTTTGTAAAGTGTGCGGCCATAGAGCATTACATTGGTCGTTTCTCCATTATTCTTGCTGATCTTGACCGAGTTGCAAGCATTGTCCTCCAGATCGAGAGTCTCGCCCACGATATACCGAATACCCGCAAGAGCATCTATCTTGCCCTGCCCGAAATGCGAGGCGTTCTCTCCCGCTATGGTATAATAGTCCTGCTTCGCTGTCCGGCGCATGATATCTTTTATCTGGTGTAGGTTCAGTGATTTCTGCACCGACTGGGCAGCCTGCAACCACAAAGCCACAATACCCGCCGCCGTTGGCGTGGACATTGACGTGCCTTGCATCAGAGCATACGGATTCTCGGTGCTACCAAACATCAGATACGGCGCGAGATTTTCTCCGTAGTAACTGTTGGCATCCACCGAGGTGGTATGCAGATGGTTCACGCCGGCCACTAACTTCGAGCCCGGAGCCGATATCCACGGGTAGTCCACTCCCAACGGAGTCATTGCCGCCGTGCCGTAACTGGAGAAATAGGCAATATCTTGCACCGTAGCCCCATCCGAATAATGCTCACCACGCACATTCGTCCATGCGTTCCGCGAGACATACGCCCCCACGGGAATCACATCGGGATAACAGGCCTCATCACATACGCACATATCATCGGTGCCACGCAACCAATTGTGACCGGCAGTTGTCAGATAGTCCGAGAAATAGTTCCGCGTCCCTGCCGTCAGCCACATATCCGCCTCGCCTTCAGCAGGAAACACCTCCAAAGCCAGCACGTATTGGCTATGATATATATTATCCACCTTCTCGAAAGACATCGAACGCAGGCTATCCTCCACTATTACGCGTTTACCGTACTTATTGTTTTGCGAGTGCGAATACACCTTTAGTTTTCCCTTGTAGTACGTGGTCGTTTGGTCAGAAATATCCGTGAATGTGGTATCTTTCGTCACTTCCTCGGTATGCAACACAGCGCCGGTAGTGTTGTCCAGCACAAGCAAACGAATGGAGATCGGAGCTGCGCTCCACACAAAAGACAGATAGGTAGGATAATACGAGAAACCGCCATCGGTATTGCCATAACGCGTTGAGCGGATGATACTCCCTAACGGGCTGGCCTGACTTGCCACTTTCCTTACTGCAAATCCGCCAAGCTCACTTTTGCCTTTGGCCGAACCGGCATAATTGCCCGCTGCAAACAAAACAACACGATTGGGATGACTTGTTCCGAAATACGACGACATCAATGCTGACAATTCGCCGGAACCGTCACACGGCCCGCCTATCGAGCCCCAACTGTTGCTGATAACCAATGGTTTCTCTACCGAATCAGCATACTCCACCATCTTCCGAAGGGCCGTGGTAATCTGTGTCTCAGACAAGTTCTTAACACCTGCCAGATACAGGTCCGCGCCCGGTGCCATACCTCCGTATGTTGCTCCCGCGTGATTATCGGTCACCGTGATTGTCTGGCCGCTGATGATAACGCTCGAACCGCCTGCCGTGGACGCCGTATGCGTGCCGTGATCCTGCGTGTTGTCGTCCGTTGTAGCCTCTGCGATATTGGCCTCAGTGTAAATTTTGCCTGTCCCCGACCCGTTATAGACATATGCCCGCTTGATGCGGCTATTGCCGTCCTTGTCCTTGAAAGCGATATGTCCGAAGTCGATACCCGTGTCGATAATACCTAACACTACGCCCGTTCCGTCGTACGTCGTCGTCAGTCCGCGACCTTGTCCGGCAGACGCATTCAACAGGTAATTGGTGCCTGTCTGCTCACGCGCCAAGTCTGTCATCGGCTGCATCAACTCTGACACGCTGATGAGGGTCACGTTCTCCACCCCTGCCAACGCTTCTATCTGCGACACGGGCACAAGGGCCGTGATGAAATCCAGCCCGTCAAACGTACTCTCCACTATCACGCCCAGAGCCTGAACGGCACTCAGGTCTGAGGGGTCCTGCAGATGAACAAAACACGAGATATAAGCTACACCGTCTATCGTGTCCGGCTCTGCCACCACACGCTCCGGCTGATCTGCAACACTGTTCCGCCCACCCCGGGCAGGAGCCTGCTGCGCTTGAGCAGTCTGCTCCGACAAACGGCGCTGCTCGTCCAAAAAATAACGGGTCGTCCATGCATACTTGTCCGACTGCGCCCAAGCCGCAGCCGAAAGTACAAGCAGGAACAGAACTAACTTAATCTTTCCGTTCATACAAACACTTTTCCTGCGCTTTGATTAATAACCTGCATCCCAGTCGTAATAACCGCGGTCGGGAGTACGGGCATAGCCGTTGTAAGCCCCTCCGTAGAACAGTTGGACGTTTGAGTCAATACTTTGAACGCTCGTAGCAATCAGACTGGTTTTCATCTCCACTACCGTCATAACCGGCAGAACAAATTGCTTTTTCATACTATTTTGAATTGTTATTTCGACAATCTTTGGTGTACTTCTCTATTTGTTCCTCCCTTATTATCCTCTCGGTAGATGTGCCTCCAGCTCGCTAAGACAACGGGCACAAAGGCAGTCAGTATAGTGCTCACGCAAATAGGCCCGCGTGGCAGAGCTAAGCGTAATGCCGGCACATTGACAGATAGCAGGCGTGTCATGCATGCAGCGGAACGAACTTCCGCAGCGGGGACACTGTTTCGCTATGCCGGCAGACGGGGTCATTTGTACAGGAAGCGTTTGATGGATTTCTTCGGCGTCTTCTCAAACGGCTCCTCCTTGATCTCTATATGGCTCACCTGCGAGTAACCCGGAATCAGTTTGTTCAACTTCTGCAGGTTCTCTTTCATCAGGCGCTCTATATCCTCCAGTCCCCAGCCTTTGGTGGTTTGCTCGTCGGGGAAAACCAGACCTATCAACTTGCCTTCGCGCTCTACCACGATACTCTCGCCCACGCCTTCCAGGTTGTTCAGTTTGTCCTCAATCTCCTCGGGGTAGATGTTCTGTCCCGAAGCCCCCAGAATCATAGTCTTGTTTCGGCCCTTCAGGTAGATGTTCTTATGACGGTCCAGGTATCCCAGGTCGCCGGTACGCATCCACCCGTCGTGGGTAAAGGTGGCACGCGTGGCCTCGGGATTCTTGTAGTAACCCAACATCACGTTCTCCCCCTTGACAAGAATCTCACCTATGCCCTTGTCGTTGGGATTGTCAATCTTGACTTCCATATTCAACACCGGTTTGCCGCATGAGCGGGCCTTGAACTTGGACGGAGGATTACCGCCGATAAGCGGGCCGCACTCGGTCATACCGTAACCCACAGTCAGCGGGAAACGGATGTCCAACAGACAATCCTCCACTTCGGGATTGAGCGCTGCACCGCCCAACAGGAAATATTTGATGTTGCCGCCGAACGATTTCTTCAGCGTCTTCTTCACTTTGTTACGGATAGTACCGCCAATAATCGGCGTCTTCCAAAACGCGCGCACAATCTTCGACGAGATGCGCGAAGCGATGTTCTTTTTGTAGATCTTCTCTATTACCAACGGCACCATCACCACCTCGTACGGCTGCACTTCCTGCAGAGCTTTCAAGAGGATGGTAGGTGTGGGCGTCTTGGTCAGGAAATAGATATGGCAACCGGAGCAGAGCGGGTAAAGGAACTCCGCCACCTGGCCGAACATATGCGCCATGGGCAGAATAGAAACCACGGTACCACCCTTGGGCGCCGGCAGAAAGTCCATACCTGTCTCCACATTACTCGAGAGCGAGCGCGCATTCAGCATCACGCCTTTCGGGCTGCCGGTACTGCCGGAAGTGTAGTTGATCAGGCATAACTCGTCAAGGTCGGAGTCGAACTTGATATCCTCGGGCTGAACACTCTCCGCGGGATACTCTTTCTTGAACTCGTCGGTCCATGCAGCTATTGCAGCCTGAGCATCGGCCTCTCCGCGCAGCAGGTCAAAGTCCTGCAATCCGATGATAGCCGACAGCGTAGGCATTTGCTCCGACTGCAGGTCCCGCCAAACATACGGACCGCAGAACAGCAGTTTGCTGTCCGAATGCTCCACCAGACGGTGAATATCCTCTGCTTTGAAGTCCTGCAGAATAGACACGGCCACAGCCTCGTAGGTCATAATCGCCAGGTAGGCCACACCCCAGTTGGCACTGTTGCGGCCCGTGATGGCTATCTTGTCGCCCTTCTTTACACCCAACAGACGGAACAGGGTGTGCAGACGCATAATCTCTCGCGCCAAATCGCCGAAGGTGTACTCCTGCTCCTCGCCATAGTTCGTCAGCGCCGGCTTGTCCCAGTTACCGGCGATAGCGTCACTCAAATATGATAGATAATGTCTCTTCATTGTACCCTAAAATCGAAATCGACTGCAAAGGTACTGCTTTTTTTTGACACATGCAAACATTTTTGAAAAAAAAATGTATACTGCGCACCAATTTGTGTCATTTTGGCCAAGAACTGTTTACATTTGTACTATTTGACAATGCATTTACTTGATTTCTGTGCCGAGGACATTATATGTCCTTCCGTCACGGATAATCAGCAATTGGCCGTCGCGGAATATCTTCTCCCCGCGCTTTACCGGTTCGGCAGAAAACGATTCTATCCCTTGCGGAGCCCCCAACACGCCGTCCAGAATAGCCCGAATGGCGTTGCTCTTCGCCATATCCGTATTGGAGGAGAAAGTGGCGGAATGGTTCTGCGCCGGCAGGATGAACTTCTTCACATTCGTTCCGTTCACGAACTCGTCTTTTATCGCCGCACCCGTCCAGCAGTCGTCCTCACCATAGATAAACACAATAGGCTTGGTGGCTGATTGCGTGGCCGTCATCATCCTGTTATACAGGCTGGGGTCAAACGGAAAATCCTTGAAACAGGGCGAAGTGAAGTCCATCATATTGCCCACATATTGCTTAAATACTGCATTCCAGACCGGACCCACCTCTTGTCCCACTATCTGGTCCAGACGGAAATCATAATAACCCAACTCGGTCTTCGCCTGATATTCGTAAGCTTTCTCACTCTTGCCTATTACTCCGCCACCCCACCATTCGCTTTCCGGCACACTACGCGGACTGCGGCCTACACGTCTCATCCCACGCGGGCATGAAGGTGCTTGATTGTTCACAGACTCGCGCAGCCATGTAAGATTGTCACCGAAGTACTTTAGCTGAAACATGTCGTTTTTTAGCATAATAGCATACACGGTGTCGTTGTATTCCTTTACATTATACGTGTTCATCACCGAACTGTTGTAGGCTATAGTCTTACGAATGAACGCCGTGTCCTGACTTACATGTTCTTCATATCCGAAAAGTGCCGTATTGGCCAAATAACTGCCATAAACCTCGTTATCGGTAATCTCTTCAGTCTTGACCAACTGGTAATAGATAGGATAGATTGTATCCATGCGGAACAACATGGTTTTGCGCATGTTCATGAACATATCCAGGTACTCCTTGTTCCAGCCGTTGTTGTACCAGTAATGGGCCATTGCGGTATCTTTGGTTGTGTTGAAAAACGGCGCTACATAAGGCACAAAGATATCTGCGTCTTCGGGATGAAAGGCGTGTTGGGCAAGTGTCGCCGTACCGCCCTTGCTCCCGCCGGTCACAGCCCATTTCCCCTTCAGCACTTTCTTCAGCGCCTCAATGAGGTTATGAAAATCCTCTGCCGCTTCCTCACTGCGCAGATCTTCCAGCTTCTCATAACACCTAACCGGAGACGAGTACTGGAAATAGCGGTACTCCGGCATGATACAATTGCCGTGGTAGCGGCCCGCGATCTCAAAAAGGGCAGATTCTTCGTCTCTCGCAACAAAGATATCAGGCATCTCTGCCCAACCCGAAGACAAAGAATACCCGCCGATAGTTAGCACATTCGTCGCCATTGTGGGATTGGCATCGTTATATACGATAATCACAGCACGAAGCGGAAACTGCTCGCCGCTTGGTTCACTATGCTTGCGCGGCTGGTGGTAATAAACCAAGTACGAACGAGTAACCAGGTCACTCATACTCATCCGCCACTCTTCCAAACTATCCACGTTGACTGGAATCATACGCACCGAATCAATCACATCGGGATTCTGCGTCACCAGATCTTGCGCCCATTGGGGCAACGACTGCTGTGCTTTGACACCCATTCCCATCAGACACAGCACCAACAGTAAAACTACTTTCTTCATTATTTTGTGTTTGTTGTTTGCAAAATCAGTTGCAAAGGTACTGCTTTTTTGGGACATATGCAAGGATTTTTGCAAAAAAGTTCAGAAAAATCTCAAATTCGGCATTTTTGCGCCTATGATTTCCGCAAAAGTCTGTACAGGTTTTTCGAACGGCCTTGCATACACCTTGAGACTCTCTCTGCACAAAAAGCGTTCATTTTTAGATTGTATTTCCCTTGTTTTTTGCTGCCGGCCGGTCCGAGA
>JAEEGL012990691.1_pt1 | contig 22387 bp, 16 predicted proteins | sample 9134231 | NCBI WGS metagenome assembly JAEEGL01 (sample SAMN16246548, study PRJNA631951) | gut metagenome | biome: gut microbiome; feature: rumen; material: fiber-attached | host: Bos | place: Iran: Karaj | collected 2018-10
AGGGGTGGGGTCGCTAACTTCCAGCATGCTTCATCATCTGGCAGCCCCATCGAAAAGTTTGTTCTCTTCACTTTTTTTGTGTAAAACCTATACTTACTTTCTACCATGAGAGGCCCACTCAGCTCCGTGAGAAGCCCACTCAGCTCCGTGAGAGGCCCACTCACGAGAATTACTCAATGAGTAAATGAAATTATCCATTGAGTAATTCCAAAAAACCATTGAGTAATTCCAGAAAGGCATTACATTTCTGAAGAAACCCATAGCATTTCTGGAAAAAACCATAGGATTTCCAGAAAAAAGCATTGCATTTCTGCGGCCTCTATGAGGAAATTCTGGACATCTGAATACCCACAACAAACCCTTCACCGTATCTCGCTGTATCTCTGTGTGTTGCGGTATGCGGTGAAGGGTTTTTGAAAAAGTGATTTGCTCTAATAATCAGCATTTTTGATTCATTCTACCGTCGCAGCAATGTTGATTACTTCCTGAATGTCCAAAGCATTGACGGTACCATCGACATTCACGTCACCCTTCATGCCTCCACAACTCATGGTAAACTCAGCCGTAATACTGCTCGCATGATACCGCTGTAGCAAGGAACATGAACAATTTTTCACTTTTCACTATTCACTTTTCACTTAAAAACCGTCTTGCGCGTGAGGGCTCCGTGGCCCCCTTGTCGGTGACATCGGTGTGCTGCTCGGCACCCTTGTCCTCATAGCCACCGACGATGCCCTCCTCCAGCAAAATGTCAAAGTATTCGTTGAGCTGGGTAGTCAGTTCTTCGGTGGGACGGGTGAAGGTGACGCTGAGTTTGTGACCACTGTAGTCCACATCGGCAGTGATGATGTCCTTCAGACTGTCGTAGTGCATGTTTGTCACTTTCGGCCCATTTGCGAGGTGCTGCGACGGCGTTATATAGCCGTCGATGGTCATCGTGAACGAGAACATGTTGTCCTGCTTGTTGAGGTCGATGCCGCCATAGTTCACCATGTCGCCGTCCTGCAGGTAGAGGTAGCCCCACCAGCATTCGGTGGTGGTGTAGCCGTTGAGGTAGATAAGAGCACCTATCTTGTCGTAGGCAGTACGGTCGCCCTCTTCCTCGGTGCGCCAGTTGTCGGTCTCGCCGCTGATGGGCAGTTCTGCATACCAGTGGCCGCTCACAGCGTGCATCTGCGCCTCAGAGGCAGGCTTCACTATGGGGTCGTCGTTGTTCGAGCAGCTGGTCATGGCCAGCAGACCGAACAGAAACATAAATATCTTTTTCATTGTCGTTTGTTCTTACTTGTTCACGTACTTCTTACCATTATATATATACACACCTTGGTCGGGCTTGCCCTGCAGCTCGCGACCGTTGAGGTCGTAGTAGCGGTGGGTGCCGTCCTCGTCGATGGTCTCGATGGTGTCGATGCCAGTGGCGTCATCATCCACGAGCGTCATGCTGATGCGGGCAGCGGCGGTGCGGGCGCTGGGCAGCAGGAAGGCGCGGAAGGGAAGGATCTCAGCCTTCGTGTTGTCCGTGACCACGGGGTGCCAGTCGCCGTCGCTCTGCAGCACGTAGGCTCCCAGCTCGGCAGCATCGGCATTGCTGATGGAGTAGCCTAGGGCATCCACCTGACGGCCGTAGGTCATGCCGCCACTGGCGGGGATGGTCTGGGCGGTCTTGCTGTCGAGCGTGGTTGACATCTTGCGGAAGTGCTTGTTGCCCACCACCTTCAGCAGGTAGGGCTGCATGGCCTGCAGCTCGCCCTTCACCTCGTTGAACACGAGGGTGTTGCCGTCGCGCTCGGCCAGTTTGTAGGCACGGGCATAGCTCGGCACGTAGGCCAGCGTTTGCTGGGTGTTGATGCCGAGCTTGGCGAAGCCACCGCTGCGCAGGCCAGCCACCACGTCGGTGGAGTCGCACTGCAGGAAGTCGGCATAGCGCAGGTGACGGGCACCGGCAAAGATGCCTTCTTCGATACCCGTCAGCGTGACAGGCAGGGCGATGCCTTCCAACTGCTTGAGCGGGGCGATGGTAGCCTTGTTCAGCGAGTTGATGGCGGTGTATTGCAGCAGCGACAGGTCTTTCACGCCCTGATGCTTTGTCGAACCAGCCCTCTACAGAGGTAATGGTACCCAAGTCATCCTGCGTAGCGGCAGCGTGGGCTGCGAAGGCACAGAACGACTCATCGTCGTTGAAGGCACCCTTCGAGATGTTGTTCGTGCGCTGCCACGAAGAACCGGTATAGGCATCATCGGCCACATAGTCGCGGTAGAGCGACGGACGCACATAGAAGGCATCGAACGTGGGGTTGTAGTTGTTGCACAGCCAGCGCCATACGGCAAACTCACTGCTGATCTCCGGCTTCTTCTTGGCCAGGATATACATGCGGGTGATGGAGGCATTGTCGTCGAGGGCATCCCAGTTGAAGTTCTCCATGTCGTCGCCCACAACGAGCGTCTCCAAGTCCTCACACTCCAGCATGGCGCGTGTGTTTACCTTCTTACAGGTGCGTGGCAGGATAAGCGTCTTCAGGTTGTAAGCCTTTCGGAAGGCCTGGACAGGCAACTCGTTGTCCGCAGTCTTGATCGGGAGGATTCCTGTCGTCGTCCCTTCTCCGAGATGTACGAAAATGCTTTCTTCCACAATGTCGGCATCGTAGAGGTCGAGATACTCCAGGTGTCCCAGGTAGTTGCGTGTCTGTGTCCACGGGCAGTAGCCGGCCAGGTAGCGCAGCAGATCGAAGTCGGTAGCCGAGATGGGACCGACAATCTTCAGGCGTGTGATGCCTGAGTAGTCGCCCTTCAGCCCGTGCAGGTAACTGGCATTGATATCCCAGGTGTAGCTGCGGTCGGCCTCCAGTCCCAGTTCCTCTGCCAGCGTGTTAGGCCTGCTCATGATCACGGTCTTGATGGGGTTGGTCTGATAGTAGTCCTCGTCCACGTTGATGTGGTCGGCATACTGTGACCACTCCGTGCGGTAGAGCTTGCAGAGCCGCTTCGGTACCAGGATGCGGAAGTCGTAGGGCAGCGACATGAAGGCATACTTGTCGAGCTCAGGCACCTGTTCGGCCGAGATATAGATGGTGTCGAGGCTTGAGCAGGCGTTGAAGGCAGTGACATCGATGTGCTCCAGCGAGCTGGGCAGTGCAATGACCCTCATGTTGGTACAGTCGTTGAAGGCGTCGCTGCCGAGTTCCCTGACATGGGTGAACTGCTGGAAGTCTTCGAAGTTGGTGATAGCCTCGTTGCCTGTAAAGATACCGTCGATACGCTCCAGCCGGAGGTAATCGTCGGGGAAGAAATAGCCCTTGTCAGCCAGTGACTCCAGCACGGCATCGTCGGTTATCAGTGCCGTGATGTTGCGGGCCTGCTGTGTCAGGTAGTTCTGACCCATGTACTCGCCAATCTGCGACTGCTTGGTATAGACCTGCCGGATGGATTTCCCCCACGGGTTCTTGCGACTGCTCGTGGCGGGCTTGTCGGTGAGGAACGCCAGCGTCTCCAGCGGGTGGTCGAGCAGACCTTCCGTGTAGGCCCAGTCGTCATAGTCCTCTATGGAACCCGTCACGGCCAACTACTTCAAAGCGCTGCAACCGGCAAAGATGCGGTCACCAATCTTGGTAAGACTCTTCGGCAGGATGACGCTCTCCAAGGTCGTGCAATGATAGAAGAGGTAGTCGGGCACCACGTTGTCGGCCTTGATGCTGTAGCGCTGGCCGCTCATCTCGAGGTCGTCGTTATAGTAGTTGTAGCCGTCGTCGGTCTTCCGGATCTGGGCATTCAGCAGGTTCAGGTAGCGCAGACGGCCGTCTTGGGGGCTTTCGAGGCATAGTCATACACCAGTCCCTCAGTATCCTGCGCTTCCTACGTCGTTGGGGCATAGTCGGCGGCCACGATGCGATGGGCATACTTGGCCCAGTTGGGGTCTGCGATGAAGTCGTTGTACAGCTCAGGAGCCACGATGATGCGGAAGTCGCTGGGGATGAACGAGGCGGTATTGAGGTCTATCGGCTGTCCATCAGGGGTTGTGCCGAAGATGTTGTCGCCGGGATGACGTCACGCGGCCCCAGCACCTCCCAGTGGTTGTCGCCGTCCTCACAGTAGTAGTACATGCGCAGCTCCTTCAGGCTGTCGCAGTTGGCAAAGGCTCCGTTCTGGATGACCAGCTTCAGGTCGCTGTAGCTGTTGCTGGAGCGCCCGTTGGTCTGCCAGAACTCGATGGCGCGCAGCTGCTTGCTGCCCTTGAAGGCATTGCGACCGATGGCGATGGTCTTGTAGTTATAATAGGAGCCGGGATCGTTGTAGATGTGCATCACGCCGTTGTGATTCTTCAGATAGTCGTCGTCACAGCCCACAACGGTGGTGTACCACACGTTCTCGCTCGAGCTGCTCAACAAGCTGCTGGCGGTGAACTGCTGGTAGTCGGCGTTCCAGAAGCGCAACGTCTCCATCAGCTTGGCATTGCCGTCGGCATCGTTCTTCGGCGGGTCGCCGGCGGTGTTGCGGACGTAGGTGTATTTGGCACCATCGACGGTCATATCGACATTGGTGTGGTTATAGACGATGACGCGTTTGTTGATGGGCTTCCACGCCTGACTGCTCAGGTAGTTCTGATACTCTGAGGCATCGGTGCTGAAGTTGGCCTGCGGCGAACCGTCGAAGATGTTCAGTCCCACGCTGCTCACCTGGTTGGCCTTCAACGCCTCCCAGTGGTTGTCGCCACGGGTGGTGTACTGCATCATCTTCACCTCCGTCAGGTTGGGACAGTTGGCGAAAGCCGAGTCGCCGATGATGAAGTCGAACGCGGTCTTGGCATTATAGTTGTTGGCATCGGTGTCCTTGAAGTAGAGCGTCTGCAGCTCCAGACAGCCCTTGAAGGCATTGGGGGCAATGCAGCCCAGCAAGGTGTGGTCGCGCCAGTCGCCCACCAGGTCGTTGTGTATCTGTGCACCGTCGCTGGGAATGTCTGGTCCCCACCAGCCGGTGACATACACCTTCGTGCCGTCGACCATCTTCACCAGCCAGCCGTCGCCGTCGAGGGTGTAGCCCTTCTCACGGCAGAGCTCGTCGCTGAGGTAGAGGAAATAGTCGCTCCTGCTGAGGTAACGGTACTTCGTACCCTCTACCGTGCGTTCCATCTTGGCAGCAGGCATGGTGGTCTCAACACTGAGAGAAGGCTGGCCTACAACATCGTTGATCTGATTCAGTCCGTTGGGTCCCCAGGGATTGCTGATGTGACAGTTGTTATTGGGACACACCCAGTGGTCGAAGGGCTGGTTGAATGGAGCCTGCAGCCACACCCACGAGCCGCTCCTCCAGAAGGTACGGCCGTAAAAGCGCACCTCGGTACCCGGCTCTACATGGTAGGTGCTTCCCTCGGGCAGGTCAATCGTGTCGAAGACACCCTCGCCCTGGAGGACGCCGATGGACTGGGTGTAATAGCACTTCTCCATGGGGCATTCCATGTGCTCCGGCGTGCGGATAAACGTGGCACCGCCCTCGATGCGGATGGTATATGACGGCGCTACGAGGCACGACTTCAGCGTGACGGGCATACTGGTGTAGCCCACCATGCCACCCGAACAGTTGCCGTCCATGGTGCCGGTGAAGGAGCACTCCTCCAGTGTGGGGCTGGCCTTGCAGGTGCCTTCCACCACACCGACAATGCCGCCAAATGTGGCGTCGGCGTTAAGGTCGTTGTGGGTACGAAGCGTGCTGCCGACGTGGCAGTCGTAGATGGTGGTTGCTGTCTCTCCGTCAATTCTCGATGCAACACCGGCAGCCCACTTATGGCGGCTGCAGACCGTGCCCTCTACCGTGAGGTGACGGATGGTGGCACCCTCCAAAAGGCTGAACGGCGCACAGTAGTCATCAACGAACTCCACCGATTCGGAGGTTGCGCTGCCACGGTTGTAGGTCAGCGTGTGCTTGTAGCCGTCGAACGTGCCGCTGAACGGTTTTCCGCTCTGGCCTACCGACACACCCTCGGCATCGATATCGGCAGTCATCTCGAAGAACTTGCCGCTATAGCTGGTAGGGGGCGGTGCTTGTTCCGCTGCCGTCCCATGCCCATGCCCCCTGCGCTATCGCGAGCAGGAAGGCGATGAAAAGAAGTGTTTTCTTTCTCATTGTTGTTATGTTATTTTATCACGATTTTATCACCATTATTTATATATATGCCCTTCACATTGGGCTTGTCGCTCAACTTGCGACCGTCGAGAGTGTACCAGCCTGCGTCGGCAGCAATTTTTTCACTTTTCACTATTCCCTTTTCACTTAACGAAGTGGTCTCACCGTTATCGAAGTTGAGCACGAAGGCGCGCGCCTCGTTGGGCAGGTCGCCGGCGGTGAGGCCGTTGAGGGCGAAGACGGCGCGGCAGGAGCCGACGGTCATCGAAGCCGAGGGCCAGTAGAGCTTGTTCTCGGCTCCGAGGTAGAGCACACTCTTGTCGTTGGCCTCAAGGCCGATGGGCGAGAAACTGCCCCGGAAACTGACGTAGCTATTGTCGGGGGTGCTGTTTCCGGCTGCAACGTTTTCTGGTATGGTGACATCTTCAAACTCAGGATTTGTGATGTCGCCCTGTCCGTTGTTCTCCCATTTCAGAATGAAGGGCGTGCCGGCTGTGATTTCGTCGCTGGTGGTGAAGTTCAGCGTGAGTGTGCCTGAGGCTGAATCGTAGCTGGTGGAACTGAGCGCCCTCACGTCGGTGGCTCCGAAGAGGGGATTGTAGCCAGTGAGGGACACCGTGAAGGGCAGGCATAGCGTGTTCCACGAGCCGTCGCGGTAGAGCGTGCGCCCGTCGAGGGTGACGCTGTACATCGTCTTACCTTCTGCGCCCGCGATGGCGGTGGCATTGTTGCTGCTGTTGGCTATGGTCAGGGTGTTCATGATGTCGTATGTCGAGTTGAACTTATACTCATAGCCGTCCTTGGTGAGTGTGAAGGTGGCTTCATAGCGCTTTCCATAGACGTTGCCGCTTTCGTTAGTGATGTCTTGGGGGTCGCTGATGGTCACGCCTGTCGCCGTGCTGTATTCCGCATCTGTGGCGATGGCATCGCTGTGGAGTTTCAGCGTCACTGTCGAGGCGTCTGTCCACGTCCATGTGTCGACGAAATCGTAGAGATAGCGGGCGTAGAACCTGGCATTGTCCATGCCGGTGAGGGACTTGACGGAGACACCTGGTTCCTTGATGTCCTGTCCCAAGATAGCAGCATAGTTGCCAACGGTCTCGGGGTTCATCTCCCAGCCCTTGAAGGTATAGCCAGCAGGCACCACGCTGCATTCGGGCAGGTAGAAGTCGTTGTTGATGTTTACTTTGCAGGTCTCCAGCACCTTATAGCCTCCGTTCTGTGTGTCGGGAACGAAAAGGGCGAAGTCATAGCCTGTCAAGCCGCAGGGACAATTTTCTGCTGCGTGTTCTTCTATTTCGCTATGGGCACAGATGTGGCATATCTTCTGGTGATAGGCGTTGTCGCCGATGGAATAGACAAATTTGTCGTTGTGTATACAAGACTCTATCTTGACGTATGAGACCGATTTCGACAGGGCTACAGTGTTGCGATAGCAGTAGAGGGCCGTATACAGATCCCCAGGGTTAACTTCTCTAAAGGGTTCACCATTAAAATCTATCACATAATTCTTACTGTTGTTCCATACTTTTAAGCCGTCGGCTATGCTTATCGTACCAGCGTCGTATAAATCATTTCTCCAAGTAGAATATCCGCCTCCGATAGCATGAGCATAACTTTTGTCGTTCGATCCACGATCGGCTACTGCAATGACGGTTCCACCAGTGATGGTCACTGAGCCGCCTTTTCCGTTTATGCCGCCACCAATACCTGGTGCAGAATAATAAGAAGATGATTCCGAGCCTGAGGCATAAACATAGCCGCCGGTAACTTCGAGCGTACCTCCATCGCCACCATCGCTTCCGCCGATACCGGCACCATTTCCACCGTCCTTGGCGAAGACGTTGCCGCCATGAATATGGACATCGCCGCCAGTGCCTTTCCGACCGCCGCCGATACCAGCACCACCACCGTAAGCTCGTACTGTGCCGCCCCAGATTTCTACTCTGTTGCCATCGCCGCAGTTGCCGCCACCGATGCCGGCTCCTTTGCCACTTGTCAGCTCCAGTTCACCGCCATAGATTTTGACCGGACCGCCCTGGTTGCCATCATCACCGCCACCGATGGCGGCTCCGTCTTGTTGGCCACTGACTTTCACATAGCCACCCATGACGACCACTTCGCCATCGATATCGCCATCCTCGCCGCCGCCAATGCCGGCGCCGGTGCTGCCTTCTATCTGATAGGCTGCCACGTAGCCGCCATGCACATAGAGGCTGCCCATGTCGGCTTTGTAGCCGCCACCGATGGAGGCTGCCCCACTGTAAACGACGGTTTTCTCTGCGCTCTTATAATAGTTCGATGCCCTGAGCTTTCCCCTCGTGGCATAAGTGTTATTATTGTTGCTATAGACGTGGAGTGTGTTGCCCGACTCCAGTTTGATGTGGTTCACATCGAGTGCAGCATCGTCGGTGAGGATGAGGTGAACGGTGCCTACAATCTTGAGCACCTTATAGTGGCTGGCGCCTTTTGCCACATACCAAGTGTTGCCGGCAGCAGCACCGCCCAACTGCAACCAGTCGTCGGGGTGCTCGCCCTCGATGGTGATGTAGGAGGTGGCCACCCTGTTGGTTTTCACCACCTTTTTGGTGGTTGCATTCCATGAACGCTCGATGTATGCGACACCCTCGGCATAGTATGTATTTCCGTCGGCAGCCGTCAGCGCGGCGTATGTTCCTTCTGCAGGCTGTTCAGCATAGACAGGGTTGCCTGCGGCTACGATATAGTTCGCATTAGCCACTGTTGATGTTGCTGTGCTCAGGTAGTAGGCACCTTGATTGGTGAATTTGGTAGTTTCACCTGCGTTGTGGAGGGCGATGGGATGGAAGAGTCCCTGACCAGAATGGGTGCCGGTGAAGAAACTGTTATCGATGGTGAGCGTGTTGTTGCCGCTCCAGCCCACAAAGCCGCCGGCATAGTCGGCGGGGTTGTTCAGGTCGCCGCTGAACACGGTGTTTTCGATCACGAGCGTTGCCGTCGTGCCGTGGCCCACCACGCCGCCGATGTGCTTGTCGCCGTCGCCAGCCGATGTGACGGAGGTCTTCACCACGCAGCCGCTGATGGTAGTGGTGCCGCCAGCCCTGACGATGCCCACCAGTCCGGCGGCATGGGTCCTGCCCGTCACGGTACCCTCAACGGCGAGGTTCTTGATGGTAGCTCCCTGGATGTCGCGGAAGGGGGCGGTGCCGTTAGTCGTTGTCTCACTGATGGCGACATACAGCGTCTTACCGTTGCCGTCGAAGGTACCCGTGAAGGGGTGTGCCTCCGTACCCACGGTGGCGGTAACGGCCGTCGAGCTGTTGTTCCAGTTGTCGGCCAGTTTGTAGCACTTGTCGGCATCGGTGCCGGCGTTCACGTTCGCTGCGAAGGTTGCTCAGTCGGTGGCGCTTGAAATGATGAACGGACTCTCGGCTGTGCCGTTGCCGCTGAACGCCCAGGCCCCCTGTGCGACCATGCACACGAAGGCGATTGTCATAAGAAGTGTTTTCTTTCTCATTGCTGTATAGTTGTTTGTTATTCAGGCGGCGAGTACTGCGGCTGCGAAGAAGGTGAGCAGCGACGAACCGAGCAGGTGTTATTATGTGCGTTCGACAGACTGAGGCTGAGCATCGTCAGGTCGTCGTTGGGCTCTGCTCCGTCACGGAATCGGGCGACCTCTGTTTTCAAGGCTTCGACAACGGCTTGGGCGTTGGCCGTCGGCCTGGATGTCAGGAGCTGGATGATGCGGTCTTCGCCGAACTGATCTTGGCGGGCGTTCTCGGCCTCGTTGAGTCCGTCGGTATAGAGCAGCAGCATACGGTCTTTGAAGAAATCGATGCTCTCGCCCTCGTATTCCAGTCCCGGCCATAGTCCGATGGGGGCGTTTGCCTCCTCCATGTCGAGGAACGAGAACTGACCGCCGGTATTGCCCAGCACGGGCGGGTTATGTCCGGCATTGCAGTACTCCAGCAGATAAAGTTTCATGTTGAGCCGGCAGATGAACATGGTGACGAACATGCCCTGCTCGTTTTCCTCAGCCAGTTCGGTGTTCATGCGGGTGGCTATCTCGGCAGGGGCCATGTCCTGCGAGGCGAGCGTGCGGAACAGACGGGTGGCCTGCGTCATGAACAGCGAGGCGGGTACGCCCTTTCCGCTGACATCGCCGATGCAGAAGTAGAGCACATCGCCTTTTTGCAAATAGCTGTACAAGTCGCCTCCTACCTCACGTGCCGGCGTCATCGAGGCGTACATGTCGAGACCTTCACGCTGGGGGAACGTGCTGGGTACCATCGACTTCTGGATGTCGCGGGCGATGCTCAGTTCGCCCTCCATGCGCTCCTTGGCGGCGTTGACCCTGGCCAGACGCTTGGCGGCACGGTGGCGGATGATGGTGAAGATGGAGAAGGCGACAATCAACGTCAGAATCATGATGATGTAATTGATTTTCCGCAGTTCTGCCGAGCGCGTCTGCTGCTGCAGAATCTCCGTGTCCTTCTTGTGGATGTTCTGTATACCCTCGGCATCTACCCTTCTGGCACGCATGATGGCAGAGTCGAGCACTTCGCATATCTGCCGTGCCGCAAGGTTAGTGGAGTCGTTGTTGCCGGTCATCGCGTTGGCACGGTATTTCTTCAGCATGAAGCGCTGGATGTTCTCCAAGGAGTACATGCCGAATTCCTGATAGAGGTAGTCGGTGATGGTGCTATAGCATGAAAGGGCTTCGTTCCACCGACGGGCTAGAGTTAAGTAGTCACTGGAATTGGTCATTCCTTCCATGCTCTTCGAGAAGCGCGTCTGCTGGTAGTCGGCATAGTCGCTGTCGGCTTCTTCAAGGCGTCCCAGTCCCACCAATGCTGTGGCACGGAACACCTTGTACCTGCCCCACTGTCTGTCGATGTATTTCTCGTCGTCGCTGAATCGCTCCCTGTACTCGGCTACATACTGTCCGAAACGCTCAGTCCATAGCAGTCCTTTCTCGTAGTCACCTTCCCTGTTCCATCCGTAGGCGATGTTGATCAGACCGGCCACCGCATCGTGGTAGGCATCCTTCGTGGCTTTCGCCCGGATGTTTCTGTTGTGCATCTCATAGGCCTGTTCAAACATTTCGATAGCCGTCGTGTCATTCTTGTCGAAATGTGCTTTGGCACAACCTGTGAAGATGATCAGGTTGGTATAGTCGCTGGTGGTGTCGCACTCCAGTTGCTCCAGCCTTTTCAACACAGGCAAGGACATCTGCAGGTTCTTCGCAAATTCACCGTAGCGGCAGTACATGCTTGAAAGATAGCTGGTCGACTTGGCATAATAGTGCAAGTCGGTGGCATTGGTAGAGTTGGAGGTAGCATCTATAGACTCCTGCCAGTAGAACTCTGCCAGCGACAGGTCGCCTTTGCGGTAGTAGGCCAAGCCTTGCCAGAATTGGCTTTCGCCGTCCCTGATTTTGCCCACCTTGGCAAGACTGTCGGCCAGCGTCAGGAGCCGCTGGGCGTCTCTTTGGTCTGAAGCTTCTTCCAGCATGCGGGTCGCCTCGGCAGAAGAGGATTTCTTGTTGCTGCTACAGGCGGTGAACAGCATCGCCGCCAGCAACACTGCCATCGGCACCATCCATGCCGACGCAGAGAAACGGATATTTACTTTTGCGGTCACATGGCTAATGAGGATGAAACGGATGCTGGACATGATGTTGGAACTGTTTAGAGTGTTTAGATGAATTCGAGTGCAAAAGTACAAATAAAAAGTTAATTATTCTCAATATCGAGCATGTTTAACGTAAATTTCAGTGCAAATTGTCTATTTTGACAGGATTTGGCTATCTGGCGACAGACTTCTATCATGTCATGCTGAGAGGTACCCCACTCATTCGTCAATAAGCTAAAGGAATTAGGATAGAATCAAAATACTGACCACATGATTCTCGCACATGATTCTCTGATTCTTTGTCATTCAACCCTTCACCGTGAGTGTAAACTCTCTGATACGCAAACGCTTACGGTGAAGGGTTTGCTTGTTGTGAAAAGGAAGCGCAGCAACTCCCCTCCACTGCAGGGGAGGGGCAGGGTTGGGGTCGCTAACATCTTGCATGCTTCATCATCTGGCAGTCCCATCATAAAGTTTTTTCTCTTCACTTTTTTGTGTAAAACCTATACTCACTTTCTATCGTGAGAGGCCCACTCAGCTCTGTGAGTGGCCCACTCACGAGAATTACTCGATGACTAACTTGATTTACTCATTGAGTTATTCCCAAAAAGTATTGAGTTATTCCAGAAAGGCATTGAGTTTCTGTAGAAACCTATAGCATTTCCAGAAAAACCCGCTACATTTCTAAGGAAGCATCGTATCTATCGTTCTTTCCTTTGGCCTTTACAGGCTGTGAAACAAACCCTTCACCGTATCTTTCTGAATAACAACGGATTAAGTATATTAGTGAAGGGTTTTTATTTTCTGAAAGGAACCCTTGCCCGTACAACCTACTATCGAAATTTTAGTAAATTTGGCGTACATGTGTGCATTTACGCAGTCTGGCTGACAGCCAGGTTTATGACCATTTGGATGTCCAGAGCGTTGACGATGCCGTTGCCGTTTAGGTCGTAAAGGTCTACAGTGGAATCTGTCATTGATGCGTTGATGACCGTCTGGATGTCCAGGGCGTTGACGATGCCGTCGCCATTCAGGTCGCCCTTTATGTAACCATGATCTCCATAGTAGCCCTTGATGATGGCATCCTTCAGGTCGGCCTGGTTGAACTCCGGCACGCTGCGATGTTCGCCGTCCGACAGTCCCATCCAGTAGAAGGTGCCCATGTTGTTGGCCTTGGCCTGCTCGACGAAGTATCGGGCGAAGGCAAGCGTGTTGCTGCGGTAGTTGTCGTAGCCCTTGTCCGTGGTGATGCCCCATTCGCCGAAGATGACGGGTGCTCCCTTTGAAACGAGGTGGCTCTTGAGGGCGCTGATGGTCTGGTTGACCTCTTTCTTGGCATTGGAAAGGTTCTTGATGTCGAGGTACGTATGGACTTCAAAGATGAGGTGGTCGCTGTCGTTGTCGTCGGGCAGCTTCATCTGTTTCAGCGGGTCTTGCAGGTGGCTGTTCCACGTGCCGCTACCACAGCAGGCGGCGTATGTGTTGACGATGAGGTTGCGCTGTGCGTTGTTGCCACCTGTGCAGCGGACGGCATCGACAAAGCTCTGGGCATAGCTGTTGATGGCGTTATAGGCAGATGCTGCCACCGTGGCATTGTAGTTCGACGGGGCGGCAAACGAGGCGAAGCACCAGGAGTCGTAGGGGTCGAGCATCTCGTTGTAGCCCTCGAAGAGCAGGTGCTCGCCGTAGTCCTTGAACTCTTCGGCTATCTGCCTCCACACGGCCTCGAAGCGCTCCTTCTGAAGGGCGTAGTCCTGTTCGCTGGCCACGAGCCACGCGGTATTGGCTCCTCCTGTGTCGTGATGGACGTTGAGGATGCAGTACATGCCCTGGCTGATGACGTAGTCCACCACCTCGTGAACGCGCTTCATCCATGCTTCCTGTATCTGTGTGCCGATGCCGTCGCTGTCCATGTCCCAGGGTGTCAAGGCACTCTTGGCATTGTCCCACTTGACGGAGTTGAACGTGGCCTCCATGTGGGGGTACCAGGTGACGGGGACGCGGATGGCATTGAAGCCGGCCTCCTTGAACATCGTCATCAGTTCCGGCTTTGTGACGGGCTGGCCCCATGCCTTCTCGTAGTCTGACGGCGTCCGGCTGCTCCATGCCTCTATCCACATGTTGCTGGCGTCGCCCGAATTGCTGTCGAGCGTGTTGCCCAGGTTCCAGCCCACACGCATATTGGCTACGGCCGAGGTGGCGGTTTCAAAATCGGCTGCCCAGGTAGTCTGTGAGCAGATTGCAACTATTGCAGTCAATAGTGTTTTGCGGTTCATAATTAGTATGTTTGCGTTTCGATGTTGTCCTGTCGGTCTAAATGACGTACTATTTCTTGTTCTCTATCAGCTGTACGTTCGTCAGCTTCAGCTGTGCTGTCTCGTCGTCTATCTGCTGGCCCGTCTTGTTGTAGACGATGGTGGTGTTCCTGATGTCGATGTCGTGGACGCAGTTCAGTCCCTTGATGCCGCTGGCCTTGATGCCGGTATGTGTGCCTCGGCAGGTGACGTTCTCGATGTGGATGTCCTGGAAGTCGGGTGCCCATCGGCGCTCCTCCTCCGTGAAGGTTGGCATCGCCTTGTCGTCGCTGCCGGCCGGGCGGTCCACGTAGTCGCATTGGAAGACGATGGCCTGGTCCTTGATGTCGGTCATGACGATGTCCCTGATGAACAGCTGCTCCGTCTTGCCGCCCCGGCCGAGTCCGCTCTTGAAGCGCAGGCCTGTGTCGGTGCCGCTGAAGCGGCAGTTGCGCACCACAATACGGCGCACACCGGCTGCTGTCTCGCTGCCCAGCACGAAGGCTCCGTGGGCGTGGTAGACGGTGTTGTCCTGTATGAGCACGTCCTCGACACCGCTGATGCTGTTCTTGCGCGGACGGCCGCTCTTCATGCAGAGGCCGTCGTCACCGGCATCGACGGTGCTGTTGACGATGAGGGCGCGGTGGCAGTCGCTGAGGTCGATGGCGTCGCCGTTCTGTGCGTTCCACGGGCAGCGTACGGTGATGCCGTCGATGATGACGTTCTCGCAGTAGCAGGGGTGAACGTGGAACTTCGGCGCATGCTGGAACGTGACACCCTGGAACAGCAGGTTCTGGCAGTCGGTCATCCGCACCAGGTCGTTGCGCATCCGCTCCTGTTTCTCCGGCGAGTCCATGATGTCAGGGTAGCCTGACTTCATCTGCCAGGGATACCACAGCTGGCCGTTCTGTTTGTCTATGCCGCCCATGTCGTGGAACATCTTCCACTCTACGTCGCTCACCTTGCTGCGCTTGACGGGTCGCCACTGCTGTCCGTTGCCGTCGATGATGCCCTCGCCGGTGATGGCGATGTCGTGCTTCCTGTCGGCTCCGATACATGGCTTCACACGACCTGACCGCTTCTGCGTCTCGAGATACAGCTGCTTGTCGGGCGAGAAGTAGATGATGGCGTTCTTGTCGAGGTGCAGCTCGATGTTGTTGTCAAGGGTGATGGGGCCTGTCAGCCACACGCCCTGCGGCACAGTCAGCCTGCCTCCGCCCTTGGCAGTCAGCTCGGCAATGGCCTTGCTGAAGGCGTCGGTGCATAGCGTGGCTCCGTCGCCAACGGCTCCGAAGTCGGTCAGCGTCACGCGGTAGTCGGGTATCAGCGGTGCTGTGACCGTCTTCACGTCAACGGGCAGGTTCTGGTAATACTTCGAGTAGTCCTCGCCTTTTACCAAAGCGGGCAGCATTACGAGGAATGCTGCCACGCCAAGAGAAATTTTATTCATATCTTAGTTGGTTTGAATAATCAGGTACTTGGAGACGCTCCAGAAACGCTCCTGGTCGATAATGTTCAATAACCACTTACCCTTGCTCTTCTTCTCAAGGATATAGGAGTCGGAAGGTATCTGCGTCCATATCTTCGGCTCACTACCTGAGTTGATGTCCAGCGATGTCACATTACGGATGTCGATGCTCCTGAACTGGTTCTTGTCAATTTCGGCGGCGTTCAACTTGGTTCTGGTCAGGAACTTTTTGGTGAGCAGACCGGCATTCTTTAGCTCATCCTTTGTTCCTATCTTCACGAAGCCCTCGTTGATTTGGTCGTCCTGCTTCTGCAGCATCTGTGTCTGCGACGTGATGACCTGCTCCTGTGCGGCATTGCGACGGGTCATATTACCCAGACGCTTGCCGAGATCCATGATGGTCAGGTTCTTGTCGTTGATTTCGTCCTCTAAGGATGCTATCTGTGCCTCCTTGTCGGCCAGTTCAGCGGTCAGCGAATTGATGATGGCCTTCATCTTCTTGCCCTCGCTGGTCGATGCGTTCAGCTTTTGCTCCAGCTGTGCGATACGCTCGCGCTGCTCCTTCAATGTCTGCTGGAAGCGTTTCAGGTCTTGCTTGATCTGCTCACGGGTGGGTGTCGGACTCTCCTTGCCAGGGTTGAATATCTCGCTCTGCTGGCGTGAGATGCTGTCGAGTCCGCTGGAGATGACTGTCAGAAACTCGTCCAGCTCCTGGTAGTCGGCGTTGCGCTGCTCAAGTGCAGCTTGTAGTGAGTCCACTTGTGCATCCGAGCCAGCTTTGTTTCCGCAAGAGAAAAACGACATTGCGGCGAGTGCCACAAGAATAAAGCTAAATGACTTTTTCATATCCTTCTTTTCTGATTGGTGATTATTCCTTGCTATTAGCTAATGTCTTGCAAAAGTATGAATGATTTTCTATATAGTCAAATGTTTTAACAATGCTTAATGCTTAATGCTTAATGCTTAATACTTTTTACCTTTTCACCTTTCTGCCGTTGACGATATAGATGCCTGAGGGCAGACGGTTCAGCTCGTGCTCTTCGGCGGTGCTGCTGATGCGTCGTCCGTCCAGCGTGCAGATACCCTTAGCGGCAGGGTGGGGTAGCGTACCGTTGTCAAGCTGCACGTTATAGATGCCGGTTGGGAGCTCGTCGATCTTGAAGCGAGTCTTATCCAGGTAGTTCATGCGCTTGGTGATCCAGTTCTTCAGGTAGGTCAGCTCCGTGGTGAAGTTCAGCGTCTTGCCGGCAATGTCGCTGTCGCCGCTCCACTTCTTGTATTCGCGCTGGTCGGCACCTGCCGTCTTGAAGGCTGTCAGCTGCTGCTCAAAGCGGGCGATGATGCTCTCTGTCTGCAGCCACGTCTTGCGCAGGTCACGATAGCGCAGACGTGTCTTCATGTTGAAGTCCTCGGCATTGGTATTGCGCAGGCGGCGGAACAGGTTGTAATCGCCGTGCTCGTTGTTGGTGATGTAGGTTGTGTAGTCCTGTTCTGGCTGCATGAGTGTAGAGTGGTAGTAGCTGTCGCTCCACCGCTGTCCCATAACGGCATCCATATCCCACACGCCGAGTGTGATGCGCTTGTCGGCCTGCTTGTCGTATACGGCGAAGTACATGTTCTTGCCGTGATTGTCGGTCGAGAGGATGGTCTCCATCAGGATATAGTAGTCGATGACAACCGGCAGGTCGAAGTACTCGGCCACCCTTGTCCGGAAGACGGCGTCGGCCGATGTGCATACGAAGTTGACGGCATCGTACAGCGTCTGCCAGTCGGTGGGGTTCACGTCGTCGAAGTCAGGGTACTTGACGTAGTACTGGTCCCACGACTCGCTGCTGTTGTTGTAGGCGGCGGGCGACGTCTTGGGGTACGTCTTGTTGTCGCTGTAGTGTCCCATGAACACGGCGTAGCTCCAGTCTTTCGACTTCCACAGCTGTCCGTGCATGATGCCGTTTGTCTCGTCGTACTTGGCCAGCTTCATCTGCTTGCGGTCCATCGCCTCCGTCATACAGTAGATGCCGCGGTACTCGTCGTTGAGTATCAGTTCCACGAATCGTCCCCGCGTGCCGCTGAGTGCCTTCGGTTCCTCGTCGGCATAGTAGGGCTTGGTGCAGAAGTCGTTCCACAGGTCGGTGACCACTCGGTTGCGTATTCGGCTCATGTCCACCTGGCAGGCTTCCAGAATCCACGAGTTGTCGTTGCGCAGTCCGAAGAACTTCTGGTCTATCTTCTGGCCGTCGGCGTCGAGGAACTTCACGTGGTAGTTGCGCTTGTGCTTGTCGTTGCCGTTGGTGATGCCTCCGCGCCACTTGGCCTTCATGCGCTGCAGGTTGTAGGTCTTCTTGTCTGGCTCCTGTACCACGATGCTGCCCTCGGTATAGTCGTAGCCGAAGGAGCCGTAGAGGCTCACGACGGGCAGCGACGTGAACGTCATCCGGCTGCTCACCGTCGTGCCGTCGGCGTGTGTGACAGTCAGGGTGTAGTATTTGCCTGCTGTCACCTGCAGGAAGGTGTAGTCGCTGCCCGACGCCGTCTCTGTGCCGTCGATGCGGAGGTTGCCCCAGCCGTCCTTTGCCGTGTAGCTGACGGTCAGCGTGAGGTCGGTGCCGAACGACGACTCAGGTGTGGTGTGGAGGTAGTAGCCGCCCTGGTCGCTGGTGAATGCCGGGCCGTGGAGTCCTATTTTCAGCCCGTCGACGGCCTTGTCCAGCGGTGCCTTGCTCTGGAACACGTCCTTGACCGCCTCGCCCGTCTCGTCGTAGAATGCGAACAGCTGGTTGGTGTTGCCGCTGCCCGTATTCGAGTAGGTTCCCACGACCAGCGACGACACGCGGACGTCCCACAGGTGGTCGCTCTTGGCCACGTTGCGTATGACAAAGTAGTCGCCCGACTGTATGGTGACGGTCCATAGCGACTGGTTGCCGTTGGGCTTGTCGGTCATCGTGACGTAGCGGCGGTTGTCGCCTTCCCTCACGCCGTCGTAGGTCACGTACTGGCCTGTCTTTGCGTTCTGTATGTAGTACTGTCCGTCGGTGGTTGTTTCCGTGATAGTCCAGAATGTCGCCTCGTCGGTGGTGTACGTCGTCAGGTAGCTGACGGGCGTCGTCTTGCCTATGCTGGCCCCGTCGGTGACGCAGCCGTCGGGGAATTGCTGGCACACGATGTGATACCGCTTGTCAGTCTTGAAGTCGGGCTTTGCCGTCACGACGATGCTGGCGGTGAGCAGCATCATAAGTGATAGGATGTGTCTTGTCATTCGTTCAATTAGTTTTGTTCGTTGTTGTTATGAGATGCGATAGTTGTGTCACTTCGTTCCTACGATATGGGTCTTGGGCAGTTCGCGGTTGCGGCGGTTCACGACGGTGACGACGCTCTGCGCCAGGTTGATGAATGCCAGCCCCGTTGCTGTCTCGCTGCTCAGGGCGGCAGGCTCGCCGCGATCGCCGCTGTCGCAGATGCTCTGCACAAGCGGAATCTGAGCCAGCAGGGGAACGCTCATCTCCTCGGCCAGCTGCTTGCAGCCCTCGCGGCCGAAGATGTAGTAGCGGTTCTGGGGCAGCTCGGCGGGTGTGAACCACGCCATGTTCTCGACCAGTCCGAGGATGGGAACGTTAACCTTCTCGTTGCGGTACATATCGATGCCCTTGCGTGCGTCGGCCAGTGCCACCTGCTGGGGTGTCGAGACGATGACGGCACCCGTTATGGACAGCGTCTGCAACAGGGTAAGGTGTATGTCGCTCGTACCTGGCGGTGTGTCGAGGATGAAGTAGTCCAGCTCGCCCCAGTCGGCATCGGCTATGAGCTGTTTCAGCGCGCTGGTGGCCATTCCTCCGCGCCAGAGCGTCGCGGTGTCGGGCGACACGAAGAAGCCTATCGACAGCATCTTCACACCATACGCCTCGATGGGACAGATGAGGTCGCGGCCGTCCACCTTGACGGCGTATGGTCGCTCGTCCTCGACGTGGAACATCTTGGGCATCGACGGGCCGAAGATGTCACAGTCAAGCAGTCCCACCTTGTAGCCCAGACGGGCCAGCGCGATAGCGAGGTTGGCCGAGACGGTGCTTTTGCCCACGCCGCCCTTGCCGCTGCTGACGGCGATGATGTTCTTCACCTGCGGCAGCAGCTGGTCACCCGTTGGTCGCGGCTTGCTCTTGAACTCGGTGCGGATGGCCACTTCAACGGGGACTTCGGCGGGCGAGACGCCGAACACGCTGGCGCAGCGGTACCTGATGGCGGCTTCGGCGGTCTTGACGGTCGACTTCAGGAACGGGTCGGTGTCTCTGGGAAATTCCAGCACTACGGTCACCTTCCACGTTTCGCCGTCGTGCTGTGGTGCTGCTACAGCGGGCTGGTCGGCCACCATCTGGCTTTCCACCAGGTTCTTCTTTGTGCCGGCATACGTGACGGTAGCCAGCGCGTCGATAATCAGTTTCGGATATAATGTCATGTGCTGTTTGATGTTTTATTTTGCCTTTTCTTTCGTGCTGCGCTTGTCGCGCTTGTAGGAGCGGTAGTCGTCGAGTTCTATCTCGATGTCCGGCTCTACCAACTCGCCGTCACGGGGCAGCCGGAACTTCATGTACTTGATGTTAAGTCCCCGGGATATCCACATACTCTCGTAATAGGTCTGGATGGATAAGATGCGTGTGGTGAGAGGCGACAGGTGAGCGGAATGATACAGGTCTTCTGTCCGTTCCTCTACCGGCAGTCCGTTCTTTTCCACCAGATATGTCGTATAGGTAAAGAGGAAGTTCGAGTCCGTCTTCAGGTGGACGATGCCGCCGTCCGCAAGGAAATGGCGGTAGCGGTTCAGGAACCACGTCGAGGTAAGCCGCTTACGCGGGTTCTTCATCTGCGGGTCGCTGAACGTGAGCCATATCTCCTGCACCTCATCTTCCGAGAAGAAGCGGTCGATGACCTCGATGTTGGTACGCAGGAAGGCGACGTTCTTCAAGCCTTCGTTCAGGGCTTGTGTGGCACCCGTCCACATGCGGGCTCCCTTGATGTCGACGCCGATGAAGTTGACGTCAGGGTACAGCTTGGCCAGCCCCACGGTGTATTCCCCCTTGCCGCAGCCCAGCTCCAGCACGATGGGGTTGTCGTTGCAGAAATACTGTGTGCGCCACTTTCCCTTCATCTCAAACGGTACGTTCTCGATGACCGAGTACGGATACTGGAATACGTTGCTGTACGTCTCCATATCCGCAAACTTTGCTAACTTTCCTTTTCCCATAACTGGTTGCAAAGGTACACAGAAAAATTTAAAATCAAAAATATATAATTAAAAATTCATGTTTCTCAAGTTCCTTTTTCGACCACAGATTGCACAGATTTCTCAGATTATGGCTGTGCTGTGTCGTTGCATTTCGCAGATTCTTATGGATTTAACAGGTTTTTCGTTGCGTGAAGTAATCTGCGCAATCAGACGCTTGCGGCTTTATCCTTATTAGAATAATCTGTGTCATCTGCGCAGTCTGTGGAAGTTTTTTACTTACGAAAGCTGTAATAAAATTTACTGCCACGTTGACAGGCACGTGTCAAACGTAGACGAGCGAACTCATGATGTAGTCGCTGACGAAAAGCCCTCGCCGCGTCAGCACCAGACGGTTGTCCTGCAGCCGGAGCAGCCCGTCGGCGATGAATCGTTGTGCCTCCTTCAGGCAGTGGTTGCGGTGATGGGAGGAAAGTGTGGTGAGGTCCAGTCCGTCATAGGTACGCAAGGCTACGGTGATGCGGTCGTTGTAGCGGGTGTCGCCGTCTATCACCTCCCGCTCACAGGGAACCTCGCCGCGTTCCACACGTTCCATATAGGCATGTACGTCGGCCACGTTCCATTGTCTGGCGGTACCGTCGTAGCTGTGGGCAGCAGCACCCAGTCCGATGTATGGAACATCCTGCCAGTAGCTGCTGTTGTGGAGTGAACGGTAGCCAGGACGTGCAAAGTTGCTGATTTCGTAGTGCTCGTAGCCCGCTGCTGTCAGTCGGTCGATGAGTACTTCGTACATCTGCCGCTCCAGCTCTTCGTCGACGGGCAGTAGTGTACCGTTGTTCATCTGTTTCCACAGAGGTGTGTTTTCCTCAATCATCAGACAGTAGGCAGAGACATGCTCCACGCCGAGCGAAAGCGCCGCGTCGATGTCGTGCTGCCAGTCGTCAGTCGTCTCACCAGGGAAGCCGTACATCAGGTCGATGCTGATGTTTCCGATGCCAGCATCGCGCAACCAGCTGACCGCCACAGACACCTGTGTGCTGGTGTGGCGGCGGTGCAGGAAGCGCAGTCGCCCGTCGTCGAAGGTCTGCACACCCATGCTGACGCGGTTGAAGCCTGTTTGTGGCAGCATCGCGGCCAGCGAAGGTGTCACGTCGTCAGGATTGCACTCGATGGTGATCTCTGCATCCTCCGATACCTTATTATATTTATGGAGGATGTCGAATAGCTGTCTGAGCTGTTCGGCTGTAAGCTGGCTCGGCGTACCGCCGCCGAAGTATATCGTGTCTATGCTCCCTGTTCCTGCCTCATTCGCTCTAAGCTGCATTTCCCGACAGACGGCATCGACGTACCGCTGGCGCAGCTCCAGGGCCGTTGTAGAGTAGAAGCCACAATAGATGCAGCGGCTCCTGCAAAAGGGGATATGTATGTATAATCCGGCCATAATGGGTACAAAAGTACTAATAAAATATAATATTTGAAAGCTTTCGTTGGTTTTTTGCCCGAAAATGCGTACTTTTGGCTCCACTTTAGAAAAATCTAACCTATTAATAATTAAATATGAAAGTTTATCAGACTAACGAAATCAAGAACATCGCACTCATTGGCAGTGCGGGTAGCGGCAAGACTACTCTTGCCGAAGCAATGGTCTACGAGGCTGGCATCATCAAGCGCCGCGGTACCGTAGAG
>JAEEGL015629220.1_pt1 | contig 22387 bp, 16 predicted proteins | sample 9134231 | NCBI WGS metagenome assembly JAEEGL01 (sample SAMN16246548, study PRJNA631951) | gut metagenome | biome: gut microbiome; feature: rumen; material: fiber-attached | host: Bos | place: Iran: Karaj | collected 2018-10
AGGCTATGCGTGATATGGGAATGCTCGATTTCGATGAGCCTTTCACAAGCCTCGTTCACCAGGGAACAATCTTGGGACCTGACGGCCAGAAGATGAGCAAATCCAGAGGCAACACCGTTGCACCTGACGACTATATCAGCAAATACGGTTCAGACGTATTCAGAACTTATCTCGGATTCGGCTTCGCATACATCGAGGGCGGTCCCTGGGCAGATTCCGGACTTCAGGCTATCGTTAAGTTCTTCAGAAGGATCGAGACATGTGTTGCCGACTGCACAGGCACGGCTTCTTCATCTGTTCCTTCAAAATCAGATATGACAGTAGCAGACAAGGAACTCAACTATGCGATCAATTACGCAATCAAGAGTTCTACGGCTGATATCGAGAAATTCCAGTTCAACACGCCTATCGCAAGAATGATGGAGCTCCTGAACGCTATCACAAAGTACAGCCAGGACGTAACATCAAAGCCCGAGTTCAAGAGATACGCCACTGAAAAACTCGTTCTCCTGCTTGCACCCTTCGCTCCTCACTTCACGGAGGAACTCTGGTGTGAAGCTCTGTGCAACGGTTATTCAATCTATAACCAGAAATGGCCCGTTTGTGATGAGAGCGCTCTTGTAAAAGACGAGATCGAGATCGCCGTACAGATCAACGGCAAGGTTCAGTTCAAGGTCAACATCCCCGCTGAAGCTGACCAGGATGCCGTAGAAGCTATCGTAAAAGCAGACAGCAGACTTGACGGTGCTTTGAACGGCAGATCTATAGTCAAGTTCATCTATGTTAAAGGCAGGATCGCCAACATCGTAGCAAAGTGATCTGAAAAAACTATTATTCAAACATGAGTTGTCTCATATGTGACTTGTTTCACAAATGAGACAACTTTTTTATTAAGGGTCAAACGCACGATCAGGATTCATAAGTGCACGCCAGAGTACGGATTTTCGGGTTTTTCCGTACTCTGAAGTGCACATTTTGAAAAAGTGCTGTTTTGAGTACGTTTTTTCGGAATTTTCCGTACTCCGGCGTGCACATCTGAATTTCACAATATAGTCATAAAATAAAAAAGCCCTGCAGATCAAAATGACTTGCAGGGCGCCTTATCAGTTTAGTTGCCGTCAGGGATTCGTGCAGTAACCCGATGCGTTGAAGTTATATTCTTTTCCGTCGATCTTCCATGCGCCGTTCTTTGCATACCAGCCGGAGTCATCACCGTACCACCAGCCCTTGGCATCCTTCTTCCATGAAGCCTTGTATTTATAAGTCCAGGCACCGCTTGCATCAAGCCAATATCCGCCGCAATATTCATTTGCTGCCATAGAGCCGTTGGACTTGAAGAAATAATACACTCCGTTTATCTCTTTCCAGCCTGTGACCATAGCACCGGAAGACTCAAAGTAATACCATACTTCTCCTATCTTCTGCCAGCCTGTCAACATTACGCCTGAACCCGTGAAGTAATACCATACACCGCCGATCTGCTGCCAGGATGTCTGCATAACACCTGAACCGGTAAAGTAATACCATGCAGTACCGATCTGCTGCCAGCCGGTCCTCATAACGCCGTTGCCGCCAAAGTAGTACCAGACACCTTCGATCTGCTGCCAGTCTTTGAGCATCTTTCCATCAACGTCAAAGTAATACCAGGAACCGCTTATCTTCTGCCAGCCTGACTGCCTGACACCTTCAGAATCGAAGTAGTACCATTCTTTGTTTATCTGCTGCCAGCCTTTAAGTTCTATTCCGTCCTGATCGAAGAAATACCATTTGCCGTCGATCTCCTGCCATCCGGTATAAGGAACTTTATAGTAAACAGAGATATATAATTCGCTTGCATCACCCCAAAGACAAGCCGTTCCGGCCAGATATGAATCGCTTGAAATATATTCCACCCCGTTGATCACAGTCTTAATACCTCTTTTAACATATGACGGGAAGGAATAAGACGGAGAGGAAGGACGCAAAGTGAACATCAATCGATAGGTCACACCGGCTTTAAATACACCTGTATATTCATGGGAATCGTTTTCAGCGATCCAGCACGGTTCCTCAACTGTAAATCCTGCTTCAGAACCATTTGTCGTAATACCTTCGACTGTAGGCATTTCTCCTTCTTTAGGAAGAGTAATACCGTTTATTACCACACTCGTGATCTCCTTATACCAGCAAGCATAAAGTGTCATATTTCCCGTGATCCTGTCATCTGAACTGACACGCTGCTGACAAGCCGAATCTTTATACCAGCCCTTAAATAACCATCCTTCATATGTATCAAGTTGAGGAAGGTATTCGGAGATCAGACTGTTGCGTGGTATTCCGGTAACAGTAGCCACCTGCGTTCCGTGTCCCTTCATATTATATTTGATACTGAAAGTCTTTATATCAGTCCAGGTTGCATTAACAGTCGTTGCCATAGTGATCTTGACTTTATCTCCGGGCAGATAGTAATCAGATCCTATCATCCATTTATCAAACTCTTTGCCGGAAGGAGGATTGAAGCCGCATTCAGGCAAGGTCAGATAATTATTCTGTTCAACGTGCATGGTATTCATGCTTCCGGAGCCGCCGTTACCGTAGAAGTAAACATCACAATCAATGCCCGGCACTTTATAATAAACAGAGATATTAAGCATATCCTCATCGCCCCAAAGGCAGGCTGTTCCGGCCTGATATGAATCATTTGAAATGTATTCCACACCGTTGGCCTTAAATTTAATATCATGCTTTACATCAGAAGGGAATGTATAAGACCCGTCCGAAGGAACAAAACATGCATACAAACGGTATGTCTCGCCGGGGTTAAAAGTTCCGGTATATTCACTTGTACCATTTTGAGTGATCCAGCACATCTGCAAGACAGAGTATCCTGCCGCTGCACCATTTGTCGTAATACCCTCGATTGTAGGCTTTTTTCCTTCCTTAGGAAGAGTAATTCCGCTTAATACGACTTCCTTGATCTCTTTTATTGCAGCTGCCTCGACATCAGCATTCCCGGCAATAAACGGGATGACTCCCATTGTAATAACGGCTGCCAGAATAACCGCCAATATCTTATCTGCGGATTTCTTTAAGAACGTTTGCATTTATGAAACCTCCGGACTTAATATTTCTCATGAATATTTTAGTAATCATTGTTCATGAAAAAAATCACCCGTTTGTACCATTTTTCGAAAATACATTGGTCAGATAAACGGCCGTGTCATAAGTTGTAATTACTGAAGGACCGGAAATTCAGCGGTTCATTTCTCCACTCGGTAATCAGCGCATACATAATTAAATTCTCCGCGCTCTCTGTTGGAAATGATGATGCGGTAATCACCTTTAGGGAGTTTTCCGTAAAGCCACAGTCCGAGATCAATTACGGCTTTCTCGCCGGGCTTCACAGAATTATTATAATCAGGAGTAGCGGCATAGGTGTCGATTATGTCCGGATCGTGATAAACAGCAAGCATTATCAGGAATGGTCATTCCCGGGCAACGGCTGCTCTACAAGCAGGTCTGATGCAGGTTCAGATCTGTTTCTGTCAGCTTCTGTAATAAAGCTGTTGCCGAAGTTCTGCACTTCGTCATAATCAGGCACTGCGGACTTTCTGATATCATCCCTGAAGAATACAAAAGAAACTCCTCCGGAGTAATCCTTATAACGACTTACACTGTTGCCTATATCATTTGATCCGGAAAGAAGAGCTGCAAAGATCAGACACGCCAGACCGAATCCCAAACCTACTGCCAAAGGCCAAATCAATGAATCCATAATCTCACTCCTGTCTTTTCTTCACAAAATTGAACATCGAGCCTGACTGAGTAAGGTCAACGCTCTTAACGACTCTTACGATCTTTCTGATACTGTACGTGAAAAGGAAAACACCGCCGGCTGTCATCGCCGCCAGTATCGGTGTAAAAGACTCTGTCGTGGTGCCCGTAATATGGTAAAAAATCCTGGCCAGTACAGGCTTTAAGACTTCAAAACTCGCAGCTGATAAGATAACGCCCGATATGGCAAGCAAAGTGAAATACAGACCTTTTTGCCACGGCACACCACATACTATCTTTCCCGTCTGTCCGTTGACCAGGATCGTATTGTGCCGGCCGTTATAATCGTAGGTGATAAACCACGCCGGAAGCATGGCATAGGTCATGGTGGAATAATCAATTGACGTTACATGATCCTCTTTAAAGATCTTTTTTGAACGTGCTGTCAGTACACTCTCTATTGCAGCCTCGTTGAAATAGTCTCTCGCACGTTTTTCGGCGGCGCTTCTTAAGTCACCGTAAGTGATATCCGAAACATTCGAATAAAAGCCGAGCAGATAGGCCTCATCAAAAGGCACCAGTTCTTTAAGATCATATGGTTCAAGTCTTTCGCTGCTCTCATCCGTAAGAAGCTTGGATGCATCGAGAGGAACACCGGAAAGCTTCATGACGCCGGTCCTGCCGTAATAGCTTGACTGTGCTTTTTTAGCTGTGAGGGACTTTCCGCTGACTATCACGTTTCCTTTGTGCTCGCAGGTTACTATCCAATACGGAATATAGATACCGCGCACATTCTCAGGCTTAAAACTCTTAACGGCTCCGGGAATAAATACGCCTTTCTTAAATGACTTGCGGACTGAATCAACCGCCTCTTCTTTGGTTATCTTGAAAGGAAGGATATACTTAGGGCTCTTCTGCTTGGAAATCCTGCTGAAAACTACTGCAGAGTTGCCGCAGTAGATGCATTTAGTCGATGCCTCCGAACCGTTGATGATTATCTCACCGCCGCAGCTGTTACAGGTATATACATAACAGTCCATGTACTCTTCAGAATGAGTACCGTAGATCTCATTCATTGATTCGGCTTTTTGGTCCGAATAAGATTCTTTAGAGGCAAGGTCACGATCTTCAGGCGAAAATTCGCCTCCGCAATGCTCACATACAAGTTTTTGCTTTGTCGGATCGAATACCAGCTGACCGCCGCAATTCCCGCATATAGTCATATCCCATTCCCCTTTCCGGCGATCAGGATAAAACCACCGTATCGCCGATTATCTTTATGCCTATATCACAGTTTACCTTATTTTTCATCGCTTCATCAGCTTTTCCCAAAAAATGTCCGTACTTAAATGTGCCTATAGAAACTGTCAGATCGGATCTGACATACAGTTCTCCAAGCCCCGTGTCACCGTTAAGACCGCTGTTTATATCTGCGCTGACAATATATGCACCGGAATTATTAATCTTTTCTATAGCACTTTTTGCAGGCTCTTTAACATCTCCTTTGAAACCCGTTCCGAAAATGCAGTCAAGAATTGTATTGAACTTGCCGTAATCAGCATTATCCGTGACCGGTATTTTTTTCTTAACGCATATATCGAAGAAGTACTTTCCGTCTTCGGAGAACGAATCTTCAAACAGAAGAACTATCTCACAATCGATACCATGGTCTTTAAGAAGCGATGCAACAACGAATCCGTCGCCAGCGTTGTTGCCTTTGCCGCAGATGATCCCTACGGGAGCTTTCCATTCAACCTGTTCGAAGATCGCCTTGCCTGCTCTTTCCATCAATTCTTTTGACGGACAGACATTTTCGATAGTCCATCTGTCACTTGCACGCATTACTTCCGTTGAGACGCAAACAGGCATCAGAAGGCAACCTCAATATTCTCAACACTTTTGTGAGACCAGTCATTTGAAAGATTCATGTTCTGCCAGTCGGATCTGTGAATACTGAAGCTTACAGTAAAAGTATCACCCTTAGAGATAGCTCCGCTCCCGACAGTCATGGTAAGACAGGTATCCCGATCTTCGCCGCTGCACGTTTCGAATGTTCCCTTCACACTATCCGTAAGTGCAGTATACTGTCCTGATGCTGAATTAGTTGCAGCGTGATAACAGTCGAAGACCATTGAACCGCCGTCATTTGTAAAGTAATACCTGATCGTAAGGGCTGACAGATCGACTGCCGAGCTGCCGTTATTTGTAATATCAAGAGTTCCGGCTATCGCATTCGCATTAACTGAATTATCGTTGTAGTTCATCTTAATGCTCAGATCTCCGGCAGAGGCAGAACCGCCTGAAGATGAAGTCTGCGTCTGTGAAGATGAACCGGTGCTTTGTGTCGGAACTGAACCACCCGATAAAGTGCCGGAGCCTTGTCCTTCTTCATCAGGCAGAACTCCGAAGACGACTTCTCCTTTTTCGAGCAGGACAACGCCGGACGCATTGTTATAAGAATAATCGTTACTGTTATCCCAGGCACTGTTGGGGCTCGTCATGCGAACCTGGATCTCGGACTTATACTGCGACTGTCCGGCAGGCCTCAGATTACCGTCATCGAAAACCACTGACAGATAGTAGATGTGGTTTTCTTCATTCCAGACTTTTATGCCGTCGACTCTTCCCGACTGCATGTAATTTGCCGTTACATTGATTCCCGATACATCACCGCCTGCTTCGTAAACTTCAGAAAGATCGATATAGTATCTGAATTCAAGATCTTCTGCCGATCTGGCAGGCCATGCCGTTTTGTTATAGATGAAAGCTTTGATCTCTGCAAAACCGCTGCCTTCAACATTGAGACCGCATTCAGCAGTGTACTCATCGTTCTGAACTTCTTCCACCGCTCCGAAATCAATAAGTGTCTTGCCGTGATATTTCGAATACATAGCTGCCAGAAGACCGGTAAAACCTGCATTGTAATCACACGCGACTTCATTTTTGTTATAGTCGCTGACAATATCGGAATAACCGTCAGATGCATCAGGGCCTCCTACAAGCGCTCCATAGAGAGTATGTCGAGCCTGACCGGGTTCATTCATGTTATCGCAATATGAGCCCTGACTCGTTCTGTGATGAGGATGTTCGGGAGGATTCTCACCAAAACCGCACATATAAGATCTGCCGGAAGATCCTAACGCATAATCTGCCTGTCCTTCAGCAAAATCCCAATAAAGAGAGGATCTGTCAGAAGGACAGCCTTCCCATCTGCTGTATACAGCGGCAACAAAAGCAGTCGTAGTCGAATATCTTAATGAACCCCACTGATCAAGCCATGCAAGACCCTTCGGTGAATAAGTGATCTTCTGTCCGTCAGACGTTCCGCATGTCCAGAAGTCAAGGTGCTTTTGAACAGCATCTTTATAAGTCTTCTCACCCGTGATAATCGAAAGCATAACCGCAACACCGATGTGGACATCATCCCAGCAAAGAGACCAGTTAAAATCCTGTCCGGCCTGTGAATAACATGACTTCGCATTATCAAGATATGACTTATCTTCCGTTGCCAGATAAAGCCAGCAGCCTGCCCAGGAGAGCTCATCGTAAAAGCCGCTCCAGGAATTGTAAAAACCGTTTGCGGCAGTATAACCTGAATCACTTCTGGTTGAGTCAGCAAAGGCATAAAGGCTTACGGCATGCTTTAAGCACAGGGAAGAATAATCAGCATCAGTCTGTTTGAATACCAAAGATGCCAGCGCCAAAGCGGCAGCTGCTTCTCCTGTAACAGCAGAGCCGGGATTATCCCTGGTGACTTTATATGAGGGTCTGTTCATTGACATGGCTTCGGCAGGACCCCACCATGAGTGGTCAGCTCCTCCGTCACCTACCTGATAGTAGAATACTTCATCTTCCGGATGACACTTCATAAGGTAATCAGTGACCCACTTAATGTCTCCGAGAATATACTCAAGCTGACCGCTCTGTTCATAGGCTTCGCGGTCTTCGTAGACAGACCAGGCAAGCATGGCTGCAGAATATGCCATAGGGAGATTGAACTTGACGTGATCACCGGCATCGTACCATCCGCCCGTCAGATCGATGTTGTTATCGGCACCGTCTGTAAGACCGGAGTCGCCGCGCCAGTTGCAGCGGGTCTGTTCGGGAAGAGCACCGCTTCTTTGCAGTTCATAGAAAAGCACCGATTTCTGCAATGCTTCGCCGTAATTGAAGTTGCCTGTGCCTTCTATTCCTTCATAACCTTTACCGTTCTCTGACAGATCAGATGTGGAATGAGAAACAGCTGAAGCAACTCCGGAGCTTTCTGTTTGCGAAGGTGATGTTTCTGCTGCCGAAGATGATGTAACAGTTTCAGCAGTGGTCACATCAGTAACTGTTTCCTCAGTCTTATTACAAGCTGAAAGCAGGATCGCAAAAGCAAGAGTAAGTGCTGTCAGTCTTCCGGATCTTTTCATGTTCAGTCCGCCGGTCAGTTTTTATAGTAGACCTCAATAAGGCCTTTTAAGATCAATTCAGTATCACAGATTATCCTGTGACGGCAAAGAGGAGTTACAAGTGTTGAATATCTTCCCGTTGCAACAATCACGCACTCGGAGCCGCTCTCTTCCTCTATCCTGTCGATCATGCCGTCGATCATTGCGGCATTCTGATAGATAAGTCCGCTCTTCATACTGTCAACAGTATTTGTTCCGATAACTTTCTTAGGTGTCTCAAAAGCGACGTTCGGAAGCTGCGAAGTCTTGCTGCTCAAAGCCTCAGCCGCAATACCCATGCCTGCACCGATCGATGTACCCATAAAGTTCTTATTACCGTCGATGTAGGAAAAAGTCGTTGCTGTTCCCATGTAAATGCTTATCTGGGGAACACCGTATTCTTTGATCCCGGCTACGGCAGCAACTACAAGGTCGCTGCCTAACTGAGCAGGATTATCTATCCTGATCTTAAGCCCGGTCTTTGCTCCCGGGCCTACGATTACAGGTTTTACTTTTGCAAACCGTTCGATCGCAATCTTCACGGTTCCCGTTACCGACGGAACGACCGACGAGATTATGGCTCCGTCTATCTTATCAAAGGAGGTGCCGTTGAATTCGAGCGCCGATCTGATAAGTGACGCATACTCAAGATCCGTGTAGGATCTGTCAGTCGATAAGAGTTCCTTGAACATTATCCTTCGATCTTCAAAAACTCCGAGAAGGATATGCGTATTTCCGATATCGACAGCAAGTACCATGAGAACCTCCGGTCAGTTTTCGATAAGTTTTGCCTTGAAAAGTGCAGTTCCTACAGCGCCGGTAATAATGAATGCAGCGATTGCTTCAAATACTGCGTTAACTCCTACGATAGCAGTAAACAGTGCGATAAAACTGAGTTCCGGATCAAGACCGGTTGCTTCGCCTACCGTTGCTTTTCCAAAGAGAAGGATCAGGGCGGAAACGAAGAATATCGTGTTAAAAAGAGCAGCCGAAAGACCTGTTACTGATGATCTTACGGGAGCGTTCTTTACTGCCTTTGAGATCAACTTGAATACAAGACCTGCACAGAAGCCTGCAAGGGCTCTGCAGACAACACACATGATAAATGTGCAGAAAACGTTTTTAGATGCTAGATATGTTCCGAAAAGATCCATTCCGAAGCACTGTGCAAAACTCGTGATTCCGAAAACGGTACCGAGAGCCGCACCTGCCCAGGGACCTTTTGCAAGGCTGCCGATAGCAACAGGGATCATAAGAAATGAAATGGAAACCACACCGACTTTCAGATAACCTACGGGTGTGAAAGCCATTAAGATGATAAGTCCCGTAAGAATGCCAAGAAGCGCAATAGTCTTGGTCTTTGATTTTTGATTTTGCTTAGCCATAACAAAATCCTCCTTATAGTTATTATTCCTCTCATTTGAGGATACAATTACCCGGTCTTGGGATCTCCTTTAACAGCCTTAAGTCAGATTCTTTTATAAAGATATCTGCTTTACAGCAAGGCGTCTTATGACAAGGAAAGCCTTCAACCAAGAAGTATTATACTATAGCCGCTGTTCAATCAAAAACGCAAAACAGGAACAAATTGTTATCAGTTATGCCTTTAATCTGCCGTCACAATGTCAAACATTGCCTCGGAAGACACATCGTGATCAGGCAAAGATATCTTAACCGAAGCTTTGCCTTCGGTGCCCGTGCTTCTTATGTAAATACCGCCCATACCGCCGTTGATATCAGCCATGGAAGGTCCTATGAGTTCTACAGGACCGTCGATCTCGACCAAAGCCTTATTGTTGTAAAAAGGCATTACGTTGCCGAACTCGTCGGTTACTTTGATCCTTACGGCCGCAACATCGTAAGTGGATCCTTCAGTAAGTTTATTTGAAGACACTTTCAGATCAAGACAAAGCCTGCTCATAGAACACTTGATCACGGACTTGACAACTTCACCGTTCTTTATTCCGTCGAATCTGAATTCGGTTGCCTTGCCGCCCCAGTTGCCTATGTATTTACCGAAAAGCGAATATGCATCTTCAAAAGTCATTTTGTACCTGGTCATTGCTTCTATCAAAGAGAATTTCATCCTGGCAGGCATATTCTCCATCCCGTAAACGGCCGAATAATTCAATGCATTCTTAACGATCCGGTTCTGTCTTTCGGAAAAACCTTCCTTCTCGATCATCTGATCTCCGATGAAATCGTCTATCAGCATCGGCGGAGATATCATAGATTTACAGATAGCATCATCTTTAGTGTATTCCTTGATGAATACATCATTCTTATACATCTTTACGCTGTCGCAATTCGAGAAGATATAGATCTCTCCCCTGTTTCCTGCGGGATGTTCCCCGATATCCATTGATGAGCTTACTTCCAGAACGGGATCGATATTCCTGTTCTGGCTTGCATATACATACGCTGCAAGCTTCGGATTTCTGAACATATCAGTTACACCGTGGTAGCACACTCTGTCCCCGGAACCGAAATCTTTATGGGTATTGTAGTCAAACATGCACCAGCCGAACGAACCCAGGATATCGTCATTGGACATTACGCTGTCTAATACTCTGCAGTGTCTTAATGCATGCTCCTGTCTTTGAAGCTCCGAATCAAAAGCCTTGGTCGGGAACATATGGCCGTTATACTCACTGATAAAGTACGGCTTGTTCATATCCGAAGTGACATTCTTCTTCTGCTCGCACCCGGGCGTTTTTCCGTTGTGACTGAAATCATTAAAAGCATATACATCCTCAAGGAGCGAACTGTGCTTCAGATATCTGACACCTGATGTCTGGCGCGTCGGATCGAGGGCGTGAGCTTCCCTGTTGGTCCTTTGGTAGAGTTCATCACAATCAACAGATTCATTTATCCTTACACCCCAAAGGATAATAGAAGGATGATTTCTGTATTGTGATACCATCTCACGTGTATTGATAACAGCCTGCTCTTTCCAGGCATCGTCACCTATATTCTGCCAGCCGGGAATCTCCGTAAATACAAGAAGACCGATCTCGTCGCATCTGTCTATGAAATGCTGTGACTGCGGATAGTGTGATGTTCTGACTGCATTGACTCCGAGTTCATATTTCAGTATATCGGCATCCATTTTCTGAATGGACTCCGGCATTGCATATCCGGCATAAGGCCAGCACTGATGACGGTTAAGACCTCTCAGTTTTATTTTTTCTCCGTTCAGGTAGAAGCCGTCAGTCTTAAATACAGCATCCCTGAAACCGAATCTGGTCGTGAATGTATCTTCCTTATCGCCGTTTCTAAACGTCATGGAAAGTTCATAGAGCTTAGGGGCATCGAGTGTCCAGAGTTCTGCCTCATTGACTGTTATCAGAGCATTCTTTTCACAAGGTTCTGCAAAAAGGACCTTGCCGGAAGATATGTCGGTGATCATGCAGACGAGCTCGCCTTCACCTTCTGTCTCAGTCTTTATCGTGACTTTCTTATCGGCCCCGGCGCTTACGAAAACGTCCTTAATATGATCCTTCTCTTTGACATCAAGATGGACCTCCCTGTAGATGCCGCCGTAAGTCATGTAATCGATGACAAATCCGAATGGGGGAACATTAAGAGATTCACGGCTGTCGCATCTTACCGCGATCACATTCTTCTCACCGAATCTCAGATGCTCAGTAAGATCAGCCGTAAACGCAGTATAACCGCATGAATGCTTAATAACGGATACTCCGTTGACATATACTTCCGCTTCATGCGCGACAGCATCGAAAGTAACAAAAACTTTCTTGTTTTTCCATTCAGAAGGAACATCAAAAGACTTTCTGTAGCATGAGACCATCTGGTACTCGTGCGCATCGAAATAATTAAGCGGAGTAACCTTAACTGTATGAGGGATCCTCACCTTCTCCATCTTATCTTTACCGTCAAAGGCAGGCTCTGTCATGTCTTCTTCAAAGACAGGTGACCACAGCCAGTTGTTATTGATATCGATCCTCATAGCGGTTACTCTCCGTTTTATTTTTCAGGCGGTCTTTTCAATAGTATATATTCTCGAACCGAAGTCCGGATAATATCTCATGTTCTCATTGAATCCGCACGATGCGAATGCGCTTCGCAGGTGCACACCGGCATACATCATGGCATCGCCGTACATATCGTGCTTCTCTGATTCTGCCTTCATCTTATAGAACTTCGCGATCATTTTATGAAGGAATCCGTCCTGCTTAACATGAACAGGCGCAACATAGTTTACAAGACCTCCGAAATCGCGCAGATCGAACTTCACGTCCCTGCCTTCCAAGTGATATTTTACATCGGGATCAAGGCCTACAGGCTTTAACACGCACCACTGCGCATTAGCGTGAGTAAGTATCTGCATTGTCATTGATACAGCCTTGGTCTTATCCTGTGACACCACAGTCCACGAGATCTCGTTTCCGGTCAGGGGCTCTAATGCGCTTATGCCGGGAGCACCAAGCTCATCTCCGTCGCAGGATCTTGAATCGTTCATCGTAGATCCCCTGTAGAACCTTCCGAACTGCATTACTTCTCTCCACTGCTTATACATGGCAATCTGTGCTCTTACCGCTTCGATATCGTCTTTGCTCATGTCACAGAGATTGCACTCGTAACCGAGCACGCCGAAAGATGCAACATTGAATCTGGTCTCGATCGGTGTTCTTCTGAGAGTCTGATGATTCGGACAATCAGATACATGTGCTGTCACAGCAGACATCGGATAACCGTAGCTGTAGCCTGTCTGGATCTCGGCTCTGGCCATTGCATCGGAATCATCACTGGCCCAGATCTGAGGGAAGAAACTTAGTATTCCGAGATCAAATCTGTTGCCGCCCGAGGCGCACCCTTCGAAAAGGATATCCGGGAACCCGGAAGTCAGCTCGTGCATAACACGGTAAAGACCGAGGATATATCTGTGGCAGACTTCGCCCTGTCTGTCAGAAGGGACAGCCTTCGAGAATATATCAGTGAAGTTGCGGTTCATGTCCCACTTAACATATGAGATATCAGCAGATGAGAAAACATCGCTCATAGCCTTGATGATGTAATCCTGAACTTCAACGTTTGCCAGATCCAGGACCATCTGGCTGCGGCCTTCGGAATGCTTTTTGCCGGGAATTTCCATTGCCCATTCGGGATGCGCGCGGTATAGCTCGCTGTTGCGGTTGACCATCTCAGGCTCAACCCAGATTCCGAATTCAAGGCCAAGTTTGCGCACTTTATCACAAATGCCTTTTATGCCGTGAGGAAGTTTCTTTTTATTCGGATACCAGTCGCCCAGTGAAGACGTATCATCGTTCCTCTCGCCAAACCAGCCGTCATCCATTACAAAGAGTTCAATGCCGACAGACTTGGCTTTTCTGGCAAGGCGAAGGAGTTTTCCTTCACTGATCTTGAAGTAAGATGCTTCCCATGAATTCAGAAGAACAGGCCGAAGTCTGTCTTTCCACGGACCGCGCAGGATGTGCTTTGACACAAAGTCATGCATCTGCCCGCTCATTCCGTTATATCCCGATGTGGAATATGTCATGACTGCTTCAGGCGTCAGGAAAGACTCTCCTTTCGATAGATTCCAGGAAAAACCTGTAGGATTAATGCCGGAGAGGAACCTTACTTTTCCAAAAGGGCTCTTCTCAACTGATTCATAGTGATTGCCGCTGTATACGAGATTAAATCCGTATACTTCGCCATATTCTTCAGATGCGCCGCGCTTTGAGATCATGACAAAAGGATTTGCACGGTTGGAAGAATTGCCGGTACAGCTGGAATTTACAAGGCGCGCGGAAGATACGGACATGTCGGTCCTCTTCATCTCTCTTGCCCATGCGCCGGTAAATGTGCTGAACACATAATTGCCCGGATCAAGATCCATCTGGCAGCTCATGATCTTTCCGATCTTAACATCGTCTTCACCGTCATTTATCAGGCGCGCTGATCTCGTGATGACATCAGTATCTGAATAAACGGTATAGATGAGTTCAAGAGTCAGATCATTCTCCTTATCTTTCAGCGTAAGGGTAATAACTTCGGCATCTTCGCCGTAAGATGTGGGAAGGCCCTCAGTACCGCCGTCTCTGCCTGTGCTTTGACAAAAGCTTTCGAAAAGGAAATCAGAAGTCCTGCTCCCGTCGGGATTTACCACTTCGATGAATGCTTCCCTCAGGTCGCCCTTGCCGTAAGAACTCATCTCAAGACGCATATCGTCCAAAGAAAAGTTACCTGCTTCAGGCGAATAAACAGAAGTCGTTCCCGGAGCAAATTCATGCTGCTCGGTTAGTCCGTCTTCGTCATCCATACGGATCTTGCGGCCGTAATAAAGGTGCTCTACATGGCCCGTATCCAAAACCTTCATAGCATATGTCGTATGAAGGGTATCAAGGATAAACAGCGGGGCTTTGTCTCCTTTTACAGTGATCATATAAGTCAGCTCCTTGATTTGAGTTCTTTAGTGATTTCAGAAAGCTTCTTATCTGTCAGAATATACTTTGCCTTGAATATAAGCAATGCAATTATGAGGACAAATATAGGTGTCAGTGTCATTACCATTCTAAGTCCGAATACGGCGCTCGTATCGATCGTCTCAACGACGTTATTCTTTATGTTTGAGACTTTCTCCAAAAGAACGCTTAAGTTCATGTCAGTAGTGCTCTGCTCCTGGATCTTGAAGATCGTAAGGCATACGGAAGCAACTAATGCTGCAATACCTGAAGCGAGCTTAACAACGAATGTCTGCATAGAGAAGATGACCGACTCGTCTCTTCTGCCGTTTTTAAGTTCACCATAGTCGCATGTGTTAGCAAGGAATATCGTGCAGATAACGTTCAGGATACCTACAGCGCCCATGATAAAGAAGCCGGGTACGAAGAACGGATATACGCTCTTTGTTCCGAGAAGCGATAAAGCAAGAAGGATAATGTATCCGCCGATCGCAGCAAACACTCCGATATAGAAGATCTTAATCGTATCGAAAGCTTTTCTTAAGAGCGGGAAAAAGAGCATCATTGCAAGGATCTGCATTGCACCTGCAAATGTGTTGAACAGCGTGTAATTGCCCTGCCAGTTGGAACCTGCAAGGTCGTACTTGAAAAAGTAGATCAGGAGGTTTGATGTGATATATGTTGCAGTGTTAAACAGAACGATAGTGATAACAACTGTCATCGCCTGATCGTTTCCGAGCAATGCCTTGAACATCTGCTTAACGGATGCGGTCTGCATATCAACGGAAGACTTCTCCTTTATGCAGATGCAAGTAATACCGATGAATACGATAAAGAGGATGCCGACAACAAGCGAGAAATACTTAAAACCGACTCTCTCAACTTCCAAAGTGGAATTCATCGTAAGATCCGCCTTAACGGAATCGCTTCCGCTTATTGTGTTAAAAGAATCAGAATCGACATAGAATACGAGGCCTGCTTCGCCGGAAGTCTCAGAGTCCATAACAAACTCCACTTTGGAGTTTTGGGCATTAACACCATTTACGGTAAATTCGTATTTTGTGTTGTCGTTATTGAATGAATAAACATCTTCGAAGGCTCTTTTTGAACCTACGATCGTAACTGATACGTCAGTCTTATCTTCAGCATATTCAATAACATTTGAAGTAGGATTGCCGTCCTTATCGAGCTCGACAACATAAGTGTTGATCTTTGTAGCGCCGGATGAAAACTGCTTAGTGATGTTAGTCGTGCTCTTAGCTGTAAGCGTAGAACCGATTGCCGTAACCGCCATTACAGTAAGTATGGTTACGATGGCAGAACCAACTCCGGCGCAGGAACGTCCGAGAGCAGAGAGACCTTCTCTCTCCTTGCCGCCCTGTGTAAATGCAGGGATCATCGACCAGTATGGAATATCCATCATGGTGTATGTGACACCCCAGAGAATATAAGTAACTGCAGCATAGGCAACCAGACCCTTGGCATCAAGTGACGGAGGCGCTGCAAACATAAGGAAAAGGACTACAGCGTTTGTGATGGTTCCAATCAGAAGCCAGGGACGGAACTTGCCCCACTTTGTCTTAGTCCTTGCTACGATAACTCCCATGATCGGATCGTTGAATGCATCAAAGACTCTTGCAACGAGCAGGATGATGCCCATAGCGATTGCGCTCGTCTTCATGATGTCCTGAAAGTAATAAAGAACATAAGACGCCGAGAGCATATAGACCATATCTTTGCCGACGGCACCTATGCCGTAAGCGAATTTTTCTTTTCCGGTCAGTCCTTTCTTAGTTTCCATTTTATGTTCTCCTTTCATTATTCTTCATATCCATTGCGATCTTAACGACTTCATATGCACCGTTATATATGCCGAGCGATTTATTTCTGATGATGTTTTCGCACATATCTTTAAGCGTGGTATTGTCATCCATGAAAAGCCTTATCATCTGCAGCGTATGAGGTATATCCCTGCATTCCAGAGTGCCGTCTCCGATCTCGGCAGAATGAATGGCACCCCACTGTTCGTGACCGCCTATCCGCTTTATAAACAGCTTCGGCACGGGATAGAAAGCAAGTTCCGAGGGCTTAGTTACGAGTACGTCGCATGACCTCATCAGAAGGTTTGTCGCATATACTGCTTCGAAAATATTCTTGTGGCAGAAAAGATGGATACCTTCGACTTGCCCTGTCAGAGCTTCTTCACAGAAACTCATTGTGTCATTCCAGCTATTAAAGTGTGTCCCGGCAATATCAGCAATTCCCGGAACCATATTCTTCAGGTCTTCCCAAACGTTCTGATAGTCACCGATATTAACGTATAAAGCTGCCTTTTTGTTCTTGATATCAGGCATGAGCTCATTTATTATCGCTGCAAAGATCTCCTTCTGCGCGCCTGCTCCGCCGATTGTAAGAAGGAATCTCATGGGCTTGCCTTCTTCTTTCCTCTTAAGGCGGCGCCTGCAGTCTTCTTCGATATTTAAAACGAGCTCGTGATCGATATAGTGACCTGTATATTTGAGGCTCTCTTCAGGCATAGGATTTAATACCTTATTACCGTCCATTCCGTTTAAGATCCGGTAGCCCTGGTATGCATAGTGTGTCTGGACTGTGTGGATGCTGCCTTCTGCAAAATGAAGCGCCATCGGCCAGTTATCAGGGATGGCATTTACGACATTTCTCATTCCTGCGTGGATAGCAGCCTGTGCGGGCCATACGTGCGTTGCGACAACAGGGATATCCTTGGGAACGTTCTCATATACGCTTGCCATTAATTCGGCATTCTTTTGATCTGAAGAGTTATATGAAAGCTTTCTGAATCCTTCGTAATTTAATGGTTCCCATACGATCTTATTAAACAGCCTGAATTTCTGTGAGAGTCTCGAACCCATTGAATAAAGGTCGTTCTGCGCTGAGATGACCTTTGTGCATGTAGTCTGCTTATAGGAATTAAGATCCATCCAGTAAGGAACAAATCCCATTGAATTTGCAGCAGATGCAATAGCCATGGAGATCCTGTAGTGACCAAAGCCCATTCTGATGTTTCCGACGATTATGCCCTTTTCAGTATCAAAACCTTCAGATATACCGGGCTCATCATCACCTACTGCGATATTCTTAACGCCTAAGATGTCACCTATATATGCATTATCAACGACTCTTGCAGAATAATTCTTATCAGAATCGTCGCCGAACTTTTTGGCATATTTCTTCTTTGACTTAACAGCCTTCCTGTAGACTGAGTCAGGCTGGACATTATTGAATATGACTTTTGACTTTTCCATCTTGCCCCTCCTTTATGCGGAGATACCGTTTAAGAGAATGTCTACAACTTCATTTAAGTAATCGTTATATTTCCTGCCGCTGCCCTTCATTACGTTCTTCTCGAAAAATCTCTCGAGCGAAGCTTCCATCATTATCTTGAAGATCTTAAGGTCAGCATCTTCCCTTATGATCCCTTCAGCCTTACCCTGCTCTAAAAGCTTAAAAGCAGGTTCCCAGCCGGTCTCAAGTCTCTTTTGAAGTTTCTTGTAGACCTTCGGATATTTTTCCTTGAGCGAATAGAGTTCCTGGAAATTGATGTTTCTGTAGCTTTCAGGCATAGCCGACAAGAACAATCTGATCTTCTCGATCGTTGTATATTCAGTGGAATTAAGGATTTCTTTTTCCCTTATCTTTATATTGTCGAAAACATAATCGACCATTGTCTCAAAGATCTCATCCTTGGATGAGAATTCCTTATAGATAGTCTTCTTGGAGATCTTAAGCTCGTCTGCCACATCGTCCATGGTGAGCTTTAAACCCTTTTTATTAAATACCTGTATAGTACCTTTAAGAATCTTTTCCCTGATCTCGCTAATCATCTCTTGAGTTCTCCTTCGGAAACCAGATATGTTTTTTCAGTTTCCACCTAAATAATATCAAGTTGCCTGTAAAAATGGGCGTCTGAGTTCGGAAACTAATTTTACAAATTTAGTTTCCGAGACTTGTGTAAAATGCGCATATGACCTTTTAGGTTTGAAACTCTATAATCAAGCTATATGGTCCGCAAGGAGGCTTACTATGCTTGATCTGTCTTCTATAGATTTTAAAGATATTTATATTACTGATGAGGCTTCTGTCCTTCAGCCTGAAAGATTCACCAATGCCGTTTCCGGGTTTGATAAGGCTTTTGCAGGAGCTGAACCGGCTGCTGTCTTTTCTGCTCCCGGCAGGACAGAGATCGGGGGAAACCATACAGACCACCAGCGCGGTGAAGTCCTGGCAGCTTCCATCAACAAAGATGCGATCGCAGTTGTATCTCCCCGTGATGACAACATGGTCAATGTCCTTGCCGAAGGCTTTGGCATGACGAACATCGATCTAAATGACCTGTCTCTCCGTGAAGACGAAAAGGGATCTACACCCTCACTTATCCGCGGTGTTCTCGCAGGTTTAAAAGATTATGGTTTTAACTTAGGCGGCTTTGACGCTTACATCACAAGTGACGTCCTTATCGGCGCCGGACTTTCTTCTTCTGCCGCTTTCGAAACGCTTATAGGAACTGTCGTTTCAGGACTCTATAACGGCAATAAGATCGATCCTGTTACTATCGCAAAGATCGGACAGTTTGCCGAGAACAGATACTTCGGAAAGCCCTGCGGCCTTATGGACCAGATGGCATGCTCTGTCGGAAACCTCGTGCACATCGATTTTAACGATACCGATAATCCGATAGTAGATAAAGTTGATTTCGATTTTTCCAAAACTGATTACGTTCTCTGCATAACTGATACAAAAGGTTCACACGCAGATTTAACGAATGAATATGCGGCGGTTCCTCTTGAGATGAAGAAGATCGCCTTGTTACTGGGATATGACGTTCTCCGCCCTGTATCTTTCGAGGACATAATCGATAACATCGATATGTTAAGAGATAAGGCCGGCGACAGAGCTGTATTAAGAGCAATTCATTTCGTAAATGAGACTTTAAGAGCACATGATGAAGCAGAAGCATTGAAATCAGGCGACCTGAAAGAATTCTTAAGCCTTGTTAAGCAGTCCGGTGATTCATCTTTTAAATATCTTCAGAATGTTTATACCAACAGCGAAGTAACAGTCCAGAATGTGTCTTTAGCACTCGCCATAAGTGATACCATATTAAATCCTGATGAAGTATCCAGAGTCCACGGCGGCGGCTTTGCAGGCACCATTCAGGCTTTTGTAAAGAAAGATAATGCCAAGCGTTATAAGAAATACATGGATAAAGTTTTCGGCGACGGCTCATGTGAGATCCTGGCAATCCGCAAATACGGCGGCATCAGGGTCATCTGACGGAGGTTAGTTTAATGATCAGCACATATATAACCGAACTGGTAAATTACGGGATCTCAAATGGTCTCATCAATGAACCCGACAGGGTTTACACAATAAATAAACTGATCGAGCTTTTCGGACTCGACGAATATATCGCGCCTTCAAAGATCACTGAAAAAAGAGATCTTCACCTGATCCTCGAAGACATGATGGACTGGGCTTTTAAAAACGGCATCATGGAGAGCGACACTAATGCACAAAAGGACCTTTTCGACACAAAGATAATGGGGATTTTAACTCCTCCCCCTTCAGAGGTCATAAGAAGATTTAATGAGCTCCGCATAAGATCTTCAAAAGCTGCAACAGACTGGTACTACAGTTTTTCTAAAGCGACAAACTATATCCGCACTGACCGTATTGCAAAAGACGTTAAGTGGGTCTCTCCTACCGAGTTCGGCGACATTGATATTACGATCAATTTATGCAAGCCTGAAAAGGACCCCAGAGACATCGCAGCTGCAGGAAAAGCAAAGAGCACGTCTTACCCCAAATGCCTCCTCTGCCCGGAGAATGAAGGCTATGCAGGAACGCTTACTCATCCGGCAAGACAGAACCACAGGATAATTCCGCTAACTTTGGACGGAGAGGAATACTTCCTTCAGTACTCTCCTTACGTTTACTATAACGAGCACTGCATAATCCTCAACAAAGATCATATCCCGATGGTAATAAACCGTTCGACTTTCAAAAAACTCTTGAGTTTCGTCGAACAATTCCCTCACTACACTGCAGGATCTAACGCAGATATTCCGATCGTCGGCGGCTCTATCTTAAGCCACGATCATTTCCAGGGCGGGTGCTATACATTCCCGATGGCAAGGGCAGAATACAGAACAACGTTTACCATCCCCGGCTACGAAGAACTCAAAGCAGGAATAATCAACTGGCCGATGTCGGTAATAAGGCTTCAGTGTGATGATATCGAACAACTTACAAACTGCGCTGACATGATACTTACAAAATGGAAATCATATACGGATGAAAAGGCGTTTATCTTCGCCGAGACAGAAGGCACACCTCACAATGCGATCACGCCTATCGCAAGAAAGAACATCGAAGGCAGATTCGAATTAGACCTTGTTCTGCGCAATAACATAACGACTGAAGAGCATCCGATGGGAGTCTACCATCCTCATGCAGAGTACCATCACATCAAGAAAGAAAATATCGGTCTTATCGAAGTCATGGGACTCGCTGTCCTCCCTGCCAGACTTAAGAACGAGATGGCGCTTATGGAAGACGCAATAATGAGCGGAATAGACATCCGCTCTATCGAAGAGATCGCCAAGCACGCTGACTGGATCGACGGTTGGAAAGATAACTATGACCTGTCTTCAAAAGATAAGATCCACGAAGCACTCAAGATCGAGATCGGAAAGATCTTCGCAAAGATTCTGGGCTGTGCCGGCGTTTATAAAAATGACGAAGCATTTATGAGATTTATCTCAGTTCTCTGATACAATTAGTTATCACGATTCTCTTGCATCACGGGGGATAATCAATATGAATCACGATATGTCAGTTCCGTGCGAAGACGGGATCATCAACTTAAGAGTCGGCGCCATAATAATGCGCGACGGCAAGTTTCTTATGGTCGGCAACAAGATCAGACCTGAGTATCTGTACTCTGTCGGCGGAAGGATCAAATTCGGAGAGACTGCCGAAGAAGCAGTGATCCGTGAGGTTTTCGAAGAGACCGGCCGCCGCATGGAAATAGACAGACTCGGCTTTGTCCACGAGAATTATTTCTACGGGGATGCTAAAACAAATCTCGGCAAACTGATATATGAGATCTCTTTCTTCTTCTACATGAAGACACCGGCTGATTTTGAACCTGTATGTTCAAGTTTTACGGAAGATGAGAGCGAGGAATATCTCAGATGGATCTCACCGGATGAACCTGTGAAATACTATCCTGAATTCTTCCGCACGGAGCTTTCCAATCCTTCTGACAGCGTTAAGCATTTTACAACTGACGAACGCAGGTGATCATCCTTATAAAACTAATTTCCGCTTTTCCATACATATCCGGTCTTGATCACTGTCTCTAAATGATAACCCGCTGGTCCTAAAGCTTTACGGAGTTTCTTGATATGTGAATCAACTGTTCTGTCATAGCCTTCAAAATCAGAGCACCAGGCTATATCAAGGATCTGGTCACGTGTAAGGACAATATCCTTGTGATCGATAAACATCAGCAGCAGATCATATTCCTTGGGTGCGAGATTAATTGCCTTTCCGTTCACGCTTACGAGGTGCCTTGCAGGATCTATAGTGATCTCATCAGTGACAAGGCATCCGTTCTTGGAAAGAAGCCCGCGGTATCTGCTGATCAGGGCATTGACCTTCATGAGCAGGACCTTTGTGGAAAAGGGCTTGGTAACATACTCATCAGCACCGATCTCATAGCCGGAGATG
>JAEEGL010239191.1_pt1 | contig 22386 bp, 19 predicted proteins | sample 9134231 | NCBI WGS metagenome assembly JAEEGL01 (sample SAMN16246548, study PRJNA631951) | gut metagenome | biome: gut microbiome; feature: rumen; material: fiber-attached | host: Bos | place: Iran: Karaj | collected 2018-10
AAACTTGCCGATCTCTGAAAAAATGTTTGTACCTTTGTCGCTGAGCATAGGGTTTTGTACTTTTTTGTTAGCACTTCAAAGTTACAAAATTTCCGCGACATACGGAAATCCCTGTGCTTTTTTTTGCGACCTTATCTCAATAATTTATTAACTTGCGAAACTTGAAAAAATAGTTGCATAAATCAGAAATTAATTGTATCTTTGTCGAAAAAACAGATGCTATATTCAGTTATTACTATCAATTATAATAATGTTAATGGTTTGGAACAGACTATAAAAAGTGTGCTAAATCAGACTAATGACAATTATGAGTATATTGTTATTGATGGAGCGTCGAGTGATGGCAGTGTCGACTTAATTAAAAAATATGAGCGAAAGATAGATTTCTGGTTATCTGAACAAGATCGTGGAATATATCATGCCATGAATAGAGGTGTCAATCATGCGCATGGAGACTATTGTATCTTTATGAATTCTGGTGATTGTTTTTATGATGATCATGTTATAGGACAAATGTTCGATAGTCATAATTCAGAAGATATTATTGTTGGAAAGGTTTCTATTGATGATCAGAACAATATCATATCGCCTCCTCCTCAAGGTGAATTGACGTTTTATCATCTATATTCTGGTGCTATTCCGCATCAGGGATCATTTATAAAAACAGACTTGCTTCGGAAATATCCATACGATGAAAAATTGAAAATCTCTTCAGATTGGAAATTTTTTGTTCAGACTCTTATTATGGATAATTGCTCAATTCGTTATTTGGATATGTATATTGCACGCTATGATTTAAATGGTATTAGTTCTTTAAATTCAGAATTGATGAGGAAAGAAAAAGATGATGTTTTGGCTGAGATGTTTCCACCAAGAGTATTAGAAGACTATAAACGGATGAAACAAACTGAATGTTTAACACAGAGGCTTACTTCGCAGTTGAGAATTAATTATGGAGTGGATCGACTGCTATATAATTTGGGGAAGCTTCTTTTAAAAATTAGAAGATAATTGTATGGGTAAATCGATTAGGGTTACAATATTGATGCCTATATTTAAGGTGGAACAGTATCTGGAAAAGACGCTTGATTCAATTTTTAGTCAAACATATCAGAATATAGATTATGTGTTTGTAGATGATTGCTCACCTGATAATAGTCTTCAGGTACTAAATAATACGATATCTAAGTATTCTGTTGACAATAGTAGATATGTAATTGTAAATCATAGGCGAAATGAAGGTATTGCCGTTTCAAGGACAGATTGTATTTCAAGGGCTCAAGGTGATTATGTATTATTTGTAGATAGTGACGATTGGATAGAAAAGAATGCTGTCGAACAGATGGTTGCTGCAACAGAAGGGGGGATGATAGATATAGTAGGATGTGATTTTCTGAAAGATTATCTGTCAGGAAAGATCTCATATCATCATGAAGATTATGCCAATAACTGTAGAGATAATATGCTTAAATGCTTAAATTATGATATTGCTACAGTTTTGTGGAAACTTTTGATTAGACGGAGCTTATTTGAAAACTTTACCATTACACCTCATGTGGACATCGTGGAAGATTATATTATGTCTGTCAAACTATATTATTATGCAAAGAGCTTTGTTTGCATTCCTCAGGCATTTTATCATTACGTTCAATATAATCAAGCTCGTGTGTCTCTTCAAACTTCTTGGAGTGTCTCTATGCATATTAAGGGCGTGCAAGAGGTTGAACACTTCTGCCGTGAAAAAGGTTTGTATGACGATTTTGTTGCATATAAGTTGCTCTTGAGAAAATTCAATATTAAAAGTAACTTTGTACTAAACAAGCAGTTGCTGGATATAGAAACATATAGAAAAACTTTCCCAGAAGCTAAGGGTATGTGGCGTGAAATGAATTATTCAAGAAAAGAGTGTGTTAAGTTTTGGTTAGCTGAACATGATTTCCTTTCGTTACTAAATCTTTTATAAAGAAATTTAAATCTGAAAGACTAAGAGTGTCGTTAATATAATGGGTAATAGGGACATTACATATGATATTCTAAAGGGTATTGGAATTATACTAATGATTGCAGGTCATACATTAGGATGGAAGCATTTCTTATACCCTTTTATATATGCTTTTCATATTCCACTCTTCTTTTTTGTCTCAGGTTATCTATATAAGCCACGGAGTCTATATGTGCAAATTTGTAAGGATTCGAAGCGTTTATTATTGCCATATGTAGTGGTAACTATATGTGAAATGTTTCTTGTTTCAATACATGATTATAGTTTAAATCATAGGTTTGTAATTCCTTATAGTCTATTATGGGAAAGCATTTCGCCTATTTGGTTTTTATTTGCATTGTTTTGGTTGAGATCTTTTTTTTGTTTGATATTGATTATTTCTCGATATTACGTTGTTCTTTCTTTTTTTATATCTAGTATATTCTGTTTTCTTACTTATGAATATAATATTTTATTGCCGTTTTCATTATCTTCGGCTTTAGGTGCGTTGATTTTTTTTGCAGTGGGTTCCTTTGTTCATCAAAAGTCTTCGAAATATAAATGGAATGACTATAAGATTTTTTTTATTCCAATGGCATTGTTGTTGTGGATTAACACAAGTATTAATGGAAGTGTTGACACATTCACAAATACCTATAAATTGTGGATAATTGATTATTTAGGTGCATTAGGTGGAATTTATGTTTTTCTTCAGATAAGTAGATATATTGCAGGTAAGAAAAGTTCATTTCGAATATATATTTCGAGAGTAGGTGTCTATTCCATTGTGATACTATCATTTCATTCAATAGAATATATTTTCCCTCAATGGTTTCATATGTTATTTTTCTTGCCTTCTATGTTGGTAATTCCTGCTATTTTATTATGTAGGTTATTATTTGCATATTTCTCTGTTTGTTATTCTTTGCGTATTGCTTTGTTGAGGAAAATCTTTAATATAACGTGATTTTCCGGTTTATTTTGTTTTTTATCGTTTTTTTTTATTATCTTTGCAAGAAAATATAAAGAATGATGGGAAAAGAAGTAAAAGTTTCTATACTTGTTCCTTTTTTCAAGGTTGAAAAGTATGTAGGAAGATGTGTTGAGTCACTTTTTACACAAACTTATCAGAACATAGAATATGTCTTTGTTAATGATTGTACTCCGGATAAGAGTATGGAGATTATAAATGATTATATTCAGAAATATGGGATAGAAAAGAAGTGCAAAATGATAGTCCATGATATAAATCAAGGTATTTCTGCTTCACGAAATGACTGCCTGGACAATATGACAGGTGATTATTTCCTATTTATAGATAGTGATGATTATATTGATAATGATATGGTAGAATTATTGGTGGATGCTGCTATCAAGGAAAATGCCGACATATCAGGATGTGGCTATATAGAGGAATATGCTGATCATAGTGTTCAGTATCCACAGAAATATACAAATGACCATAACGAGATGTTGCGAGCAATAACTTTGCTGACAATTAAAGGCGTTATGTGGAAATTATTAGTTCGTAGTGCCATAGTGACTGAGCATAAGGATGAGGTGCGTTTTATTCCTGACAGGAATATGGTTGATGACTATTTGTTCTGTTGTCAGATATTCTATTATGCTCAACGTTTTGCGGGAGTTGATCGTTGCATGTATCATTGGATACAATATAATCCTAACAACTATACGCACACAACAATCTTTGCAGTAGAAAGCCAAGCAACTGCAATTCGTAAGACAGAACAGTTCTATCGTGGAAAAGGCATTTATGATATCGTAAAAAACGAACTGTTGCAGCGTAAGTTCGTATCTAAGCTTCCATTGCTTTTTGACAAGGAATGCATTGATGTAAAAAGATGGCGCAATCTTTTCCCTGAAAGTAATAAAGTTTGGCGAAACATGAATTTTACACCTAAAAATAGAATCCTTTTTTTATTAGCATTGTCGCCACTATATTGGGTGATATCTTTCTTTTATTTTATTCGCAAGAGTTGAGAATATTTCCCTTCTTCCTAAATAGAAGTAAAGAGGTTTCTCTTTTATGTGGGCATATGGTCTCAACTTGAAATCTATTCCTTGAGAATAAGTTTGTAATGAAATTAATTCCTCCCCCCTTCATGTTCCATGCATATCCATGCCCTATAAAATAGAACTCGCGTAGATCAAATAAACCAATTTCGCGTAAATGGCGTTCAACCTCCTCTGGAGTACGTATTTCTTGTTTTGTAATGATAATATTATTCCAGTTAATGTTATTACCTTCTAAAGAGTGTTGAATATAATACATAAAGGTCGGAGAAACTGCACCTTGAACAACTATTATATGATCAAAATCTTTTCTCTTGAGCCACTCAAACGTTGCTTCTCTAGCATCAGATTTTTTCCTCTCATTTATTAGACTATATGTAATATTGGATAATAAAATCGTCATAATACTAACAATGAGCCCCTTAACTATTATGTGATGATTTCTAGACTTTAGGTTGTTACATATGCTTATCATGCCTATCGAAATTGTGAATAATAGTTGCGGTACAAAGAAAAGAACATAACGCTTGTAATATATGATATTGTAGCATCCGAGATGTCCATCCCACCAGTTATAGGCATAAAGTGAACATGAACTTAATATGAAAAATAAAGCGTAACAGACTAAAGTCGCAATTACTGATGGAATAAGTACAGAGAGTTTTGATTTTAGAAACAAAGATGTCAATGTAAAGAGGATTAATCCATATACTATAACTTGCATGATCTTTACAGAATACCAATTAAATGTTAGTGATGATGAAAAAATCCACTTAACTTGTTCATGAAATGATTTGTATAGAGAATAGGGAACCCCTCCAAATAAGCTCCCAACAAAGACTGGGGAGTGTACTGCATGTAATGAGCCTTGGTTTACCATCTGGATTCTGACAAAAAATACATAAAGAGGAATGATGGCGACAATACATGTGATGATCCCCCCCCCAATAAGCCTATATAAGGACGTTTTCTTTTTATATTTGATATATGTATAACAGAGGGCTGTGAATAGACCGATAATGAAAAATGCTGCTCCGTATTGACTATATATAGACAAAATTGCAAATAAATAAAAACCAGTAAGGGCGTGCCATTCCACTTCTTTTTGATTAGATTGTAAACAAATTATAAAATAGTATAGCATCCAACATTCCATGCACAGTTGCAAGTTATATTCTCCACATTCTAATGCATAATAGGCTACAGCTGCCGTTGATAAATAAACAAATAGGCATATTGCTCCCCACATATAGTCAGCAATACGACGTATTCCTAGATAGAATCCTATAGCTCCTATAAAAGTTGTGATAACACCTGCGAGCCTAAAGAAGGATTCATTGTCAAATAATTTCAACCAGAAATACATAAGAAAATTGTAGAGCGGTGGCTGATATGTAATGCAAATGCGCTCATACATATTGCTGCCAGATTGGTCAACTGGATTCACAGGAACGAAACCTGTCAAATATTTAGAATAAAAATACTCAATGGCTTCATCATACCATAGCCCAGATGTAGTGAGTTGGGATATATATAAAATGCCAAAAAACAAAAAGATGGCAACTAAGAGCCACACTTCACGTTTTTTTAACAACTCCTTTATTTTCATCTCCCCTGACTAATTTTTTGTTTATAACTTTAAAATCGCCCAATGCTTTCCAGCCTATTTTAAAGATGCGTCTTAAATTGATGGAGTTTACTCCTCCTTGACGGGGTCTAAATGAGATTTTATACCATGCAATTTTATATTCCCACTTTGTTGCAATAGCTGAGATAGCCACATTACATAAAAAGAAATCATCTGGGATAACTTTCAGAATAGCTTCCAGCTTTTCTTTTTTCATTAGCCGAAAAGGAGTATTTGCATCAATTACCCATTCGTGGAACATAAGCCATACCACTAGCCTTAAGGTCTGGGTAACCAAAATGCGCGTAAAGCCATCCTGCCTTCCTTGTCGATTACCTATTTGGAAATCATATTTCTCTCTGTTCTCAAACATTTGCCAAAACTCTTCTGGAGAAGTTTGTCCGTCGCTGTCTGTTTGGAAGATATAGTCAGCCCCCTTATCAATGGCATAGCGATATAGTGTGAGGACGGTAGCACCATGTCCGGAATTTGCTTTATTAATTGGAACTAATAAAGGGAATTTTTCTTGCATTTTTTTCATGATAACATAAGTGTTATCCTTACTACCATCGTTGGCAATGATAAGTCGCGCATCTCCTAACTCTTCATGACATCGCTTGACAATAGGATACCATTGGCGGATTGTGGTCTCAATGTTTTCTGCCTCATTGTAGGCAGGCATAACAAAGAATATTTTATTTGTTTCCATATGACTTAAATGTTAGATACTTGTTCAGGAGAAATTGGAAGAAAACAACAAAAACAATAGATAAGAGTTTTGAGAGAATGTCCTGGAGAAGTAGTTTTTCTATACATACCCATAAAATTAAGTTGCTGAATAACATGCCGCATAATCCTATTGTCAAGAACATTGTGAATCTTTGTTTTGTTTTATCTTTAACTTTAAAGTTGTAATTTCTATTGAGTATGAAACTTGTGGAAATACCGCATAATATGCTAAAACAATTGGCAATTACATAATGAATACCAACAATTCGCACTAATAATGTATATATAATGAAATCTAGGCTCGATGAAATACTACCGAAGATTCCATATAATATAATTGGTCGGAATCGATAAAAGAGCCTTGAAATCGTCACGACGAAATTTTTAGTGTTATAATCCATCTCCTTTTTTTTGCAAATATACATCTTTTCTTTATTATTTGCAAATAAACGCATATGATTTTTGCGAATAATGCACAAGTTTAACAAAACAAAGTGTCCATAATTAGCAATTACTTGTTTATTTGCTAATATAAAGCATCGAAGTAGTTCCCTCCCAAATGGTTTGGACATCATAGCCTTCTTTTATAAATATGTCGTATATGATTTGTATACCCTCACCATTATCCATCCCTTCTGCTGTGCTGTTTCCAATGAAATAGAATCTGGGTAAATCAATTACCCCGAGTTCCCGAAGGTGAGGTTCTATTTTTTCAGGAATCCTCATGTCGTGTCTAGTTAGGATGATATTATCTCTTACATCTTTATATATAGGAGAATGTTGAACGTAATACATGAATGTAGGCGAAACCCATTCCTGTACAACAACTTTATTAGAGAAATCTTTTCTGTTAATCCATTCTATTGTTGCTTCTCTGTCATCTGATTTGATTTTGCCTTTATATAAACTCCATATAACATTTGTTATGAATATTAATAGTATAAGATAAACACCACCTTTTATGATTCTGTGGTATTTCCATTTCTTCGCGTTTTGGTATATATTTATCATTCCCACGATTATTGTGAAAACAAATAGTGGAACTATGAAGAGTACATAGCGCGTTTGATGTGTTATATTGTAACACCCAAGTCGCCCATCCCATGAATTATAGGAATATAAAGAACATGCACTCAAAACAAAGAATAGAGTGTAACATAGGATACATGCCATAATTGAGGGCATTAACATATGAGACTTTTGTTTCAGAAAGATTGATAAAATAGTGAAAGATGATACTATAAATACTGTTGATATCATGATATATAGAGACCGCCATCCCCATATTAAGGCTGACGAGAAAAACCATACGACTTGTTCATAGATAGATTTCAAAAAAGAATATGGAATGCCTCCTAGGAAACTCCCAACAAACACAAACGAATGATCAATAGTGCTAGTACCTTGGTTCACAATCTGTATTCGTAAGAAGAAAATCAGCAATGGGATAATAGTAAATACAAAGGTGGCTATTCCTACTATTAAAAATCTTTTAAGTGACGTGTATTTTTTTGACTTGATATAAATAATGCAGAGAGATATTGATACGGCTATAGCAAAGAATGCCGCACCATATTGGCTATATAGTGATAATGCTATGAAAAGAAAGAAGCCAATAAGTGCAGACCAACGAGTCTGATCTTTCCTTGGGTCGGAGCATACAACAAAGAAATATAGCGTCCAGCACTCCATGCACATCATTAAGTTATACTCGCCACACTCAAGAGCATAGTAGACAACAACGGCAGTTGATAAGTATATGCAGAGTCCTGCAGCTCCCCATTTATTGCCTGCGTGGCGACGTATGGCAAGATATAATCCTAATGCACCAATAAATGTCGTAAGAACTCCAGCTAAACGGAAACCACTCTCATTATCACAGATGAGAAGCCATAGATACATGAGGATATTGTATAGTGGAGGTTGAAATGTCATGCATATCCTTTCATACATATTGTTTCCTGGTAAGTTCATTGGATTAATAACGCTAACAGGTACCACTCCGGACATATACCTAGAATAATAATACTCGATCGCTTCATCATACCACAGTCCGGAAAATGTGAGTCGCGATATGTATAATAACCCAAATCCTGTTATTATTGCAGTTAGGAGCCATATTTCATTATTCCTAAATAGATGCTTTATTGCTTGCATTTTTGTTTTTTTATTTCGTTACTATATTTATTCTGAATAATTATTCAAATTTCTTATTTGGATTGGTATGAATGATGAACATGTTGCACAATTGAGCTGTCATAATGAGATAAAGCGGGATAGCAGGAAGAATAAGTCTTTCCCATACATTTTGACATGCAAATATGATAACAAACAAATGACTAACTCCTAACATGTAAGTGACTAAAGAGACCCACGGGAGTGACTTTTTATTTTTTATCCATAAAAAGAGCGCAATAGGATAGACTGTTAAAAGGAAATAGATAAAGTTGAGCTTGATCCCAATAATATCAGTTATGTTTTTCCAGAAATGGATTTGGGTGGAAAATAGTTTGTCATTTGCAGCCCTGTGAATCCTTTGAATAAATCTCCTTATATATGAAATAGATATTATTTTGTCTGAAGTTTCAATAAGATCAGAAACAGCCTTTAATCCATATTTTGCAATGGCTTCCTCTGATTCATCATATAGGTCTAAGTCCGTACCATTACTGTATTTAACTCCATGATTAATTGTAGATTCCTGTATAAACTCTTGGAAAGAACTGTTGGTTGTGTGTTCTGGTCTTATTTTTCCATCCATTCGTGCAATATAGTATCTATTGATTATGCCGATTCCGCTTGGAGTAAACAGACCATATTGGGTTTTGTATCCATACGAATAGAAGAGTAAACTTCCTATAGATAAACAAACGCCCCCAACCCCCAATATTGTTAACTTGGCTACTTTCCTATCTTTAATACTATGCATTGTCCATGCAATCAGAAAAACTGGTAGTATGTACATTTGTGCTGGTCTGAGAAAGACGAGAAAAAATGTCCAAAATGAAAACCAAATGATGTGTACGGTAGAATTAGTCTTGTAGGCTGTTACGGCGCAATACATTAAGAAAATGAATCCATAAATAGCAAATGGCTCTGTAATGATATAACAATTCCAGGTTGCAATACAAGGGTATAATGCATAAAATGCAGTAATACAAAGAGTGATGATTTCATTGTTGATAATCAATTTAGATAATGCGTAGAAATATTTTATTGAAATCAAAAAGAGAATATGCTGTACAATAGTACCTATTATCTGGTAATGCTCCGTTCCAAATATGAAACCTAACAGTCCGAGAAACATAGGATACACAGGGGTACGCCACATGTCTATCTTGAATGTGGAGAATGATGACCATGCGGTTATATAACTTTCTGTATCATAATTAAACTGGTGACCGTAAAAGATGGTGAGCAATATGCAGTTAACAACCGCTAAAATGTATAAATATGTTAAACAATTTTTTTTTTGATTCATATATGCGTTACTTGGTTTCGTGATACTCTTCTTCCGTATTAACTGCCCATATGGCCGTTTTGTCAAGAATATTTAATTTAATTAGATCTACAGTTTCCATCGCTGTCAGCATGGAATGATCCATGTTGTTGTATCGATGTTGACCATTTCTTCCTATGCAATAGAGGTTATCGATGGAATCTAAGAAATGTTTGACAGTGTCGAGTTCGTAATAGGTTCCATAATAAGAAGGATAGGCTTTCTTTATTTTTACCAAAGTACTGTCGATAACATCTTCTGCATTTATGAAGCCAATATGGACTAATTCATCTATGGCCATATTAATAAACTTTTCCTTTTCCATTGTCCACATGGCATCTCCTTCAGAGCAGAAATATTCCAAACCAATCCAAATAGAGTTCTCGTAGTCGTTTACCAAATAGGGTGACCAATTGTTGAAAATCTGTAATCTGCCAATTTTTACATCTCTTTCCTGTATATAGATCCAAGTATCAGGAATTCTATTTTTGTAGGTCTTGATCTTCGTTTGGTTATTCATCTTTAAATTCTTGACAAGGAGGCCAACAGTTATAAAGTCACGATATGGTAGTTCGCTTGCAATTCTTTGCACGTCCTTGGGAACCTCTATACCATCTATAGCCTTTACTAAGTCTTTAATTGGCATAGATGAAAGGAAATAGTCGCATGCTGTTCTTTCTGTCTTCCCGTCAGATTTTATGGTTTCAATATAGTCTACATGGTTACCTTCAACGTGTACTTTGTTTACTGAGGAATTCATTTCAATGTGTCCTCCTTTCTCTTGTATGTCTTTTGCTGCTGTTTCCCAAAGCTGTCCAGGCCCAAGTTTAGGGTAAATGAAGGATTCTATTAAAGAGGTTTCCACTTCCTTGGGTTTTGTTCCAAGGCTCTTACTGAGCATATCCTTGATAATTGCAAAAATGGACAGACCTTTTACTCGCTGAGAACCCCAGTCTGCTCCTAGTTTTGATGGATGAACACCCCATACTTTCTCAGTATAATCTTCGAAAAACATCTTATAGAGAGGCTTGCCAAAGCGATTGATATAGAAATTCTCCAATGATGTTTCTTCTTTTTTTAGGATAAGACTTGTGAAATATCCTAATCCTGCCTTTAGGGTTCTTACCAATCCCATATTAGCAAAAGTTTGCCATTTTAAAGAGATTGGATAGTCGAAGAACTTTCTAAGGTAATAGATTCTTGACACTCGTTCTCTGATGAGCATCACCCTATTTGTTTTCTCAGGATCAGGACCGCTTATAGCGAAATCTTTTTCTTTGCCAATGAGTATGTCATCTTGGGATGGAGAACCTTGTAAGGGCATAATTCGATTCCACCAGTCAGTGACTCTCTTGCTCTTGCTGAAGAATCTATGCCCGCCAATATCCATTCGGTTACCATTATAACAAACCGTTTGTGAGATACCGCCAATCATATTACTTTGTTCGAAGACAATAGGCTGGATGTCTGTTTCGTCAAGAAATTCGTAGGCCGCAGTCAGTCCGGCAGGGCCAGCACCAGCAATGGCTGCTATCTTCTTTTTCTCGTTTTTATTCATAAGATTATATTTTTAGTTCTTGAATAAAATAGTACGTCTACCAATAAAGTTCCATCCCATGACAATGGTAGCTGTAATAAGCTTGGAAACCATATAATGGATATGTACTAAATCTGTGAAAATATACATAAGAAGGTCATTAATTGATAAACCTATGATTCCGATAATGCCATATATGGTAAATTCAACTATAGTATTTGATATCTTTGATTTAGTAAAAATCCATTTGGTACTTAATATATAGTTGATAATTAACCCCGCCAAAAAGGAGATTGTTGCAGATAAGAGATAATGTATACCTCCATATTCAGTACAAATATAAAGTAACCCATAATCAACTATGAAAGAAAAGCCTCCAACGAAAACATACCTAATGAGTTGAATCATCCAATTGGATGTCTCGTTGATAAATACTTTCTGAGATAAACTTTTCATTTTTACCATATCAGGTAAGCAGTTACATATATTTTGACTGCAAATTTACATATTTATTTTGTAATTTCCAAATTGATGAGAGAAAAAAAAGGTATATATGGTTATTATGTTTAAATGCATGACTATGGTCGCTTCTTAATGAAATAGGATATTCGTAAGAAACTATCCTTTGCTCCCCTGCAGAAAAGAGCTACCAAAGCTATGTTGATCAAAAGATATATTGTTATGGCTATTATACAAAACAGTGCCCACGACAAGAAATTATCCGATGTCGGCATCTTTATATGTTGGATAATAATATGGGTGAAGAAGAAACTTATGATTGACACAATAAAGTTGCGTGATGCACCATTCCAATAGTCCTTGTAATTCTTATGAAGTCCTGATGTAAACAGATAATAAGGCTTCCATATGATGATGATGAGAGTGGTGGAGATGACTTTTCCCAATAGTATGCCTGTAATCCCCCAAAAGTATCCTGCAACCAAAGTTATAGAAATGTTGATGATAAGCTCTGCCCACGCTGACCATGTGTCTGCATAAAGGCCATGGGCATGGTTATACATATCCACCACCCCTCTTGATGCGCTGATATAAATGTATATGGAAAGTAATGCTAATATATCTTTGCTGAGAATGTATTCAGGTCCTAACCAGATGGAAATGAATGGCTCAACGAAGTGATAGGAGGCAAAGCATAGAAAACCTGCAACAAAATGCCGGATTGTAAGCATTTCCCAGAATACCTTCATGATATTCTCTGTGTTTCCTTCTGCAATAAGGTTGCCTATTCCGGCGTTAATACTATCCAAGATAGCACTGAACATTTGTCCAATACGGGATATTATCAATGTATAGTTTCCATAATAAGCAACCATCTTAAGTGATACAAACATAAACACGAAAAGCTCATCGCTTCGCATCAAAATGACATCCTTGAATTTGTGGATGAATATTTGACGTGTGTTAATAAGGATTGTAGGATAGTTCTTGAGCAGAAGTTTACCTTCTTTTTTATTCGTTTGAAGCCATGGGTATTCTTTGGCGATTTTCTTATTAATAATAATACAAGTAAATACGCTAAATACAAATTCAATAAATACCCATACGTAGAGGTTCTTATAATTGTAAGCCAGATATATTTGGAGGATAGTTTTGAAAATGGTAGCTGTTTGAGTATAAATGGCGACTAAATAGTTTTTCTGATCTGCACTGAGAAGTAATTGTCTGTAGTTGATAAAATAGCCAATCAGGGAAGATGCAAGCAATGAATAAAATGCGAAAAAGACAATCCCAAGTGAAAGCTCACGATTTCCAAATATCCACGGAAAAAATATACTGACAATCGTACCAAGTAAAAAAATTAACAATCCGACCCATTTGTACAGAAATCCGAATACAGAAAGAATGTTCTGTATTTCTTTCTGGTCGTTGGATTGTAAGGGTTTATATAAAAAGAAACTTATGCAACTACCAATACCAAGTTCTGCAAGATTCAAATAGCCTAATATACTTGTCAGTGTACCTATTAGTCCTATAAACTCTGCTCCAAGACAATCAAGAAAGATCTTTCGGGAGAAGAATGATAAAAAAATAGAAATGAAGTAAAAAACAAGATTTACTTCAGCATTTAAAATACTTTTATGAACTCTCCCCGACATTATCTGTTTTTTATGTAAATAAGATCGTTTGTCAGTCTGCGATATGTAGCACGGAGATTATTGATGTTTAGATTATCTATTCTACCATCAAGAGGCATAACTAATGGAACATGCTTGATCCTTATTTCCCTTTTTCTACAAAAGACGTTGATTAATCGTTCGCTCATATAGCCATAGATACGACTTTGAATGGGGTCATCAATGGGAGGAACACGACGTTCCATTTCGAAAAGAATGTCAAAGAGCCATTCTGAATAGGCATCGAAGTGCTTCCAATGAGTAATAAACATATTGTAGCTTACAGCTTTGTTGCTGTGGTCCATTGTCTCCTCAAAAGCAGGCATATACTGTGGTGATCGTTCCTTGATAATTTGGCGGAGCATTTCCCAATCCTTTGCAATATGGTAGTCCCCATACTGTTGGGTGTTGCTAACACGCCAATGACGGGCAACTGGAAGAATAACATCATATTCCTGTAACAACTTTTCTAAATCAGGGAAGATATAATCCTGTTTAAGAAACGTCTCAGTCTGAATAAAACGTTTATCTGATGAAAACTGGGGCCACTTTTTCTGAAAATCGAAATAACGACGGTAATGATTGAGACCAACGATATCTACATCTTTTAAATTCTTCCAAGCCCAATAGTGGCATGTAAGTTCACAAAAATGAGGATTCTTGAAAGAAATATTATCTCCTTCATCATCAGGCTGATACCCAGTGATGTGTTCGTGCAAGGCAGCTCCAGCCTGAATTGGCATGAAGAAAGGGTGTTGTGGTAATGGTACCTCTTTGTGTGCGCAGATAAATATCTTTATATTACTCATAGACTATCCATGTTGGGTATGAATGAAATCAGTATTCTTTCTATCAATATGCAGGACGTTTTTGAGCATCCTCAATACAAGTCCAGGAATTGCCAATACTTTGCTAAATGAACGCAGACGCAACTGTCTTGGAATGGCAATATAGAGTGAGATGGCTAATATACCAAGTAGAACCCACCATTTCTCGCACCATGCAGGAACAATTACTGTCATCATAATAGAGATTCCACCTAATAATACAATTATAATCGAGCGTGGAATTAATGCCTGTTGGATGGTTTTATCTATAAAGTTAATCTTACCATGGGCAATTGCTCCTGGGATCTTAGGCAAATTACTGAATAAACTTTGAATCTGGGCTGTCATCCAACGCATACGCTGACGTTGGAAATTATCCTGACTACTGACTTTCTCATCAAAAACATGGATGTCTGGAGCATATTTGATAAAGATCTCTTGATGGAGTAGGAGTGCTTCCATCTCACGATCTTCTCCAGCTGTGGAGAGTTGGAATACGTTCTTTTTAAAGAGCTCATAATCGAAACACATTCCAGAGCCAATTAGTGCAGAGGATAGTCCAAGACGATTATGAGCTTTACGGAAAATGGTATTATTAATTTCTTCACTGGTACCATCCAAGACTGCCACATCGTTGTTCGCGTTTTTTGCACAACGATGGCACTGGATGGCATCATAGACAGAACAGAGGATATTTAATTGTGAAAGGAATTCTGGGCGCACAACATTGTCGGCATCTAGAATGACTACATTATCATAGTCACCTTGTACCTCGTTCATGGCATATTGCATGGCCTTGGCCTTGGAACTTTTCTCAAATGTGGGAGTTAACAGGGTAATGGGTAATGAACGAAGATAATCATTTGTTGCTAGCTGCATGTGGTCAGAAATAACTACCACCGTATAATGAGAGGTGGGATATTCTTGTAAGAGGAATTGCTCTACAGCGTTGATAATAACACGATCTTCGTTGTATGCAGGATATAGAATTAGGAACTTGGTCATCTCCCCCTTTAATGCTGCTGCTTGTGTGGCGAATTGGTCTTCCTTTTCATAGAAAAGGGAGATAATAGCAAAGAAAGCCACATAAGCTACTGAGCCCAATAGAACAAACCAGACAAGCCAGTCAATAATATGTAAAATCTGCCACATCATGATTTGTGCGTTTTTTTGTTATGATTGAAATTGAATTTGTCTCCCAATAGTTTGGTGTTGATGATTCCCCAAAAAGCAACTAAAGGGGCTCGTAAAAAAGTTTTGTCCCACATCTCGTCCACTAAGTAGTCTGGAGTAGCTATAGCAAATATAAATAGAGCGATAGAGCCTAGTACCCACCATTTGAGTGCCATAGTGAGATAAATAAAAGGAAGAATCAGACTCATCAAAATAATGATGCCCATCATAGTCGTACGTGGCAGAAGCATCCATTGAATGATTTTGTCTGCCAAATCGTATTGTTTTCTAAATATGGCTCCTGGTAAAAATTTGATATTGCGTACGAAATTTCGGATTTGTTCTATAGCCCAACGACCTCTTTGCTCATTCATCTTGGTCGTGGTTCGCATTTTCTCACCATATACTAAAATGTGGTGGAAATAGTCTATAAAGATACCTTGGCGTAATAATAAAGCTTCTATTTCTTTATCTTCACCAGCCGTTTTGGCTTTCATCACATTTGTTTTGAACCAATTGAAATCATAGGCCGTACCTGAGCCTGCCAACGCAGATGATACCCCGAGGTTAATATGACCACGGCGGAAGATGTTGTTGTTGATTTCTTCAAATATAGACCCCATGCGTGCAGCTGCCGTATCTCTGTTGCGGGATATACGATGTAATTGAATCGCTTTGGTAGCTGCTGTTTCAAACGCATCATTTACCTCTGAAAGAAATTCCTGCCCTACAATATTGTCAGCATCTAAAACAAGGGCAACATCATAGATCTTAAATTCTGGGAGATTGAGAACTGCATATTGAAGAGATTTCGCTTTTGTACTCTCTTCAAAGTCTGGTGTTAATAGGGTAATAGGATATTGGGCCAGTTTCATATTCGTCATTTCCCTCTGGTGGTCGGAAACCACAACGACGTCGAACATGCGCTGGGGGTACGACTGACTGAGAATAGATAATACGGTATGCTCAATTTTTTCGTCTTGCTGATACGATGGGATGAGAACCACAAAACGGTTTTGATTTTTTGCTTTATTGATGACAGTGTTTTTATCAAATAGAGCAGCTATTGCATAAACACCTAAATAGAGAACTGTGCCTGCTACAAACGCGAAGAGCGTCCAATCGATGATATATAATATTAACCAAAAATCCATATCTTACATTAAGCATTAAACATTATACATTAAACATTTTTGCTTTCGGCCAAGAGAAAAATCGACAAGTCCTTTAAGGGCTGCTTTTGATAAATCAAGTCTACCTTTTAACAGATAATTAATAATATCTCGTGGAACAACGAGGCATATAAGATAGAAATATGCGAAATATTTGTAGATTCCTTGCCAGTTACGTTTGACTAAGAGAAATCTGTTACGTGTAATGTAATAAGTGCGGAGTGGGCTGTTTTGACCAGTACTCTGACTTTCTTTGTGGTAGACGGTACAGGCAGGATCGTACCATATTTCATAGCCAGCACGATTAAACATCATAGACCAGTCAATTTCCTCATAATAGAGGAAATAATCTTCTGGCATGAGGCCAACCTTTTCAACGGCTTCTCGTTTTATCAGCACGGCAGCGCCATGAGCATAAGGAGTAGGGTAGGCGCAGTCATATTGTCCATGATCTTCTTCTCCGTAACCAATCGCTTGATTGCGAACAGTTATTTTGGAAAGAGGTGTATACCCTGCATATTGGATAGGATTGTTACTCCATGCGAAACGAATTTTGGGGCAGACCATTCCTATTTGGGGAGAAGACTCTAATCTGTTTATCAAAGAATCCACATTGAATTCTTTAAAAATAGTATCATTATTAATCAGAAATATGTATTTGCCTTTGGCTTCCTTAATTCCTAAATTATTACCTCCGGCAAAACCTAAGTTCTTTTCGCTTCTTATAACCTTAACCTGCGGAAACTTTTTTAAAATGATACTCGCTTCGTTTTGCTCAGAGGCATTATCTACTACAATCACCTCCATTTTTTCATTGAAGGGGATGGACTTAATCAATGCGCAGGTGTCTTTAAACCCATTGTAATTGACTGTAATAATTGATAATTTATACTCGTTTTGCAAGTTTCTTTTCCAGTTTTAAACGTTTCTGTTCTGCTTCGGCTGCTAATCGCTCTTTCTCCGTTTTTATCCATTCTTTTTCTATATGGGGTAATAAATAGACTATAGCCATTCCTCCAAAGAATGTTAGACCATTTGGATATTGGAAAAGCACTTGATTTGCATAACCTCCTAATTGTATAGAAACAAATGCACTACAGAGACCACCGCCAATCCCGATCAAAGATGGTGATCTCAGTTTAAATAATACAACAAGACATCCACCTATTAGGATCAATACCATACAAACAGTAAAAACTGTTACACCTATAGAACCTGTTCTTACCCAAATAAAAACATATTCAGAATCAGGAGGGATTTGTGATACTATTCTAAACTTATTCCATGCAGGAATATTATCTGAGTACATTCCAACTCCAATTCCCCAAGGAGCATCCTTTAAGTATTTTGCTATTGAAGCCTTGTTAATGTCGCGTACATTGGCAGAAGCATCTTTTTTGTCAAAAGCTGAGCGCATTCTCCTGATTTGCTGATTACCGTTTCCAATATCTGTAAACATAAGAATCATTAAGAAGAAAGCTCCAACTATGGCACTAGGTATCATAATCTTGAAGGATTTGGCTAAAACAAGAAAAATGGCAAAACCTGCAATCATTGTGTATATGGCTGTTCTAGTGCCAGATTGAAACATTCCCCAAATAATAGCGACGCTTGTTATAAGGTAAAATAGCTTGTCTTTACGAACCTTGGCAGTGATGCCGAATATCAAAAATGCAATAGCTGATGCACTTGCATTACAACCATAATTGGCTGCATCAGAGAAAGTTGACCAATATCTAATAAGCGTACCTCCATTGATAATGTGTGTAACGTGTCCTACAGAGTTGAGCCATGCATTTTCTGCAACCGTAAAACCATAATTAATCATTTTCCATGTCCAAAATACAGAAAATAGCGAGAGAACGGCCCAAATTCTTATATAAGTATTTAAACTTTTAGGATCGGTTATGTATAATGAGAAAACCAAAAGAATCCACAAAAGTTGTAATCCAATGAGTCTGAAGCCCTGAAACCATGCCCCCCAATTAAAGCCTAATCCACAGGTATCATTGAATAATTCAATAAAACATAAACCGAACCATATCAATATGGATGCTAACATTAAATTTGCTGCTCTTCCAAAATGAGGTGTATGTCGAACGTCAATAATAGCAATACTTATTAAAAGTAGTTCTAAGAGTTCATTTGGTAATGATGTAGGGCCTGGTATATGTATGTTCTTAAACTGGATAAACCAGTTGACAACTAAGAGGAGATAGAAAACAAACATTCTCCATGTGAATGCTACATATACAACTATAACAAGAATTGGAGAAAGGCAAACTAATGCAAAAGTATTTAGGCCAGAGTGAACAAACTCGTAAATAGCAAGAATGAATAGGAGAAAGAGCAAAATAGCTCTTCCTCCGTTTTCATGAACGTATCCAGATAACTTATTTGAATAGTTTCTTGTCATTTACTTTGCATGATTATTCTCAACAGCAGTAATACCCATTTGGGACATGCGATAAACAAAGTTGTTAAACTTAGTATAAGGAGGCAATTGTCCTACAAATTCCTCAACAGCATAGCGTTGGCACTCTGTAAGATACATGAAAAGTGTATTTTGGTCATTTAACTGTTTTTGTAATTCTTTTAAGGCTTTTTGATCTACATCTTTCCATGTGCGGTTTGCTCGTGTTACCATTAAGTTGATGGTTCCCATATTTAGTAGTCCGGATGGAACGGAGTTGTCATCAAGATTAGGGTATTCTATAATGGCAATTTCGTTAGGTAAGATGTCTGGACAAATGTCTTTGATATCATTGGCCATAATAAAGCGACTGTCTTCTGCTAAAAAGTCTTCATCGTAGGTCAAACGACGAACTTGCAAACCGATAGATATCCAGTAATTTTCCAATTCCTGGGCTATGTAGCTCTTACCGTTTGCTGCATCAGTAGAAAGTAAGTTGAGGACATTCTGCTGGCCTTCTTTGAAATGTGGAAGCAGCGCCTTACTTAATTGGCGTAACGCCATATCTGCAATCGTTTTGTTGAATCGACGATAACGCAGGTTGCTTTCTTTTGGGAAGCAGCCCATCACAGGAATTTTAGTGATTAGTTCAGAACGCATTCGGTCACGTAAAGTCCTGTCTAGTAATTCAATAATAAAGAAATACAAAGCAGTCAACACAAATGTTAGCATGAATGCACCTAACAGAATCATCATGCGGTTTGTTGGTTGGGCATTCATCGGAAACATCGGGGGATTGAGAACACGGAGTGTAGCCGTTGTCATCTGCAAGTTCTTTTGGCGAAGACGAGCTGCATTCAAAGCCTTTAGCATTTCCATATAGTTACCTTCAATGAAACTGATATGGCGATCTTTACGGGCGATGGTTGCACCAATAGGTGCATAATATAGAATCTCTTTATCCAGTTTTTGGCGCATGATATCTTGAGCACTCTCATGAGCTTTTGTCTTTTCTAGTAATAAAACTTGCTCTAGCCAGCGGCTTATCATATCGTTGGCTTTTACACCCGTTTCTGTGCTAGTTGTTCCTGCTTCAATATCTTTAACGAGACCTCTTACATTGTTTGTGGCTTCTTGTAGCATACGTTCTGCTTTAGCTAGCTCCATTTGAGACTCAATACCTGTACCTCCGCCTTCACTGTTCATTAATTTTAGATTGGAAATACGAGACTGAATACGAGAAATGTCTATTACCTGATCATTAAAATCTTTGTTGGCTTTAATGATTTTTGCCCTATCACCTAATTGACGTTCCAAGTAATCCATTAATGCACGTGTAGTAGTCCTGTCAATTAAAAGGGTGTTGTCGGATGTTTTTTGTGCACCGTCCATACCAGCTAGAACTCTTGTTTGCTCACCATAATTAATGATGCGTTTTTCAACATTGTACCTGATTAAATCGTCTTCTGCATTAGTTAAAATACGATAGAGACGCGCTACTTCACGTTCAAAGAATTTGATGACGTTGTTGGTTTCACCATAGCGTAGGAGAGCATATTGGCGTGCAAATACTTCATTGAGGATGTCCAATGTGTTATAGGCGATACCGGCATCGTTTGAGGAATAACCGATATCGATTATGTCACTTTTGTTGAGTTGTACAACCTTTAGATTACCAGTAATGCTATTTATTCCAAACCAAGGGTGAAAATTGGTAAGGCCAAAAATAAAGTTATCAGAAGATGGACGTTCGTATGCTTTTAAATTGGCATAAGTGGCATTTTCACTATTATGATTGATCAGTGCCTTTACTTCTGCTGGTATACTATTATTTAATTGACGGAAATGTTCTGCTGAGATATAGTTGTTATCTTTATTGGGATTTCCGTACATCATACAACGTGCAAATAATCGAAGTGATACTTCGTGGATTGTTGCATCAGTAGTAATCAGAAGCATTAGGTTTGTCATGTTGGTTTGGGAGTTGCCGCCAGCAGTACCGGAGCCCCCTTCAATATTATATGCCGTAATCATTCCCGTGTAAATCGTTGTATTTGTGTCATAAACACGCTCCATATGGCGGGTCATAAACCAAGCTATCACCAAAGCTATTAACGGCAAAATGATTAGATACCAGCGAATTTTGTATAAGAACCTAACTAAATATCTGAATAAGTCCATAATGATAGTCCTTTTAAGTTATTTCTTTTGTTTTTTTTCAGCTTTAGCTGCTGCTTTAGCAGCCTTAGCTTCTGCTTTTTCTAACTTCTTCTCTTTTTTATCTTCTTCCTTAACTGCCTTTTTAATACGTTTTTCAACAGCTTTATTTTCTTTGGCAATTTCCTTTTCTGTCTTATGAGCCTTCTCATCAAGTGCGATTTCTGTTGTGGAATTGGTAATGATAGGCGTGTGGGTTAGGATTTCTAATGTTATAATGTCTGTCGTGATTTCTGTTTGCATAGCTTGATAATGTTGAACCATTCCGCTTTCTTCCATCTTTGTACCAGCATAGGAAGCAATGTCTAAATTTCCATTTTCAAAGTCTTCTCTATTAAGGGCTCCTGCTCCCTGATAGGCTGCTGCTGCTTCACCAAAAGTCTTTAAACTGACGAGATTGTTCGTAATTTTAATAAATAATGAAGCAATTTGAAGCTTTAATTTATCATAAGCCATGTCTTTTGCAATTATAGCTTGGTCTACCTCTAACCTCTTGCGTTTAACTGCTGCAGTCAAATCCAAAATATCTTCAACAGGTATTGCCAGGTTGACACCTACATTCCAATAGTTAGTCTCTGTGCCTTGGTATTGTAACACCATTGGGTTATATGCCGAACTTGAATTACCCCACATATCACCTTTACCATAGCTAAAACTAGCATGACCTGTCAGATAGGAGAAAATATGTCTTTTCTGCTTGGCAACTTCAGCCTGAGCAATTTGGCGAGCTTTTTCCAAAGACATAATTTCTGGTGTGGATTTCGCATTCTCAAAAAGAATTGCCAAAGGCGGAAGGTGAAACTCTGAGAAATTTATTTCTTTATCATTGCTGGAGTCGAAGAATCCTGCGGATATTCCACTTTCGTTGAACTGGGCGAAGGCGGAGGATGTTGTTCCTGCTATGGCTACAATAAATAATAGTCTTTTTAACTTATTCATTGCTATGGGGTTAATGTTGTTTCTAAACGTTTTCTTTCTGAACGAAGCCTGTCAGCGTACGGAAGATAATCTGCATGTCCATCTTGAAACTGTAGTTACGACC
>JAEEGL010937791.1_pt1 | contig 22386 bp, 16 predicted proteins | sample 9134231 | NCBI WGS metagenome assembly JAEEGL01 (sample SAMN16246548, study PRJNA631951) | gut metagenome | biome: gut microbiome; feature: rumen; material: fiber-attached | host: Bos | place: Iran: Karaj | collected 2018-10
ACTGGAATAATGCCGTATTCTGAACCTACCAATCTCGCCATCGTGTCCTGTCCGGGCGGCGAGTCTTTTGCGAACGAGGTCATCACGCACCTCCGCCACATGTACAAGCACCGCTTCTCATTGAAGAGCGACGTCATTTCAAAGCGTTACAATCTTGACAAGGAAAACGTTGTCGAGCAGATGAACCGGGACAACGAGCTGCACACGAGTGACCTCTGTGTCCGTGGTATGACGGACAAGTACAGGCCGCCGGTCTTCAAGGTAAACAGCCGCAGCACCTACTTTGCAAACGGTGAGTTCAAGTGTGAGCTGCTCGAGTGCATCAGGGGCAAGGACGTGTTCATCTTTCAGGACGTCGAGAACCACGAGCCCATAAAGTTCAACGATGGCAAGAACGAGCTGCGGCTCAGCGTCAATGACCACGTGATGGCCCTGCTGGTTACGATTGATACCGTGCGGCAGGCAGGGGCCAAGCAGATTACCCTCGTGCTCCCCGTCTATCCCTACAGCCGCCAGCACAAGAAGAAGGGGCGGGAAGGCCTGACCGCCGCCCTGCTGGGTCACATCTATGAGAACATGGACGTGAACCGCATCATCACGCTCGACCTGCACTCCCGTGAAATCGTCAATGCCTTCAGCCATACCCACTGCGAAAACCTGCACGCCTCCTATCAGATCATCAGGGAGCTTGCCAAGGCGGTTGACCTGACGAAAGAGGACCTCGTCGTCGTCAGTCCCGACACGGGAGCAATTGACCGCAACAAGTTCTATGCGACCGGCCTCAAGAAGCCCCTCGCGATGATTTACAAGGAGCGGGACTATTCGGTCGTGACCCAGGATGCGAAGAACTCCAACATCAAGAGCATCAAGCTGCTCGGTGACGTGAAGGGCAAGGTCGCCTTCCTCGCCGATGACATGCTCGGAACGGGTGGCACCCTGCTCAAGGCGATGACCTTCCTGCATGAGCAGGGGGCAACCAAGGTCATTGCGGCAATCAGCCTGCCCTTCTTTACGGGGAATGCCATCGAACAGTTCGACGAGGCCTATAAGCAGGGCCTCTTCTACCGGATCATCGGAACGAATGCCGTCTACCATACGGAACTGCTCAAGCGCGAGTGGTATATCAGTACGAACGTTTCCGGCCTCTTTGCGAACGTCATTACCCGCCTGCACCATGAGCAGTCGCTGGGTGATCTGCTGGATAACCGCACGATAATCGATAAGCTGATTAAGGCTTCGACCGCATCGGAACAGAAGGCCCCGGCTGAACAGAAGAGTCCAATCGAACAGAAGAGTCCAACTGACCAAAAGAGTTCAACCGAACAGAAAGCAGCTCCTGAGACTGCCGGCTCAGAATCCAATGCCTGAGGCTGTCGTTGCCGTTGATATAGGCTCTTCCTCGTTAAAGGCCGCTGTAATTGCCGTAACAGGACAGGTCCTTGCCCGTTCCCGCCAGCCCTTCCAGCTCCGATCGGACGGCAGGGCTGCAGGGGAGTGGATGGACTGTATCCGCAAGGCGATGGCGGATCTTGCAGCGCAGCAGCCGGCTGTGACGCTGCAGGCCCTCTGCATCAGCGGGAACGGGCCCACGCTGGTCGGTGAAGGCGGGGAAACGCTCCTCTGGAATGCGCCCGTCACGGCTGTTCCTGCCGCTCCGCTCTCACAGGCAGAAACAGATTCCCTTTTCATTCCCCGCATACGGGAGTTCAAGTACCGCTATCCTGAGTCCTGGAGCAAGAGCCGTTTCGTTTATTCAGGTCCCGAGTATCTGATCTGGCAGTTGACGGGTGAGTCCCTGTCGATTCTTCCTGAAGCACGCTACGGGAGGGCTTACTGGTCAAACGAAGCCTTGCAGGCGGCGGGCTTTACGGATGCTGAGTTACAAAAGCTGCCGCCGTTTGTTTCTCCCGGAATACAGGCAGGCTGCCTTTTGGAGGATCTGACTCCTCTGGCAAAAAAAGGGCTTCCCGTTTACTGTGGGGCGCCTGATTTTGTCAGTGCACTCGTCGGTACGAACAGCCTTACACCCGGTTCCCTCTGTGACCGCGCAGGTTCCAGTGAAGGCCTCAACTTCTGTTCAGACACGCCGCTGACAGGGGATGGAATCCGGACGCTACCTTCTATTGTGCCCGGACTCTGGAACGCAAGTTTTCTGCTCCCCGAAAGCGGAAGCCGTTTCAGTGAGTTCAAGGTCAGGGTTGAGCAGGAGTACGGTTCACCGATGGATTTTGACCGCCTTGTGTATTTCTGCATCCATAATCCTACACAGGCTCCGATTTTTGATCAGGGCAAATACCTGATGCTCCAGACTGCAATGCAGGTGCGCGACGCGCTCAAGCTCCTGCTCGCCTGCGCGGCGGACAAAATGCAGAAAATTCCCGACCGTATGACCGTAACCGGGGGACAGGCGGCGAATGACGGGTGGAATCAGATGAAGGCGAATGTCACGGGGCTGACGATTCTGGTTCCTGAATGCAGCGATGCGGAACTGCTGGGCGACGCCATCTTTGCCTTTACCGGCATGGGGCTCTTTCCTTCGGTACAGGAGGGAGCAAAAAGCTTGTACACGATAGCAAAAAGCTTCGAGCCGGAAGATATCTAAGCGATGAAGATATACTCTCTTCCAAAGCAGCTGAAGACAATCATCTTTGACATAGACGGGACCCTGTATACGAGCAGTGCATACGTCTTTGAGCAGGTAGACGCCCAGGTGCGGCACCTTGCCCACATCCGGGGGAAAGACGAGGATGCGGTCAGGAAGGAGATATTTGACTACCGCAAGCGTTGGGCGGCGGAACACGGAGGAAAGAAGATAAGCCTGGGCAATACGCTGACGGCATTCGGCATTCCGATTGAAGAAAGCATCCGCTGGCGGGAAACCCTTCTTTCGCCGGAAAAATACCTGCGGAAGGATGTTCGCCTTGCTCGCGTCCTGGATTCGCTCGCAGGCCGCTACCGGCTCATCTGCGTGACGAACAACCCCGTCGCTGCTGCGCGAAAGACGCTTGACGTGCTGGGGGTTTCCCTTCAACTGCCTGACATAATCGGTCTGGATACCTGTTTCAAGTCAAAACCCGCACCCGAAATGCTCCATCTGGCAGCACAGATGACAGGAGCTGCCCTGGAGGAGTGCCTTTCTGTCGGCGACCGCTATGATATAGACCTCGCCCTCCCCCTGGAACTGGGGATGGGGGCGATACTGGTTTCCGGGGTGGAAGAGGTCTACACCCTTGAGGAAATCTTGCTGAGGCAGCTTCAAAAGTAACCGACTTTTGCAAATGCCTCTGTTGTAGCTTTTTTTACAATATGATATAATTTTAGAATGCAGATTATACCAGTTGCCTCGGGCAAGGGGGGGGTCGGCAAGAGCCTCTTGAGCGCAAACCTTGCCATAGCCTTGGGGCAGGCGGGAAAGAAGGTTGTCCTCACGGATTTGGATCTTGGAGCCTCAAACCTTCACCTCGTCATCGGTCAGACTTCTTCGAAAAAAGGCATCGGAACATTTCTTTCGGGGCAGGGGACTTTTCGGGACTTGATTGAGCCGACGGACTACGAGAATGTCTCGTTCATCGCGGGCGATTCCGAGATTCCCGGCCTTACCTCGCTTAAACCGGCGAAGAAGAATGAACTCATACGCGAATTCTCCTCGATAGATGCTGATTATCTGATTCTTGACCTCGGTGCAGGTACCCATCTGACGATTCTTGACATGTTTCTCCTTTCGCCGCAGGGTATCGTTGTAACGGCTCCAACGGTGACGGCAATCCTGAACGGCTACCTTTTCCTCAAGAACGTCGTATTCCGCATGATGTACAATACCTTTAAGAAGGATTCCCCGGCCTATAAATATCTGGAAGATATGCGGAAGAACTCTGCTGCAATGCAGCGGGTTTACATTCCCAAGCTGATAGAGACCTTAAAGGATTTGGACCGGCCTGGTGCGGAGCTTTTTGAGTCCCGCATGCAGCAGTTTCATCCCCGCCTCATCCTGAATATGATAGACGATCCCAAGGATGCTGACCGGGCAATAAAAATCCGCCATTCATGCCGCCAGTTCCTCGGGCTTGACATAGAGCACCTGGGAGTCGTGTATCGTGACACGATGCAGGACAAGGCCCTTGCGTCCCGCCTGCCGGTCATCGTCTATAAGCCCCAGTCCGTCATTGCACAGGCAATTTACCGTATTGCCGAAAAAATCAAGCAGGAAGAATCGCTTTCCTTCGATGCCGCCTACGACATGACCCAGGTCTCTGACCAGTCTTTTGACCTGGCAGTCGAGGAGGCTTCTGACGATTTTGCTGCAAAGATGGCATACGTTGAGGAACTGACAGGAAGCGGTGCGTTGACGACGGGAGAGCTCGTGGAACTTTTGCGTCAGCAGCAGTACGAACTGACCCAGCTCCGCAAGGAAAACAACTTGCTCAAGAAGAAGCTTGTTGACGCGGCGAAGAAAGGCTATAAGGTCTAGCCGAGCGCAACGGGAACGCACGGAAACGCAGTGAAAAAAGGTACGGAATCATGCAAAATCTTCTGTTATATATAGAGTATCCTTCCTGGATTCAGCCTGAAATCTTCCCCGGGCTGCCGGTTCTGGGGTTGATCCGCTGGTATGGCCTCATGTATGTCTTTGCCTTTACGACGGCTTTTCTTATCCTTCGTAAACAGCAGCGGGACGGTGACCTGGACGAGGGGGACTACAAGGCGAGCGAGGACGATATATTCAGCTTTATCGCGTGGGGAATCGTGTTTCTCCTACTGGGGGCGCGGGTATTTTCCTGCCTGGTCTATGATACGAGCGGGGATTATTTTAAGAAACCCGGGCTCATTTTCTGGCCCTTTGATCCTGTTACCCATAAGTTCAGCGGATTTGCCGGAATGTCCTATCACGGAGGTTTTATCGGAGGCCTTATAGGCATGATACTCTGGTGTGCCATCCACAAGAAACCCCTCTGGAAGTGGGTTGATGCAATGGGTGTTGCAATTCCGCTAGGATATACCTTTGGAAGAATCGGGAACTTTATGAACGGGGAACTGTACGGCAGGATTACGACCGTCCCGTGGGGTATGGTGTTTCCCCGTGCAAAGCTTGCGAAGGAAACCTTCTCGGTCAGTATAGACTGGGTTCGGGAATTCGCCGCTCAGTGCGGCATGCCGATTGTCGAAGGTCAGAAGCTTATCAATCTGCCCCGTCATCCGAGTCAGCTCTATGAAGCTTTCTTTGAGGGAATTGTCCTTTTTGTCCTGCTCTGGTTCCTGCGAAAGAAGAAGCCCTTTGACGGTTTCATTACCTGTATGTATGCGATCGGCTACGCAGTTTTCCGCTTTTTCATAGAGTATTTCCGGCAGCCTGACGCTGACCTTGGCTTCCGTCTTTCTTCAGCTGATGGTACGGCCGGTGCAGGAGTCCATGCAATTTACCGTAACAGTTCGCTGCTCGATATTTCGACGGGACAGATTCTCTGTGCACTGACGATTGTCTCGTTCCTTATCCTGCTGTTTGTCCTCGCCCTCCATTCCCGGAAGCAGGGCGAGGCAGCTCGCGGCAGGGCACGGGCATCCGGTTCGAAAAGTTAGCAGCGTGATGAGGGTGGTGGAATGTACGAGTATCAGGTTGAAGGTGGATTTCCCATAAAGGGAAGCATTACTGCGAGCGGAAACAAGAATGCCGCGCTTCCCTGCATAGCAGCATGCCTTTTGACGAATGAACCGGTGATTCTCCGAAATATCCCCGACATCGAGGATACGAATGTCATGCTCCAGATTCTCATGTCGCTCGGTGTTGGCGTCGAAAAAATCGAAGATCATGCCTGGAAAATCGATGCAGCAAAGATAAACTCCAGCAGTATTCCTGCCCAGATGAGCAGGAAAATCCGCGCGTCCATTCTCTTTGCGGGCCCCCTTGTCGCCCGGACGGGGAAAGCAATCATGCTGCCGCCCGGAGGTGATGTCATAGGACGGCGGCGGCTGGATACCCACTTCCTTGCCCTTGAGGAATTGGGAGCGCGTATTTCCACCGAAGGCCGCTTCGAGTTCACGGCGAACAAGCTTGTTGGTACCGACCTCTTCCTTGACGAAGCGTCCGTTACCGCAACGGAGAATGCAATCATGGCCGCCGTCCTTGCTGAAGGGCGGACGGATATCACGAATGCTGCGAGTGAACCCCATGTGCAGGATCTGTGTGAGATGCTGAGGCAGATGGGAGCCCGGATAACGGGTATAGGCAGCAATATCCTGCATATTGACGGTGTGCGCAAGCTTTCCGGTACGGACTTTACGATTGGCCCGGACTACATGGAGGTTGGTTCCTATATAGGTCTTGCCGCCTGTACCGGCGGGTCTATTGAAATAAACGGCATCCGGCCGCAGGAAATCCGCCCGCTCAAAATCGCCTTCGGCAAGCTGGGCATCCAGTGGAGCATCGAAGGAACGACGCTGACGGTCTCCTCTGATCAGAAAATGAAGGTGAATGCTGACCTTGGCGGTATGGTGCCCAAGATTGACGATGCTCCCTGGCCGGGTTTTCCGCCGGATCTGACGTCGATCATGGTCGTTGTTGCTACGCAGGTAGAGGGAACGGTCCTTGTCTTTGAGAAGATGTTTGAGAGCCGGATGTTCTTCGTAGACAAGCTTATCAGTATGGGGGCGCGGATAACCCTCTGCGATCCGCATCGGGCGGTCTTTTCCGGTCCCTGCGCCCTGCACGGGGAGCACCTGGTTTCGCCGGATGTACGTGCCGGCATGGCGATGGTCATCGCTGCCCTCTCGGCCCGGGGCGAAAGCCGTATCAGCAATGTGTACCAGATAGAGCGGGGCTATGAACATCTTATTGAGCGTCTGCAGTCTCTGGGTGCCCATATCAAGCGGGTTGAAGTACGGTAATCCGGACTTTTGCCGCAGTACTTTCCGGAGAGAGGGGAGGATACCTGTATGATACACCGTATACGAATAGCAGCTGTTCTGTGCATGTTGTGCCTGTTCCCTTTCCTTTCCTGTACGGGGAAAGATCATGCTTTGCCCGCGGGGGTGTCTTCGTATGAAACGAAATACGCAGACATCGTCCTCGGTGATACCGCTGTTGATCTGAAGGCCTCGATTACGTTGATTTCCCACAGGACGGACATGGCAACGTCTGAATATGCCGGCCGTACCTGGAAGGACTATATCCGGGAGTTCAACCGCCTGTACCCGAACATACAGGTTTCGGTCGAAGCCCTGACCGATTACGATGCGGCGACAACCCAGATGCTTGACCGCGGTAACTGGGGCGACATCATGATGATTCCCTCGATGGAAAAAAAACTGTATTCCCGCTATTTTGTTCCGCTGGGAACAGTTGAAGAGCTTTCCCGGACACTTCGTTTTGCCGATCAGTGCTCCTACGACGGACGGGTGTACGGCATTGCGTCTGCGGGGAACCTGCAGGGCATCATCTATAACAAGCGGATTTTCCATGAAGCGGGTGTCATGAAGCTGCCGAAGACTCCTGAAGAATTCCTGATAGTCCTGCGGCTGGTAAAACTGCATACGAAGGCAATCCCGCTCTATACGAATTATGCGGCGCTCTGGCCGCTTGACCAGTGGGATTACTATTGTTCAACGACGGCGACGGGGGACAGCGGTTTTCTGAACTATACGTTGCCCCGACAGAAGAATCCTTTCTCAAATCCCGGTAACGGAAGCGGTTGCTATAATGTATATCGTATCCTCTATCAGGCCGTCGAGGAGGGCCTGATAGAAGAAGACTTTACGATGACAGATTGGGAAGGCTGCAAGGGCATGATGAACCGGGGCGATATTGCGACGATGGCACTGGGTTCCTGGGCTTTCTCGCAGGTACAGAATGCGGGGGTGAATCCGGTGGACATCGGCTACATGCCCTTCCCGATGCAGGTGGACGGGAGGCGGATTGCTTCTGCCAGGCCGGACCGCAGTTTTGCCGTCAATGTCAAGTCAAACAGTATCAAGAAGCTTGCATCCCTGCTTTTCATTAAGTGGATGGTCGAAAATTCCGGCTTCCAATACAATGAGGGAGAGCTTCCTGTCCTGCTCAGTGACAGCAAATTTGCCGATGGATACGAGGCGTTTGACGGTATTGAAATCATGGAAGATGCACCGGCTCCTGATGGTGATGAAGATTTGCTCGAAAGGCTGAATGCCGACTCGGGGCTTTTCATTTGCCAGGGGGGGGGCGGAAGAATCCAACAGCTCATAGAACATGCTGCAGCGGGAGATCTGAGCTTCCATGCCATTATGGATGAGTGGAATGAACGCTGGAGCAGTGCGCAGGAAAAGAACGGCGTTGATCTGAACTAGTCGCCGGCGGCAAGGGAACGGGATGCATATAAAGAAATCTGTTTCACTGGATATGACGCAGGGGGCAATCGTTCCCCTGCTTGTCCGTTTTGCACTGCCTCTTATTGCCGGGAACCTCTTTCAGCAGCTCTACAATACAGTTGACTGCATTATCGTTGGAAATTACGTGGGCAAGGAAGCGCTTGCTGCAATCGGTTCCACTGGTTCACTGATAAATGCGGTCATCGGCTTTTTTATGGGCCTTGCCGCCGGCGGGGCCGTCGTCATTTCCCAGTATTTCGGCGCGAAGGATTTTGAAAAGCTGGGCCGGACGGTCCATACGATGCTTGCGGGAAGTATCATTGCAGGGCTCTTTCTGATTGTCTTCGGGCATTTTGCTTCTCCCCATATCCTGCACATGATGTCTACACCTTCTGATGTGTTCAGTATGGCGGACAGCTACCTGCGGATTTATTTCGCCGGTTCCCTCTTTCAGCTCGTATACAATGTCGGTGCCGGCATTCTCCGTGCTGTCGGGGATTCCGAACGTCCGCTGTACTTCCTTGTTGCCTCATCGCTGGTAAATGTTGTTCTTGATTTTGTCTTTGTCATCGGTTGCGGGATGGGAATAGAAGGGGCTGCCTGGGCGACGGTCATATCACAGGCCCTGTCCATGCTGCTGGTTCTTGTTGTCCTGTTCAGGACAAAAGAATGCTGCCGTATACGGCTCAGGGAACTGAAAATGGATGGCCCGTGCCTCGTCCGCGTATTGCGGCAGGGCTTGCCCGGCGGCATCCAGATGTCGATTACTGCCTTCTCGAACGTATTCGTTACCGGTTACATAAACCGCTTCGGATCTTCATTTACGGCAGGATGGTCATGCTTTGCCAAGATCGATCAGTTTTCCATGCTGTCGCTGCAGAGCATCTCGCTTTCTGCAACAACCTTTGCAGGGCAGAACTTCGGGGCTCTCAAGCTGGACCGGATAAAGAAAGGTTCCGCCGTGTCGCTTGGCATTGCCTGTTCGTTCGGCGTTATCACGATACTGCTGTTTGAATGCATTCCGCATACCCTCGTTGCCCTGTTCAACAGGGATGCGGAAGTGCTTTTTTACGGTTCTGCCTTCCTGCGTGTCGGCGCCCCCTTCTATGTTTTCAGATGCCTGACAATGGTCTTTGCCGGTGCCCTGCGGGGACTGGGAAATGCGCTGGCGCCGACCATCGTCATGCTCTCTTCCTTTGTTGCCTTCCGCCAGCTCTATCTCTTTATCATCACGAGGCTGACGGACAGCTCTGTTCCTCTTTTATTTGCCTATCCCGTCGGCTGGGCACTCTGCGGCATCCTGATAAGCATTGCTTACCTCGTCTATACGAGGAGTCGCCGCTTTACCAGCCACTTCCCGCCCGAGTCCCGGACCTGCAGCAGCTAGAATGGTTTTGCAACCTTGTAGTCGTCCCAGCTGCTTGCCGGTGATGCTGCTGTGACTGTTCCCGTTGTATCGTAGCTTGTTACGGTGATGGTATACGTGCCGTCGCCCGTTACATAGCGTGTACCGTCCGTACCCACGATGGAAACCGACTTTCCGTTCTTGTCGATGATTGTTCCCGAGCAGGAAAGGTGCGTCAGCGTACTGTCGCCCGTCACGATCCACCTGCTTTTTGAGTCGATGGACAGGTTTGCAGCGCCGTCTCCGCCGCTGCCTGCGGCCTTTTCGTTATCGATGAATCTTCCACGGAGCGAACTGCCGCTGGTCATGAAGAAATCGAGCGTTGAGATGCTGTCGTAGATGACGTCGCCGTCCATGTCCTGATGTATTGCGGTAAACTTTGTGGTTGCGCCGTTTGCTCCGCTCGTGCCCCAGCCGCGTTTGTTCGCATTGCCGGTTACCTTGAGGAAAAACTCGCTTCCCGTCGAATAGGCAATTTCAACCTCTTTCAGTATGAACGTTGACTCCGTATTCGTGCTGTAGAACATGCCGCCGTTTCTCGCCGTCAGCGTGCCGCCCTGCATTTCGAACGTACTGTTACCGATCTGGGAATCGCCGGACATGCTCTGATAGAGTATGACATTCCAGGTACAGTCGTTCTGATCCAGGTCGCTCATGTTTCCACTCAGGTCGCAATCAAAGAGATGGATTGAGTTCAACCCTTCAATGCAGATTGCTTCGCTGCCGTTTGCCTTCAGCGTTGCATTTCTGACTGCAATGTCTGCTGTGGAATAGATGGCGGGCGATCCGATTCCGTTTGACGTATAGCTTCCTCCGTCAACGACCATCGTGCCGCCGCCCCGGTCGCTCCTGATTGCGGCTGATGATTCGCCGTTGGTTTCTACATTGATGTTCCAGGCGTAGAGCTTACCGCCGCCTGCGGCGTGAATGCCGCCGGACGTATCCTTTTTGGTCATTATCGTACTGTAGGCAACATAGGCTTCTCCGTCTCCGTAGGCAAACACGCCTGCCCCGCCCTTTGCATCTGTTGTGATGGTACTGTCATCTATGTACAGTGTGCCGCTGGTCACAAGGGTTGCCGCACCGACGCCATAAAAGGAAGCCGCATCTCCTCCGGTGGAAGAAGCAGATTTCCTCGTTATGCTGTCTCCAGTGAGCGTGACTTCTGCACCGCCGGTAACATGGACCGTATTCTCGTTCTTTTTTGTCGACGAGAGTTTTTTGCCGCTGATCGTCTTGTCTGACGTATATGTTGCTGCGGCATCATACGAGTCCGGCTTGCTGACCATTCCGCCGGGAGGAGGTCCGGGGGGATTCCCGAGACCATCCGGTTTCTTTGCAGGAGTTGCCGATGCGTTGTATCCGGAAAAAACTACGAGCGCGAGTATAAACGAAGTAATTGACAGCGTTGTCTGTTTCATGAACACCTCTCATTCAAGAGTATAGCAATCCCTTCCTGTGCGGGTCCATAGTTTTCCTGTTATGCGGGGAGTGACAACAGGAATTTATGCGTAAGTTTTTGAAATTGCATAAATATGCAGAAAAGCTCGCGAAATATGAATAAAAATCTTGACAGCATGCCGCTATTTCAAGATAATATGAGCACTATGGTGAATGAACTGGCACAAGAGTTAAACGATGCCCTTGCAGGCACAACGGCGGGCAGCCTTCTTTCCGATATGGGAAAACGGCTGTATTTTCCCAAGGGAATCATAGCCCAGAGCGGCGAAGCGAAAAAGCTCGGTAAGACGGCGAACGGTACCATCGGCATGACCGTGATGGACGGTACGCCTGTTGCGCTTCCTGCGGTACGGGAGATAGTCCCCGGACTGACTTCTCGCGAGCTTGTTGCCTATGCCCCGACTGCAGGAAATCCAGACCTTCGTGCCTTGTGGAAGGAAAACATCATCCGCAAGAACCCCCTGCTGCAGGGTGTGTCCTTTTCCCTTCCCGTGCTTGTTCCGGGACTGACTGCCGGTATTTCCTACCTTGCCGACCTCTTTTTGGATGAAGATCATTCTCTGATTGCAAGTGATCCTTCCTGGGACAACTACGTGCTGATTGCAAGCGCGAGGCGAAATGCGCCTTTCGTTCAGTTCCAGATGTTCAAGGACGGTGCCTTCAATATTCCGGGATTGAAAGCGGCGATGGAAGCGGAAGCTGCAAAGGGTTCCGTCCGCGTGCTGCTGAACTTCCCCCAGAATCCTTCCGGCTATAGTCCAACCGCCGCAGAGGCGAAGGAAATCGTCTCCTTCATTAAATCGCTTGCAGACAAGGGCACAAAGGTCATGGTCTGGTGTGATGACGCCTATTTTGGTCTGGACTATGAAAAGGATATAGAAAAGCAGTCGCTCTTTGCCTACCTTGCCAATCTGAGCGAGAACGTGCTTGCCGCTAAGATTGACGGTCCCACGAAAGAGGACTTCGCATGGGGATTCCGCTGCGGCTTCATCAGTTTTGCATCTAAGGGCATGACTGAGCTTCAGTATGATGCCCTCGTTAAAAAACTGATGGGAGCAATACGTTCTTCAGTTTCCTGTTCGTCCACAGTTCCCCAGTCTCTCCTGCTTAAGGCGTTCCAGAATCCTGAGTATGAAAACCAGAAGGCTGCGTTCAGGACTGTTCTGGAAAAGCGCTACCGGAAGGTCCGCTCGTTCGTGAACAGCCGCAAGAGTACCGAAATTGAAGCCCTTCCTTTCAATTCCGGCTACTTTATGTCCTTCCATACGAAGACGGTCAATGCCGAGGACTTGCGGCAGAAGTTGCTTAAAGAGCGTGGAATCGGTACAATATCGATAGACGCTCATACCCTGCGCGTCGCATTCAGCAGTCTTGAAGAGGACCAGATTGACACGGTGTACAGCGCAATTTATGAAGAGGCAGAACGGCTCTCAAAACAATAGATGTTCAGCGACTGGGGGAACTGATTTCCCGGCGGGGGCGGGTAGACGCATTCCTGCGGACGGATGCACCGCTCCTGTGGGCTGCCGTGTCTGGAGGGCCTGCCTGCTTGCCCTCTGCTTTCTGCTGTGCTCCTGCTCATATGAGCGGGACGATCCCGTCATCATCTGGAGCGAGCGTGCTGAACTTGCTTCCTATGTGGAACTGTTTAATGCGACGCATGATATAAAAGCCGTTCTTGTTTTTAAGGACGGTGTTTCGCGGTCTTTGCCGCCTGCCCGTGACGAACAGATTCCCGATCTGGTCATCGGGCCCTGGCTTAAGACTTCTTCCGTAAAGAAGCATTTTTCTCCGATTGAAAAATTCTTCAGTCAGAACAAGCTTTCCCGAACTGATTTTTATGCAAATCTGCTGAATTACGGTTCTTACAATGGAACCCAGTATCTGCTGCCCGTCAGCTTTAACCTGCCGGCAGTGGTCTTTGACGAAGGCAATGCCGTTTACATCATGAACAGTCATATCCTTACGCTTGACCAAATCCGGATGGCGGACGGGGAGTTTTCTTCCTGTGATGACAAGGGTGTGTACGGCAGGATGGGATTTGCGCCGTCCTGGGATGCGGATTTCCTTTATTTTGCGGCGAAGGCAATGGGAACGGCATTTGAAGAAGGGGGGAATACCTTTTCATATAACCGGGAGGCGCTCAATTTTACCGTCCGCTACCTGAAGGAGTGGACGCTGGGAAACCATACAGCATCGTCTGCCGAGCAGGATTTCAAATTCAGTTACCTCTATAGACCTGAAAGCGAATGGCTTTCTGAAGGCCGCAGCCTTTTTACCTATATGAACAGCAGGGATTATTACACGATGCGGAAAGATTCCGACTCAAACCTCTCTTTTAGGTGGGTCTCCAATGGAACAGGCATCATGATAGAAGATGATATGGTGTGTATGGGGTTGTATAAGAAAGCACGGAATCCCAATAAAGCTGAAGTCTTTATCGAGTGGTTTTTCCGCGAAGATACACAGAAAGCCATGATGGAGCGCTATCAGGATATGGCGCTTGATACGCAGGAGTTTGGCATTGCGGGCGGCTTTTCCTCTATAAAGAACGTGAACAGTACGCTTTTTCCTGTCTTTTATCATGATTTGCTTGGTAATATACCGCTTGAAGAGCAGCTTATCCTGCCCGGATCCCTGCCTGCCCGATTTGACATTTTTAAGGAGAAAATCATTATTCCGTTCCTGGTCGAAAACTGCCAGGCAGAGCCCAGGCCGGAAACCGGCGGGACGTCTGCCGGAACAGCTTCTGGCGAAGTAGCAGATGCGGGAACGGCTGCAGCTTCGTCCGTTGGACCGTCCTATGGGCCTGAAAAGGCTCATAAAAGCCTTGACGACTATATTGCCGACTGGCGCCGCCAGGCTTTCTGACAGCTTGCCGGAACGGGTTCCGGTACAGACGAACAGCTTGATGCATTTTTCAGTTAATTTTTTATATGACCTACCGATAAAGAGATTAAGAGGGTTACGAGATTTCTCAAGGAGGAGGTCAAGTATGTACAATAACGGAATAAACCTTAACGCAGCTTCTTACCGGTCGGTTTTTACAACTGGCACTTCATCCGGCAGGCTCTATGTCCCTGTAAAGCCCGGGCTTGTTAAGTATACCCAGCTTGCTTACGTACACGGTACGGCAGCCAAAGAAGGCCAGAAGACGGTCTCTCTGGACAAGATTCATATACTGAATACCCTGATTGACCAGCTGGTCAGCATGAACAAAAAGGCTATGTCCAAGGATGACGTAACCGAGCTGACCGATAATCAGAAGGATGCCCTTATCAAGGGCTACGAGGAACAGATTCACGCCGCCATTGCGCTCGCTCAGCAGCCTCAGACCTACGGGCTTGCGGGTCTCATGCCTGAAGCCGGCGCGCTGGTCAACATAACGGCATGAATAATGCCCGTGAACGGACATTATTCATGCTGACAAGCCTCGCTATGCGAGGCTTGCGGCTTTACAAATTCTGACTGCTTTTTTTACGCCCACAGGAGCCAGAGGACGAGACCTGCGGCAGCTGTGGTTATGACGGTAAAGGGCACCCCAAGTTTGAGCCATCCGGCGAAGGACATGGGGTAGCCCTCTTTTTTTAGTATTCCCATAGACACGATATTTGCACTTGCCCCGAAGGGGGTCAGGTTGCCGCCGAGGCAGCTGCCGACCAGCAGGGCAAACATGTACAGTTCCCGTTTGAGTCCCATGGCAAGCGCGAGGGAACTTGCGACCGGCAGCATTGCGATGATGTAGGGCACGTTGTCCACAAAGCCGGAGATGGCAACCGAAACGAACAGGATAATGATGAAGCCTGCCAGTTTGGAACCGCCGGTGATCCCCGCGAGGAAGAGGGCAAAGTCTTCCAGAAGGCCCGTCTGCTGGATTGCAGCAATCACGATGAAAATCCCGATAAGAAATCCGATGGTCTCCCAGTCCAGTCCCCGTATCATTTCCAGCGTTTCCGGGCGGGACTTCTTCTGCACGAGCTTGTACCAGAGCAGTCCAATCATGCCGAGCGTAAAGACGAAGAGACCGCTCAGGAATTTGATTTCCACCGGAATGAAGGAGATGGCGGCCAGTCCGAAAATCATGATTAAAAGCAGGGCGAAAGGCAACCAGGAGATGACCTGCGTCTTTTCAAAGTCGAGCCTGTTCTTGCCCGCCTTGGCGAAAAAGGCGTAGAAGAAGAGACAGCCTGCCAGCATGCCGGTCTGCACGACGAAGAAAATGGAAAGGGTTCCATCATGGATAAAAAAGTCGTTGAAGTTGTAGCCCGCAAAACTGGCGAAAATCATGGATGGCGGATCGCCTACGAGCGTTGCCGTTCCTTCCAGATTACTCATTACCGAAAGGCCGATCATGAAGTTGACAGGCTTGAGCTTGAGCTTCCTGCAAAGGGCGAGGGCAATTGGTGCCATGACAAGGACGGTTGCGACATTTTCCACGAAGATCGAGATGATGCCGGTCATTGCGAGGATGGCGACAATTGCCACACCGGTGTTGCTGCAGCCCGCAACGATTGCATCGGCGATGCGGGCAGGGACTTTTGAATAGATGAAAAGGGCAGCAATTGCCATGCTGCCGATGTAAATGAGCAGGACATTCCAGTTGACTGCCTGGGTGAGCGAGTAGAGCAGGGCGTAGAGTCGGGCGGAACCTGGATAGCCCTGCGGTATGCGGAAGATTGCCCCGGGCAAAATAGTTCCTAAAATGACAACGAGGACTGCTGCCCCAGTCGTGAAGAAAAGCTTTTTTTCCTGAAAGGCGATGACGAGCGCATACATGATGAGTGCAACGGCAAGAATGATGAATTTTAACTGTATCATGCGGGCAGTATAGTACAGGACGGGTGCTGGTGTCCAGACAGGGGGCGGACAGATCAAGAGCTTGCCCGGGCAAAAAGTCCGCCGGTCGGAATGTCTGAACCGGAATTCGGTACGAAGTGCCGATGTGTGCCTGCACGGCATAAAAAAAGTCCGCTTGCGGGCGGACTTACAAGAGCCAACTTCCGGGCTTGAACCGAACACCTGCGCGTTACGAGTGCGCTGCTCTACCAGATGAGCTAAGTTGGCAAAACGTGAATGTATACTAGCAGAAATCAGGAACTTGGTCAACAGCTGAAATGCTTTTTTTGTCGGTTGACACAATTGGGGAAATAGGGGAAAATGACGGCACTTCATGCAATAGAGGAGTTGTCAATTGAAAAGCTTCATCAAATGGCTTTCACTCTTACTCGTTCTTTGTTCCCTGGTGTTTTCTTCCTGTTCCGGCCGGAAAGACAGAACCTTGTACCTGTACAACTGGACCTATTACACGCCTGAATCCCTCCTGCGTAAATTCGAAGAGGAGTTCGACTGCAAGGTAAAGCTGGACTGCTATTCTACCTGCGAGGAGATGTACGCAAAAATCAAGGGTGGTGCCAAGGGCTATGATCTTGTCATTCCCTCCAATGATTTTATTTCCATTATGATTAAGCAGGGCATGCTCCGTGAGCTTGACCAGGGTAAACTCACAAACCGGGACAAGATAAACCCCGTCATTCTGGAAAAGCTTGACCACGATCCTGATATGAAGTATGCCGTTCCCTATGCTCTCAGTGCAACGGGAATCATCGTGAACAAGACGAAGGTCGCCGGCATGGACTACAATCGGGACTACAGCATTTTTGCGGATCCGCGTTTCAAGGGACATGCGACGATGATGGATGAGATGCGCGAGGTTATCGGCTGCGCCCTCCTGCAGAAGGGCTATGATATGAATACAACTGATGACTCTCAGCTCAACGAGGCCGTCAGTATGGTCATAAACCAGTGGCGTCCAAACCTGGTCAAGTTTGATGCGGAAAGCTTCGGTAAGTCTTTTGCCTCGGGAGATTTCTGGCTCTGCCAGGGATATCCGGAGATTGTCTATGGTGAAGTTCCTGCTGAAAAGTGGGAGGAAACCATCGATTTCTTTATTCCGGAGATCGGCGGACCGGCGACGGTAGACTGCATGTGCATCCTCAAGGATGCTCCTCACTACGAGCTTGCGAACGAGTTCATCAACTTCATTCACCGGCCGGAAAATTATGCCGTGTTCATCGATGAGTTCGGCTATCCCTGTGTCGTCAATCTGGAGGCTCAGCAGTATACAACCCGCCCCGCCATGTATGACGCGGAGCAGGCCTACAGCTGTACGCTCAAGCAGGATTTGGGTTCCAATATCGATAAATACAGCGAGCGCTGGCAGAAGATTCGTTTTTCAGAATAAATTTACGGAAAACTGACGTTTCCGAACAGCTTTCATAGAAAAACCCGGCTTGTGCCGGGTTTTTTTTGTGCTTTGTTACTTGCTTAGATCAGCCAGCCGCTTGTTGTATCGTGTTGCTATATAGCTGGCGACTTTGAACAGGTAGGGGGTCTCCGAGCAGGACATGACGTAGGCGTCTTCTTCCCCCTCTTTTCCCTTATACAGTTTCATCCGGTAGTCTTTTCCGCCCGCCGTGAACGACAGCTCGGAAGCCGGCTCATACCCGGCAGGAACGGTCGCATTGTCGGCAAGCCAGGCTGATGCGGACAGGAGGGAAAGCGATGAAATCCAGCTGGACACCTTGTCGCCGTCCACTTCCTTGCCGGCTTCCGGCGTCCCCGACGTGAGCTTCCAGGAGGCCTTGCTCAGGCTGACGGAATCTCCGCCTGCATCTCCTGCGCTCGCTTCGTCTGCCGTACCGCCTGCCGCCTCTTCCCGTACGAAGGAGTAGCGTTCGGTCTGGGACGCTGCCGCAGTAGCTTCTGCATCACCTGCAGCTTCCGCACCGGTGTCCGGGTAGACGGTACAGCGTATCTGCTCTATCTTGGCATCATCACCCAGCGAGTAGATGCTCTTGCTCCTGATGTCGTCGCACTGCTTGTCAAAGTCCCGGTGCAGGCTTGTCCCGACGATGTACACGGCAGCGTCGTTGTCCAGCTGCACGTAGTTCTGGCTGTTCGTCGACGTTGCCTTGCCCACGTGCAGGGTACGGACGGCTGTCTGCCCGGTATACGCGGTCACGACGATTTTTGACGCGTCATCAAGCCCGTAGCGGGCGCTGTCGCTTCCTGTCGACTTGCTTGCCGTGGCGAGCAGCTTCAGGTCCTTTACGTCGGTCAGCAGGCTGTCAACGATGGCCTGGGAGGCCTCGTATTCGGTCTGTCCCTCACCCCGGCTCACGAACCAGCTGCCGTCCTTCCGGGTCAGGCGGATTTCCGAGGCCGCAGTCTGTATCGTCAGCGAGTCGACATCCCCTGCGAGGGGCATTGCCTTAATGCCGGTCCTGCGGGAAAGGGCGAGCTGGACTATGTAGATGCACAGCAGGACGGCTATGCATGACAGCAGGATTATTTTACGCATATACAGTTTGTTCATTTGGATACCTCGTGTTTGGACAGCTCACGTGCGTCGTCCGCATCATAGCGGAGGCGGATTTCCTTCCGGTGCGCACTGCGGGACAGCAGGGCAAAGCCGCCGATCAGCGCGAAAATCACCGCAAGTCCCAATATATTGAAGTACTTTGCGCATGCCACGAGCGGGCCGGATGTCAGGTGCAGGGTATTCAGGCTCAGCCCCTTTGTCCGCATGGTGCAGAGGTCTGCGTTTCCGTTCATGTAGTCCACCGAGTTCTGCAGGAACTTCGCAACGGGATCGTCACTGCCTGCCTGCAGTATCTGCGGCCCGGTAATGTAGGAAGTCGAGGCAAGGAAAATCTTTCCTTCCTGCAGGCTCTTTGCGGCATGGTTCTGTGCGTTCAGGCCGGCCAGGCCGGTCCCTCCGGTCGCCGTGGTGCTGGCCGCCGCTGCTGTTGCACCTGCCGCGCTTTCCGTCGCGCCGTCTCCTGCCGCGCCTTCCGCCGTACCGTCTGCACCTGCGCCGTCCGTAGCCGGCAGCTCCGGTGCCTTGGCAAAGGCGCTTTCGAACTTGCCTTCAACGAGGACTGCAAGCTCGTATGACTTCATGCCGGACTTGTCGGCGGGCGGGGACACCGTAAAGGGATTGAGCATCACGTTGTCTGCCATGGTCCAGGACTTGTCCGAGCTGGATGCCAGCACTGTCACCTTCTCATCCGCCTTTGCCGCCGCTTCCGTCGTGTCAAAGACGCCGGGCATGAGGAAAATCACATAGCCCAGGTTGGCGCTGATCGGATTCTTCTGGTTCAGGCTCTTGTCGTTCAGCACGGGGGCATAGTAGAAGTGCAGGTTCCCGTACTGCTGGGTGCTCTGCGTATAGCAGTCTTCATCCAGCACATAGGCGTTTTCGGTCTTGATGCCGTACTTTGCAAGGAGCCGCTCAAGGCCGGTCGTAATCTTTTCGTAGTTCGTTTCGCCCGTGTAGGGGTTGGACTGTGCATCGTAGGGATCCAGGAAGAGCATGAGGTTGCCGCCCTTGAGCAGGAACTGGTCAACCTTGTACAGCTCCGCCTCGCTGAAGGCCGTCTTGGGGCCGTGTATCATGAGGGGCTGGACGCCGCCGGGAATCTCGTTCTTGGAAAGGTCCAGTTCTTCCAGCGTGTAGCTGCCTTCCAGCAGGCCCGCGAAGTTTGCTGCCCCGTTCTGTGCGTCGGCAAGCGAAAGCTCCCCGTGGTTGGTCAGGTAGGCAATCTTGGAAGACCGGGAGGCGAGCGCCTTCACGCTGTTCGTCAGGTTTTCCTCAAGGTCGTCCAGCCCGTTGATGACGTAGGTGAAGATCATGCTCGTCATCTGGAGGGGAACGACGCGGAACTTGTCGCCCGCTTCAACAACGAGGCCGAGCGCTCCGTGCCGGGTTGCCCCCTGTCCGTCCTCCCAGGCGAGTGCCTGAATGCCGTAACGTTCGGAAAGGGCGACTGCCTCCGCCGGGTCGGGATCCTTGACGGAGAACGTCATCCTGTTCTGGAACTTGGCGTTGACCTTGCCGAAGGCGTCCTGTACCAGCTTTTCCATCTCGTCATAGCCGGAAATGCCGAAGTCCGCCAGTTCGTCCGAGCGGTAGAGGGTCACGGTTACCTCGTCGCCGATTCCGGCGAGCGCGTTCGTGTTGGAGATAATCTTGCCGATGGTCTGGCTTATCTTGTATTCCAGGCCATCCGTCTGGGTCAGGCCGTCCAGCTTTTCTATCTGGTCGGCGTAGCTGAAGGCCATGCCCATGTAGGCGCTCTTGAATCCCATCTCATTCTGGGAGAACTCCTGTATCTGCACCTGATTGATGCCGTACTTGCGGGCAAGGCTCTGGTTCTCGCTGTCATCCATATCATAGAAGGCATAGCTGAGCCTGCCCCGGGAGGCGGTCTTGTACTCGGACAGGATGTCCTGCACGTACTGGTAGACGGTCGAATAGGGGGCGGGCAGGTTGCGTGAGAAGAATACCTTCACGTCGAGCGGCTCTTCCACCGTCCGCACCAGCTCCTTGCTGGCAGGCGAAAGCGAGTAGGACTTGGATTTGGTCAGGTCCCAGCGCAGGAAGGCGCGGGACGCGACGAGGTTCAGCAGGATGACTGCGATGATGAAGAGGACGGTATCTGCTGCCGGATTGCGCATCCAGCGGGCAAAAGCGCTTTCACCTTTCGCTGCGGTGCTTCCGCCCGCTCCGGCGTTCCCGCCCGCGCTGACGGTCTGTGAGGTGTTGCTCTGTTCGTGTATCGTTTCGTTCTGTTCCATATAATTAGCCCCTCCGTGCGTTTTCGATGCTCCGCACGGTCAGCACGAGGAATACGGCCGTGAGGGAGATGAAGTAGAGGATGTCCCGCGTGTCCACAATGCCCCGGGAAATGGACTCGAAGTGGCTGCTGGCTGAAATGAAGCTGACGAAGCCGACAAGCGAGCCGGGCAGCAGGACTGCGAAATTATTGATGACGGAAAGGACAATGCAGATGGCGAACGCGACGAAGAACGCGATGATCTGGTTTTTCGTCATTGACGAGGCGTACATGCCGATTGCCGTAAACGCCGCGCAGAGGAATATGCTGCCGATGTAGCCGCCGATAATCGGCCCCATGTCGGGGGAACCGAAGATGCTGCAGGTCAGCACATAGAAGAGCGTCGGCAGGAGCATGAGCAGGGAGGCCGCCAGCGTTGCAAGGTACTTGCCGCATACGATGTCGGTTACGGAAACCGGCAGGGTCAGCAGGGTCTCAAAGGAACCGGACCGCTTTTCCTCGCTGAATGCCCGCATCGACAGGGCCGGAATGAAGAGGCTGAAGATGACCGGTAGCATCTGGAAGAAGTTCCGCAGTTCCGCCCGCCGTATGGCAAAGAAGGTGGAAAAGAGCGTAAAGCCCGAAAAGAGCAGGAAGAAGCAGCCCACGATGTAGGCGATCGGGCTTGAAAAATAGGCGGCAAGCTCCCGTTTGAGTATCACCTGCCAGCCAGCCGCCGTCCTGGATGTGGCCACGGTCTTTGTGCCTGCGTTTTCGGCACTGTTTGTTTTTGCAGTCGTATCAGTTGCACTCATTTTTCGTTTCCTCCCGCAGTCAGGGTCCTGAACACGTCTTCAAGGCTGTTCTTGCGCGTTTCCATCTCGTAGAGGTCCCAGCCCTTTGCAAGGATGAGCCGGGCAATTTCGGGGCGCGCGTCCGTTTCCTTGGCGAGTGAAAGGGTCGAGGCAACCTTGTCGCCTTCCGCCGTGGCGGAACAGGAGGCGACGGCGCTCAGGCCTTCCAGTGCCGTCTTGAGGCCGGCGGCATCCGTCTTGCCGACGAGCAGGCGCACTTCCTCCCGGTCCGTCTGATGGCTCCGCAGTTCCTCAGTGGGGCTGTCCGCAATCTTCCTGCCGCCCGAGATGATGATGACGCGGCTGCAGATGCTTTCTACCTCGCTCAGGATGTGGGTAGAGACGATGACCGTGCGGGTTTCGCCGATCCGCTTGATGAGTTCGCGGACTTCCTGCACCTGATTGGGGTCAAGGCCGCTCGTGGGTTCGTCAAGGATAAGGATTTCCGGGTCTCCCATGAGGGCGTGGGCAAGGCCGACCCGCTGCCGGTTGCCCCGTGAAAGGTCACCGATGTTCTTGTGCATGACCTCGCCCAGCCCGCATATTTTTGCCAGCTGGGGAACCCGTTCCCGGGCGTCTACGCCGTCCATCCGGGCAACATAGTCCAGGTAGTCGGCGACAATCATGTCGCTGTAGAGGGGGGCTGATTCCGGCATATAGCCGATTTTCCGCTTGCTCTCGGTGCCGACGGGCTTTCCGTCTATCCTGATACTGC
>JAEEGL012614905.1_pt1 | contig 22386 bp, 17 predicted proteins | sample 9134231 | NCBI WGS metagenome assembly JAEEGL01 (sample SAMN16246548, study PRJNA631951) | gut metagenome | biome: gut microbiome; feature: rumen; material: fiber-attached | host: Bos | place: Iran: Karaj | collected 2018-10
AAGAAAACCGAGCCAGATGCCGGTGATATCGAGGAACCGGCTCAGCACAAACGCAAACAGCGCGGGGAATACGAAATTCTGCAGAACGGAGATCAGCTCCGCAAAGCCGATGCGATCGACGCCCTGATAATAGTTCTTGAATGCGGAATTCAGAGACGACGGAAGGAGCGAGAGGGCGAAGAGACGAAGCCCGGACGCGGCGATCCGGACGGCTTCCGTGCTGTCGCCCAGAAACAGCGTCACGAGCGGAACGGCGACGAGCAGCATGATCGCCATGACGGCAAGGTCAAGCAGGATCGCGTAAAACGTCATCAGCCGCACCAGCTCGCAGATGGATTTGCGGTCGCGATCGGTATAGAAAACGGATGCAAGCATCATGGCAACGGACCCGATGCCGGTACCGAAGCAGTAGCAGATATTCCCGATCGTGGAAATCACCGAGTACGCGGCGACGGCGACCGTCCCGTTTGCGGTTGCTTCCAGCAAACGGTTGAGCAGGAGCACCAGCAGCACCGTGCTGATCTGGTTGATGACCGTCGGGACGCCGCAGGAGAGAAGCTCTTTGAAAACATGCCGACGGATCAGACGGAAGCGAAACCGGAACAAACAATCCTTTCGGAAGAAATACAGCAATCCGATCGCAAGCGCGATGTAATAACTCAGCGTGGAGGCAAGCCCCATTCCGAAGGTGCCGCCGTGAAACACGAATACGTTCAGAAGATCAAACATGACGTCCGAAACGGTCATGGCAACGACCGCCGCGATCAGCCGCATCCGCTTGCCGGACAGCTGCAGAAACGGGACCATGATCTGCGCGCAGAGAAACGCCGGCGCGCCGAGGATAAAGCCCTTGATATAATCCGTCGTCAGCCCGGCGACGGGGTTGTCCGGCGAAGGCGTTCCGGCGCCCAAAAGCCGTGTGAGCGGTTTCAGAAGGGAGAAGACAAGCGCCAGTCCGACCGCCGAGATCACGGCGGACAGGAACATTGCCGCAGTGTAGCACGCGTCGGTGCCTTCGCGGTCGCCGTTGCCGATCGTTTTGCCGCAGACGATCTGTACGCCGGCGGAGATCATACTGCCGAGCGCGGCGAACACCAGAAGCAGCGGCGTTGCGAACCCGTACGCGCTCATGGAATCCACGCCGAGAAATCTGCCGATCATAATGCTGTCGATCAGCATGCAAAGCGTCACGGTCATCGTCGAAACGATCTGTGTGACAAGCATTTCACGAAACAGTTTTTTTATCATTGCCCTCTATCCCGGTTGACAGTTGCTTTTCGAATAGTATAGCACAGATCCGCGCAGGAATCAACGCCGTACGGCGTTCCTTTTCCGCCCCGTTTTTTGACATAACAAAAACGCGCACCCTTTCGGGAGCGCGGTCTTTGAACGCATGAAACGCCGGATGAGTGTTTCTAGGAGGCATTCACCCGTTGATCAGATACGCCGCAAGGTTCAGGTATCCGGCAAAGCAGAGCCAGAGAAGATAGGGGATCTGAATGAGTCCCGCCCACTTGCGCACGCGGAAGAACGCGACGGTCATCCAGATCGCAAGGCCCAGCATGCCCAGTAGCACGAAGAACGCGGCGAGCCGGAGCTTCAGCGCAAAGAACAGCGGCGACCAGAGAAAGTTCAGCACGAGCTGCGCGTAAAACGGGATCAGCGCATCCTTTTTGCCGCGCGGGTATGCGTTCCACACCAGCCCCGCGCCGAGCCCCATCAAAAGATAGAGGATCGTCCAGGCGGTGATGAACACCCAGGGCGGCGGCTGCAGCGCGGGCTGCGGCAGAAGGGCGTTTTCGCGCATGCCGTCCATGGAGATCAAAGAGGACAGACCGCCGACCGCAAGCGGCAGCAGCGTCCACAGCAAATAGGATAGATCGATTTTCTGCTTCTTGTTCATGGAAACAGTATATGCGCCGACGGATCGGCGCATACCGTGTTTTTGCAGATTTTCGTGTTTGCCGTCAGAACGCGCGGTCGATCTCCGCCTCGGTCCTTTGCAGGATCGCTTCGGCGTCGGCGCCGATCAGATCGAGCCCTTCCGCACAGAAGCATACCGCATCCGCGATCCCGTAAAACTCCGCGCCGAGCGCTTTGACATAGCCGAAGCCGTAGGCGTGGCTTCGCATCGGTCCGCCCGCGGTCGCGACGTAGACCAGCTTTTTTGCGCGGCACAGCGTTTCGGGAACGTCGCTGTCCGTATAGCGGAAGGTCAGCCCGACGACGTTGATCTGCTCGAAGTACTGCTTCAGAGCCGCCGGAAAGGAAAGATCCCAGTGCGGCGCCGCGACGACGATCGTGTCCGCGCGGACAAACTGTTTCGCAAGGTCGAACATCGGATCATTAAAATCGCCCGCCGCGATGCAGGCGTCGCGCTTTTTGAGGAACGCTTCGTCCGCCTTCGGAAAGACGGTCTCCTCCAAACGGATCGTTTCGACCGGTCCGCCGAGCCGTTCCAGCACCCGTTCTGCAAGTCTTTTCGTGCGCGAACCCCTGCGCACGCATGCGTCGATGAACAGGATCATAGGCGCCTCAATCCACGAACACGCGTTCCTTGAGCCGCTGCATCGCTTCTTCGACGAGCAAGAACGGCAGGGCGACGTTCAGCCGGATGCTGTCCGGATCGCCGAAATCCGCGCCGCGTTGCCAGATGACCCCTGCGCGCACGCCGCGCTCCAAAAGCTCGTCCATCGACACGCCGTGCGCGTCGCACCAGCCGCGGCAGTTCAGAAACAGCATGTATGTTCCCTCGGGCAGGAACATGGAAACGCCGGGGAAGTTCGTCTCCATAAAGTATTTCACATAGCAGAGGTTCCCGTACAGGACCGCCCGGAGCTCGTCGAGCCAGCGCGCGCCGCTTTCGCTGTAAGCGCCCAAAAGCGCGTGCAGCGACAGCACGTTGCAGGAATTGTAGTACGTCTCGCTGCCGGCGGCGGTGACGTCCTCGCGCAGCTCGCGGTCGTAAATGATATGATACGAGCCGATCAGCCCGGCGAGACTGAATGTTTTCGACGGCGCATAAAATGCGATCGTGCGGTTCTTTGCGTCCTCGCTGATGCTTTGCGTCGGGATATGCCGGTGATCCTGAAAGGTCAGGTCCGCCCAGATCTCGTCGGAAATGACCGTGCAGCCGCAGTCGCGGTACACCGCCATCGCGCGTTCGAGCTCCCAGCGCTCCCATACTCTGCCGCAGGGATTGTGCGGCGAGCAGAAGATCACGAGCTGGATGCCGTTTTCCCGGATCTTCCGTTCCATATCGGCAAAGTCCATGCGCCAGACGCCGTTCGCGTCGCGCGTCAAAGGACTTGTGACGATCCTTCTGTTCAGGTCCTTGAGCACATGCAGAAAGCCGATGTAGGTCGGGCTGTGCACGAGGATCGGATCGCCCTCTTCGGTGAGCTGACGGATCGCCGAGCTGACACCGCCGAGCACGCCGTTTTCGTAGCCGATGTGTTCCTTTTCGAGACCTTCGACGCCGTGCCGCGTCTTCTGCCAGCTTTTGATCGCGTCATAGTACGCGTCCGGCAGCAGGAAATATCCGAAGTTCGGGTGATCGAGCCGTTTCTGCACGGCTTCGACGATGCTCGGCGCGGTTTTGAAGCTCATATCCGCGACCCACATGGGAATGGGACGGAGACCGTCCTCGACCGTAACGCCGGGATAGGGGATGATGTCGACCGCAAGCGCGTCCCTGCCGCGCCGGTCGAGGATCGTTGTAAAATCAAATTCCATAAAGCCCTCCGCTCATTTGACGGTTTGTTGTGAAATGCCCTTGATCGCGTAGACGGTCCAGTCGTGATCCGAGAAGGTCAGCACCGAATCGCAGTACGGGCACTTCAGGCTCTCGTTGACCGAAAGCGGCGCGCCGCAGTTCGGGCAGTGACGCTCGCTTACGCCCTCCGCGCGCGGTTCGGTCTTCATGCCGATCGGACGCGACAGCGCGTATTCGTAGGTCATGAATTTCTCCTGCGTCCTGCTTCCGAGGACGACCTTGCCGGTCTCGTCGTCGACGGTGTAATCCGTGATGCGCGCATAGATCTCGGCGATGATCACGTCCTCGCCCTTATCCTGATAACAGCCCTTGAGGTCCACGGACAGCACCGCGACGCGCTCTACGACATTGGTGCGGTGCTGGCTCTTGAGCGCCTTCATCTGCCGGTCAAACTGCTGCCACAGCGCGTCCGCAAAGTACGGACGGATCGGTTCGACGTCGCGCTTCGTGCAGCAGTCCTGCATCTTGATGTACAGGTTCTGGAGCCATTCCTTAAAGTCCTCGGGCGAGAAGTCCGGATCGTTCTTCTGAAGCTCGGAAATCGGCTTCAGCATGGATGCGGCGGTGCGGGTCGCGCCGCGCGGAACGGAGCTTTGCTTCTTCTTCGACGCGCGCATGGAGATAAGGAGGATGACGATCACAACGACCGCGATGATGAACAACTCCGGCGCGCTGCAGGAGCCGCCGGACCGGCTTGTATACGAACCGCCGGAACCGATGCCCCAATCGGAGCTGCCGCCCCAATCGGAACCGCCGCCCCAATCGGAACCGCCTCCGCCGTAGTCGCCGCCGCCGGAAAAATCGCCGAGGTCGGCGCGTCCGATGCGCGGCATGAGCAGGAACGCCGTCAGAAACAGCGCGGTCAACAGGATCAGCAGACGTTTTTTCATACGGTGGATCTCCTTCTTCTGCGGCGGATTACGCCTTTTTATTCAGTATATCACATTTTTACGCGCATGCAACAAGGATTTCACCGGATCGAATGTCACAGAGTTGTAAAAACATTGGAAACACCGCGCCGCTTCCGTTGACCGAAGAAAAAAGGCGTGATACGATACCGATAAAGGAAAACGTGCATCGGCACGGATGAAACGAGGATGTCTATGAAGTGTAAAAATTGCGGCGCGCCGCTCGACGAAGGCGCGCTGTTCTGCCGCAGATGCGGGACCGCGGCGCCAAAAACGCCGGAGCCCGCAGGGAAGCGGACGGTGAAAATGAACGCGTCTTCCGGTGCATCGGACCGGATCCGGGATCTTGCGGCGCGGACCGGAGCATGGTTCTCCGGCACGTTTGAAACGATCCGCGGCCGGTTCGGCGGGCTCAGGGACAGCAAGCTGTTCCGAAACCGCCGGCTGCTCATGCTGGCCGGCGCGGGCGCCGCGCTGCTGCTTGTTCTGATCATCGTGATCGCGTCCGCAGCCTCCTGCAGGAAACAGGCGCATTATCAAACGACGGAGGAGCTGACCGCCGCCGTGATCGACGCGCTCGACGCGGGCGACGGCAACCGGCTGTATAAGATGTCGAAGCTGGCACACAAGACGCTCGGCGAGCATAAGGAGATCTTCGGCGAGGGCAGTACGCCCGAAGCGGTTATGGAGGGCTATTATAAGCGTTTGACGTACGAGGTGAACGTCCGGCGGGCGGAGATCGAGGACGTCGACGGAGCGCTGAACGGGCAGCTTGAAACGAGGATCGTCACCGACACGTCGATCTATGAAACGAACCGCGCGCTCGGACTGGAAGCGACGCAGTACGCTGAGATCACCGGACTGCTGCTCGAAGAGGACGCGTTCGTCGCGAACCTCCGGATCGTTGCGGTCGAGCTCGATGGAGAATGGAGACTGCTGGTGGTGTACATCTACTGAACCGCATAACGCAATCATAACGCCTTCGGGCGTTTTTTCTTTGCCGGAAATCTTGTGTTTTCCGGCATTTTCCTGTATGCTGATCGTATCATGGATCGGTATGCGCCGACGGCGCGGAAAGGATGTATTATGCGGTTACGCAATCGGCTGATTTCTTTGGTTCTCGTTCTTCTGCTGACGTTCGCCGTTCTTCCCGCGGCGGAGGCAAAGACCGGTACGCTGGTCAAAAACTCCGGCACGCGCCATGAGGTCTGCACCGAACTTTCGAGCCAGGCACGGGCGTACTATACCGGCAATTACACCTACGACGCCGTGAGCGGTCTTGCGGCTTCGTCAAGCGATCCGATGAGCAGCGCGATGTTCAATCGGCTCAGTACGCTGATGCGCACGACCATGACAAACACCGTGAGCTATACGGGTCTGGACGACAAGTGGGTCTACACCGACGCGAACAACGGCTCGACGAATCCGGTCCTGTTCTATTCGGACGTAACGAGTTCTAACTTCAACCGCGAGCACGTCTGGCCGAAGAGCCACGGCAGCTTCGATCAGAGCGGCGCGGGCAGCGATATCCATCATCTTCGCCCGACCAACAGCACCGTCAATTCTACGCGCGGCAACAAGACGTTCGGCAACGTCCGCAGCGTTTACAATTCCTATGATGTCCAGGCCTATCCCGGCGAAAGCAGAAACGTTTTGTACTATACCAGCAGCATCGTCGAGGTCAACAACGATATCAAGGGCGACGTGGCACGCATTCTGCTGTACGTCTGGTGCCGCTGGCAGGAGCCGAACCTTTACGAAAACAAGACCAAAGGGAACGACGGTCTGAAGGTCATCGAATCGCTTGATACGCTGCTCGAATGGATGGAGCTCGACCCGGTCGACACCTGGGAGATGTCGCGGAACGACCAGTGCGAGAACGTGCAGGGCAACCGCAACGTCTTTATCGACTATCCCGAATATGCGTGGCTGCTCTTCGGGCTGACCCCGCCTTCGGACTATCAGACGCCGAGCGGCGAAGCGATGAACACGACGTCCTTCACGATCACCGCCGTTGCGAACAATTCCGCGTGGGGCAGCGTTTCGCTTTCGGGCCGCACGGTCACCGCGACGCCGAACACCGGCTATTATGTGGAGAGCGCAACCGTGTCGCCCGCGGGCGCGGCGACGCTCACGCGGGACGGAAACACCTTTACGGCGAGCAATCTCACCGCGGACTGCACCGTTACGGTCAACTTTGCGGCAAAGACCGCCTGCACCGTCTCGTTTGCCGCAAACGGCGGCACGGGCACGATGGCGTCACAGCAGGTCTATGCGGGCGAGACCCTCACGCTGCCCGCCTGCGGCTTTACGGCGCCGAGCGGACAGCGGTTTGCGGGCTGGAAGTGGTCCTTTGACAACGCGGTCTATCAGCCGAACGCGACCGTCACGGTCGACGCGGACTGCACCTTCACCGCGCAGTGGCAGGCGCTTTCCTCCGATGCGGAGTACGTGCTCGTCGAGAATGAGCCCATAGACTGGTCGGGCGACTACCTGATCGTCTACAACGCGGGACCCTACGCCATGAACGGCTCTCTGACGTCGCTCGACGCGAGCGGCAATTACAAGACCGTCACATTGTCCAACAAGACGATCACGGTCGCCGCGGATGAGAACAACTTCTATTTTACGGTCGAACCGAACGGCAGCGGCTATGCGATCAAGGCGGCAAGCGGCAAATATATCGGACGCTCAAGCAACGCGAACGGGCTTGAAAGCAGCAATACCGCAATTCCGGTGACGCTGTCACTGTCCGGAACGGACGCAAACATCGTTTCCGGCGGCGCGTACCTGCGATTCAACGCAAGCGACGGGCAAACCCGTTTCCGCTTCTATAAATCGAGCACCTATACGGGACAGAAGGCGGTCTCCCTCTATAAGCGCGTGGAGGTCGCGCCGCCCGAACCCGCCGCTCCGTCGTTCAAGACGCAGAGCCTGCTGCTTGACGGACTGATCGGCGTGAAATTCTATCTGGACCTGCCGGAGATCGACGGCGTGGACTATGCCGACAGCTATATGACGTTCGCGATCAGCGGGGCGGGCACAACGACCGAGCGCGCCGATTTCGATCCGAACGAAATGAATCCTTCCGGGACATATTACGCATTCACCGGCTATGTGAGTTCGATCCAGATGGCGGACACGATCACGGCGACGTTCCACTACGGCGACGGGCTGACGATCTCCAAGGACTATTCCGTCATGGACTACCTCAACACATTCGAGGCTGCGCTTCGTGAGAATCCGAACGCATTCAACGCAAAGACGCAAAAGCTTATCAAGGCGCTCGCGGACTACGGTCATTATGTGCAGCCGTATCTTGCGGAGCAGAACGGCTGGACGCTCGACGAGGACTATGCCGAAATGACCAAGGTCTATACAACGACGTACGATTTTGATTCGATCCGGTCTGCGGTCGCGGACAGCGCGCTTGCATACAGCAAAAACGGCGCGAACATAGGCAAGATCAACTATGCGCTCTATCTGGACAGCGCGACGGTGATCCATATCTCCCTCACACCGGAGAGCGGCTATACCGGCGCATTTACGATCATATTGGACGGTCAGGACTATACGCCGACGGTCAGCGGCGGGCGTTATATCATAGAGATCCCGAACATTGCCGCGCATATGCTCGGCACAAAGCATACGATCAAAGTGACGACCTCGGGCGGTACGGCGACGATAACGGTCTCCGCGCTCAGTTATGCGGACATCCTGTTCAGGACAACCTCGGGCGGCAGCGCATGGAACGCCGCAGCCGCACTTTGGGCGTATTCGGACGCCGCATACGCGTATCAGCCGAATTGACCGGTGCCTTTTCAAAAACGCCTTCGGGCGTTTTTTTGTTGCCCGCAAAGCTTGTACTTTGTGCGGATCTCATGTATAATCGAATCATAAAGAATCGGTTTGCGCGTATTCGCGCGGAAAGGAACAAACCATGCGATCCGGAAAGCTGCTGTCCGTATTTCTCGTTCTTGTGCTCATTTTCACAGCTTTGCCCGCGGCGGAAGCGGACGGGCTGCCGCCGGCTGCCGATCTGCCGAGAAACGGCGAGTATGTGGTGCGCATCGACGGCGGATACGTCTCCGAACACACGGAAACCGTCAACGACCTGGAATGCCTCCGCGTGGATCTTTTTCTGGACGGCGTCACGAACGAGCGGCTGCTTTCCTCGATCTCGTTTAAGCTGCTCTATCCTGCCGATCAGCTGACCTTTGTCAAGCTGAAATCCCTGAACGGTTCGATGAGCTATGCAAACACCTCTGAACCGGGGCTGATACAGTTTGCGTATGTTTCCACGAACGGCGCGTCGCTCAACGGCAATACGCCGCTTATGACAATTTGGTTCACGGTCACGGAGGGGCTGCCTTCGGATACGCAGATCCGGTTTGCGTTCAGCGAGCCGATCAAAGCGGATTCCGTCGCGAAGGGGGATTACACCTCCGAGAAGCGCACGGTCGGCGCGCGGCTGAAGCCGTTTGCGCTGGCGCCGGTCTGGGGCGACGTGAACTGCGACTGCGAGGTGACCGCGGCGGACGCGGCGCTGCTGCTGCGGGTGCTGGTCGGGCTCGACACGCTCTCCGCGACCGGCGAGGCGAATGCGAAGGTGGACGGAAAGGCGAAGATTTCACCCGAAGACGCCGCGCTGATCCTGCGGCACGTCATCGGGCTGATCGAACGATTCCCCGTACAGGAATGACGGCGATCCGTGCATGTTTCGAGGCGGCATCATATACTGTTTACTGAATCGGCATAAGCCGAAGTAAAGAGGAGGAGTCTTATGAAAAATCTGAAGAAGTATATTGCCGAGTTCATCGGCACGTTCGTGCTCGTTCTGATCGCCTGCGGCGTTGCGGTGAAGTCCACCTGCGCCGCAAGCGCAGACGTTCTGCTGACCTCGCTTGCGTTCGGCGGCGTCATCGTTGCGATGGCGTATTCGATCGGCAATATCTCCGGCTGCCACATCAATCCGGCGGTCTCCGTCGCGGTGCTGATCAACGGCGGCATGAAGTTTCGGGATTTTGTCGGCTACGTCGTCGCGCAGTATCTCGGCGCAACGGCGGGCGCGGCGGTGCTCGGCGTGATCAACGGCTGCAAGTTTGCGGGTCTTGCCGTGAACGGCACGGCAGGCGTCGGCGGAAACGTCTGGATCGCGCTTCTGGTCGAAGTCCTGCTCACCTGCATCTTTGTGCTGGCGGTGCTCGGTGCAACGTCGAGGATCGAGAACGGCAAGGTCGCGGGTCTCGTGATCGGCGGTTCTCTGGCGCTCGTTCACTTCCTCGGCATCTACCTCACCGGCACGAGCGTCAACCCGGCGCGTTCCTTCGGTCCTGCACTGATGGATGCGTTCGCGGGCGGCACGGGGCTCGGCGAATACTGGATCTTCCTCGTCGGACCGATGGCCGGCGGCGTGCTTGCGGCGCTGCTGTGGAAGTTCCTGAACGGCAGAAAGGCAACCGAATAAGATCGGAACGAAACACCGCCGCAAAGCCCGCGGCGGTGTTTTTGTATCGAAAAGATGCCGGGAAGGAAAAAGCCGGGCGTTTGCCCGGCTTGTGTTTTGCGCGCGATTATTGCAGCGCGAAGGTGAGGCTCATCAGGATCGCTTCGGTCTCGGTGCCTGCGGAAAGATCCACGCCCGTCAGCTTGATGCTGACCCAGACGCCCTCGGCGATCTCGCCGTAATATTCGATCCAATCCATGCCGACGTTTTTATAGCTGCGTCCCTGCATCTCGATCCCGCCGATCGTGCGCGGCTCGAGCTTTTCAAGGTTCTCGAAGCTATCCTTATAGAAGTCGATCTTCTCAAGCGATTCCTCGCATTCGATCTTGAAATAGGAGGAGCTGTAATCCGCCCGCTCGGCGTTCGGCGCGCAGTAGATGTATTTCTTCTGGAGATACCAGTTTTTGGTCGGGATCGACGCCGTGATGTTGACTTTCGGACCGGAGAAGCCGACCTGCACTTCAAACGTCTGCGTTTCGGTCGGGTTCGTGCCCGCCGGTGTGCTGCTTGCGACCTTCGGGAACCCGGAGACGTCCGCCGCATTGCATTCGTCGGACGATAAGCCGCTCTTCACGATCGCGCAGCAAGTATAGTTGCCGTCGCCTTTCCTGTCCTTAAAGGTCACGGTGACGATGGCGTTGCCGCCGTCGGTCCAGATCGCGGACGGAGTGTCGTCGTCGCGGCTGTTGACACAGCCCTGCTTGCCCGCGGCGGCGCCGATCTCGTCGAACGTCAGCGCATAACAGAAGTCGGAGGGCATGTCGCTCATCCAGTGATACAGTCCCGCAAGGGTCGCGCGGTCGATCACGCCGTCGCTGTCGCCGTACGGCGCGCGGGAAGACACGTCCTCTGCGCCGGCTTCGGGCGCCGCGGTCTCGGAGGGCGTTTCGGGTTCGGCAGGTGCTTCGGTCGCTTCGACCGCGACAGGCGCCGGCGCCGCCCCGTCAAGCGAGAATGTCATCACGGCGTCGCCGATGCTGAACAGGACCGCCGTTTCACTTTCGCGCGTCATGGTATAGAGCAAAACACCGGAAATCAAAATGTCGCCGTTGTCGGTCCAGCCGATTTCAAAAGTGTCGTTCATCAGGACCAGCGTACCGGTATGATCCGCGTTCAGCGTCAGCGACGAGGCGGACATGCCGGACGTGACAAGCAAGTCGCCTTCGATCACCGCGTCGCCGACCCGGTAACGCACAAGCTTGTATTCGCCTGCGGCAAACGCCGGTGCGGGTTCTTCGGTCGCCGCGTCCGTCGCCTTTGCAGGCGCTTCGGTCGTTTCCGCTGCAGGTGCGGGCTGTTCCGGCGTCTGATCCTTGCCGCCGCAAGCGACCGTGCCGACGACCAGAAGCAACGCCAGGAAAAGGATCAGAAAACGTTTCATTGGTTGCATCTCCTTGTTTGTATTTCGGGCGTTCGCCCTTTCTTTCATTATAGCATAATGCATTTGATTTGCAAGCGCGAAGCACGAATTGACTTCCGGAAAGGACCGTGATACAATAGCCGCATCCAGAGAAACGGGGGAAGCTTATGACCGATTACGAAGCACTGATCGCGCAGACGGAAGCGCTGATCTCCGGCGTTCCGCACCGGATCGCGAACCTTGCGAATGTGTCCGCGCTGATCTTCGATACGCTCGAGGATCTGAACTGGGCGGGATTCTATCTGCTGGAGGGCGAAACGCTGGTCTTGGGACCGTTCCAGGGCAAGCCCGCCTGCATCGAGATCCCGGTCTCGCGCGGGGTCTGCGGCGCCGCCGTGCGCGAGGACCGCGCGCAGCTCGTTCCGGACGTGCACGCCTTTCAAGGGCACATCGCCTGCGATTCCGCGTCGCGCTCGGAGCTTGTCGTGCCGCTGAGAAAGAACGGTGCCGTGATCGGCGTGCTCGATCTGGACAGCCCTTCACTCGCGCGCTTTTCCGAGGCGGACCGCGAAGGCATGGAGCGCCTTGCGCGCGTGCTGGAACAGAATCTCTGATCTTCAATTGCAAAAAAAAGAGTTGTTCAGGTTTCGAACAACTCTGTTTTTTATTTACCGCCGATCCGGCGCTCGCCCGTTTTCCGCGAAGAACTGTACGATCCCGTTGCAGAGCCCCTGCGCCATCGTCTTTTGAAACGCTTCGTCCGACAGCAGCCTGTCGTCGTCCGGATTGCTGAGATGTCCCATTTCGATGTTGATGATCGGGCGCGTGCACCAGTTGAATCCGGTCTGATCGCTCCGGTAGGTCATGCCGTCCTTTCCGCATATCGGGATCCCGGTCTCGTCCACGTACGCCTGCAGGATCGTCCGCGCGGCAGCGACATTGTAATCGTAGAACTTCGTACGCCCCTCGGTGGGGACCAGCATGAACGCGCCGCGCGTTTCCCGCTTGTCGGATTTGTTGCAGTGCAGACGGATACCCAGATCGACGCCGGCGTCGTTGAACATCTGCGCGCGCTCGGCGTTCGAAATATTGACGTCCAGCGTTTCGTGCGTGATCACGACCGTTGCGCCCAGTTCCTCCAAAAGCGCTTTCAGATACAGTCCGACGTTTTGCACGACCTCGTATTCATAAACCTTGCTGTTGACGCCGCGGCAGCCGCCCGCGACCTTTTGCTTGGTCTGTCCGGAACCGGGCGCAACGGGCTCCGGCTTCGGGTTGTAGATGCGCTGATGTCCCGGATCGATCCCGATCGTAATGCCCTCCAGCGGACGCGGCGTGGGCGTGGGTGAAGGCGTGGGCGTCGGTTCCGGCGTGGGCGTGGGCGTCGGCGCAGGCGGCAGCGTCGCTGCGGCGGCCGCCGTTTCCAGGGTGATTACCGCCTCTTCCAAAGGCGCGGGCGAAGCGGTCGGCGTTTCCGTTCGGGAAGGCTCCGGTTTCGGCGCGGACGGACCGCATGCGAGCAAAATGCATGCGAGAAGGATCAAAGGAATGAATTGTAACAAGGAATGCCGTTTCATATTCTGTATTATAGCACGGCTGATAACGCGCCGCAAGCACAGAAAAAGAGCTGCCCTTCGGCAGCTCGGACGCGTCATTCCGAGCCGCGTTTTTTGTCTGCGGCCCGGAATGGCAGGAAGCGGTATGTCCCTTACAGTTCTTCGAGAAGTTCTTTGAGCTCGCGGACGGAGTCGGCGAAGACCTTCAGCGCGTCCTTGACCGGCTGCGGGCTGGTGAGGTCGACGCCCGCCAGCTTGAGCTCGTTCAGCGGATAATCGCTGCCGCCGGTGGTCAGAAACTTGAGATAGCCCTCGGCGTCGCCGGTCTCGACGATGTGCGACGCGATCGCGACCGCGCTCGAGAAGCCCGTTGCGTACTGGAAGACGTAGAACGCGGTGTAGAAGTGCGGGATGTACGCCCATTCGTAGGCGATGTTCTCCGGCACCTCGGCGCCGTCGTAGTAGAGCTCGACGAGCGAACGGTAGATCGCGGTCAGCTTCTCGGCGGTCAGCGGCTCGCCGTTCTGGTACGCTTCATGCGCCTTGCGCTCGAACTCCGCAAACAGCGTCTGACGGAACAGCGTCGTGCGGAAGCCCTCCAGGAAGTGGTTCAGCACATACGCGCGGCGCGCCTTGTCGGTCTCGGTTTTCAGGAGGTACTTCGTGAGCAGCACTTCGTTGACGGTCGAGGCGACCTCGGCGACGAAGATGCAGTAGTCGTGGTTCATGTAGTCCTGCGTGTTGTCGGATTTATAGGAGTGCATGGCGTGACCGAGCTCGTGCGCGACGGTGAACGCGTCGTCGAGCGTGTCGGTGTAGTTCAGCAGCACGTAGGGATGCACGCCGAACACGCCGCAGGAGAACGCGCCGCTGCGCTTGCCCTTGTTCTCGTACACGTCCATCCAGTTCTCGGTGTACGCCTTGTCCAGAAGCTTCTGATACCCTTCGCCGAGCGGCAGCGTCGCCGCCTTGACGAGCTTCTTCGCTTCCTCGAACGGGACCTTGAATTCGACGTCCTTGACCATCGGGCAGTAGAGGTCGTACATGTCGATCTTCTCGAGCCCGAGCACTTCCTTGCGAAGCTCCAGGTATTCGCGCATGGCGGGAAGGCTCTCGTGCGCCGCCTCGATCAGACTGTCGTAGACGGAGACCGGGATGTTGTTGCGGAACAGCGCCGCTTCGCACGCGCTCGGGTAATTGCGCACGTTCGCGTTGAACTGATCCAGCTTGACGTTGCCGCCGTACAGCGCGGCGAACGTGTTGATATACTTCTGATAGGTGCCGAACATGGCGTTGAACGCCTCTTCGCGCACGGCTCTGACCGGGCTTTCGCGGAACACGCCGAAATTGCCCGCGGTCAGCTGCACTTCGTTTCCTTCGGCGTCGTGCACCTTCGGCAGCTCCATATCGACGTTCGTCAGCATCTCATAGGCGTCGCTCGGTGTCTGCGCGGCGTCGCCGAGCATCGCCAGCATGCGTTCGCGCTCCGCGTCGAGGCAGTGCGCGCGCGTGCGGGTGATGTTTTCGATCGTAAAGCGGTAGGGCTTCATCTCGTCCGGCGCGAGGAATTCGTTGAGCGTTTCCTCGGGGATCGCAAGGATCTCCGGCTCAAAGAACGCCAGCATCGTCGAAAACTGCACATACGCGTTCGTCGCCTTGCCGTCCATCTCCTGATGCTTTGTTTCGGAGCCGTCGGCGCAGCGGTGGAGGTTCGCGTAAATGTACGCCTTTTCAAGCCGCTGCGCGATCCCGTTCACCGTATCCACGCCCGCCTTGAAGCTCTCGCGGGAGTTTCCGAGCGTGCCTTCGACCGCCGCGATCTTCGGAAGATCTGCTACGATCGCATTGAGTTCCGCCTCCCAGGCCTCGTCGCTTGCATACATGTGCGTAAAGTCCCACTGGAATTTCGGGTCCATGTCTTTTCTTGCCTGCATAATCGTTCTCCTTTGCTTTGATTCCGTAACAGTATACCGCATTCTTTGCCTGTTGTCCACGGGTCACGGCGTTTTTTTCAGCGTATACACCGTCGCTTTTCCGCGCCGGATGCACACGACGGGCACGCCGTACTGTCGCAGGAGCCGCAGATCGTCCGACACGCTCTTGCGCTCGGCGGGGATGCCGCGCTCGCTGAGTTTCAGAAGGATCTCACGCATCGAGATCGTCTGACCGTTTTTCAGTTCATGTTCCAGAATGTCCTTCACATACAGGATCTTCAGCTTTCCGTCTGTTTTCTTTGCCATGTCGGGTTCCTCCTTTCCGGCTTTGCGGGATCAGTATCGCACCGCATCTGTCCCATAAACCGGAAGGAAAGCGCATTCGCTTCGGCTTTTTGCAATAAAAAGGGGATTTTACAACCCGGTTACAACTGCATCATACTTCTGTGACATTTTGGACGAATTCGGGATGTATGATAAGGACGAAACAGCAAGGTTTTCCTCCATACAGGGCGGCGCCGCCCGCCGGGCTTTCATGTTCCTCCTGCGGGCAGCGCGCTCCCTTGCAAACAATTATCGCTTTCGCGCGGCCGAATCCTCTCCCCAATGCCGGTCATGTGCGAAAAAAAGAACCGCCCCGAGCGCTCGGGGCGGTTCGTGTTTTCAAAGGATCAGCCGAGTACAACGCTTGTCTGTCCGCCGATGGTCAGCATCGTACCGGAAAGCGTCGCGTCCTCCATGCCGATGAACGCGCGCAGCTCGGTGAAGTTTCCGAACTGCGAGACGTCGATCGTCTTTGCCGCATCGGTCGTGTTGTGAAGGACCAGAACGGTCTTGCCGCCGTAGGTCGAAGTGAAGCCGCCGACCTTGGTGCCCTCGACCGATACCGCGTGATATTCGCCGCGCGCGATCGCCGGGTTCGCCTTGCGGATCATGATCAGCTTTTTATAATAGGTATAGAGGCTCGCTTCGTTCATGATCTGCTCGTTGACGCCCTCCTGAATCTGGCTGCTGTCCGCATAGGTCGTTCCGGCGGGATTGCGGACGGTGTCGCCGTCGCCCCAGAGCATCGCGAGACGCCGGTTCGCGTCGGTGTTGGCGCTGCCGCGGGAGCCGCGCATGCCGAGCTCCTCGCCGTAGTAGATGAACGGCGAGCCGGGACCGAGGATATAGAGATTCGCCGCCATCTGCGCATAGCCGCTTGCGGTCGGCAGGAAGCCCGCGGCGCGGTCCGTGTCATGGTTCGCAACGAACGGAACGATCATCGCGTCCGGGTTTGTATCCTTGATCGAAGCAAGGTAGCTTTCGACATACTTGGTCAGACCGTAGACGTTGCCCTTCTTTGCCGTGGCGGCGATCAGACCGCCCTGCTGCGAGACCGTGAAGTTGAAGCAGTTGGTGGCGCGGTAGTAACGGTCCGTGATGCCGTCGCCGTCCCATACCTCCGCGACCGTGTACATGTCGGGATACTCCTTGCGCAGGGTGTTCAGATACTCCGTCCAATACGCGACGCTCGAGTCGTGATCGCCGAAGTACGCATATTTCGCCGCGTCGAAACGGAAGCCGTCGATGCCGCGGTCCAGATAATACCGCGCGAGCTTCAGCATTTCTTCGCGCACGGCGGGGCAGTCGAAGTTCAGCTCCGGCATGCCGCCGTCGAAGTTGCATTCATAGAAGATATCCGTTCCGGACAGCGCGGAGAACGTGCGTCCCGCAGGCGCTTTCTCGCCCTTCTTATAATAGCAGTACCAGTCGTAATACGGGTTCGACGGGTCTTCGCTGCGGTGCGCGATGGTGAACTGGGCAAACCAGTTGTTCGATCTCGCCGTATGATTGATCGGCAGGTCGAGGATCAGCTTGACGCCGCGCGCGTGGCACAGCGCGATCAGCTCGTCCAAATCCGCCTGCGTACCGAAGCTCTTGTCGATCTCATAGTAATCCGCAACGTCATATTTATGATAGGAAGGGGAAGAGAAGATCGGCGTCAGCCAGATGCCCTCGATGCCGAGCGATTTGCCGGAGTCGGGATCGCCGTCGTTCAGATAATCCATGCGGTTGATGATGCCGCGCAGATCGCCGACGCCGTCGCCGTTTGAATCGGAGAACGAGCCGACAAAGATCTCGTAGAAGACCCGCGCGTTGTCCTGCGCAGGCTCGGAACCGAGCAGGTTCGGATCGGTGATCGCAAATTCGCCCTGTTCCTGCGGGCGGTCGGCGCCGCGGCAGCCGAAGGACAGCAGCATCGCGGCGGCAAGCAGCAGCGCGCATGCGATTCTCAGGAAAGCTTTCACGAATTACATCTCCCTTTTATATGATTTTTTATAATAGTATATTTTTTTCACCTCTTTGTCAAGAATATGCTTCCGCTGCGCGGAGAAATATGCTATACTGAACGCATGGAAAAACGAGTGGAATTATATCATCCGGACGCGCTTCCGGAAAAACGCGCAAAAAAGAAAAAGCTGATGACGGTCATGCTGTGCATCGGCGGGATCGGACTTCTGATCTGCATCCTGTTCTGCGCCTTTGCCACGCGCGCAAACCGGCACGTCATGCTGCCGCTGACGATCGGCACGTCGATCCTCACGAGCTGGATCGTCGTCACGTTTCTGCACGGCTCGTTCAGCTTTGCAAGCGCGGATGTCCGCCATTGCGAACTGATGCTCAGCGAACCGCGCACCGTGCAGCGGGGCAGATTCACCAAGACCGGCGAAGTGCGCCGCATGCGGAACGGCATGCAGGTCAGAAAGGTGCTGCTGCACGAGGGAGACCGCGAGCGCGTGCTTTCGGTCAACGAACGGAAGGCGAAGAATCTGCCGGATGCGTTTTCCGGCACGGCGGAGACGGTGTATGATTTCATCGTCGCTTATGAGGTGAACGGCGATGATTAAGGTCATTTTGAGAAACTGGTATCGATACATCCTCTGCGCGCTGCTGTCCGCGATCTTCTGGGCATGGATCTTCACGCTGCTGTTTTCCGCACCTGCAAAAAAGAAGGTCGTGCTGTACGCGGATCAGCCGCATCTCGAGAGGAACGCGCTTTCGATGGCGCTCGAGGAGGACCTGCCCGACGGCATCCGCATCGTGGACACGGCGTCGTTCGACGACAAGATGTTCAATCAGGTCGAGGTGCTCGACGGCGATCTCTTCCTGATCTCCGCGTCGAAAGCGGAGGAATACCTTGCTTCCTTCGCACCGATCGACCGCGCGGACTTTCCGGGCGCGTCGTTCTATGAAGCGGGCGGCGAGGCGTACGGCGTGCTCGTCTACGACGAAGAGACAGGGCTGAACGTCGGCGGGCAGTATATCTTTTATACCCCGCATGAGTGCTGCTGGCTGTTCTTCAACAAGGATTCGATCCACATCGGCGCACATGACGACGCCGCGATCACGGTCGCGCGGCATTTTCTGGAACTGCAGTAAAGGGGAGGACGGATATGAAAAAGAGGTGGTTCGCATTGCTTACGGCAGCGCTGATACTTACGGGCTGCGCGGGGACGCGGATCGAGGTCGAGAACGTGATCCCGACCGGAAAGATCGAAGGCAGCTCGCTCTATGTAAAAAAGGCAGATGATCTGCCGGACGACTTTATCATGGGCATGGACGCGTCCGCGGTCATCGCCGAGGAGCAGAGCGGCGTGCGGTATTATAACTTCGCGGGCGAGGAGCAGGATGTGTTCAAAACGCTCGCGGAGAACGGGATCACGCATATCCGCGTGCGCGTGTGGAACGATCCGTACGACAAGGACGGACACGGCTACGGCGGCGGAAACTGCGACGTCGAAAAGGCGATCGAGATCGGCGAACGCGCGACGAAGTACGGCATGCAGCTGATCGTGGACTTCCATTATTCCGACTTCTGGGCGGACCCCGGCAAGCAGATGGTCCCGCTCGCGTGGAAGGACATGGACGTGCGCACGAAGGCCGACGCGCTGTACGCATTCACGCGCGATTCGCTGCAGGCAATGAAAAAAGCGGGCGTCGCCGTCGGCATGGTCCAGCTCGGTAACGAAACGAACGGCGCGCTGTGCGGCGAGAAGACCTTTGAAAACATCGCAAAGCTGATGCAGGCGGGCGGCAAGGCGGTCCGCGAGGTCTTCCCGAAGGCGCTGATCGCCGTGCATCTGGCGAATCCCGAGCGCGCCGGCGCGTACGACGATTTCGCAAAGAAGCTCGAAGTGTTCGAGGTCGACTACGACGTGTTCGCTTCTTCCTATTATCCATATTGGCACGGCACGCTCGAAAACCTTGCGGCCGTGCTGAACGGCATCGCCGAAACGTACGGCAAAAAGGTCATGGTCATGGAGACCTCCTACGCCTACACCGGCGCAGATACGGACTTCTCCGGCAATACGATCTCGGACGAGTCCGCGAACATCGTCAAGGATTATCCGTTTACGGTGCAGGGACAGGCGAACCACGTCCGCAATGTCATCGACACGGTCGCGCATGTGAAGAACGGCATCGGCGTGGTCTACTGGGAGGGCACATGGATCACGGTCGGCACGGAATCGTGGGAGGCGAACCACGAGAAGTGGGAGACCTTCGGCTCCGGCTGGGCGTCGAGCTACGGCGGCAGCTACGATCCGGACGACGCGGGCAGATACTACGGCGGCTGCGCGGTCGACAACCAGGCGATGTTCGGTCCGGACGGACATCCGCTCGAATCGCTTAGGGTATGGAATCTCGTGCGATACGGCAACGAGGTCGAGCCGCGGGCGGACGCGATCCGCGACACGGCGCTGTCCTTTGATCTCAAGGGAACGATCGCGCTGCCGGAAACAGTCGACGCGGTGCTGACAAGCAACGAAACGCGTCCCGTTCCGGTCGTGTGGAACGTCACCGACGCGCAGATCGACGCCATGTACAAGGGCGGCGTCAAGACCTATGAGATCACGGGAACGGCGGAGGGACTTCCGGCGCGGCTGACCGTGTCCATGGTGAACTTCAATTATCTGAAGAATTACGGCTTCGAGGACGGCGCACTCAATCCGTGGCAGACCGAGGACCGCGGCGGCGCGGATCAGCTTTACGTCGAGGAAAAGATCACCGATTCGAAAAACGGCGCCTATCACATGCATTTCTGGAGCGCAAAGAAGGATTCGGTCGATTTCACGCTGTTCCAGGAGGCTGGGGATCTTCCCGCCGGGATCTATCAGTTCACGATCTCGATCATGGGCGGCGACGCGGGCGATACGGAGATCTTCTGCTTCGCGCTCGTCGACGGCGTCGAGGTCGGACGCACGCCGATGCGGATCACCTCCTACGGAAACTGGGACACGCAGACGGTCAAAAACATCGAGGTTGCCGCAGGACAGACTGTTACGGTCGGCATTTCCGTGAAATGTTCCGGCGCCGGAAACGGGGCGTGGGGCAAGATCGACGATGCGCTGCTGAACAGCCAAAGCTGAAAAAAGGTTTGGACAACTGACACATATTTTGGGAATAATATATAAAAACCGGTTGACAACGAGCACAAATTTGAGTATATTATAGGTACATCATGGGACTGTGGGGCACTGTCCGAACAGGGCTTCTCAGTCTCGGATGAATGTCTTTTCATTCCGGTATTCGGCATCGAATATCAAATTGAATAGGAGGGAAATTATGAAAAGAACATTGGCTATTCTGCTCGCACTTGTTATGGTGGTCGGTCTTTGCGCCTGCAAAACGGGCGGCGACCAGCCTGCGAATACGGGCACGGAGCTTGCCGGCACCTATGACATCACTGTCTGGGTCGGTGAGAACGCGGTCGATCTGACCAAGAAGCAGATCGAAGACTTCAACAACACGAACACCGACGGCATCAAGTTCAATGCGACGGTCAACGCGGTTTCCGAAGCTGATTCCGCAGGCCAGATGCTGAACGACGTTGATGCGGGTGCAGACCTGTACTGCTTCGCGCAGGACCAGTTCGCACGTCTTGTTACGGGCGGCGCTCTGAATAAGCTCGGCGATAAGGCTGCGGCAACGGTCAAGGAAGCAAACGATCCCAGCGTCGTTGCGGCGGCGACCTCCGGCGACACGCTGTATGCGTATCCGCTGACCTCGGATAACGGCTACTTCATGTACTATGATAAGTCCGTCATCCCGGAGGAGGACGTTGACTCTCTCGAAAAGCTGATCGCAGACTGCGAAGCAAACAACAAGTACTTTGCGTTTGAAGTGCAGTCCTCCGCATGGTACATTGCGTCCTGGTTCTTCGCGACCGGCTGCAAGTCCGAGTGGACGACTGACGACGACGGCAACTTCGTCTCCGTTCTTGACACGTTCAATAGCCCCGAGGGTCTGATCGCGGTCAAGGGCATGAAGAAGCTCGTCGACTCCAAGTTCCATCTGAGCTCCCACTCCCCGGACGAGTTCGCATCCGGTGCGGCAGTTGTTATCGACGGTATGTGGGACTATGACGTCGTGAAGGGCTACCTCGGCGACAACATGGGCGTCACGGACCTGCCTTCCTTCGAAGTGGACGGCAAGGAATACCACCTCGGTTCCTTCAGCGGCTGCAAGCTGATGGGCGTTAAGCCGCAGAGCGATCCGGTTCGTGCGGCGGTCCTCCATAAGCTCGCGCAGTTCCTCACCGACGAGACACGTCAGATGGAGCGCTTTGAAGCGATCGCCTTCGGTCCGTCCAACCTGAACGCGCAGAAGTCCGAAGCGGTTCAGGCGAACCCGGGTCTTGCGGCGCTGCTCAAGCAGAACGAATTTGCGAAGCCGCAGGGTCAGATCCACGGCTCCTGGTGGGATATTGCAAAGGTTATCGGCGATGACGTCAAGGCAGCGACCGACGAAGATGGTCTCAAGCAGGCTCTGCAGAACTACTACGACAAGATCGCCGCTCTGTTCACCATGACGGAAGAAGAGAAGAGCGCGTGGGGCGTCATCGGCGCGATCTGCGGCACCAACTGGGATACCGACTTCCCGATGACCGAGACCGAAGCGGGCGTCTTCGTATCCGATGTGCTTGAACTCCATGCGGGCGATGAATTCAAAGTCCGTCAGGGCGCAAGCTGGGATGTCAACTACGGCGAGAACTGCGAAGCGAACGGCGCAAACATCAAGGTTGCGGCAGACGGCAATTACACCGTGAAGCTCGACCTCAACAACCTGACCCTCGAGCTGCTCGACGAGAGCGGCGCGGCAGTTGAAGCGGCACCCGAACCCGAACCCGACCCCAATGCGACTGACACCTGGGCGGTGATCGGTCAGATCGGCGACACCAACTGGGATACCGATTTCCCGATGTTCTTCAACAAGGAGAACAACCACTGGTATGCGGTCGTCAATCTGAAGGACGGCGCAGAGTTCAAACTCCGTGCAAACGGCGATTGGAAGCTGAACTACGGT